>Ga0070741_10008176_pt1 | contig 21158 bp, 15 predicted proteins | sample Coa_R1_4_FD_66440 | JGI IMG/M metagenome (GOLD analysis project Ga0070741, IMG submission 66440) | Surface soil microbial communities from Centralia Pennsylvania, which are recovering from an underground coalmine fire - Coalmine... | ecosystem: Environmental > Terrestrial > Soil > Unclassified ...
TCCGACAATTACGACGACGCCTACAAGAGCAGCCCGGCGTGGGATCCGGCCATCGTCGCGCGCCGGCCCGATGGCGAGCTGTGGCTGAGCCACAACTGGACCGGCGAACAATCTTACATTATCGGCCTCGCCAAGTACATGGCCGGCCCGGGGCCGGACCGCATCCGCTATTCCTGCGAGCGCTACCGCCTGCACGACACGTTGCTGATCGACGTGCTTTCCTATTATTCGATCCGCAACGACTGGGACCCGCAGCATCCCGCCAGCGGCGTGAAGAATCTGGTCGAGGGCCGCTACAAGGTTCTGGACGGATTCAAGCAGCGCGGCATCGACGTCATCTCCGAGCAGATGCGCTACGCCTTCATCGGGAAATTGTCCGTCAGCGACAACGGCCCGATCAGCGGCGCCTCACCCTTCGGCGGCGATCCAATCCCTCTTTTCGCCACCATTTTCCGCCATTCTGCGATCTGGGGCCTGCGCGGCTTCGCCTCCGGCGACGCGCAGCGGCAGGATTCGTTTTTCTGGAATGGCCATGCCTTTCCCGGAATTTCCTCCGGGTCGCTCGACCACGTGGTGGAATTTTATTACGGCGTGCTTGTGCCCTGGTTCCAGGTGCACTCCCGTGACGTCGAGTCGTTCCGCCGCGAGGGCGAGCGGACCATCATCGGCCTCGCCGGCAACACCACGATCGAGCTGGATCGCAATGCCAACCGCTACGCCATCACCGTCAACGGCGTCGAGGTGGCGCGCGACGGCGACACCTTCTGCCCGGTGGGCGACGATCGCATCGCGTTTTATTCGAAAAACGACAAGCCGCTCTCCGCCGCGCTCCCGGCCGGCTGGAATCCCGGCGAGGTGGTGGCGCGGGCGCTGTCGGCCGACAAGTCGGAGGACGTGCCGGTGAGGTTCGCCGATGGAAAAGTCACGGTCTCGGTTTCCGCCGGCCGGCCGGTCATGGTTTTCCGCGACCGCGACGCAATGGAAAAACATCTGCCAGCACGCTAATGGCGACGCCGTCGGCGCTCAGGGCGCGCTCAAGCCGGTTACGCTAGTCGGCAAAGGATAGATCGTGCGCAGACCAGCCAGCGGTCACTTCACTGGTCCGGCAACCCGGTCCGATGCCGTCGCCTTGAATCCGCTCCAGATTAAAAGATAGCAATCGCCTTCGTGCGCATCCGCCGTGACGACCAGCGTAACGGAACTGGACGGAACAACGGGAGTTCCCGGCGTCACTGACGGGGCCGATACGGAGCTGCCGGTGGTGGCGCCACCGCCGATTTTCACCGAACCGATGACGGTCCACGGCACCGATGTCCCGCCTGGGCCCGCGGCCGTGGTCGATGTCGTCACGGTATATTGGCCCGGAACCAAATCGGAGCTGTAGAAATCGACCCGCCGTGTCGTCGCGCCTGCCACGCCCGTCACGGTATAGGTCCAGGTAGGAACGCCCTTCGCATTATTACCCTTGGTGACGGTTACGGAAAAAGTGCCGGCGGGCCCGGTGGCCGTGCTCGTTGCCGGCGGACAACCGGTGAGGAACAGCAGGCATGCAAGTGCAATGATAGCGGCGCCGGAGATTTTTTTCATAGGGCGGGAACGCAATTTGCACGAGGCCCGAAAAAAGGACAGCCTAAAGAGCTCTTACGGATCCACGGGAATAGGCACGCTGGTCTGCAGCGGCAGGTCACGCGAGGAGGTGCCGGCGGAAATTTCCCATTTTCCCGGTACCACCGCCCAGTGGTTGGACTTGGTGTCCCAGATGGAAAATGCCCGCCGGTCGAGCGTGAGGCTGATCGATTGCGTTTCGCCCGGCTCAAGCCTGACCCTGGCAAAACCTCTTAGCTGCCGCGGCGGCTCGCCGGCTTCGGAGGGAGCGCCCACGTAAACCTGCGCCACTTCCGCGCCGGCCCGCTGGCCGGTATTCTTCACTTTCAGCGAGACCTTCACCGATCCGTCGGCGGCGGGTGGCGAGACATCGAGATCGCTCACCGCAAACGTGGTGTACGAAAGGCCGAAGCCGAAGGGGAAAAGCGGTGCGACGTCGTGCGCATCGTACCAGCGGTAACCGACCTCCAATTTCTCCGAATAGATCGCCGTGCCGTTCACGCCAGGATACTGCTCCGGGGTGGAGGCCGGCACCTCGGATTCCGTCTTGGGAAAAGTCATGGGCAGTTTGCCGGAGGGGTTGACCTCGCCGACCAGCAGATCCGCCACCACGTTTCCGTCCTCCTCGCCGGGATACCAGACTTCAAACACCGCCGGCACCTGGTCGAGCCAGGGCATCAAGACCGGCCCGCCGGTTTTCAGGATCACGATCGTTTTGGGATTGGCCGCGGCCACCGCTGCGATCAGCGCGTCCTGTTTGTCGGGCAGCGACAGATTCGGCCGGTCCTTCCCCTCACTGTCCTTGTTTCCGACCATGACCAACGCGACGTCGGCTGATTTCGCCGCGGCGGCCGCGGCGGCGGGATCGCTGCCGTCGTTGTACGTGACGGCAACAGTCGCGCCCACGTGATGCTTGATGCCGTCCACCGGAGCGACGGTATAGAGCGGCGTGACGTGCGAGCTGCCGGCGCCGCCGGTGTGCGCCGCACCGGCATACGGGCCGATCACGGCAATGGAATGAATCGCGCCAGGATCGAGGGGCAGGAGGCTGGCGTCGTTCTTCAACAGCACGGCGCCCTGCTCGGCAATGGTGCGGGCCACCGCGCCGTCCTTCTCCGCGGGTATCGGCTGCGGCGTCTGCGTCTGGTCAAACAGGCCAAAGCGGAACATCTGGGTAAACCGCCGGCGCAGCAGCGCATCCACCGTCGATTCCGGCACCTCGCCGGCGGCGATGGCCGCCTTCATTTCGTCGGAATAATGGATCGCCTGCATGGCCAGGTCGAGCCCGGCCCGCGCACAGCGCACGGCGTTGCGCGTTCCGGTGTAGTCCGACTGAACGAAGCCCTTGAAACCCCAGTCGTCGCGAAGGATTTCCTGGAGAAGATGCGTGCTCTCGGAGCAAAACGCACCGTTGACGCTCGGATAGGCGGCCATGACCGCACCGGGGTCGGCCTGCTTCACGGTCATTTCGAAGGCCGGCAGGTAAATTTCACGCAGCGTGCGTTCATCGATAATCTCGTTCACGCCCTTGCGGTTGGCCTCCTGGTTGTTCGCCGCGAAATGCTTGATTTCGGCGATGACGCCCTGCTGCTGGATGGCCCTGACCTCGGCGGTGGCGAGGCGGCCGGTGAGCAGAGGATCCTCGCCGAAGTATTCGAAATTACGGCCATTGCGGGCCACACGGGTGATGTTCAGGCCGGGGCCTTCGAGCAAATTCTCGCCCCGATCCGCCACTTCCTGGCCGACCACCTCGCCAAATTGCGTCGCGAGGGCCGGGTCCCAGGAGGCGGCGATGGCGAGGGCGGCGGGCATGGCGGTCGCCGGCTGCGGACGCCGGCTGTCGCCGGGACCGGCGCCGACCGGGCCGTTGGTGATCTTGAAAATGGGAATTCCCAGTCGCGGCACGTCGGCCACTTCGCGCGGGTGCTCGTGCACATCCCGCATATGGATTTGGGAAATTTTTTCGTCCAGGGTCATCTGCTGGACCAGCAGCTCCGCCCGGCGCTCGGGCGAGAGTGAACGGTCCATCCAGGGTTGGTTCGTCGGGGCCGGATCGCTGCGAAGATTGAGAACCATACCGCCGGCCGCCAGGGCCAGGCAAAGAGACAAGGGAATTTTTTTCATGGAGGATTTCGGGAGGGGCCGCCGTCACGCCCGGTCCGGGCAGACGACATCAGGGTCCAAAACTGTCAGACGAAAACCACACCGGAGAAGTTGCGGGCGAAAGCGATTGGGTCCGGAGCGCGGAGAGGAGGGCCGGCTTGCTTTGGGGATCGATGGCGGAACTGTTGTTGACGTAGGCGACGGCGGCGGCGAGGTCGCGCTGGCCCCAGCGCAGAACCATCTGTTCGCGCGCCTGGTTCTGCTGGCGGGGATCGGCGATCAGATCCACCCATTTCATTGCGCTCGCCGGGTCGTTGTGGATGAGCGCGGACTGGTTGATGAAATTCATGATCAGCGCGTCGTTCTCCGGACCGCTGTAGTTTTGCACGAGCTGGCTGCCCAGCCATTGCTCGGCGGCGGCGGGGTTGGTCTCCATCCATTCACCAAAAGCGCGCTGGACCACGGCGGAGCGGCCGTCCTGAGGCGCGAGGGTTTGGCTCCACTGCAGGGCGGCGGCGGGGTCGCGGGCGGTCCAGTCCGCCGCCACGCGGCTAAAAGCCGCATTGCGGTCCTCGGAAGGCGGGAGGGACTTCAGCCAGGTGGCGGCGTCCGTCGGCGAGCGTTTGTCCAGCTCGGCGGCAACGGTGGCGTAGGCCCCGGCGCCGATTTCGGGATGGTAGGAACTGGTGGCCCAATATTTGACGAGGGCACAGGCGGCGTCGAGATCGCCGCTCTTCACCAACGCTTCCAGCCCGGCTTGAACCACGATTTGGGTGGGAAGCCCGTTGGGCCGGTCGCCGGTGCGCAGCAGCAAGTCGGCGTTTTTGATCAACGCCTGCGGATCGCGAGCCGCCATTTGGTCCAGCACCACGTTGATCAACGTGCCGTTGGCCAGCTGGCCGACGCGATCGGCCTGCTGCACCAGCCACTGCCAGGCGGCCTCCGGATCGCGCCCGGCCCAGCTGTGCATCAAGTCCGTGACCCAGGCGGCCTTCTCGTCGTCGTTGCGGCCGAGGGTCTGAGCGAGCTCGAGGGCGAGGGCCGGATGCTCCGCGGCCATTTGCCGCAGCAAGGCCAGAAGCTGTGCGGCCGGCGTGCCGTCCGCCATTTTGCGCAGGAGCAGCGCCCGCATTTGCCCAAAATCCGCGGCGTCCGCCGGACGGTCCGAGGCCACGGCTCTGGCCTGAAGGGGCGCCGGTGGAGAGAGCGCCGGGGCAGGAGCCGCGGGAAAGAGGGAAATCCCGGCCGGCGGCGGGGCGGGATGCGGCCGGCGGGACACTAAATACCACGCGGCCGCCGCTCCGGCGACAGCGCCGCCTCCGACGATAAGCCATCGCCCGAAGGGAAAACGACGGTGATCACGAGACGCGTTCATGGGGCAGGCGAAAGCAGGGAAACTTTTTCGAAAAATCAGCGTAATGGCAAATCTAGCCACCGGCCTGTCCTGAGCGCGGGGCCGAGGAAAGGTCCCCCGGCTGAAGCACGCCTTCCTGGCGGAAAATTCGGGCCAGATAATTAAGCTCCGGCGAGTCGGGTTCCAATTGCAGGCCGCGCAGGAGGATGGCCCGGGCGGCGGCGGCATTTCCCAGGCGCAAACCGACCTCGCTGCCGAGGCAGGCGTAATAAGCGGCGGACCAGCCGGCGGTCTTGGGCTGATAAACCTGCACGGCATCGAGCGCCCGCTTGATCTCCTCCACCGCCTGCGCCTGGTTGGGACTGTTTTCCAACATCGATTCCGCGTTGGCCAGGCGATGGACGATCTCGTTCGTCTGCGCCGCCAGCGGCTCGTAAACAGGAAAATCAAGGGAACCGCGGAAAATGCACGGCATGGAGAGGAGTCCGGGGTCGGGCGCGACGTTGCCTTGCACCCGCATCTGCACGAATTTTTGCAGACCGGGGTTCACCGAAGCGAAGGACGAACAGAAAATGCTTTTCAGCGTGGCGTCGTCCAGTTCGCCGAGAGCCAGGTCTTTTTGCAGAGGCGCGATGAACAGCTGGTAGGTGCGCTCATCGAAACGCTGCAAGCCCTGGGCCTGACGGCCGACATCGATAAACATCGCCCGGGGCGCAGCATATTCGAGAATGGGATAATCATCGCGCTGGATCGGTCCCGGACCGGCCACGGCAAAAGCGGTGCGCTGCGAGGCAAGCTGCCGGGCCAGCACCGCCTCCGGCGTACTCAGGCCGATTGCGGCGAGGTCGCGGCGCGGTCCGGCGAGGGCGAAGGCGCGGCCAAAGGGGTCCGGACCGGACTCCCAGGGACGGTCCGAGCCGAGCAGGATGATGTCCCCGCCGCCGGAGTCCCAAATTTCCATCGCGGGAAAGACACGATGGAAGGTGCGCAGGACGAGGTCGATGGTGGCGTCGTCCATTTCGTAAGTATGGAACCATTGCGTCATGATGCCGCCCGGCTTGAGCCGGCCGGCCGCCAGGTGATAAAATTCATAGCTGAAGACGCTGCCCACGTTGACCATCCATGGGTTGGATGGCTCCGAGATGATGGCGTCATATTTCTGCGGCGAAAGTTTCAGCGCCGTCCGGGCGTCCTCGTCGTAGATCCGCACCTTCGGATCGGTCAGCACGCCCTGGTTGAAGGCGGAAAAAAACCGGGCCGCCCGCAGGACCGGCGCGCAGTTTTCCGCGACGGTAAGGTGGTCAATGGGATAGCCCAGGACGGTCCCCGCGGTGATGCCGCTGCCCAGGCCGAAGCAAAAAACCTCCTTGCTCTCCGGGCGGACCATGAGGGGCAGCTGGCCAAGGAGGATTTGGGTGGACAAATCGCCGTGGGAGGAGGCGTCGGCCTTCCCATTGATCCGCAGCACTAGCTCGGAAAACTGGGGCGAGAGCTCGTCCCGCTCCACCGAAACCGTGGCGTCGGCGGCATCCTCGTAAAAGAGCAGGTGGGCGACCTTCATCCGCTCGGAGATGGGCACGAGCGAGGCCTCGTTTTCCTGCACCCGAAAAACGCCGGCACTGAGGGCGTAGCGCCAGAGCTCGCCGCCGCGGGCCGCGATCACGACCAGGCCTGCCGCCACGAGCATGGCGGCGACCGCAGCGAGGCGCTGGCGGGTGGCCCAGGCGGTGAGAAAGGCCGCGGCGGTCGCGACGAGGGCGAGGACGGCGAAGGAGGCGCGCAGGCCCAGGCCCGGCATGAGCAGAAAGCCGGTGAGGAGCACCCCGATCACCGCGCCCAGGGTGTTCCAGGTCAGGAGCCGGCCGACACGATTGCCGAGCCGGCCGGATGCGTCCGACAGCACGCGTATCCATAAAGGTAATACAGAACCGAGCGCCGCCGCCGGCAGGCCGAGCACGCCGAAGGCCATGCAGGCGATAAAAAGCTGGTAATAGCGGTAGCCCATCGCGCTCGGGTTCAGGCCGCTGCGGGCATGACGATAAAATTCGACGAGGTTGACGATGTTGAAAACGAGCAGGCCGACGAATCCGGCGGCGAGGAGGAGAAGGATCACGGTGATGCGGCCGGGCGGCCCGAGGCGGCAGCGCGGCGAGGCGATAACCGCGCTGCCCAGGCCGATGCCAAAAATAAAAGCCATCAACATGAGGGCGAAGGCCTGCAGCGACGAGCCGACGATGAGGGCAAGGCAGCGCGAGGCGAGGACTTCGAGTCCCATCGAGACGGCGCCGCTCAACGCCACCACCAGGCAGCCCCAGCGAACCAGGCCGGAAGCCGGCCCCGCGGCCGGAGCCGCGGCGGCGGCCGGCGCGGTCCCAGCCCGCGCGGCCGACGGCCGGCGGGCAATGGCCAGGGCGATCAGTCCGATGGCGAGGTTGACGCCGGCGGCGCCCTGCAATGTCGCAGGCAGGCCGAACTGCGGAATCAGGGTGAATCCCGCCAGCGCGGCGCCGCAGACCGCGCCGAGGCTGTTGACGGAGTAGAAGCGGGCGGAACGCCGCCCGGCATCCGGAGTGTGCTTTTCCAGCCAGGCGGCGAGAACCGGCAGCGTGCCGCCCATCAGCACCGTCGGGACGCCGAGCAGACCGGCGCTGAGCAGACCTTTCAGGCCGAGCAGCCAGCCGCCGTGTCCGAGCAGCCCGCTGCCGAGCGAGCCGAAAAGCGCATCCGCCACGCGGTAGAGCACGGCAAACAGGGCGGCGTAGGCCCCTACCGCCAGTTCCGTCACGCCATAAATGGCCAGCGGCCGGCGCACGCGGTCGGCCCAGCCGCTGAAGAGCTTGTTGCCCAAGGCCAGGCCGCCCATGAAGACCGCCAGCACGACGGTTTGCGCCTGGATGGTGCTGCCGAAAAGCAACGCGAGGTACTTCGACCAGATGACCTCATAAACCAGGGCGGTCGCGCCCGAACAGAAGAACAGCAGGAGGATGAGCATGGGGTTAGCCCGGCGGCGGAAGAGTCCCACCGCAGACTTTTATCGGTCGGTTCGCAACGACAGAAGTTTGTCCTGGAAGTTTTCGGGCGGCCGGCGGAAAAAAAATTCCGATCTGCCGTGCCGGAGCATGGCAGATCGGAATGCAAGGAAACGGGCCGGTGATTATTTGACCCAGAAGGTGATATTCTTGAACCAAGCCGTCGACTTGTGGCCGGCGGGCAGACCGTTGTTATAGGTCCCGTTCTTGAAGTACCAAGCGCGGTCGCTCGTGGGGTAATTGCGCGTGACCATCTGCGAGCCGTTGATATAGGCGCGGGCGTCGCCGTTAGCCGGGTTGAACAGGCTGTTCAGCCGGAACCAGGTGTTGGCCATGCCGGTGGCGAAGACGGCGCCGGCGTCGTTGCGGAGCGTGCCGGGGGAGGTCACCTGGATGTAGATCGCCTCACCGCCGGTGTTGCTCTTGATCTGCATGATGGCGGTTTTCTGGGTGTCGGCGCTGATCATGACAGTGCCCTGCCATTGATTGTAGCGGGTTTGATGCGGCCAGTTGTCCCAGCGCATTTCGCACCGCTTCTCACCGGAGCAGACCCAGGTCTCGAACTCGCCGCCGCCGAGGTTCTTGAAACCACCGCAGCCGCTCGTCCAATTTTGCACCTTATATCCGAGAGAATACTGGGTGTAGCCGGCAGTCTGGGCCTGCAGGCTGGGCAACGCGATCAAAGCCCCAAAGAGTAAAGCCGGGGCGAGCTTGGTTATGACATTTTTCATGTATTTTGTGGGGTTGTACTTACAGAATCTCTTGCAGCGCCGCTAAAGGGGTTGGCTCCGCGAGATTCAGAGCTTTCGAGGTATACGGTTGGGCTGAGAAACGATGAAAACACCGCTTCAGAAATGGGGTTTTGGGGTTGGGGACTGAAGTGAGAGGTTATCAATCCGCTTTCGGCTTCAACCCCGTCACTGCTCACATCGGTAAGTGAGTTGCAATAATCTACCGTAGCGGCCGGCGCCCGTCTATCCCCTATTCACCTGAGGCGGGCCTCATGCATTTTGGACAGGCCGGTGCGCCGGGCAAAAAGCTCCCACATAAGGACCGCGGCCGCGGCCGAAACGTTGAGCGATTCGACCCGGCCGCAGCCGGGGATCGTCACCCGCCGCGTGCAGGCGGCCGCGACGTCGGGCGTGAGACCCCGCTCCTCATTGCCCAAGACAAGCGCAATCGGGCCATGCTCGTCTTTCCCTTCCTTCGGTCGCTCCGGCTGGCCGCCATGCGCCGCCGCACCGACCACCGCATAGCCTGAGGCGGCGAGCTCACGGCTGAATTCCGCCAGATCTTTCACCCGAAAAACCGTGACGTGCTCCAGGCCGCCCTCGGCCACGCGAAAGGCGGCATCGTTCGGCAACGCCGCGGCCGGGTGCTCCGGCACGATCAAGGCGGCCACGCCAAAAAATGCCGCGGTGCGGGCAATGGCGCCGAGATTATGGGCGTTGCCAATGCGATCGAGGAGCAAGAGCGGCTCACCCCGCGCCGCCCAGGCGCGCACCTCCGCGGCGGATGGCGCGCGAAGGACCGGGGCGTCGACCACCGCCACAATCCCACCGTGGTGCACGGAGCCGGCGATCTTCTCCAGCTCGGCCGGTTCGACACAGCGGTAGATTTTTTTGGCGGCAGCAAGCGCCTTGCACATCACGCCGATTTGCCGGCCGGTGGGGTAATCGAAATACAGCCGGTGGATCGAGCGCGCGTCGCGCCCAAACCGCGCCCGCACCGCCGCCAGTCCACAGATGGCCAGTTCCTTGGTTTTCATCGTTCGCCGGTCACGGTGAATTCTTCGCGGTCATGATAAAGATGCCGCACGCGGAAACTGGCCGCCTGCGCCACGAAAGGCGAGTCCGGCGCGTGCAGCTCCGCCAGCAACCCCAGCGGATCGACCCGCCCGAACTTGAGATTGATGATGAAGCGGCGGCACCATTTCCCCGCCAGCCAGGGCCCGACGAGATTGCGCAGGACGTGATGCGGCTCCTCCACCAGGTCGCAAAAAAGCCAGTCGAAGGTTTCGCCGCCGCGCGGTTGAAATTTGAAGGCGTCCGCCCGCCGGTGTTCGATCAAGGGATGGCCCAGGGCGCCGCCTTTGAGCGGGCCGTTGTCGACCGCGACGACCCGCGCGCCGTGCCTGGCCGCGCTGTAGCTCCAGCCGCCGGGGGCCGCGCCGAGATCACAGACCGTCTCTCCCGCCGCCGGCTCGCGGCCGAGCACGCCGTAGGCCTCTTCCACCTTGAGGTATGAGCGCGACGGCGCGGCTTCATCATCCGCCATGCGACGCTGGCCGCCGAGGACGGCTTCGCGGGCGATGAACGCGCGGCCGAAATCGGTGAAAAAAACAAACAGTCCGCGCGCCGGCCCGGCGCCACGCGGGCCGTCCGGCATCGCCAGCCTGGCCACGCGGGAAAGCTTTTTCCGCAACGAGTCCCGAAAGGAGTCCTCCACCGCGCCGATCCGCCGGCTGAGACCCGCCATTTCCGCCGGACCGGAAAAAACGCACGGCCACGCGGCTTCGATGCGTTCGCTGCGCACGCTCTCGAGAAAGAATTCCTCCAACTGCCGCGCCAAGGCATTGACCGATTCGCCCCGGATTTCCGCCGGCGCGCGCAAGGTCAGTTGGGCGAAGGCGGAATCGAAAATTTTTTCCACCGCGGCCCGCGCCCAGCCCGCCCCATGTTCCGCCACGGGCGCGTCCGCGGCGGCAAGTTCGCGAACGAGCAGGTTTTCGTAGCCGGACTGGCAGACGAGCAGCATCGCCCCAGCGTGGCCGGATGGAGCCCGCCGTCCACGCAAAATCCGGCGGGCCGGTCAGGCGATTTCGCACGCGCCGCCGGCGCAGGCGACGGCTTGCTTGAGCTCGGTGATGTCCTCGTTTTCCTCGAGCGTGGTGTAGTCCACCGGCTGGTAAACCAGCCGGTTCCATTTTGCGATGTCGTCGGCCGTGGCCAGGGCCTCGCGCGGCGCCTGGATGTAGACCTTGTCGCCACAATCCTGGAGCAGGGCGATGCCGGTGAACTGGCGGCGGTGCTTCCAAATGAAGTCGGCCACGGCGACCCATTCATCGCCGCGGACCGAGATGGTGCAGGAGACGTTGTGGTGCAGACCGGGAGAATAGCGGGCGTGGCGGAGCCCGGCCTGGACCCAGTTTTCCTGCACCAAGCGGATGTATTCGAGATGTTTCACCGCTGAAAGGTCCTCCCGGTAAATGCCGAATGGCGGCCCTTCGACCGGGAAGGTGATCACCTCGGTCCGGCCGTTGGGGTCGTAGACGCTCGACTCGACCATGTGGGCGTTGATTTTTTTGAAATGGCGGAAGATCGGATCGTGAACGTTGGCCTGGACGCGGCGAAAATAGCGCGGCGCGTGGTGCGGGTGCAGACCGCTGCTCGTGCCGAGAAGCAGGCTGGCCGTGCCTTCGGGTTTCACGCAGGTCGTGCGCGCGGCCGGATTAAAGCCGAGGGCGCGGGCAAAAATGGCGTTGACCGTCTTGACCACCGCCGCGCCGGCGCGCAGCACCGCCGGGTCGAGCAGGAGGTCGGGCCGGTCGAGAATGCCGCAGATGGAAACGCCGAGAAGCGCGTCGCGCTCGGTGAGCACCCGCGAGACCGGCGAGAGATAGCGGAAATTGGTGTAGCCGGCCTGCAGCGTGCCGATCAACGCCGCCTGCGCGCAAAGCTGGAGAAAGCGTTCCCGGTTTTCCGCCACCGCCGCCGAAATGGTGGTGAGATTGCAGAATTGCACGCCGGTCAGCTCATCGCCCTGCCGCAGCTCGCCCTCGTAGCCCAGCTCGCGCAGGCGCGCGATGGCGGCTTGATCGAGCTTCAGGCGCGGATGCAGCCCGATCTCGACACAGGGATTGGCGCCGTATTCCGGATCCTCGACAAAATAAAAGCCGGGCTCGCCAAATTGCTTCTGGGCTTCGAACAGCCGGTCGAACTGCGCCCGGGTGGCGTGGGCCCGGATGAGGACGGCCGAGTTGTTGCTGGCGGAGCGCTGGGGATTTTCCGTGAACCAATTGCCGGTCTTGGCCGCCGCCATCTCCACGTCGTCGGCGGAAAAGAGGCAGATGGTGGCGGAGCGCCGTACCCCGCCGGAGAGGACCGCTTGGGCCGCCCACATCAAGATGTCGTAGGCTTCGATCGGGCGCAGCTGGCGGCCGGCGGCCGCGCGCAACATGTGCTCGATCCGCGTCAGGGAATGAAAGAGCGGCTCAGGCCCCGGCGCCTTGCCGCCGGAGGTGCGGAGCGGCGCGCCCTCCGGCCGGATCAACGAATAGTCAAACGTCACCTGTCGGCCCTCCACCGCGGAGAGAATGAGCTCGTGCAGGGCATCGGCCCAACCTTCGATGGTGTCCGGAATCAAAAAGGTGACGTGCGGCGCGTCCGGCGGGAAGGGCGCCAGTGCCGGCAGTTTCGCCACATGATGCTTTTGGACGGAAAATCCCACGCCGCATCCGCACATCAGCAAATAAAGCGTTTCACGGAAGGCCTCGAGGCGATCGATGTAGGTGAAGGAGCAGTTGAAGATGCGGGCGTGCTTGGTCAACACCGCCTTCCCGCCAAATTGCAACGAACGCATCGAGGGCAGCACTTCGCGCTGCTCCACCGCGGCAAAGGCATCGCGAATCGCCTCATGCAGCGTCGCCGGAAGTTTGACCGAGGTCACTTCCGCCCCGGTCGCCTCCCCCGCGGCCAACGCGGCCCGCGCGCCTTCGGCCAGAGGCCGGTCGGGATAGTAAGCGAGGTGCATGTCGCGCACGCGTGCCACCGCCTCGGCCCAAGTCTCCCGCCGTCGTTTTTCCGGGGAGTACCGGGCATAGCGGGAGATGGCGATGTAATCCTGCAAGCCGTTAGCGGCATGCGCGACGGGTAAAGAAGACGTAGGCATGGCAGTGTGAGGTGAGTTGAAGGGCGGCGCTAAGAACGTATTCCCTATGGGAAAAAGCGCAAGAAACACTACTGGTAGTGTTTTTTTAATCTTCAACTACAACCTGTAGTGGTGTCTTACTTATTAAGATACCTCATAATCGTTATTCATTTTTCACATATAAAGCGCAGTTGTTCACCCGCCATGCACATTTTATGCCCCGCCCCAATACGGAAAAGCCGGAAGCGCCTGAGCCTTCTGCCTCGTCTGAGTTAGCGTCACGTGGGCCGGCCACGCCGGAACTTATTCACCTTTTTCAATCGTTCCACCGGCCTTCACCCATCCGGCGAAACCCGGCTGATAAAATCTCACGTTGTTGTAACCGAGATCCACCGCCGCGCCCGCCGCCGTGGTGTAATCCGGGCAGGCTCCGTAGTGACAATAGATGATGATGAGGCCGCCGAGATTGGGCGGCAGGGCGGCGCCAATCTCGTGCTCGCTGAGGGGAAGGTTGATGGCGCCGGGAATATGCCCGGCCTGAAATTCTGCGGGATCGCTGATGTCGATCAGCGTCGCCTGCCGGCTGGCCACGAGTTGTTGCAGACTTTGAAATGAAATGTTGGGCACTTCATTGATGCGGGCGAAAGCCAGGGGGGGCCAAAGCAGCGCGCCGACAAGGATGAGTTTTTTCATGATGCTCCACGATACAGCGGCGGCACCGGCCGGTTCCCGGGCCGCCCCGGTGAAAAACCAGACAAGCACCATCAGGCAAAGGCCCGAACCGCCGCCGCCAACGGCTGTCAGGTGGGCCATGAAAAATGCCATTATTTTCCTGCTCATCGGCGGCGTGCTCGGAGCGTTTTGTCTGCATGTTTATCAGCAGCACGAGGCCGAGCAGCGCGTCGCGGCGGCGCCCGCGCCGGTTTCGTCCAGCCCGCCCTCCGCGCCCCAGGATGGCCATCCGCCTGGCGGGGAGACGGATGACGAGATTTCCCAAAAGCTCGCCGAATGGCATCTCACTCCGGATGACATTAAGAATGACCTCGCCCGGACCGGGGCGGTTGTGCGCACCCGGGCAAAGGCGGTGGGCGAAAAGATCGATGACGCCCGCATCGTCGCAGTGATCAAGGCCAAGTTCGTGCTCGATCGCGACCTCTCCGCGCGGGACATCCGCGTCGAGGCCCACCAGGGTGCGGTCACCCTCAACGGCACGGTTGCGACGCCGGCGCTGGTCGGCAAGGCGGTCGTCCTGGCGCTCGATACCGAAGGGGTGCAAACCGTCGCCGCCCAGCTGCAACCGGCCAACCCCTGAGGCCCTGGACCTTCCATCACGCTCGTCGGTAGCGGAGAAGGTGCCGCGGGGCCACGCCATGCACGGTTTTGAAGACGCGTGAAAAATGGTAGGGATCGGCGAAACCGACCTGGGCCGCCGCCGCCTTCACCAAGCCGCCGTTCTCGAGCAAAAATTCCGCCGCCAGGTTCATTTTTCGCCGCAGCAAGTACTGATACGGGCTGGTCCCCTGGAAGCGACGAAACCACCGGCAAATGCTCGACGCCTCCACCCCGGTCGCGGAGGCGATTTCCTCCAGGGTGCGGAGGCGCCCGACCTGGGCGTCGATCAGCGCCTTGCAGCGAAGAAACGCGTCGCGGGCCGGCTCCCCTCTTCCGCCCGCCGCCGCCAGCGTCGCGGCATCGGCGATCTTCAAGAGGAGCAGCTCGAGCAAAGCCGCGCCAATGCGTCGTGCCCACCGGCCGGGACGCGCGCCCTCGCGCACCATGTCCTCGAAAAGGCTGGTGAGCTCGGCATGGGCCGCCAGGGTGCGCACCCCTCCGGGGGGGAGCCCGCACTGCCGCAGGCGCGCCGCCGCGCTGCGGCCGGCGAAGGAAAGAAAATATTTTACCAGCGGATCGCGCGCATCCGTCTGCATCTCCACCCGGGTGGTCGGCGCGCAGGCGAAAACCACGCCGGACGCCAGAGCCCGGCGATGACCGTCGAGCTCCACCCAGCCCCGGCCCGCCACCACATATTCCAGCACATAAAAGGGAAAGTGCCGCCGGGAAATGACGTAATCCGGGTTGCAATGCTCGCATCCCCCCATGACCGGCGTGAGGGCGGCAAGGCGCGTCGGGGCGAGATTTAGAAAAAAATACCGCGGATCCGAGACCTGGCGCGACAGCAATCGTTCCGCCGGGGCCGGCAGGCCGGAACCCACCGGTCTCTTTCGGTCAATTTTGTCCATCTGATTGCCTCTTCTATCCATTTCGCTTCTCCTCTGGCGAGCGCATACTGACCCTCCCGCCTCGCGGTAAATAATCTCTAGGCCGCTTCCGCCCTCCAACCCTCGATGCCCATGAAAAAGCCCGGCAAGAAAACCGTCCTTCTCGTCGCCAACGGCGATCTTCGTCAGTCCGCCAACCAAGTCTGCTGGCCCGCCCAGCAGGCCATGGAACAAACCCTCACCTCCGCCCTGGCCAAGCTGGGATACACCCTCGTGCGCGCCCATCCTTACAAGCCGGAGCTGAAGCACGGCTTCATCGGCTCGCAAAAAGAAGGCATGGAGGTGTTCTCGCAAATCGATCCGCACACGCCGCTGATCGTCGCCGAGGCGGTCTGGCAGTATTCGCACCATTTGCTTCACGGCTTGATTTCCCACCAGGCGCCGATCCTCACCGTGGCCAACTGGAGCGGCACCTGGCCGGGCCTGGTCGGCATGCTCAATCTCAACGGCTCGCTGACCAAGGCTGGGGTCAAGTACTCCACGCTCTGGAGCGAGGATTTTACCGATGAATTTTTTCTCCGCGGCCTGACCGCCTGGCTGAACACCGGTTCAGTCAAGCACAAGACCGATCACGTCAAGCCGCTCGCCCGCTGCGCCGTTCCGGCCAAGGCCAAAGCCGCGGCAAAGAAAATTGCCGACGAGCTGCTCCGCCGCAAAGCGATCATGGGCATTTTCGACGAGGGCTGCATGGGCATGTACAATGCCGTGATTCCCGACGAGCTGCTCTTCCCCACCGGCGTCTACAAGGAGCGGCTCTCGCAGTCCGCGCTTTATTACGGCGCGACGCAGGTCAGCGACGAGGAAGCCCGGGCGGTTTATCAATGGTACCTCGATCACGGCCTCAAATTCCATTTCGGTCCGAATGAAGAAACCGATTTGACCGAGCGCCAGGTGCTTTGGCAGTGCAAAACCTACATCGCGGCCTGTCGCATCGCCGATGAATTCGGCTGCGAAACCATCGGCATCCAGTACCAGCAAGGCCTGAAGGACCTGTTGCCGGCGAGCGACCTGGTGGAGGGCACGCTCAACAACTCCGACCGGCCGCCGGTGAAAAACGCCCGCGGCGAACTCATCCGCGCCGGCCGGCCCATCCCCCATTTCAACGAGGTCGACGAGTGCGCCGGCCTCGATGGCCTGTTCACCGACCGCGTCCACCGCGCGCTCGGCCAGCCGGTGGAGAACACCCTGCACGACCTGCGTTGGGGCGACCCCGACCGGAGCGGGACCACCGACGAGTACGTCTGGGTTTTCCTCATTTCCGGCAGCGCCCCGCCCGCCCACCACGTCGATGGCTGGGCCGGCAGTGACTCGCTCCGCCAGCCGCCGATGTATTTCCGCCTCGGCGGCGGCACCCTCCGCGGCATCGCCCGGCCCGGCGAAATCGTCTGGAGCCGCGTTTTTGTCGAACGCGGCAAGCTCAAGATGGACCTCGGCCGGGCCAAGGCCATCAGCCTGCCCCGGAGCGAGACCGAGCGCCGCTGGAAGGAAACCACCGTGCAATGGCCGATCATGCATGCCGTCACCTACGGCGTCACCCGCGATCAGATGATGGCGCGGCACAAGGCCAATCACATCCAAGTCGCCTACGCCAATTCCGCCAAGGAAGCCGATCTCGCGCTTTACACCAAAGCGTCGCTCGCCGCGGCGCTCGGAATCGAGGTTTCGCTTTGCGGGACCAAGGCCGACGGTTCGGCATTCTGAATCCTTCCTCCTTTCGCAGCGTCAATCTCAGCAGGGCGAGCCGGCAACCGCTCCGCCCTGCTTTTTTTTGCCACCATGATCCATTCACCGCTCCGGGTCGTTCTCGCCGCGCTCGTTCTCACCGCGGTCGGGCGGGCCCAAAACCCTCCGTCCACTCCGGCCCCCACCCTTCAGCCCGCGGCCAAAGAGGAGGCGCGCCTCGCCTGGTTCCGCCAGGCCCGCCTCGGCATGTTCATTCACTGGGGCCTATATGCCGTCCCCGCCGGCCAATGGCCCGGGCGCAAGAGCACCGCCCGCGCCGAATGGATCATGTTGCAGGAAGGCATTCCTTCCTCGGAGTACGAGAAACTCGCGCCCCAATTCAATCCGGTTAAATTCGACGCCCGGGCCTGGGTGGCCGTGGCCAAGGCCGCCGGCATGAAGTACATCGTCGTCACGGCAAAACATCACGACGGCTTTTCGATGTTTGCGACCGAGCAGACGCCGTATAACATTGTCGATGCCACGCCGTTCAAGCGCGACCCGCTCAAGGAACTGGCCGAGGCCTGCCACGAGGCCGGCATTGTCTTCTGCGTTTATTACTCCATTGCCGACTGGCACTATCCCGATTCGCCGGCCGAATATCAGCAGCGGGCGCGCGATCCCCTCACCGACCGGCATCTCGCCTACGGTTTTCATGGCGCGCCGAATCCGAAGGCCGACGTAAAGAAGTACGATGCCTATATGCGGGCGCAGGTGCGCGAGCTCCTCACCCATTACGGCCCGGTCGGGCTGGTCTGGTTCGACGGCGGCGGCTCCTATCGCGGCCTGCCGGATCGCGTCGGAATTCTCGAAGCCGACAAGATGGCAGCGATGATCCACCAGCTCCAGCCGGCCACGCTGATCAACAATCGCCTCGGCTTCGATGCCGATTACGGCACGCCGGAGCAGCGCATTCCCCACATCACCAGCGCCGAGCCGTTCGAGGTTTGCATGACCTTGAATGGGCACTGGGGTTACAATCGCTTTGACCAAAAGTGGAAAAGTCCCGCCGTGGTGGCGCGCAACATCGCCGACATCGTCAGCAAGGGCGGCAACTATCTGCTCAATGTCGGGCCCACCGCCGAAGGCGTGATTCCGCCCGAGGCCGTTGATATCCTCCGGCAGGTCGGCGCCTGGACTTCGGTCAACGCCGAGGCGATTTATGGCGCCGGTAGCACGCCCTTCGGCGCCGAACTGTCCGCCGAGAGCTGGCGCTGCACCACCCAGCCGGGCAAACTTTATTTTTATCTGCTCAAGTGGCCGGGCGAGAAATTCACCGTATCCGGTCTGACGAATAAAGTGGTTCAGGCCTATTTCCTGGGAGATCCAGAGCATGCGCCCATCGCCGCCAGCGCGGATGCCCACGGCACAACCTTTGCGCTCCCGCCCAGGCCGCCCGCCGGCCTGATTCCCGTGCTCTGCGTGGAAATCAAGGGAGCGGTGCAGCCCACCGCTCCGCCCAAGGGCACCCTCGACCCCGCGAAAGATACCGAGTCGTGAATAGCCCGCGGTAGCTTCCTAATTCGAATGTAGGCAGTAAATAGCATGGATTGCGCATAGGTGTTCGACTCGACAACAAGTGTTTCATCTTTAAAGTCGGATTGGCGCACATGCAGGTCCCTGCGATTGACGAGCCGGTCAAGCTGAGTGGTCCATTTTGGGCAACCCTTTGCTTGGCGGAAGCTATCTATTGCTGGTATTTCCGGCCGTGGCACTGGGATTATCCGATTTGGTATCGAATCGTAAGCGCCGTCTTATTTCCATTCCTGGGCGCGATCATCATTTACTGTGTAACGATGTTTTTTGTTTCAATTGTGATGAATTTTCGCTCACAGAAGCAAACTATGGCGCTTTTCTTTTTTGCGATTGCCGTCAGCGGAATTGTTCTCGCCTTTGCCTGGGTTAAAGCTGGTTTCCGGAACGTGCCTCCAGCTGCGACATTCGTCGCCGGTTATCTCGCAAGTACCCTGTTTTCATATCTTAGGCGGAAGCGCCAGAATCCAAATTAATACACGACTCGTCGCGCGCGACGGTTGCCAATGAAGAAAACTTTCACTTCCGTTCGGCGAATTTTCCCCGCGCGATGCGCGTTCTCCTCGCTTTCGACAAATTTAAGGACGCCCTGACCGCACGCCAGGCGTGCGATCTGGCCGGCCGCGCCCTTCGCGCCCGGCATCCCGGCTGGCAAATCGATTCCTGCCCGCTGGCGGATGGCGGCGAAGGATTTGCGGACATCCTCACAGCCGCGGCCGGTGGGCAGCCGGTACCGTGCCAGGTCACGGGCCCGCGCGGCGGTTTGGTCGATGCGAAGCTCGGCCTCGTGCCGTGGAGAAAAATTCCCGCGGCCGCGCGGAGATTTTTTCCAGTGAAGGATCCGGATGCGGTCGTGGCCGTGGCCGACCTGGCCTCGGCCAGCGGACTCGCCCTGCTCGCGCCGGAGCTGCGCGATCCCTGGCAGACGACCACGCACGGCACCGGCCGCCTGCTGCGCGCGGCGGCCGAACTGCGCGCCGCCGCCATTATCCTCGGGGTGGGCGGCAGCGCGACGCATGATCTCGGTCTCGGCGCACTCAGCGCGCTCGGCCTGGAGTTTCGCGGTGGTGGCGGAGAAAAGATCCGTCCGCCCGTGCCCGCATACTGGCCAAGGATCGTCGCGGTCGAAGGTGATGTTTTTGCCGCCATTCCGCCGATTTTCATCGCTTGCGACGTGACCAATCCGCTGCTTGGCCCACATGGCGCGGCCGCGATCTATGCGCCGCAAAAGGGCCTCCATGCCGGGGACCTGGCGCGGATGGAGGCCGAGAGCGCCCGCCTGGCGCGGTTGCTCTGTGCCCATTGCGGGCAGCCGGAGTCCTTGATGGACCAGCCCGGTGCCGGCGCGGCCGGCGGCATCGCCTTCGGCCTGATGTGCGCGGCACGCGCCGAACTCCTGCCCGGTTTCGATCTGGTCGCCGCGTGGCTGGATCTCGAGACGCGGCTGGCCGCCGCCGACCTCGTTCTGACTGGCGAAGGGCGTTTCGATGCGAGTTCGCTCAGTGGCAAGGGCCCCGGCGCGGTGGCGGCGCGGGCCCGCGCGCTGGGCAAACCGGCGCACGTCTTTGCCGGCGAAATCGGCGTGACCGGTTCGGATTTGGAACTGCACGCTATCACGCCGCCCGGCACACCGCTCGACCGGGCGCTGCGCGAGACGCCGACCAACCTGGTCGCGGCGGTGCAACGCGAACTTTGAACGGCCAACGGAAAAGCCATTTTGGCCCCGTATTCCGCTCGACGGCGGGAGTCACAGTCCACTAGGCAATGTCGATGTTTCCCCGCCTCCTTCGCTGGCCGCAAATTTCGACATTTTTGCTCGCCTTGCTCGGCGGCTTTAGCTGCGCCTCCAACGAACCGGCGCCAACCGTCGCGGCCACGCCGCCGAGGGCCGCCGCAGCGGCGCCGGTGAGCCCGCCCCGGGTGGAGGCGCCGGTTTTTCCGGTCATGCTCGGCATCGACGTGCTCGCGGCGGAAAATTTTGCAACCCTCGCGGGCAAGCGGGTCGGCCTGTTGACTCACCCCGCCGGCGTGAATCGCCAGGGCATAAGCACGATCGACGTCCTGCGCCGCGCGCCGAACGTGAATCTGGTCGCGCTTTTCGGGGTCGAACACGGCGTCTATGGCGAGCTGCCGGCGGAGAAAATTTATCCCGATCATATCGATCCGCGCACCGGCCTGATGATCCGTTCGCTTTACAACGGCAGTTCGCGCAAGCCGACGCGGGCCCAGCTCAAGGGCATCGATGCGCTGGTCATCGATCTGCAGGACATCGGCACCCGAAGCTACACCTTCATCAGCGCGATGAAGCTGGCGATGGAGGCGTGTTTTGAAAACGGCGTGCAGGTCGTCGTCCTCGACCGGCCCAATCCGCTCGGCGGCCTGAAAGTGGACGGCCCGCTGCTCGATCCGCAGTGGACAAGCTATGTGGGGGAATTCCATGTGCCCTACGTGCATGGACTGACCATTGGCGAGCTCGCCCTCATGGCCAAGGAGGCGCCGGGCGTGCTCGATGTGCCTGAGGCGGTGCGCGCTCGCGGCAAGCTCACCATCATCCCGATGCGCGGCTGGCGGCGGAGCATGCGCTGGCCGGAGACCGGATTAAAATTCGTCCCGACGTCGCCCTACGTCCCTGATTTTGCCGCCTGCGTCGGCTATGCCATGGTC
>Ga0070741_10008177_pt1 | contig 21156 bp, 20 predicted proteins | sample Coa_R1_4_FD_66440 | JGI IMG/M metagenome (GOLD analysis project Ga0070741, IMG submission 66440) | Surface soil microbial communities from Centralia Pennsylvania, which are recovering from an underground coalmine fire - Coalmine... | ecosystem: Environmental > Terrestrial > Soil > Unclassified ...
GCACGACAGGATGTTGACGTGGTGATCCGCGAGCACCTGGGCGACGTCGCGCAGGAGGCGTGACCGGTCGAGCGCCTCGACCTCGACCGAGACGACGAACGTCGCCGTCTCGTCGGCGTCCCATTCGACCTCGATGACCCGGTGGGTCTGCGTCGACAGCGAGGCCGCGTTGGCGCAGTCGGACCGGTGCACCGAGACGCCCCGTCCCCGCGTCACGAACCCCATGATCTCGTCGCCGGGAACCGGCGTACAGCAACGCGACAGACGCACCATGACGTCGTCGAGTCCCTCGACGTGCACCCCGACCGTGCGGCGCCGCTGGAGCCTCGGCGCCCGCGGGGGCCGCTGCGCGGTCGTCGGGAGCTGGTCCTCTTCTCCCCCGCGCAGCTCGCGGTGCACGCGCTGGGCGACGGCCCGGGCCGAGACGTGGCCCTCGCCGATGGCGGCGTGCAGCGCCTCGAGATCCGCGTAGTGCATCGACTCCGCGACCTTGGCGAGCGGCTGGGCCAGCTTCTGGACCGGTAACCCCTCCTTGCGCAGCGCCTTGACCAGCTCGTCGCGGCCGTTCTCGATCGCGTCGACGCGGCGCTCGCGCGAGAACCACTGGCGGATCTTGCTGCGGGCACGCGGCGTCTGGACGAACTGCAGCCAGTCGCGGCTCGGCCCCGCCCCCTCGACCTTGCTCGTGAAGATCTCGACCGTGTCGCCGGAGCTGAGCGTCGAGTCGAGCGGCACGAGCCGGCCGTTGACCCGCGCGCCGATGCACCGATGCCCGACCTCGGTGTGGATCGTGTACGCGAAGTCGATCGGCGTCGCGCCGGCGAGCAGCGTGACGACCTTCCCCTTGGGCGTGAAGACGAAGACCTCGTCCTGTTCGAGGTCGACCTTCAGCGTCTCCATGAACTCCTCGGGGTCGGACGTCTCCTGCTGCCAGTCGACCATCCGCTGCAGCCAGGCGAGATCCTCCGACGGGGAGCGTTCCTTGTAACCCCAGTGGGCGGCGATGCCGAACTCCGCCCGGCGGTGCATCTCGCGCGTGCGGATCTGCACCTCGACCGGCTTGCCGGTCGGGCCCACCACGGTCGTGTGCAACGACTGGTAGAGGTTGAACTTCGGCATCGCGATGTAGTCCTTGAACCGGCCCTGCACCGGCGCCCACAGCGCGTGGATCGACCCGAGCGCGCCGTAGCAGTCCTTCACGGAGTCGACGATCACGCGGACGCCGATGAGGTCCTGGACCTCGTCGAACTCCTTGCCCCGCACGATCATCTTCTCGTAGATCGACCAGTAGTGCTTCGGCCGCCCCTGCACCTCGGCGTCGATGTGCAGGTCGGCGAGCCGGTCGCGCAGCTCCGACAGCACCTTGGCGAGCTCCTCCTCGCGCTCGGGCGAGCGGGTCGCGACCATCTGCTCGATCTCGGCATAGCGCTTCGGGTGCAGCACGGCGAAGGCGAGGTCCTCGAGCTGCCACTTCACGTCGGCGATCCCGAGGCGGTGCGCCAGCGGCGCGTAGATGTCGATCGTCTCCTGCGCGATCCGGCGCTGCTTCGTCTCGGGAAGCGACGCGATCGTGCGCATGTTGTGGAGCCGGTCCGCGAGCTTGATGAGCAGCACGCGGATGTCCTTCGCCATCGCCACGAGCATCTTGCGCAGCGTCGCCGCCTGCTGGGCCTCCTTCGAGTCGAACTGGAGACGGTCCAACTTCGTGACGCCGTCGACGATCGCCGCGACCTCCGAGCCGAAGTCGGCCTCGAGGTCGTCCTGGGTGAGCGACGTGTCCTCGACCGCGTCGTGCAGCAGGGCGCCGGCGATCGTGACGTCGTCGAGGCCCAGGCGGGCGAGGATCATCGCCACCCCGAGGGGGTGGGCGATGTAGGGCTCCCCGGAGCGGCGCAGCTGCTCGGCGTGCGCGGCCCGGGCCACCTCGTAGGCCTGCTCGATCAGCTGGGTGTCGGCCCGGCGGTGCCGCTCCCGGTAGGCCTCGAGCAGGGGCGCGAGCTCGACGTCGACGTGGTGGCGCCGCCACGGGAGCGGCAGGCCCGAGCGGCGGTCGGGACGGAGCTCGATCGAGGTCATACCGCGCCCAGAACGTCCCGGGGCGGCCCGGTCATCCCAACCATCACGATCTCATTGTCCCACCATGCCTCGGCTCTCGGCGAGGAACTCGCTCACTGCTCCGCGGGATCCCGCTCCGCGACGCTCGCTCCGGCCGCACGGCCACCGCTAGCGGCGCTTGCGGCGGCGCTGCTGGCGCGGGCGGGGGGTGACCCCCGAACCGGCGCCGCGGGCCCGGGCGGCGGGCTGGGCCGGGCGGGCCGGACGCGGGGCGGCGGGTGTGGGTGCCGGCTCCGGCGCCTCCCCGCCCTCGGCGACCTCGCCCAACTCGGCGGGTTCACCCGCCTCTTCGGGTTCACCGGCCTCTTCGGGTGCAGCGGCCTCCTCGGGCACACCGGCCGCTTCGGTGACACCGGCCTCCTCGGGTACACGCGCCTCCGGCACCCGCCGCGCCGCCCGGGGTGCGGCCGCGGCGACCCGGGTCGGGGCCACGGTCGTCTCCGCCTCGTCGCGCGCGAGCTGGGCCGCCGAGCGCTCCCGGAGGGCGACGAAGCGCGGCTCACGCTCCTTGAGGAACGCGAGGATCGGCGTGGCGACGAAGATCGACGAGTAGGCGCCGGTCATGAGGCCCACGAACAGGGCGAGCGCGAAGTCGCGGAGCGTGATGGCGCCCATGATCCCGCTGCCCACGAAGAGCAGCGACGCGACCGGCAGCAGCGCGACGAACGAGGTGTTCAGCGAGCGCATGAGCACCTGGTTCATCGAGCGGTTGACCATGCGCGAGTACGTGTCGCCCCGTTCGGTGCCGATGGTCGACGTGTTCTCCTTCACCTTGTCGAACACGACGACGGTGTCGTAGAGGGAGAACCCGAGGATCGTGAGGAACGCCACCACCGTCCCCGGTGTCACCTCGAAGCCCGTCACCGCGTAGACGCCGACCGTGATGACGATGTCGTGCAGCACGGCCACGATGGCGGCGAGCGCCATCTTCCATTCGAAGCGGAACGTGAGGTAGAGCGCGATCAGCCCGAAGAACACGATCAGGCCGGTCAGCGCCTTGTTGCTGACCGTGTCTCCCCACGTCGGGCCGACCGTCGAGATGCTCACGTTCTGGTCGGAGGTGTTCGCGAACTTTGCGAGTGCGGCCTGCACCTCGTCGGTCGTCTTGGAGCTGACGACCTTCGACTGCACGCGGACGTGGTTGCCGCCGACGATGAGGATCTTGGCGTCGCCCAACCCGAGCGGCGAGACGATCTTGCGCACGGCGTCGGCAGACGGCGAGCCCTTCGCGACCGTGAACTCCCACTGCGTGCCGCCCTCGAAGTCGATGCCGAGGTTCAACCCGCTGATCAGCAGCGCGATCACGGAGATCAGGATCAGCGTGCCCGACAGCAGCGCCCACCGCCACGAGCGCTCGATGAACTGGAAGTGCGTGCGCTCGTGGAAGATGTCGCTCAGCGTGTGACGCTCACGCTTGGCGGGCGCGGGCGGCCGCTCGAGCGTGGGTGCGGTCATCGCCGGCCCCCCTTCACCGGCTCACGCCCGCGGCCCGAAGACCGTGCGGGCGCCTCGCGCGTCGCGCGGCCCGTGACGCCGATCGCCGTCGCGACGTCGACGTCGAGGCCGGCGGCGATGCCGACGCCGCGCATCCGGACCAGGTGGGGCCGCCGGGCCATGATCGACACGAGCGGGTGCATGAAGAAGTACGAGACGAGCAGGTCGAGGATCGTCGAGATCCCGAGGTAGAACGCGAACCCCCGCACCGACCCGATGGCCAGGAAGTACAGGGCGCCCGCGCCGATCAGCGACACGAGGTCGGCGGCGACGATGGTGCGGAACGATCGGGCGAACCCGCGGTCGACCGACGACCGGACCGTCCGGCCGGTCCGCACCTCGTCCTTCAGACGTTCGAAGTACACGACGTAGGAGTCGACGGTGATGCCGACGGACACGATGAGGCCGGTGACTCCGGCGAGCGTGAGGGTCAGGCCGACGGACTGCCCGAGGTACGAGATGAGGCTGTACGTGAGCGCCGCGCTCACGAGCAGGCCGAGGATCACGACCCCGCCGAGCAGCCGGTAGTACACGAGCATGTAGATCGCCACCAGCGCGAGGCCGATGACGCCCGCCGCGATGCCGGCGTCGAGCTGGTCGCTGCCGAGGCTGGGCGACACGTTCTCGGACGTGAGCTGCTTCAGCTGCACGGGCAGCGCGCCGTAGTTGATGAGCTTGGCGAGGTCGGACGCGTCCGTGCTGCTGAAGCTGCCCGAGATCTGCACCGGACCGGAGAACGTCGCACTCTGGAACGCAGGGTTCGAGTACACCTCGCCGTCGAGCACGATCGCGACCTGGTCCTGGGGTGACGCCTTGCCGAACGACTTCGAAGCCAGGTCGTTGAACTTCGTCAGCCCCTCGCTCTTCAGGTTCATGTCGACGACATAGCCGGTGCCGGAGGCGAAACTCGACGACGCGCTGTCGACGTCGTTGCCGGTGAGCTTGGTCGGCCCCAGGAAGAGCCGGCCCGTCCCCTGGCCCGCGTGGAACGGCAGCACGACGCACGCGTCGCGCTTGTCGTCGGCGAGGCGCGTCGTCGGGATCGTCGACAGCGTCGCGAGCTGGTTCACCTCGCACGACGCGATCGCCGCCTTGGCGGCGGCGTCGTTGGCGGGCGCGGTCGTGGTCGTCGTCGTGCTCGCGGGGGCGGTCGTGCTCGAGCCCGGCGTCGTCGTGGTCGTCGTGCTCGACGACGACTTGGGCTTCTTGGCCTCGGGCGGGAGCGCCGCCAGCACGGGCCGGAAGCGCAGCTCGGCCGTCCGGCCGACGATGCGCTGCGCCTTGGCGCGGTCCTTCACGCCGGGGAGGTCCACGACGATGTTGTCACCCTGGCGGCTGATGTCGGGCTCGGCGACTCCGAGGGAGTCGACGCGGTTGCGGATGATGTCGACGGCCTGGTCGATCGAGGAGCTGCGGACGTTGTGGCCGACCGGCTGCAGCACGACGGACACGCCGCCCTGCAGGTCGAGACCGAGGACGGGCTCGTTGCCGGCGAGCAGCGTCGCACCGAGCGCGAGCACGACGACGGCGATCGTCCCGGTCAGGTAGATCCTCAGCTTGCGCACGGGTCAGCCGGCTCCACCGGCCGCGTCGGGGCGGCCCTCGCCGGGCTCGTCGTCGCGAAGGTCACGCTCCCGATCATCGTCCCCGAACCCGGCCGACCTGAGCGGTCCGCTGCTGCCCGGTCCCGCGACGCCGGTGCCGCCGAGCCGCCCCGCGATGGCGCCCCGAGCCAGGGTCACGACCACTCCCGGCGCGATCTCGAGCTCGACGGTGTCGTCGTGCAGCGAGCGCACCGTCCCGTGGATGCCCCCCGTGGTGACGATCTCGTCGCCGACGTCGACGCTCGCGATCAGCGCCCGGCGCGCCGCCATCTGGCGCCGCTGGGGCCGTACCACGAGGAAGAAGAACCCGGCGACGAGAACGACCAGGTAGACGACGACGATCACGCTGAACCCTTCGTGAGAACCGGGCGATGGTAGCGCCGCCCCCCGGCGGAGCCGTTTCACCGGGACGCGCCGCGCACGGCATCGACGCCGCGGGTTCACCGCGATGTCACGCGCCGTGGCGGATCCCCGTTACTCGGCGAAGAGCGCGGGCGGCGGCTCCCGACCGGGGGGCGCGGCCACGGCGAGGTGCACGTAGGCGGCGGGCGTGGCCACGCGCCCACGCGGCGTCCGCAGGAGCAGCCCCTGCTTCAGCAGGAACGGCTCGTAGACGTCCTCGACGGTCTCGGGTTCCTCGCCCACCGCGACCGCGAGTGTGTTGAGTCCGACCGGCTGCCCACCGAAGGTCGTGCACAGCGCGGCGAGCACGGCCCGGTCGACCTTGTCGAGACCGAGCTCGTCGACCTCGAACAGCGCGAGCGCGGCGCGCGCCGTGTCGACGTCGACGGTCCCGTCGGAGCGCACCTCTGCGAAGTCGCGCACGCGCTTGAGCAGGCGGTTGGCGATGCGCGGTGTGCCGCGGGCCCGCGTCGCGATCTCGCGTGCGCCGTCGGCGGTCAAGGGGACGCCGAGGATGTGGGCGGAGCGGGCCAGGATCGCCTCGAGGTCGGCGGGCTCGTAGTAGTCGAGCCGGGCGACGAAACCGAAGCGGTCGCGGAGCGGCCCGGTGATCATGCCGCTCCGCGTCGTGGCGCCGACCAGGGTGAAGCGTGGGAGGTCGAGCCGGATGGAGCGCGCCGACGGCCCCTTGCCGATCACGATGTCGAGCTGGAAGTCCTCCATCGCCGGGTACAGGACCTCTTCGACCGGTCGGGGCAGCCGGTGGATCTCGTCGATGAAGAGCACGTCGCCGTCGTCGAGGTTCGTCAGGATGGCGGCGAGGTCGCCCGCCCGTTCCAGCGCCGGGCCGCTCGTGGTGCGGCAGGCGACGCCGAGCTCGGCGGCGACGATGCCGGCGAGCGACGTCTTGCCGAGGCCCGGGGGGCCGGCGAGGAGCAGGTGGTCGACCGCCTGGCCGCGTCGCATCGCGGCCCCGATCATGATCTCGAGGTGCTCCTTGAGCCGGGCCTGGCCGACGAACTCGGCCAGCCGCCGGGGTCGCAGCGTCGTCTCCTCCGCCACCTCCACCGGGTCGGCGTCGGCCCGCAGCAGCTCGTCTCTCATTGTCGCACTCGCTCAGCGGCAGGGTACCTGCCGCTGCCCTCCGGGACGCTCGTCGCTCCGGGTCTCATTGTCGCAGGCCTCTCATGCGCGGGTCACCGCGAGGAGCTTGAGGGCATCGCGCAGCAGGTCCTCGATCGCGCCGTCCTCGGGGAGCTCGGCGAGCACCGCCCGTACCTCGTCGCGGCCGTAGCCGAGGCCGGTGAGCGCGTCGCGCACCTCGGCGCGCGCGGCGCCGGGCCGGCCCGGCTCCGGTTCGATCAGGTCGAGGTCGGGCAGCTCGAGACGCGCCTTCAGGTCGACGAGCATGCGCTGCGCGGTGCGCTTCCCGACGCCGGGCACGAGCGTGAGCGCATCGACGTCGTCGTCGAGCAGCGCGCGCCGGAGCGCACCGGGCGAGTGCACGCTCAGGACCGCGAGCGCCAGCTTCGGCCCGACCCCCGACGCCCCGATGAGCACCTCGAAGGTGTCGCGCTCGTCGCGCGTGGGGAACCCGTAGAGCACCAGCGCGTCGTCGCGGACGTGCAGGTGGGTGAAGAGGAAGGTCGCCTCGCCGGGCTCGAGCGTCGTGAGCGCGCCGAGCGGCACCAGCACGCGGTACCCGACACCTCCAACCTCGACGAGCACCTCGCCGGCCGTCGTGCGCTCGAGGACCGTCCCGCGGACCGAGCCGATCACCGCGAACCCTCCCGCGCCAGAGCCGCCGCGACGGCGCGCTCGTAGCCACGGACCGGACCACGGCCCGCGCCGCCGCCGTCGCTGTGTTCCACCGCGGCGCGCACCCGACCGGCCCCGGCGTGGCAGATCGCGAGTGCGAGCGCGTCGGCCGCGTCGGGCGGGCCGGGGATCGCGGACAGCGCGAGCAGCCGGGCGACCATCACCGCGACCTGCGCCTTGTCGGCACCGCCGTACCCGGTCACCGCGAGCTTCACCTCGTTGGGGCTGTAGTGCACGACCGGGACGCCGGCGCGCGCCGCGACCGCGAGGGCGATCCCGCTGGCCTGCCCGACCGCGATCGCGGTCCGTGCGTTCACCTGGAACAGCACCCGTTCGACGACGAGCACCGACGGCCGCAGCTCGTCGACCAGCGTCTCGATCTCGGCCGACAGCGCCGCGAGCCGGGCCGGCAGCTCGTCGGTGGGCGGCGTCCGCAGCACGCCGCAGGCGATCGCCCGCAACGCCGAACCGTCACGGCGGACGGCGCCGTACCCGCAGCGCGAGAGCCCGGGGTCGATGCCGAGCAGCGGGCCGGACACATCGGGGCCGAACACGGGTTCGATCGTACGGGGTGCGGGCAGGCGGGGCGCGGATCGGGGGCCGGATGTCTCGCCTCCCGGGCGAGGAGCTCGGCTCGCTGCGGCCGCAGGATGCCTGCGCCGCCGGCGGTGCCTCGGTCGGCGCTACTTCGAGGAGCGGCGCCAGAGGATGATCACGACGATCACCGCGACGACGAGCAGGGTCGGCACCAGCCGCTTGCCGACCGCGCCCCCGGCGGTCTTCACCAGGTCGACGGGCTCCGCCTCCGCCATCTCGATCTTGCGGACGCCCCCCTCGGCCGAGCCGTTCCCCGTCGCGGGCGCCTCCGTGGGCGGCGGCGCCGTGGCCACGGCGGCGCCCGGCGCCTCGGGGGCGGGCGCCTCGCTGCCCGCCGCCGGCGCCTGCCCGTTGCCACCGGTGCTCGCGCCCCCGGCCTCCTCGCTCAGCACGTTCTCCTCGAGGCTCTGCACGAACTGGCCGAGGAGCTTGCTCGACACGTCGGCCATCACCCCGCGGCCGAACTGCGCGACCTTCCCCGTCACGTTGAGGTCGGTGTCGATCGTGACCTGTGTGCCGTCCCCGTCGCTCACGAGCGTGGCGGTGACGGTCGCCGAGGCGTTGCCCTGACCACGGGTGTCGCGGCCCTCGGCCTTGATGACGACACGACCGCTCGCCTGGTCGGCCTCGACGATGCGGGCCGCGCCCTTGTACTGGGCGGTGATGGGCCCGACCTTGACCTTGACGATCCCCCGGTACTCGTCGCCCTCGACCTCCTGCAGCTGCGCGCCGGGCATGCACGGTGCGATGCGCTCGACGTCGAGCAGGACGTTCCAGGCCTGCTCGAAGGGGACGGCGACCCGGAACTGGTCCTCGATCTTCATGCGTGCTTCCTCTGGCCTCTGGTCAAGCGCTGGGGTCGTGGCGCGGTGCGGTGCTGCCGAACGCGGCCTCCGCAGCGCGTAGGTCGTCGAGCGTATCGACATCTGCGGGATCTCCGGTACCCGAGCAGTCGACCTCCGTCACCGGATGGGTGGCCATGAGGGTGCGCGCGCCGACGTCACCGCGCAGCTGCAGGGCCTCCGGCCAGAGTGTGCGCCCGATCAGGACCGGGTTGCCACGCGTGCCGCCGTAGGTGGCGACGGCGAGCTCGGCGCCCGCGGCGTGCGCGGCGGCGAGCCGCCGGTACGCGTCGGCGCCGACCCGGGGCTGGTCGGCGAGGCCGACGCAGGCGGCGCTCACCTGGGCCCAGCCGTCGAGTGCACCGAGGGCGGCCCGGAGGCTGTGGGCGATCCCGGCGCTCCACCGGTGGGCCCGGACCACGACCACGCCGGGCGGGGCGGCGGCCGCGACCGTGGCGCCGCGGTAGCCGGTGACGAGGACGACGGGTCGCAACCCGCTCGCCATCGCGGCGTCGAGGGCCCAGGCGACGAGCGGCCGGCCCGCCACCTCCAGGAGCGGCTTGGGAACCTTCGAGTCGAGCCGCGACCCGCGCCCGCCGGCGAGGACCGTGACCGCGACGCTCAAGTCTTCGCGCTCGACTTTCCCGCTCTCGGCGGCTGCACCGCCGGACCGCACGGGCCCCGCCCGCTGCTCAGCGGGATACCCGCGTCGCGACACTCCCTCACGCGCGCGCGGCCTCGAGCGCGCGGCGGACGAGCACGCGCGCGAGGTGCTCTCGGTACTCGGGGGTGGCATTCAGGTCGCTCGGCGGCTCGGTTCCGTCGGCGGCGTGCTCGGCGGCATCGGTGATGGACGCGCCGCCCGCCAGGGCCTGCTCGACCGCGGTGGCGCGCAGCGGCGTGCTGCCCATGTTGACGAGCGCGACGCGGGTGTCGCCGTTCGTCCCGACCGCGAGGGCACCGACGATCGCCCAGTCCTGGGCCCGCCGGTTGAACTTCTGGTAGTTCCAGCCCCCGGCGCCGGTCTTGGGCACGCGGATCTCGGTGAGGAGCTCGTCGGGACCGAGCGCGGTCTCGAGGAACCCGCGGAAGAAGTCGGACGCGCCGATCGTCCGCTCGCCCGAGGGACCGCGCACGACGAGCGTCGCGTCGAGCGCGAGCAGCACCGCGGGCAGGTCGGACGCGGGGTCGCCGTGCGACACGGAGCCACCGAGCGTGCCGCGGTGGCGCACCTGGTTGTCGCCCACCTCGGCCGCGACCCCGCGCAGGACCCCGCACTGCTGGGCGAGCAGGTCGCTCGTCTCGAGGTCGCGGTGGCGGGTCAGCGCGCCGATGGCGAGGTGGTCGCCGCCGTCGCGGATGTAGGAGAGGTCGCGGAGACGGCCGACGTCAACGAGCACCGATGGGGTGGCGAGCCGCAGCTTCATCAGCGGGATCAGCGACATGCCGCCGGCGAGGATCTTGGCGTCGTCGCCGTACTCGGTGAGCGCCTTGACCGCGGCGTCGGCGGAGTCCGCCCGGACGTAGTCGAAGCTGGCCGGGATCATGCTGCTCCTGCTCCTCCTGTGCTGCTGGCTGTCGGCGCGGACGCGCCCGTACCGGTACGCGCGGCGCGGATGGTCTGCCACACCCGCTCGGGCGAGGCGGGCATCTCGATGTCGGTGACGCCGAGCGGCGCCAGCGCGTCGACGATCGCGTTGATGACCGCGGGTGCGGCCGCGATCGTGCCCGCCTCGCCGACCCCCTTCACACCCATCGCGTTCGACGGGCTGGGCGTCACCGTGTGCGCGAGCTCGAGGCTCGGGACCTCGGCGGCCGACGGGACCAGGTAGTCGGTCAGGGTCGACGTGCGTAGCTGACCCTGCTCGTCGTAGGTCGCCTCCTCCCAGAGCGCCTGCGCGGCCCCCTGCACGATCCCGCCGTGCACCTGGCCCTCGACGATCAGCGGGTTGACCTGCTGCCCGCAGTCGTCGACCGCGACGTAGCGGACGAGCTCGACCCGGCCCGTCTCCTCGTCGACCTCGACGACGGCGATGTGCACGCCGAACGGGAACGTGAAGTTCGTCGGGTCGTACGACGCGTCGGCGGTGAGGTTGGGCTCGACACCCTCGGGGAGGTCGTGGGCGAGGAACGCGTTGAACGCGATCGCCTGGAGCGCCATCGTGCTCGCGGGGGTGCCGCGAACCCGGAATTCGCCGTCGACGAACTCGAGGTCCTCCTCGGCGACCTCCATCTGGTGAGCCGCGATCGCCCGAGCCTTCGCGATCACCTTCTCGCACGCGGCGTAGACGGCACTCCCGCCCACGGCGAGAGAACGCGAGCCGTACGTGTCGAGGCCGAGATGCGAGATCGCGGTGTCGGAGTGGAGGACGGACACGTCCTCGACCGGGACACCGAGCCGGTCGGCGACGATCATCGCCCACGAGGTCTCGTGGCCCTGCCCGTGCGGCGACGTCCCGGTGACGACCTCGACCTTGCCCGTCGGGAGGACCCGGATCGTGGCGTGCTCCCATCCGCCGCTACCGAAGTTCAGGCTGCCGAGGGCCCGGCTCGGCGCCAGGCCGCACATCTCGACGTAGGACGAGAACCCGATGCCGAGGGGGCGGGTCGAGCCCGTGTCGCGCCGGCGGGCCTGCTCCGCCCGCAGGTCGGAGTAGCCCGCGAGGCGCATGGCCTCGTCGAGCGCGGGGCCGTAGTCGCCGCTGTCGAAGACGAGCGAGCCCGCAGAGGCGTACGGGAACTTCTCGAACGGGATGAAGTTCCGCCGCCGGATCTCGGCACTGTCGACGCCCACCTGGCGCGCGAGCGACTCGATGGCCCGCTCGATCGCGAAGGTGGCTTCCGGGCGACCGGCGCCCCGGTACGCGTCGGTGGGCGTCCGGTTCGTGAAGACGCCGATGCAGGTGAACGACATCACGGGCACGTCGTAGACACCGGTGTAGAGGAACGAGCCGAGCAACGGGACCCCGGGCGTGACGAGCTGCAGGTATGCACCCATGTCCGCCAGCAGGTGCACCCGCACCGCGGCGATCCGGCCGTCGGCGTCGGCGGCCAGCTCGATGTCCTGGATCATCCCGCGGCCGTGCGTGGTCGCCAGCGCGTTCTCGGAGCGGTCCTCGTTCCAGCGCACGACCCGCCCGAGGCGGCGGGCGAGCGCCAGGCACAGCGCCTCCTCGGCGTAGACGTTCAGCTTCGATCCGAACCCGCCGCCCACCGACGGCGCCACGACGCGGAGCTGGTGCTCGGCGACGCCGCTGACGACCGCGAGCATGATCTTGAGGATGTGCGGGATCTGGGTCGACGAGTAGACGGTGAAGTCGCCGCCGTAGGGCTCGGGGACGACGCACACGCCGCGGGGCTCCATCGCCATCGGGATGAGCCGCTGCTGCACGTACCGCTCCCGCACGACGTGCGTGGCACCCGCGAACGCGGCATCCACCGCGGCCGGGTCCGGCGTCAGCTCCCAGGTGTAGCTGCGGTTGCCCGAGAGGTCCGCGTGCGCGAGCACGCGGTCGGCGGCCGCGTCCTCGATGTCGAGGACGGCGGGAAGCTCCTCGTAGTCGACCACGACGCTCTCGCTCGCGTCGCGGGCGACCTCCCGGCTCGTGGCGACCACGACCGCGACGCCGTCGCCCGCGAAGCAGGCCTCGCCGCGGGCGAGCGGCCAGTGCGGCGGGTTCACCATGTCGGGAGTCACGGGCCACGCGCACGGCAGCGGCGCCGCGAAGTCGCCGGCGAGATCCTCGCCCGTGAACACGGCGACGACGCCCGGCATCGCTGCGGCGGTGCTCGTGTCGATGGAGCGGATGCGCCCGTGCGCGTACGGGCTGCGCACGATCTTGGCGTGGAGCGCACCGGCGACGGGCAGGTCGTCGACGTAGCGCGCGGAGCCGGTCAGGATCGGGGCGTCCTCCCGCCGGAGCAAGCGGGACCCGATCACGGAGGTCACGTCGCCGCCCCTCCGCTCGCGGCGCCGCTCGGCGCCTTGTCGCGGATCCCCATGTCGTGGCCGGCGGCCGCGAGGACGGCCTTCACGATGTTGTGGTAGCCGGTGCAGCGGCAGAGGTTCCCCTCGAGGCCGAGGCGGACGTCCCGCTCCGTCGGGTTCGGGTTCTCGTCGAGGAACGACACCGCGGCCATGACCATCCCCGCGGTGCAGAAGCCGCACTGGAGCCCGTGGTTCTCGTGGAAGGCCTGCTGCACGGGGTGGAGCTCGCCGTCGTGGGCGAGACCCTCGATCGTCGTGACGGAGGCGCCGTCGGCCTGGGCCGCGAACATCGTGCAGGACTTCACCGACTCGCCGTCGAGCAGGACGGTGCAGGCACCGCACGAGGACGTGTCGCAGCCGATCTTCGTGCCGGTCAGCCCGCAGGATTCGCGCAGGTACTGGACGAGGAGCGTGCGGGGCTCGACGTCGTGGTCGTGGGCCGAGCCGTTGACGGTCATGGCGACACGCATCGGATGCCTACCCCCAGTGGGAAGATGCCGTTCGAGCCGGCTGTCGGGCGGAACAGGTCGATCGTCCGTACTCTCGCGCAGGGTCGGGGCCCGCGCCATACGACGCGCGGGTCCCGGACCTCTCAGCCGGAACGGTCGGGGCCCGCCCGCTCGACCGAGATGCGCACCATCACGCGTCGCTCGCGCTCCATGGCGTTGCGGTAGTCGTCCCAGTCGGGATGCTCGCCCTGGATCGACCGGTAGTACTCGACGAGCATCTCCATCGCGTCCGGGAGCGACACGACCTCGGCCGTCCCGTCGACCTGGATCCAGTCGCCGAAGAACCCGTCGTTGATCACGCACAGCGAGACGCGGGGGTCGCGCCGCAGGTTCCGCGTCTTGAGGGCGGTCTCGCGGGTGCTCACCACCACCCGCCCGCCCGCGTCGACGCTGCACTGGACGGGCGAGAGCTGGGGCCGTCCGTCAGAGCGGTGGGTGGCCATCACGGCGTGATGGTTCGCCCGGATGTAGTCCAGCGCGTGCTCGACGTCCACGACGGGTCAGGCCACCACGGCCTGGAGCACGTCGTCGGGGATGTCGAAGTTGGCGTAGACGTTCTGCACGTCGTCGTGATCCTCGAGCGCGTCGATCACGCGGAGGACCGACTTGGCGCTGCCGGCGTCGTCGAGCGCGATGACCGTCGACGGCAGCATCGTGAGGTCCCCGCTCGTCACCGTGATGCCGGCCTCCTCGATCGCGGTACGGACGGCGTGCAGGTCGCTCGGCGCGGTCGTCACCTGCCAGGTGTCGCCCTGGTCGGCGATGTCCTCGGCGCCGGCGTCGAGGGCGGCGAGCATGAGATCGTCCTCCGTGGCGGCAGCCTTCTCAAGGATGATCACACCCTTGCGCTCGAACTGCCAGGCGACCGCCCCGGGCTCGGCGAGCGAGCCGCCGTTGCGGCTGAAGATGTTCTTGATCTCGGCGCCGGTCCGGTTGCGGTTGTCCGTGAGGCACTCCACGATGACGGCCACGCCGTTGGGCGCGTAGCCCTCGTAGGTCACCTCCTCGTAGCTGACGCCCTCGAGCTCGCCCGTGCCGCGCTTGATGGCGCGGTCGATGTTGTCCATCGGGACCGAGTTGTCGCGCGCCTTCTGGATCTTCGTCCGCAGCGTCGCGTTGGCGTCGGGGTCGCCGCCGCCCGTCTTCGCCGCCACCTCGATCTCCCGGCACAGCCGCGCGAACAGCTTCCCTCGCGCCGCGTCCGCGGCGCCCTTCTTGTGCTTGATCGAGTGCCACTTCGAATGCCCGCTCATGACTCCCGCTCCTGGCGGCTCCGCCGCCGGGCCGCTCGGGCCCCGCTCGCTGCCGGCCGGACCACCCGGCCGCCTTCACGCTCGCTCATGACTCCCGCTCCTGGCGGCTCCGCCGCCGGGCCGCTCGGGCCCCGCTCGCTACTCCGCGGGATACCCGCTCCGTAACGCTCACTCATGTTGCTGCTCCAAGGAACGCCTGGTGGATCCGGAGATCGCCGGAGAGCTCCGGGTGGAACGTCGTGACCCAGACCGGCCCCGACCGGCACAGGACCGGACGGCCGGCGTGCTCGGCGAGAACCTCGACGCCGGGTCCGACGGCCTCGACGACCGGCGCCCGGATGAACACGCCCGGGAACGGCCCGCCGCGCAGCCCGCGCACGTCGAGGGGAGCCTCGAACGACTGGAGCTGCGTGCCGTAGGCGTTGCGGCGCACCGTGCAGTCGATCGCTCCGAGGGGCACCTGGTCGGGTCGACCGTCGAGCACCTCGCGGCCGAGCACGATCAGCCCCGCGCAGGTGCCGAGCGCGGGCAGCCCGTCGCGCAGGCGTTCCCGCAACGGCGCCCGCAGTCCCGACGTGTCGAGGAGCCGGTTCATCGTGGTCGACTCGCCCCCCGGGAGCACGAGCGCGTCGACCGCGCTCAGGTCGGACGGCGTCCGGACCTCGACGGTCTCGACGCCGAGCGCGTCGAGCACCTCACGATGCTCGCGGAACGCCCCCTGGAGCGCGAGGATGCCGGCCTTCATGCCCTGGGGGCACCGCGTCGGGTCGTCCGTCGGGCGCGCTCACGGAGACGTCACCACCCCCGGTCGGCGAGCTTGACGTCGAGCTGGTCGATCTCCTGGCCGCGCATCGCCTGGCCCAGACCCCGCGAGACCTTGGCCACGATCGACGCGTCGCGGAAGTGCGTGGTCGCCTCGACGATTGCCTTCGCCCGCGTGGCCGGGTCCTCGCTCTTGAAGATCCCGCTCCCGACGAACACCGCCTGGGCGCCGAGCTGCATCACGAGCGACGCGTCGGCCGGCGTGGCGATCCCACCGGCGCAGAACAACGGAACCGGCAGCTCGCCCCGCTCGGCCACCTCCTGCACGAGCTCGACCGGAGCGCGCAGCTCCTTCGCCCAGCCGTAGAGCTCGGCGTCGTCGGCGACGGTCAGCCGGCGGATGTCGCCGAGGATCGACCGCAGGTGCGTGACGGCCTCGACGATGTTGCCGGTGCCGGCCTCCCCCTTCGAACGGATCATGCACGCGCCCTCGGCGATGCGCCGCAGCGCCTCCCCGAGGTTCGTCGCGCCGCACACGAACGGGACGGTGAACCCCCACTTGTCGACGTGGAACTCGGCGTCGGCCGGGGTGAGCACCTCGGACTCGTCGATGTAGTCGACGCCGAGCGCCTCGAGCACCTGGGCCTCGGCGAAGTGGCCGATCCGGCACTTGGCCATCACGGGGATCGTGACCGCGTGCTGGATGGCCTCGATCATGGCCGGGTCGCTCATCCGGGCCACCCCGCCGTCGCGGCGGATGTCGGCCGGCACCCGCTCGAGCGCCATCACCGCGACCGCGCCGGCGTCCTCGGCGACCCGAGCCTGCTCGGGCGTGACGACGTCCATGATCACGCCGCCGCGCAGCATCTCGGCGAGACCCCGCTTGACGCGGGCGGTGCCGGTGGTCCCGTTCTGGGTCATGACGGCATTGTACCGGGCACGCCCCCGGGAACCGCCGCCGGAATCGCGCCGTTCGCGCAGGCCGTCACATCTCCTCGAGGATGCGAATGCGCTCCTCGAGGGGCGGGTGGGTGTCGAAGGCCCGGTTCAGCCACGAACCCTTCTTGCCCTCTTCACGGTCGAGCGGCGACTCGATCCACATCTGCGCGGTCGCGCGCGTCGCGTGATGGACGACGGCCTGGTCGGTCTGGAGCTTGCGCAGCGCCGACGCGAGGCCAGGCGGGTACCGCGTGAGCTGGACGCCGCTCGCGTCCGCGAGCAGCTCGCGCTTCCTGCTCATCGCGAACTGCATCAGCACGGCGACGAGCGGGGCGAGCACCAGCAGCGCGAGGGCGACGATGGCGATGATCGCACCGGCGGCGCCCGCGTCGTTGTTGTCACGCCGGCCGGCGCGCCCGCCCCAGAACATGAACCGGAGGCCGAGGTCCGACAGCAGCGCGATCGTGCCCACGGTGATGACGGCGACGGTCGAGACCAGGATGTCGTAGTTCTTCACGTGCGACAGCTCGTGGGCGAGCACGCCCTCGAGCTCGACCCGGTTCATCTGCTGCAGCAGACCGGTCGTGACGGCAAGGGCGGCGTGTTTCGGGTTCCGCCCGGTCGCGAAGGCGTTGGGTGCGGGGTCGTCGACGACGTAGAGGCGCGGCTTGGGAAGCCCGGCCGCGATGCACAGCCCCTCGACGAGGTTGTGGTAGCGCTGGTACTCGGGACCGTCGGCCGGCACGGCGTGGCTCGCGGCCAGGGCCACCTTGTCGGAGTTGTAGTACGAGAAGAACGCCATCGCGACCGCGATCGCGAACGCGACGAGCACACCGGCGACGCCGCCTCCGAACAGCACGTCGAAGGCGGCGCCGACCGCGACGACGAGGACGACGAAGAACGCGAGGATGACGAACGTGCGCCGTTTGTTCTTCCCGACCTCGGCGTAGAAGGTCGTCGACGCCCGCGGCTGCACGCTCACCACGTCAGGACGGGTTCCCGGCGCTCAGAACTGGACCTTGACCGGGCCGGTCTCCTCGGGCGCGGTCTCGAAGAACTCTCGCTTCTGGAAGTTGAACGAGTTCGCGATCATGTTGCGCGGGAAGGTCTGGATCTTGTTGTTGTAGTTCAGGACGCTGTCGTTGTAGAACTGCCGCGCGTAGGCGATCCGGTCCTCGGTCGAGGTCACCTCTTCCTGCAGCTGCAGGAAGTTCTGGTTGGCCTTGAGGTCGGGGTACGCCTCGGCGACGGCGAAGAGGCTCTTCAGCGCACCGCTCAGCACGTTCTCGGCCTGGGCCTGCTGCGCGACCGTCCCGGTGTTGGACGCGTTGATGGCGTTCGCGCGGGCGTTGGTCACGGCCTCGAGCGTCTGGCGCTCGTGCGCCGCGTAACCCTTCACCGTCTCCACGAGGTTCGGGATCAGGTCGTGACGGCGCTTCAACTGCACGTCGATCTGGGACCACGCGTTGTCGACGCGGTTCCGGGTCTTGATCAGCCCGTTGTACGAGAGGACGAGGATCAAGAGCAGCAACAGCACGATCGCGACGATGACGATCACTGCGATCACGGTTCACGCTCCGTTTCTGGAAACGGGATCGGTGGATTTCGAGTCTACGAGAGCCGGCGCCGGCGGCCGGTCGCGAGCGATCGACCGGTAGATGGGCAGCAGCCGCTCGGCGAGGTTCCCGAACGAGAACTGCTCCGCCCGCCGGCTGCCGGCCTCGACGAGCGCCCGCCGGCCCTCGACGTCGTCGAGCACCCTGCGGATCGCGTCACGCAGGGCGCCGGCGTCGTCGGGCGCGACGAGCACGGCCTCGGCGTCCGCCCGGGCCACCGTCCGGTAGCCGGTCAGGTTCGACGCCACCACCGCCGCGCCCGCCGCCATGGCCTCGAGGAGGACGATGCCGAACGACTCGCCCTCGACCGAGGGGAAGCAGGCGACCGTCGCGGCCCGCAGGCGCCGGGCCTTCTCGACGTCGGGCACGGGACCCAGCCACTCGACGTCGGGCACGCCGCGGCGGCGCAGCGCCTCGGTCTGCGGTCCCTCCCCCACGACCCACAGGACGGCGTCCCGGTCGAGCTCCGAGAACGCGTCGAGGAGCACCGCGAGACCCTTCCGCGGCTCGTGGCGACCCACGAACATGATCACCGGCCGGCTCGCGGGCCACGGCGGCGCGCTCGCGAACGCCTCGACGGCGACCCCGTTGGGGAGGATCTCGCAGCTCTCGCCGAACGACACCTCGACGTTGCGCTGGGCCTCCTCCGACACCGCGGTGCGCACCGCGAGGCGCGCCACCATCGCCCGGAGCGGCACGCTGAGCGCCTCGTACCACGCGTTGCGGCCCGGGTGGGCGGCGTGGAACGTCCCGACCGCGGGGATGTCGGTGCCCACGAGCGCGGCGTGGTTGGCGCCCGGCGAGAGGGGCTCGTGGAGGTGCAGCACGTCGGGCTCGAACACCCGCAGCGCCTCGAGCGTTCGGGCCGCGATCGCCTTGCTCGACGCGATCGGCGCGATCGATCCGTTCGACGGGAACCGCATCGTCGGGCCCACGGTGGTGATCCCGGGCTCCGGAGGCGGGCCGTCGGACGGCGCGACGACCCGGGCGTCGACGCCACGACGCCGCAGCTCGGCGGCGAGACCGAGCACCTGGGCCTGTACCCCGCCGAACACCGACAACGAGTACGGGCAGAACAGCGCGACGCGGAGCGGCCGCTCCCCGCTCATGGTCGCGCACCGTTTCCGCAGCGGGCGCGGGTTCCGTCGCTGGGCCAGTTCGGCTGCATGAGGAGCCACTGTTCAGGCGCGGCGGCGATCAACTCCTCGAAGCGGTGCGCGAGGTCCTGGGTCACGCGGGCGAGGTCGTCACGAAAGCGGGCGTGCCGCGACGTGTCGAGGGGCGCGAGGATCCGGCCCAGGTGGCCACCGCGCGGGAGCATGTAGTTGCCGACGGGGAGCAGCGTCGCACCCGTGCGGAGCGCGAGCGTCGCCGGACCGGCCGGCAACGTCGTCCGTTCGCCGAAGAACTCGACCGAGACGCCGTCGCCCGAGAGGTCGCGGTCACAGACGAGGCACACGACGCGGTTCGCCTTCAGTGCCCGCAGCACGGTCCCGCCGGCGTCGGCGCCGAGCGCGACCACGTCCATCCCGAGCCGGCGGCGGGTCGCGGCGAACCAGTCGAAGAGCTCGGGCGGTTCGACCGGCTCCGTGACGACGAGCGGCGGGTAGCCCCGCCGCGCCAGCCAGGCGCCCGCGTAGTCGTAGTTCCCCAGGTGCGGGAGGGCGACGATGATGCCGCGGCCGGCGCATGCCGCCCGTTCGACGTGCTCGAAGCCCTCGACGTCGAAGTGGGCGTCGATCGACGCGCCGGGCTGGTCCTGGAGGCGGAACAACTCGTGCCAGTACCGCCCGTAGTTGTCGAACACTGCGGTCACCGCCCGATCGAGATCGGCGCCCCGGAGGCTGCCACCGCTGGCACGCACGAGGTGCCGGGCCACCTGGGCCCGCTTGACGGGCCACGCGTACACCATGGCACGTGCGAAGGACCGGGCCCACGGATCGCCGAGCGCGTGCGGCAGCACGCGCGCCAGGTCAGCGCCGGCCCGGTACGCGAGATAGGCCGCGCGGTCGCGGACGCCGGACACGTTGTCTGCGCTCTGTCGTCGGCGTGTCGGTGATCGACGAGTCCCGGCGGACCCCGCGACGACCCATCCTCGGCGCGCGTGCCGCGCCGGAGGTCGCCGACGCCTGCCGCCAGACCATCACGAACCGGTGCACGGCGGTGACGATCGTCAGGACCAGCATCACCCAGAGCACCGGAACGAGCACGTCGAACGCGAGCCCGACCCCGAGCAGGACCATCCGCTCCGCCCGCTCCATGAACCCGCCCCGGGCCGAGAAGCCGAGTGACTCCGCCTTGGCCCGCTCGTAGGAGACGAGCATCGACGCCGCGAGCACCGCCAGCGCGAGGATCGGCGCCTCGGCGCTGTCGGACGTCAGGTGCCACGCGACGCCGCCGAGCAGCACCGCGTCCGACACCCGGTCGACGACCGAGTCGAAGAACGCGCCCCGCGGCCCGGCCTTGCCGCTGTAGCGCGCGACCGAGCCGTCGAGCAGGTCGGGAAGGCCGGTGAGCACCAGGCCGACGACGCCGAGGAGCAGGTTGCCGTTCGCGATCAGCAACGCGGTCGCGACGGCGACGACGAGCCCGACGACGGTGAGGCCGTCGGCGGAGATACCCGAGCGGTGCAGACCTCGCCCGACGGGGTCGAGGCGCCGCTCGACCTTGGCTCGCCACCGTCCGTCGAGCATGCGTGCAACGGTCCTTTCAGAGCGGCCCGGCAGCGGGTCCGCTTCGTCGGTCGGAGCGCGGGTCCTGCGCGTCGATCGGCGCGGGTCCGGGCTCGGCCGGGAACGACCGCGACGAGGGTAACAGGTCGGCACGGGAACCCCTCGGACGTGCGGCCGTAGACTGAGCGCTCGCGACCCGGGCCCGGGGCGCAGGTGGCCGGGCGCTGCCCGCCACCCGAATTCGTGGCGAGTTCGTGTCGAGTTCGTGTGAGGGGGAGCATGACGGTGTCGTCGGACAAGATCCGCAACGTGGCGCTCGTCGGCCACGGCGGTGCGGGAAAGACCACCCTCGCCGAGGCGCTCCTCCACGTGGCCGGGGTGGTCCCGCGCATGGGCCGGGTCGAGGACGGCACGACGACCACCGACTTCGATCCCGAGGAGCAGCGCCGGAAGATCTCGGTGTCGCTCGCCGTGGCGCCCTTCGAGTGGGAGGGCCACAAGATCAACGTCCTCGACGCGCCCGGCTACGCGGACTTCGTCGGAGA
>Ga0070741_10008178_pt1 | contig 21155 bp, 21 predicted proteins | sample Coa_R1_4_FD_66440 | JGI IMG/M metagenome (GOLD analysis project Ga0070741, IMG submission 66440) | Surface soil microbial communities from Centralia Pennsylvania, which are recovering from an underground coalmine fire - Coalmine... | ecosystem: Environmental > Terrestrial > Soil > Unclassified ...
ATCTTGCGCGTCATGTTGTGACTCGACGCGCGCGTCCCGTCGCCGCCGACGTAGAGCATGTGGCAGTAGGCGCAGGTGGGCGCGTCCCACTGGACCTGGCCGAGCGGCCGGGACCAGTCCCATCCCTTGCCGCGGGCCACGTAGATCGAGCCGTGCTTGCTCGACATGTAGGCCTCGTAGTTCGGGTGGTCGGGACCCATGTGGCACGTGTAGCAGGCCTCCGGCTTGCGGGCCTCCTCCAGGCTGAACGAGTGGCGCGTGTGGCAGGCGATGCAGCCGTTCCGGACCTGGAGGCTCGAGGTGTCGATGTACTTCTTCTGCTCGTCGCTCCAGTACCGGGCGTCGGTGGCGCCGGCCTGCGCGTGGCAGGGGTCGCACCCCATCTCCATGACCTTGCGGGGCATCTGCTTGTAGTGGGGGACCCCGATGTTGCGCTCCCAGTTGATGCCGAGGCCGCCCGGGCCGGGGCCGTAGGAGTGGCCGGCGTCGGTGACGTGCTCCTTGTAGATCTGGGGGTGGCAGGCGCCGCAGGTCGTCTCCGGCACCCGCCCCTTGGTCGCCATGATCTCGTCGTGGTTCGTCCCGTGGCAGTTGGCGCAGCCGATCTGCGAAAGGGGGTACTGCACCCGGGGATTCTGGACGCCCGCCCGACCCATCGCGCTCGCCTCGAACTGCTGGGGGATGGTCGGGTTCGTCCTGGCGTGGCAGGGCGCGCAGGTCTTCGGATCGAGCACCCCGGTGGGGATGTCGGCCCGCAGCCGGGCCGCCGGCGGCGCCACCCCCTTCACGTACTCGAAGATGGCGCGGACCTCCCGGTCGCTCACCGCCTCGCCGGGGAACGGCGGCATGATCGCGCGCGGATGCCGCACCTGCTGGAGGAACGCCTCGTACGGGAGCGCCGTCCGTGCCAGCGGGGGACCGACGCCGCCGCGCCCGCTGGCGCCGTGGCACCCGAGGCACCCCTTCAGGATGTACAGCTCGCCGCCGGGAGGTTCATCGGCCCGCGCCGCGAGCGCGCCGGCGACGAGCACCGCGGAGATCAGGAGCAGGCGGACGATCTCCATCCCGACGTCCTCCGGTCGCCGCTCGATCCGCGACCCGGTCCGCTCGGCGACCAAGCGACCCGGGGAGCCTTCCTGTCGTCGGTCGGTGTGGATCGAGTGCCCCAGGCGGGACGAGTCCGTCCCACTCTGCGGCGCATCAAATGCGGTCGTGGTCTCGCCCGACTCACGACCATGCCGCACTTGCAGGCCGCCAAGAAGTGCCCTGGCGTCCGCCGGTGGCACCCGCGTTGCACGCGTCGCGAGAGGACTCTATCACGGGAGGTTCGCATGATGGACGCGGCCCATTGGCACCTCGCCTTGACGCACGTCCCGGTGGTGGGAGCGGGATTCGCGGTGGCGCTCCTGGGGGTCGCGCTCGCGACGCGGGATCGGCTGCTCCGCCGGATCGCGCTCGGGGCGGTGGTCGCGGTCGCGCTGACGGCGGTGCCGACCTACCTCACCGGGGAGCCCGCCAAGGACGTCGTCGAGCGTCTACCCGGCGTCTCCCGGCAGCTCGTCGAGGTCCACGAGGAGGCCGCCGCGACGGCCCTCGTGGCGATTGAGATCGCGGGCGGGTTGGCCTTGCTCGGACTGCTGGCGACCGCGCGCGCCGCCCAGGTCTCGAGGTGGATCGTCACCGGTCTCCTCCTGGTGACCGCGGCGAGCGTCGGCCTGATGGCGTGGACGGCGAACCTCGGCGGCCAGATCCGCCACCCCGAGATCCGGGCGAGCCAGGCGCCCGCCGCTCGGACACCGCAAACGGCCAGCGCGGCGACGACCGCCACCTCGACGGGCGAGCATTGATCGTGAGCCGCGCCTCGGTGCCGCGGATGCGTTCGGTGCGTGTTCCCCCGCTGCTCGGCGTCATCCTCGTCGGGCTCGGAGTCCTGGTCGCCGGCGCTGGTGCGCAGCCACCCGGCCCACCCGTGGACATGCGACACCGCCTGATGGTCCCGGGACCCGCGCGCGACATGGTGTTGGCCGAGATGCGCCGCATGCTGGAGTCGGTGAACGCGATCCTGCACGCCCTCCCCGCGAACGATCTGACTGCCATCGAGCGGGCCGCTCGCGCCTCCGGGCTCGCCATGGCGGCCGACGTCGACCCGCAGCTCCGGGACCGCCTCCCGCCGCCGTTCCTCCAGCTCGGGATGGCGACCCACCGCGGCTTCGACGAGCTCGCGGACGAGGTGAACGCTGGCGGGACCCGCGAGCAGGCGCTGGCGGCCCTGGGGCGGATCACGAGCAACTGCGTCGCCTGCCACGCGATCTACCGGCTCGACGAGAGCCGGTGAGGCGCGACCCGGCTCCAGGCGTCGCCACCGTGGGCTCGGCCGGGGAGCCGCCAGTCTACCGTCGGTTCGCCCTCCTGGCGTTCGGGACAGCGGCGGTCGGCGGGGTCCCGCTCGGCGCCTGGATGCTGACGCGCCTCTACTGGGGTGGCGGCGAGGTCCCGCCGGCGTGGCTGCTGCTCCACGCCCACCTCCAGATCTTCGAGCTGTTCGGCGTCATGATCCTGGGCATCGCCCACCACCTGGTCCCGCGCTTCGCGGGGCGCCCGGTCGTTCCCGCTCGGGCGCCGCGGCTGTTCGTCCTGGTGACCGTGGCCCTCGCCCTCCGGATCGGCGGCACCGCAAGCGGCCACGGCGGCGCCGTGTTCCTGGCGACGGCCCTCGAGGCGGCGGCGTTCGCATGGTTCGCCGTCTGGCTCCGGCGCGGGCTCGCAGCCCCCGACCTCGCGCTGACCCGGCGCCACCTTGGCCTCGCGACGGGATGGTGGATCGCGGCGCTGGCCGTCGAGGCGGGCGCGCGCTGGCCGGGAAAGGAGCCGGATCCGCGCGCGATGCGCGCGGTCTACGCCATGGCCCTGCTCGGCGGCGCGGGCGGCTGGATCCTCGGGGTGCTCCTGCGCGCCGCCCCCATGTTCGTCTCGGGCTGGCGCATCTCGACAGCGCTGGGCCGCGTCGCCCCGTGGACGCTGGGGGCGGGCGTCGTCGCGGCGGTGGCCGGCGCCGCCGGCGGCGGGGCCGCGGGGCCCGAGGCGCTGGGACGTCTCGGGGAGGCCCTCGCGGCGGGCACGATCTCCGCCATCGCCCTGACGGGCGGCGCCCTGGGTCGGCGGCGCCGCGCGCCCGCCCTCCTCCTCCAGGGCGGGCAGGGCGGGCCGGACCGCGCGCTGTTCCGGCTGGCGATGGTGTCGGTCACGGTCGCCACGGTCGGGTTCGCGGTCGGGGCGGCGATGGCCGCCGCGGGGGTCCCGCTGGGGTTCCTGGGCGACGCCCTCCGCCACCTCTTCACGGTCGGGTTCCTGACGACCATGGTCGTGACCATGGCGTTCCGGCTGATTCCCGTGCTGGAGAGGGTCCGCCTGCCCTGGCCCCGGCTCCGCAACGTGGCGTTCGCCGCGCTCCTCGCCGGCGTGCTGCTCCGCAGCAGCGAGGTCCTGGCGGACTGGGTCTGGGCGGGCGTGCTCCCGTGGCTGCCGCTCTCGGGGCTCCTGGTCTGGGTGGCCGTCGGGTCCGCGCTGGTGAGCCTGCTGGAGACGATGCGCGCTCCTCGGCGCCTTCCCGTCGGCTCGGACCGGGCCGCGTGACCGCGGGGAGGCATCGCGCGGTCGCGCCGAGCCGTCTCACAGGGGCCGTCCCGCCCGTCACCGGATCGGTGGCCGGTCGTCGCGAGGGCCAAGCAGGAGACCGAGCGCCGCCAGGCCCCCGGCAGCTGCCAGGCCGGCCCAGCCGGTGTGGAGGAGCAGCCAGGCGCAGAGCGCCAGCGCCAGGACCGGCAGCGCGATGTCGGCGATCCGCCGCGCGCGGCCCCCGCTGGTCCGGCGGCGCGCCGCGAGCCGGGACAGGCTCAGGTTCACGAGCGCGAAGCTCATCAGCACGGCGGCATCGGTCAGGGCTGCCGCCCGGGCGAGGTCCCCGAGGAGCGCCGCGATCGCCGCGACGGCGGTGACCAGGACCGTCGCGGTGACGGGGGTGCCGCGGCGCCCGATGGCCCCCAGCCGGCCGGGGAGGACACCGGCGGCCGCCATGCCGTACACGGATCGCGAGCCCGAGAGGAGCAGGAGCAGCACCGTGTTCGCCGTCGCGGCGAGCGCGACGAGCCCGAGCGCCGCCTCCGCACGCGGACCGACCGTCACGCGGGCGACCAGGGCCAGGGGCGCCGTCGACGCGCTCAGGGCCGGCCAGCCAACCGCCGCGGTGGCCGAGAGCGCCACCAGCAGGTAGATCAGCGTGGCCCCGGCCAGCGAGAGGCCGAGCGCGCGGGGGAGGTCGCGGTCCGGCCGGCGCATCTCCTCGGCGAAGTTGCCCAGCTCGTCGAACCCGAGATACGCGAAGAAGATGATCGCCGCGGCGGCGGAGAGCCCGGCGAACCCGTGCGGCATCTCGAGGAACGTCGCCCGGCTCCACGCGGGCGCGCCGACGGCGATCACGAAGCAGAGGCCGGCCACCTCCACGAGCGCGAGCACGAGCGCCAGCCCGACCGTCTCGCCGATGCCGGCGAGGGCCAGGAGGCCCAGCGCCACGAGCAGGGCGACCGCGTTCGCCGTGACCGGAGTCCCCGCGAGGTGGCGCAGGTACCCGCCGAACCCGAGCGCAACGGTCGCCACTCCCAGGAGGTCCGCCGCCAGCATCAGCCAGCCCGCGATGAACCCGACGCGCGACCCGAAGGCCAGGGCGGTGTACTGGAACTCGGGAGAGTCCCGCGGCCGCATCGTGCCGAGCCGGGCGTAGGAGTACGCGGTCAGGGCGGCGGTCGCCCCGGCCAGGAGGAAGGCGAGCCAGAGCGCACTGCCGGCCAGACCTGCGCCGGCGCCGATCAGCGAGTAGACCCCGGCGCCCAGGATGACGGCGATCCCCGACAGCGAGACCTGCCAGAGCTCCAGCTGCCGCCGAAGGCCGGGCCCGGTGTCGGGCTGCGCCGCGGCCGGCCCGGACGGATGGTCCGATCGGGAGGCGGTCATCGGCCGGCGGCCGTCGTCCCCCGCCGTGGTCCGGCAGTCCGCGTTCTTCGATCTGTCCGGGACGACTCGAGCGGCACCCCTGGGCGGCGCGGGCAACCGGGACATGCCCACCCCAGGTGGGCACTTCGGCCCCGGTCCTCGACGCGGCCCCCACGCCGGCCGACGGAGAGCCCATCGTCACGGCGCCAGGATCCAGCGCGCAGGCGTGGTGGCGCGGGACTTGCTGTGCACGGGTCCTCGTCAGGCTGCGGAGGGGCGCTCGGGACGTCGACCGGGACGCTGGTGCGAGAGGTGAGGGGGCCAATCCCGCAGGCGAGAGGTGATGCCATGAAGACGACACTCGCGATCATCCTGGCCGTGATGCTCGGGGCGGTGGCGATCGGGGCGGCCCAGCAGGGTCCGGGTCCCCGCGGAGGCGGCATGGGTCCGGGCATGGGTGGCGGCATGGGTTCGGGGGCAGGCCCGGGCATGATGGCGGGCATGCACGCCCAGATGCTGGGCCTCATGCAGCAGATGGGCGGCCTCATGCAGCAGATGGGCGAGGCCCTCTCGAACGGCCAGGTGCCTCCGGAGCGCATGAAGCAGCTCGGTGATGCGATGAAGGAGATGGGCGGCATGATGGCCGGCATGGGCGCGATGGGCGGTTCGATGCCCGGTGGGCCGCGCGGCATGATGATGTCCGAGATGTCGACGATGATGCAGCACATGGCCGAGATGCAGAAGCGGATGTCGGAGCTGATGAACGACGCGGCCCCGAAGTGAACGGGCGCCGGGTCCCCGCGCGGCCCGGAACCGAAGGCAGCGCGCCGGCGCTCACGACCCCGGAGCCCTCGGCCGGTGCTACAGGGCGAGGCGGCGGAGGCGCAGCGCGTTGGCGATGACCGAGACCGAGCTGAAGGTCATCGCCGCGCTCGCCACCACGGGGCTGAGGAGGAGTCCCAGTGCGGGGTAGAGCGCGCCCGCCGCGAGCGGGACGCCGAGGCCGTTGTACAGGAACGCGAACAGGAGGTTCTGCCGGATGTTCCGCATCGTCCCGCGGCTCAGCCGGCGCGCCCGGGCGATGCCGCGGAGGTCGCCCTTCACCAGCGTGACCCCCGCGCTCTGCAGCGCGATGTCGGCGCCGGTCCCCATCGCGATGCCGACCTGCGCCTGCGCGAGCGCGGGGGCGTCGTTGATCCCGTCGCCGGCCATCGCGACGATCCGCCCCTCGGCCTGGAGCCGCTTCACGATCTCGGCCTTCCGGGCCGGCAGGACCTCGGCCTCCACGGCCTCGATCCCGAGGCGCCGGGCGACCGCCTCGGCGGTCGAGCGGCTGTCGCCGGTCACCATGACCAGCCGGACTCCATCGTCGCGGAGGAGGCGCATCGCCTCGGGGGTCGAGGCCTTGATCGGATCGGCGCTTCCCATCAGCCCGGCGACGCGGCCGCCGGACACCACGAACAGGACCGTCTGACCCTCCCGCCGGAGCTCCTCGCCGCGGTCGGCGAGCGAGCCGGCGGCGACCCCGAGCTCCTCCAGGAGGGCACGGTTGCCGAGCGCGACCGCGCGGCCCGCGACACGACCGGTGACGCCCTTGCCCGGCACGGCCCGGAACGCGTCCACCGCGAGCGGCGCGAGCCCGCGCGCCTCCGCGGCCGCGACGATCGCCGCGGCCAGCGGGTGCTCGCTCCCGCGCTCCAGGCTCGCCGCGAGTCGCAGCAGCTCCGACTCGTCGTGGGGCGGGTCCGCGAGAACGGTCGCGAGACGCGGCTTCCCCTCGGTCAGGGTGCCGGTCTTGTCCACCACCACCGTGTCGACGCGCTCCAGGATCTCGAGCGCCTCCGCGTTCCGGATGAGGACGCCGGCCGTCGCCCCGCGACCCGTCCCGACCATGATCGACATCGGCGTGGCGAGCCCGAGCGCGCACGGGCAGGCGATGATCAGCACTGCGACGGCATTGACGATCCCGTAGGCCCACCGCGGCTCGGGGCCGAAGAGGCCCCAGCCGACCAGCGTGGCGGCGGCGACCACCCCGACCGCGAGCACGAAGTACGCCGAGACCACGTCGGCCAGGCGCTGGATGGGGGCCCGGCTCCGCTGGGCCTCGGCGACCAGCTGGACGATCTGCGCCAGGAGCGTCTCCGACCCGACCCGCTCGGCCCGCATCACGAGGCCGCCGGTGCCGTTCACCGTCCCGCCGATCACGCGGTCGCCCTCGTGCTTCTCGACCGGGATCGCCTCGCCGGTGACCATCGACTCGTCGACGGCGCTGGCGCCCTCGAGCACCACGCCGTCGACCGGCACCTTCTCGCCGGGGCGGACGCGCAGCCGGTCCCCGTGCTGGACCTGGTCCAGGGGAACGTCCGTCTCGCGCCCGTCCGGTTCGATCCGCCGCGCCATCTTCGGCGCGAGGCCGAGCAGCGCGCGGATCGCTGCGCCGGTGCGGTGCCGCGCCCGGAGCTCCAGCACCTGGCCCAGGAGGACGAGGACGGTGATCACCGCGGCCGCCTCGTAGTAGAGACCCACCGCACCCCCGTGCCCGCGCATCTCCTGCGGGAAGACTCCGGGCGCGAGCGTCGCCACCAGGCTGTACGCGTACGCGATCCCGGTCCCGAGGGCGATCAGGGTGAACATGTTCGGGCTGCGGTTGACGATCGACGCCCAGCCGCGGGTGAGAAGCGGCCAGCCCGCCCACCAGACGACCGGCGTCGCCAGCACGAGCTGCCCCCACGCTGCGCCCCACGGCGGCAATGCCGCGTGGATCGGACGCCCGGGAAGGAGCTCGTCCAGCATGAGCAGCAGGATCGGCGCGGTCAGGGCGAGCCCGACCCCGAAGCGGCGCGTCATCTCGCGCAGCTCGGGGTTCTCGCCCTCCTCCAGCGTCGGCGTTCGCGGCTCCAGGGCCATGCCGCAGATCGGGCAGGCGCCCGGCCGGTCACGGATCACCTCCGGGTGCATCGGGCACGTGTAGACGGTCCCGGGAGGCATCGCCAAAGGCCGGGCCGGCGGGGCGGCCTGCGTCCCGAGGTACGCGGCGGGGTCGGCCCGGAATCGCGCCAGGCACGAGGGATGGCAGAAGTAGTAGGTCCGACCCTCGTGCTGCGTGGACCCGGCCGCGCGCGCGGGATCGACCACCATGCCGCACACGGGATCGCGGGCCGGGTCCGCCTCCGACGGTGGGGGCTCGACCTGCTTCAGGAGCGGGAGCCGGCGGTTCTCCATCGAGGCGTCTCCTCGTCCAGCGCTCGCGCCGGGCCGCGGATGGGCGGACGCGCGGTCCGCGCGTCCCGGACCTCAGGCGTCCAGCCTACCAGACCGCGCGCCGGGGGAGCGTGCTCGCTCAGCCCGCCCGTTCTGCCGGATGTCGCGGCGGCAGTCGGGCCCGGGGCGAACCGTGCTGCTTCTGCCGGACGACGCGCCCCCCCGGCCGGACGCCGTGGCCGTAGCGGGCCGATGCGGTGAGCGGCCGCCGATTGGCCCAGAAGATGCGCTCGAGGAGGGCCGTCATCAGCGTCGCCCAGCACGAGATCGGGACGCGCCTCGGCGATCCGCGCCAGAGCGTCCGCCCCGTCGGCGGCGTGCCGGACCGCGGCGCTCGCCCTCTCCCGGAGGCGCAGCGCGATGCGCGCGGCCTGGGCGGCGCTCTCGGCCGCACGCTCGGGGGAGGGGGGCTGCCGGATCTGGCGCGGAACCGGGCGGCCGCCGGCCCGGCTCGACCCCAGCCAGAAGACCTGCGTGTTCCGGGGCCAGGCCTCGCCGTCGCGTGACGCCATCCGCTGCCCCCCTTGACGCGTCCGCCTCCCGCCCGAGTCTACACCGAAGCCCGTCGGCGCCGGGCGGGTCGAGCAGGATTCGAGGGGGCCCGGGGCCGGTCGCATCGGCCGGCCGAGCCCGGGCCCCCCAGGCGCCCGGGTGCCGGATCACCCCGCCGTGTCGGTCACCGGAGCGTGAAGGCGAAATCCCCCTCCGTCCGGTGTCCGTCCACGGCGAGGACGCTCCACCGCACGGTGTACCGTCCCGGCGTCAACGGGCCGAGGTCCACGGTGAGGAGGTGCCGGTCGCGCGAATCCACGCGGGCCTCGCCCCGGTGGACCGCGTGGCCCTCGGCGTCGGTGACCTGGATCCGGCTGAACGCGGGCTCCAGCTCCCCGTCGAACCAGATGCGCACCTGGCTCGGCGGGGTCCGCACGACCCCGCCGACCCGCGGCTCCGAGCGCTCGGGGAACGAGTGCGCCCCCGCCGAGACCGCGGCCAGTCCGAGCGCGATCACCGCGGCGGCGACACGGGCGACCCTCATCGGGGGCCGCCGAGGAGCGGCCGGAACGCCGCCGGCATCAGGTCATCCAGGAAGAAGTGGAGCAGCGCGCGGACGCCCACCGTCTTTCCGCTGGCCTCGCTGATGGGGATGATCGCCTCGACGCCGATCTCGAAGAACCGGCCGGCCCAGATGATGCCCGGGTTGATCGTGCCCGTCGTCCGTTCCTCCTCGAGCGGCGTCGAGAGCAGCGCCTCCACGATCGGGATGAGGCGGCCGAGGGGCCCTCGGAGCCCCACATCCCGCACGAAGCTCTGGAGGTACGGGATGCTGTACTGGAGCGCGAGGCCGTACGTCAGCGCGTTGCTCTCCCGGCCGGTGAGGGGGATCTCGGCGCCGATCACGCCGGTCACGGCGACCGGGCGCAGGAGCGCGAGCGAGTCGGGCAGGTCGCCGAACCCCTTGCCGAACAGGAGGCTCGGTCCGATCGTCGAGAACGACTCGGCCTCGACGCGGCGGCTGCCGACGCCCCCGATCTCCCAGTCGAACGCGAGCGACAGGGCGAGCTCGTGGGGGGCGTCCCGCAGGAGCGTGTACTTGAGCCCGACCTCCGGATTGCCGAACCCCGAGCGCGTGCCCTCCTCAGGCTCAGACGGGTCCAGCACCCGGTACTCGCCGCCCACCGACAGGCCGAGATCCGGCGTGATCCGCTTCTGGAGCTCGACCCCGATCGCGGTCTCCTTCCCCTCCGGCCCCTTGATGTGAGAGACGGAGGGCAGGGCCAGCTCGTCCGCGACCAGGGGGTCCTCGATCGCGAGGGTCGCCGGGAAGAAGCGCTTCCCGACGACCCCATGCCCCCAGGCGGGCCCGGCGGGCACCGCGAGCGCACCCACGAGGGCCGCCACACCCAGCGCACGTCGTCGCATCGCACACCTCCAGTGATCGCTCCGCGGCGCGGAGCTCGAGTGGAGATCGGATCTGCGGTCGATCAGGCCAGGGTCGCGTCGAGCGCGGGCGGGGGGGAGCGGGCGGCGGCCGGCCGGGACTGCGGGGCCGGCGAAGCGGAGACGACGCTCACCGGGGCCTGCTCGCCCGAGGCGGCCAGCAGCAGGAGCGAGGCCGGCGGCGCCGACGCGCCGGGAACGTGCGCCGCCGTCGCGAGGAAGACGCACTCCGACGCGGCGGCATCCGGGACGTCGAACAGGTGGTGGACGAGATGGGGAGCGGTCTCGATGGACAGGCCCAAGAGCCACGCTGCCGCGCCGGCGGCGAGGCGGCGTCTCACACCGGCAGGACCGAGCATGCCCACGGCTCATTCTTGCACACGCGGCACACTCCCGCGTCCGAGGTCCCCGGCGAGGCGCGGCGGCATGTGCGGCGCCCTCCGGTGCGTTCGTGTTCCCCACGACCCGCCGGGGCGCAGCCCGCGCCGGGTCAACCGGGTCCCGGCATGCTTCTTGCCCTGAAGGTTCTCCGGACGCGATGGAGCGGACCCACGGCCCCGACGAGCGGCTGGCGATCGCGCAGGGGATCTACTACGCCGCCACTGGCGTGTGGCCGCTGCTCTCCATGCGGACCTTCGAGCGCGTCACCGGGCCGAAGCACGATCGCTGGCTCGTCCGGACGGTCGGGCTCCTGGTCGCGGTGATCGGCGGGGCGGTGGCGCTGGCCGGCGCGCGCCGGCGGCTCACCCCGGAGCTCGGTCTACTGGCCGGGGCGAGCGCGGTCGCCCTCGGCGGGATCGACGCCGTCTACGCCGCGCGCGGACGGATCTCGCGTATCTACCTCCTGGACGCGGCGTTCGAGGCGACGCTGGGCGGCGCCTGGGCCGCGGCCTGGCGGCGTACGCCCAGGCGGAGGCGAATCGTCCGCGTCGCGGACCGCGAGTTCCTCGCTCGACCCGACCTCTGGCGCCGCGACGGGCTCGAGGCGTTCCTGCTGGAGCAGGGCATCGACCCTCTCCGCCCGTACCGGCGGCGGCGCTGCCGGGCGACGGGCGCCGTCGTATTCACTCAGGCGGCGAAGCCGACCCTCTGCGAGCCGGCAAAGCGCCGCGAGCAGGGAGCGGCGCGCCGATAGGCGCCGGCGCTCGCCGGCGGCCACCCGCGCTGGCCCGCGTGCCCGCTGTTCGCGGCGCCTCGCCGCGAGTCACCCTGACGCCCGGACGACATCGCGACGTCCCGAGCGCCCCGGCGCCATGCGCCCGTTCCGCGGCGCGAGCGCGCCGCAGGCGGCGCCGAGCTCGGGAGGCACGGAGCTGGCCCGCCTCCTCGCCGACGACGCGCAGTGGGCCACGGCCGTCAAGGACTACGCCAGCACCCGCTACGGCGGGCTCATCGAGATCAACCCCGGGCAGCGTCTCCCCGACGGCCCACGCCCTCGCGACGCGCGGCGCCCGGGGCCGTGCGGGTCAGCCCTCGGCGCCGACCACGAGCACCGGCCGGCCGGCGTGGGCAGCGACCGCGCTCGAGACGGAGCCGAGCAGCGCCGCCGCCAGGCCGCTGCGGCCGCGGCTCCCGACCACCACCAGGTCGTAGCCGCCGGTCTTCGCCGCCGAGACGATCGTCCCGGCGGGTTGGCCGGCCAGGTATTCCGTCCGGCACTCGGAGGCCCCCGCGTCCACCGCTACCCGGCGCGCCTCGGCGAGGACACGCTGCGCGCCGTCGAGCGCCTCGGTGAGGGCGCGGGAGTAGTTCGGCTCTCCGAGGGCCTCGGACGGCGCGTCGTAGACGGTCAGGAGCATCAGGCGCGCGCCGAGCGCCCTTGCCAGCCGCGCCGCCACTCGCACGGCGCCGAGCGCGTGCTCGCTGCCGTCGACGGCCACCAGGATGTCCGCGAACGGACCGCGCGCAGTTCGTGGAAGCTCCGGAGCATCCATCAGCTCGCCTCCGTGGCGCAGCGGCGCCGCGCCGGCTGTCCGGCCGGATGCCCTGTCGCCGCGCCCGGCCGCCCGGCCGCGCGCCAGGGGCGGCACCCGGGCGGCCGCCCCGCATCGCGGTGGGGCGTCGGCCGGGGTGGTGCCGTGGTGTGCTAGCCTACCTCCATGCGTCCGCGCGCCGCCCCGGCGCCCGAGACCGGCGCCCTCCTCCACTTCGAGCACGTGAACCTGCGCGTCCCCGACCATCGCACCGCGACCCTGTTCTTCGTCGAGGGGCTCGGGCTCACGCGGGACCCGTACCGGATGGTAGGGGTCCGGAACATGTGGGTCAACGTGGGAACCCAGCAGTTCCACCTCCCGATCGGCGAGCCGACGCCGCTGCCGGGCGAGGTGGGGCTGGTCGTGCCGGACGTGGACTGGATCGAGCGGCAGCTCGACCGGGTCGGACGCGAGCTGAAGGACACGGCCTTCGAGACGGCCCGCGAGGGCGCGGAGATCCTCACGACCACTCCGTGGGGGCACCGCATCCGGGTCGTGGCGGCGGGGCCGGAGGCCCGGTTCCCGCTCGGGCTGGCCTACGTCGAGTTCTGGGCCGCCCCGGGCACCTCGGAGGGGATCGGGGCGTTCTACCGCCAGTGCCTCCAGTGCCCGGTCGAGAGCCGGCCGATCGCTGGCGATCCGGCGGTGTGGGTCACGGTCGGTCCACGCCAGACGTTCCGGTTCCGGGAACGGCCGGCCGGCGGCCCCGTTGCCAGCACGAACCACGTCGCCGTGTACCTCACGCGGTACCGCGCCATCTACGCGGAGCTCGAGCGACGGGGATGCGTCATGGAGCCGGACACCGACGAGCAGTTCCGGTTCGCGCGGATCACCGACCCGCGCACGGGCGCCGAGCTGTTCCGGTTCGAGCACGAGATGCGAAGCCTCCACCATCCGGATTTCCTGCGGCCGCTCGTGAACCGCACGCCCGTCCCGTACCGCGTCGACTGAACGAGCCTGGCCGGGCCAAGGACACCTGAGCGAACCGGTGCGCCGAGCGCCGGCGCTCGGCGGACGGCCAGGCGTCAAGTCGGCGGGTGAGGGCAGGAGCGCCGCCCTCCAGGGGTCCGACCTGCGTCCGTCGAAGCGTCGCGCGATCGTCGCTGAATCGGGAACTGGGCGATCCGCGTCGGAAGGGGCGTGACGGCGCGAGGCCTCTCCTGCGTTTCCTTGACATCGACGGAGGCGAGCAAGTAGAGTAACCCTGTTTTAGCGGTCACGCGCGGGGGAGGATCGTGCTCACGGCTGTGCGGAGATTCTTCGGCTTCGACGCGGGCGACGACGAGGAGCCCGGGGCGGCCGCCGTGAGCGGACTCGTTCCCACCGGCCACGCGGGGGCCTTCCGCATCGGGGAGAAGCTCTCGATCAAGGGCGAGATCGTCGGGGAAGGGGACCTCGAGCTGGCCGGACGGTTCGAAGGGATCATCAACGTGAACGGACGCGTCATCGTCGGGGAGCGAGCCGAGGTGGACGCGGACATCAGCGCCTCGACGATCGTCGTCGGCGGGAAGGTCCGCGGGAACCTCAACGCGAGCGGCCGGGTGGAGATCCTGCCCCAGGGGATCCTGACCGGCAACCTGAAGAGTGGCAGCTTCGCCGCTGCCGACGGGGCGCTGGTGAAGGGAGAGATCGTGGTGGATCGGGGCACCCGAGGACGGATCGAGGTCACGGGAGGAGGACAGTGATGAGAGCCGGCGCAATCCTCCCGCTCGTGCTCCTGGTGGCCGCACCGGCCGGCGCCGGGGAGCTCGTGTTCTCCAATGGGAGCCGGCTCGCCGGCGACCTCGTGAGCGAGACGATCATCGTCTCGACGGGCACCGGCCTGATCGAGGTCTCCGGCGACGAGATCGCCGACCTGGGGCGAAGCGAGCTGCGACTCAAGGACGGACGGGTCCTGCGCGGGACGCTCGTTGGCAGCCAGATCCGCGCCCGGACCGCGCTCGGCGAGATCGCGGTGAAGATCGACGAGCTCGCGGCGTACCACGCCGATGGCGCCGCGCCCGCCGCGGCCCCGAGCACCTCGGCGGGCTCGCCGGCCACGGCTGAGCCGCGGTCGCGCGACGCGGGGGCGGGCGACGCGGGACCGGGCGAGAAGAGCCCCGCGAGCACGCCTCCCTCGCTGTCCGGCGGCCCGATGGTGGCGTCGTACCAGGGCCTGCCCGCTGACCCGCGGCGCGCGAGCGGCAGCCCGGCCCCGTCCATCCAGCCGGCGGCGCTGACGCGCGACGCCTCGACGCCGCCCCCCGGGCGGCGCCTTGAGATCGTCGACGGCGGGCCGGTGTACCGCGACGCGCTGCAGAGCTCGGCCCAGGTCGGCCATCTGAGCGCGGGCCAGCAGGTGAGCTACATCGATTCGATCGACCGCCGGTTGTGGATCCTGAACCGGCTGGTCTTCGACGGGGGCCACTGGGTGAAGGTGCGGGCGACCGACGGCACCGAGGGATGGGTGCCGGCGGACACGGTCCGCGCCGTGCGGTGACGTCGCTCCGGGCACGCTTCGCCGAGCTCCCGGCCGCCCTCCGCTGGGCGATCCTCGGGGCGGCCGCGGTCCTCGTGGCGACCCTCGTCGCCTCGGCCGCGTGGAGCTGGACCGAGCGCCGCGAAACGGCCGCCGCGCGGGCGTTCGCGGCGGTCCAGGCCGCGGTCCAGCCAGCCCTGGCCTCCGGGCAGCCTGCCGACCTCGAGAGCGCGGCCAAGAAGCTCAACCAGTTCCTCAGCGATCATCCCCGATCCCGGGTCCTGGCGCAGGCCTGGTACATGCTCGGCGACGTGGAATTCCACCGCCAGCGGTGGGACGCGGCGGCGACGGCGTTCGCCGAGGCGGCGCGGCGGGACAAGGGCAGCGTCGGCGCGCTCAGCCGGCTGGGCGAGGGCTACGCGTACGAGGCCAAGGGCGATCCTGGCCGCGCGCTCCAGGCTTACCAGCCGGCGCTGGCCGGGCGTGGCCCCTCCGATTTCCTCTACGGTGAGCTCCTGCTGGCGAAGGCCCGCGTCCAGGAACTCTCGAAGGATTCAGCTGGGGCTGTCACTACTTACAAGCAGTACCTGAAGGACTTGCCTTCAGGCGATCACGCCGAGGAGGTCCGCATCCGCCTGGCCCTCCTGGGGAGCTCCGGCTAGCCTCCCGGGGGGAGCTCCGGCTAGGCCGTCCTGGGGGAGGTCGGCTAAGGTGCCGAGCCGGCGTCCCTCGGCCCTTCCGGGGCCCCCGTCGCGCCGGGTCCCCGCCCGTCCCGGGAGTGCGCGCGGGATGGCCTTCCTGGCCGGGTGTGAGCTCAGGCCTACCGCCGGGGGCAATTCGGGTCTGGAGCGAGCGTGGACCCGGATGGGGGTCAAGCCCGAAGCGAGCGGCCTCCAGGCTTGATCGCGCGGCTCCCGGGGCCCGTACGGTGGCGGGTTCCGGTCATAGCAACAGAATCCCTCTTATCGGACATTAAGCCGCCAAGGGAGACCGGAACCGAAGGCGCCCGTCGACGGCCGCGGAGCCCGGATGACGGAGCGTCAGCGTCAGAGCCGCCGGACGAGAGGGCGCCCACCGTCCCGGCCAGACCCGACGCGCTGGGGCCGACCCGCCGCGGTGACCCGACCCGCCGGGGCCCGACCCGACACACTGCGGCGGCCGATTTGACAGCGACACCCACCGTCAGCCCGGGATCTGCGCCTCTTCCGGCAGTGACTCCCAGGCCGGTCGCCAGTCCGGCAGTCGCCAGCCAAGCGGCTCGATCAGGGTCCGGACCTCCTCGGAAAAGGTCCGGCGCACCTCGTCGTTGTCCCGCTGCTTGAGCCCGAGCTCCCGGTAGAGCCGGTTCTTCGGCGTTCCCGGCCGCCCGAAGATGTTCATGGTCCGGCCGTACCACTTGTGGAAGGTCCGCTGCGCATCGTCGCGCGTCGCCGGGTCACCCGCGAGCCGGCGCACCCACAGCTCGCCGTGCCGGATGTGCATCTTCTCTTCCTTGAAGATGCCCTCGACCGCGCGCCGCCAGGGGCCGTACGAGCTTTGCCTGACGTCCTCCAGCTGGTGCCCGGCGCCGCGGTCCATGCAGAAGTTGAACATCACGAAGTCGGCCCAGGTGTCGATCGGGTAGTAGAAGATGTTCACTCGCTTGTCCGCCGCCACCCGGGCCGTGCCGATGTCGGCCTCGGAATCGGAGAGCCGGTGGGCGAAGCTCTCGTCGTGGGCGCCGACGTGCCCGGTGACGTCGACGCCGAGCTCGCCGAGGAGGTCGTACATCACCTTGGCGTGCCGGGTCTCGTCCTTCACGATCTGCGCGACCACCAGCTTCTCCTCGACGCCCGGCGCCTTCATGATCCACGGGACGTAGCCGTAGGCGCCGGCCAGCTCGGAATCTGCTTGCATGGTCATGAGATGGATCAGGCAGTCCCGGTACGTGGCGCTCATCTCGTCGGCGGCCTCGATCCGTTCGCCGGCCGCGAGTCGCGCCTGCAGTCGCTCGTGACGCTCCCGCTCCTCGCTCATGCCATCCTCCTCGCTCCGCGTCACTCGGGCCCGGCGGCGGCCGGCGCGCACCGCGGGCCGGGTACGGGGTAGCACTGCTCGACGGCCAGGTGCCGCGCGAGACCGAGCGCCTCGCGCTGGATGATCAGCCAGTGTCGGATGCGGAGCGCCTCGGCCCGGAGCGCGTTGCGGGCCGCGAGGCGGACGCGGAGGGCCTCCGCCCCGCCGGCGCCGCCGCCACGGGCGGTCGCGGCGTCCAGGTCCCGGTCGAGGGCCGCCAGCCGCTCGAGCAGCGCCTCCAGCCGCTCCCCCACCCGGCCGAGCGCCTCGGCCTGGGACTGCCGGATCTCCCGCTCCACGCGGCCCAGGGCGTCCCCCCGGCGCGCCGCCAGGGCACCGGTCGCCCGGAGGAGATCGTCCACGCTCATCGTCGCCCGGCTTCGGCGATGGCCCGCCGGTACGCGGCGACCACGCGGGCGAGGACCAGCGGCATCGCGAACGCCGCCGCGGCCTCCCGTCCGCCCGCGGCCAGCTTCTCGGCGAGGTCGCGGTCGGCGAGCACCTCGGCGACCGCCGCCGCAAACGCGCCCGGCTCCTCGGGCACCAGGAGCCCGGAGACGCCGTCGGCCAGCACCTCCTCGACGCCGGCCGAGCGCACCGCCACCACCGGCAGCCCGCAGGCCATCGCCTCCAGCACCGCGAGCCCCTGCGTCTCGGTGGTCGACGCGAAGACGAAGGCGTCCGCGGCCTGGTAGAACGGCCCGAGCTCGTCCCGCGGGACCCCGCCGCGGAACTCGACCCGGCCGTCCAGTTGGCGGGCGCCCAGGGCTCGGAGGGCCGCCGACCGGGTGCCGCGCCCGACCAGCAGGAGCCGCGGCGGGGCCGGCCCCGCGAGCCGGCTCACCGCAGCCAGGAGGAACTCCAGGTTCTTCTCGCGGTCGAGCCGACCCACGTAGAGGAGCACCGGCCCCGCCTCGGGGAGCCCCAGCGCCTGCCGTGCGGCGGCCCGGTCGCCCGGCTGGAACCGGGCCAGGTCGATGCCGGTCGGGACGACCTCGACCGGGCGACGGACACCGGAGGCCCGGAGACGCGCGGCCACGAAGTCCGAGGGGGCCAGCACCAGGTCCGCCGAGTTCGCGAACCGCGTGCTCCAGGCGATGGCCGTCCGCTCCACCGCCGGCCGCGGGAGCGGGACGTAGTGGGCGTACTTGTCGTAGAGCGTGTGGTACGTGAACACGAGGGGTCGGCCGGTCGCCCGCGCGAGCCGGCGCGCGGAGCCGCCCAGCAGAAACGGATGGTGGGCGTGCACCACGTCCACGTCGAGGCCGCGAAGCCGTCGCCACCCCGCAGGGCCGAGCGGCAGCGGGAGCGCGAACTCCGGGTACGTCGGCGCCGGCAGCGCCGGCACCCGCACGACGCCAGGGGCGTCCGCCGGAGCCCCGGCCGTCCGGGGCGCGACGATCGTGACCGTGTGGCCCAGGGCCGTCAGGCCCTGGCGCAGAGTCTCGACGGCGGTGGGCACGCCGCCGAGCATCGGGAGATAGTTGTTCGTGAAGAGTCCGACGTGGAGTCGGGCGCTCGAGGGAGCGGCTACATCTTGAACTTGCCGAAGTCCTCCGGCTTGAGGTTCTCCAGCCACTCTTTGAGCTTCTCCTGGTCGTCGGATTCCTTCGGCGCGACCTCCACGTTCTTGGCGCGGCGCACGACGTCGTCGTCGACGAAGATGGGCGCGCCGACGCGCAGTGCCAGCGCGATCGCGTCCGAAGGGCGGGAGTCGACCGTGATCTCCTCCTCACCCATGCGGAGGTGGATGAGGGCGAAGAACGTGTTCTCGCGGAGGTCGTTCACCACGATCTTCTCGACCTTCGCCTCCACCGCCTCCAGCACGTTCTTGATGAGGTCGTGCGTCATCGGCCGCGGCGTGGCGATCTTCTCCAGCTCGAGGGCGATCGCGTTCGCTTCGAAGATGCCGACCCAGATCGGAAGCGACCGCTTCTCTTCCTCGTCGCGGAGAATGATGATCGGCATGTTCGAGACGGGGTCCAGCGCGAGGCCCCGAACCTTCATTTCGACCCACATCGAGACGGCCTCCCTGCGGGCGCCGGAGGATTCGAGGCCACGGTAGCATCCGCCCCGGACCTTGTCAAATCAGCGGCCGCACGCCGCGGCCACGTGGAGAGCGACCGCGGCGCCGGCGGGCCTGCATGGCCACCGGACGCCGCGGCGCGGAGCCTCGGGATCCGACGATCAGGCGCGAGACGGCGACGGCGCGGCCTGCGCCGCCTTGCCGTTCCCGTTCCAGACCAGCGGCGGCTTGACCGCAAACTGACCGTCCAGCCGCTGCCGCCGCTCCTTCCAGCCGTCCTGGTACTCCAGCTCGTCCTCGTGGAGCGTGGCCGGCTGCCGGATGCCGTGGGCGGTCCGGAACTGGATGGCGAGCTCCGAGGCGCGCTGACGCACCCAGTCCCACGGCGTGCCGAGCGCGAACTGGTCGGAGATCGCCCCGATCCGGCCGGCGTTCAAGTTCACGGAAAGCGTGACGCACGAGAGGATCGGGCCCGACCAGTACGACGTCTGCCAGTTGATCGGCACCGGCAAGATGTGCAGGTTGTGGCTGCCGCGGCAGTCGCCCGCCACCATCGGGCAGGTCGCCCACGGCGAGGTCAGCTCGCCGGGCGCCGGCCAGTCGCCCTGCGCCAGCGCGATCATCACCGGGTCGTCCTTCCCGCCGTAGGTGAAGCCCTTCTTGGTCTTGATGTTGTGGAGGCGCTCCGCCGAGACCACGTACCCGAGCTGCCCCGGCTGGCCGTTCTCGCCGCGGGTCCAGATGCGGGCCACCACGAACCGCGACGACCGCGTCAACCCCTCGATGTCGTAGAGGTCCTCGGGCGCCCGGAGCGTCACCACGCGCTCCTGGAGCCCCTTGCCCAGCTCCTCCATCTTGCCGTCGAGCGCCCGCTGGTCGCGCGGGTGCGCGCCCGCCTCCACCGCCTGAGCCTTGGTGTCCAGGTCGACGATCTCGAAGACGTAGCCGCGCTTCATCCGCGAGGCGGCGATCACCAGGCCGGTGTTGAACCGCGGCAGCAGGTAGGCGCCGGTGGCGTAGTAGTTGAACGCCATCGGCTCCGTCTTGTCGGCGAAAGAGACGACCACCGTCTGCGAGGGGTTCTCCGGCCGGACCGGGAGCGGCAGCACGACGCTCGCCGGGCCGGCGCCCCGGAGGTTCCCGGTGAACGCGTCGGCGATGAGGTCCTGCCCGGGGCCATAGAGCCCGAGCTCGCTGGCCTTGGCCGCCCCCTCGGTCAGGGCATCCCACATGAGCTCGTCGATCACCTCGTTCGGGACCTTCTCGGAGGTGATCCCGGTCACCCCGACATCGTCGCCGGTGTGGGTGACGATGAGCGAGGTGAACATCGGCGTGCCGCGGTAGCTGTTGTTCTCGAGGATGAACCTGGCGACGACGCCCTTCACCTCGTCGGCGGCGACCACGTGGCCGCCGACGCCGCCCACGTCGGCCTTCGTCGCCTTGACGAACCGCTGGACGAGCTCGGGCTTCGGCGCGAACACGTGCGACTTGTACGAGAAGACGTTCGGGGTGTTGGTGGTCGGGATCTTCTCGGCCGAGGTCACGGGGAACTCCGCGGCGTTGTCCCGCGACTGGTGATACTCCGTGAGGGGGATGCCGCGGCCGTCCGGCTGCCCGTACCGCTTCGTCTGTGCCATCTCGCCGCCTCCCTGGAAGGGGTGGTGGGGGCTCCCGGGCGCCGACCCGTCGGCGCCGCTGCTGGTAGAATCACCGTAGCCCGGCCGATCTGGCGAAGTCAAGGCAGGGCGTGCAGCTGGTGCAATTTCTTGCGGAAGGGGGGCCGATGGGGGCACGCGGGGCGGTCGAGCCTGACGAGCTGCGCCAGCTGGTGCGATGCGTGCAGCTCTACTACCGCGCGCAGCGCCACCAGAAGGAGATCGCCCGCGAGCTCGGCCTGTCCTCCTCCAAGGTGTCGCGCCTGCTCAAGCGCGCATTCGCGGAGGGCGTCGTCCGCGTGGAGCTCGAGCTGCCGAAGCGGCCCCGGCTCGAGGCCGCGCTGGTCGAGCGGTTCCGCCTCCGCGACGCGGTCGTGATCCCCCTCGGTGAGCCTCGCGACCTCAAGGAGGACCTGGGCACCGCCGCCGCCCGGTACTTCGAGAAGGTCGCCGCGGACGGCGCCCGGGTCGGTCTCTCGTGCGGGTTCACCCTCTACCACCTGATCCACGCCCTCCGCGAGCGGCGGTTCCGGGACCTGGAGCTCTACCCGCTCTCCGGCGAGAGCACGCTCCAGCTGGTGGACCTGTTCCCCAACACCCTGGTCGGGATGATGGCTGCCAAGTACCGCCCGCACGTGCGAGCCTACGCGCTGCCCGTCCAGGTGCTGGGGTCCCTGGCCGGCGCCCGGCGCGAGCGCGCGCGGCTCCTCCAGAGGGGCGAGGTCCGCCGGATCTACGAGGCGGCCGGCAACGTCGACATCGCCCTGGTCGGGATCGGGATGATCGGCGAGGCCACCGCCGGC
>Ga0070741_10008179_pt1 | contig 21155 bp, 19 predicted proteins | sample Coa_R1_4_FD_66440 | JGI IMG/M metagenome (GOLD analysis project Ga0070741, IMG submission 66440) | Surface soil microbial communities from Centralia Pennsylvania, which are recovering from an underground coalmine fire - Coalmine... | ecosystem: Environmental > Terrestrial > Soil > Unclassified ...
AACGTGGATTGAGGACCGACAGGAGCATCTGCTCAATTCTAGCCATTCGCGCGACGACGTCCACGACGCTGAGATCACCTTCGATGAGGATGGCCGCATTATTGGGCTGAAGGATGATTTCGTCAAAGACTCAGGGGCATTCACGCCGTCCGGCATTGGGGCGCTAGCCAACACCGTCGCCCATATCTGCGGGCCATACGATATACCCAATCTCGATATGACGTCACTCTGCGTCGTTACCAACAAGACGCCGAACTCACCCTATCGTGGTAATGGCCGGCCGGAGGCGTCATTCGTTATCGAGCGGTTGATTGACCTGATGGCAAATGATCTCAATCTCGATCCGATCGAAGTCCGGCTACGCAATATGATCCCTGGAGAACGGATGCCCTACAGGGTGGGTGTTCCCTACCGTGACGGCAAGCCGATCGTTTACGACAGTGGTAATTTCCCTCTCGCGTTTAATACGGCGATCGATGCGCTTGGTGGGCTTGCGGGCTTCCGTGCCAAGCAACGCTGTGCATGGCAACATGGTCGCTATATCGGACTTGGTGTTGCGAGCTATGTCGAAGGCACCGGCGTCGGCCCATTTGAAGGCGCGACCATCCGCATTGATCCGTCGGGGAGTATTGTCGTTGCGACAGGAGCATGCAGCTCTGGGCAAGGGCATGAGACGGTATTTGCACAAGTTGCAGCCGACGAATGGCAGGTCACACCCGATGATGTGACTGTGCTTATTTCGGACACGGCGGCAATCGATCGGGGATACGGCAGTATCGCCAGCCGTAGCGCGGTCACCTCATCGGCCGCGATCCGTAAGGCGAGCGCAGTGCTGCGCAAAAAAGTGTTCGCGATCGCGGCCTATCTGCTCGAATGTGACGCCGGTGATTTAGAGCTGATTAATGGGACGGTCGCCGTCAAAGGTGTCTCTGGGCGAAATGTCAGCCTACGCGATATCGCTAAAGTAGCTCAGCCCGGATGGGACAGTGGCCGTCCGCCGAAGATGGCTGGAGGACTAGAAGTAACAGAGTACTTTGAGCCGGAAACGGTGACATGGTCGTACGGTACACACGCCGGGATCATTGAAATCGATGCCGACACTGGTGCGCTACGCATTCAAAAATATGTAGTCGCGCATGACGCCGGAGTGCTGCTCAATCCATTGATCGCCGATGGACAAGTTATGGGCGGGGTCTGCCAGGGCATCGGTGGCGTCATGATGGAAAAAGTGGTCCATGACGCTCAGGGCCAGAACTTGATGGGGTCACTTGTCGACTACCTTCTGCCGGTTGCGGTGCAAATGCCGGAGCTAGAGATTTTGCATTTTACCACGCCATCACCACTAAACGAGCTCGGCGTCAAAGGACTCGGCGAAGGTGGTGTCGTCGGCGCACCGGCGGTCATCCTTAACGGCGTTTGCGATGCGCTGCGACCGATTGGCTTTGAAGCTAACCAGAGCTTCTACGACCAGGCAGCGGTTGTCGCCGCCATCGCCAGGGCTCGAGCCCCTTCCTAGGTTTGTATTCGTCTGTATACAACGGTGTCCATTGATGCTAAAAGGCGCTCGTTCGGGGGCGGTACGAACGCGCTCAAAGCATCGCTTTGGCGCCCCGCAGCGCCTCACGTGATAGCGGTGGCCAAAAAGTGCAGGGAAGGAGTAGCAGATGATTCGCCTCAACATCTTCGTTGCAATCGTTGTCGCCCTATTTGTAGTGCACATCCCGGTCATCTCTGCGCACGCACAAGGGGACAATACGGTAATTCGTATCGGCAATCTCGACCTCGGTCCGTACCTTCCCGTTGCCTACGTCGCAAAGATCGCTGAAAAGTACGGCATCAAGGTCAAGATATCGCCATTTCGTCGAAGCTTAGAAATCGCTTCCGCGGTTAAGGCGGGCGAGCTCGATGTTGGCGTCGGTGGTATCGAAGCTGTAGTGGTGGCGTTGGCAACCGGAACACCGGCGGTAGTCATCTCAGGTATCTCAAACAAAGGCGTCGGCTGGGTCGGCCGTTCCGACATCAAATGGACATCGCTACGAGATCTCAAGGGCAAAAGGTTTGCCACAATTCATGGCTTGCATGAGCTGGTCGCCCGCACAATCATCGAAAACGCTGGGCTCACCACTTCGCGAGAGCCCGGCAAGGCAGATGTGCAACTTCTGCTGGTGCCCAGCTCGCCGCAATTGGTCACTGCCCTTAAGTTGAGACAGGCCGACGCCACGAGCGCGCCAGAGCCGTTTCCCAGTCGAGCGGTTGCCGAAGGCTACGCCGTTCCAATCCTGACTCCGGCGCAGGTGTATGGCACAAAACTCGGCACTTTTCCGCGTGCTATTTACATGCGCAGCGACTTCATCAAACAGCATCCCAAGGTCGCCCAAGGTTTCGTCGATGCTCTGACTGAAGCCACCAAGACTTTTCGCGACAACCCAAAGATCGCCCGCGATTTCGCGCTTAACGATCAGCTCAAAGATACGATTTCGGCAGAAGACTGGGACATTGCGGAAAAGAACCAGGATTGGGACGTTGACCTGAGCGCGGCAAGCGTCCAAGCCTTCATCGATCAAATGGCACGATATCGCATGATTGATGCGCCACTTGACGCCGGCAAGTTGACCGATCTGAGCATGCTCGAGGAAGCCAAAAAGAAGCTCCGGTGGTGACACATAGCAGTATCATCACCAAGATGCCGACCATCCGGCGGAACCTACGCAGCGGTGTGTTGCGTTGGACGTTTCCTTTCATTTTCGCTGTGCTTTGGCAGCTAGCGGTCGATTGGGGTTATCTCGATCGCCAGTTTTTTCCGGCACCGATCTCTTTGGCCAAAGCCGCGTGGGGGGACATCTCGTCGGGCAAGTTGGCGGTTGATTCGATCGCTAGCCTTGGTCGCGTTATCGCAGGCCTTACGATCGGCGTCGTAATCGGCGCGATCTTTGGGTTGTCAATGGCGGTCTGGCGGCCGGTCGACACGATGTTTGGGGTGAGCGTACAAATCCTTCGCTCAATCCCCCCGATCGCCTGGATCGGATTCTCTATTATCTGGTTCGGAATTGGATCGCGGCCGGCGATCTTTCTGATATCTCTTGGCGTGGTCTTCCCTATGCTGATCAGCGCCTATCAAGGAGTGCGTCAAGTCGACCTCATCTATGTTCGCGCCGCGCGCAATCTTGGCGCCGGCAATTGGATGTTCTTCAAAGAAATTATTTTGCCGGCGGCATTACCTAGCGTGCTCACCGGCCTCCGTGTGAGCGTTGGCCTAGCATGGATTCTTATGGTGGTCGGCGAATTGGTGGCCGTATCTAACGGCATCGGCGCGACTTTGATCCGCGCGCAAGACTACAACCAGGTCGACCGCATGCTTGCCTACATGCTGGTCATCGGCTTCTACGGGTACCTCTCGGACATCGGTGTGGCCAACTTTACCCACTACCTTCTGCGCTGGCAGCGGCGCGTGGAGGACTGACGATGCGCAACGTCATTGAAATCCGCCAATTGAGCCGCACGTTTCCGGCACACAAGCGAGGTCCTGCGGTTCACGCGGTTGACCATGTCAATATGGTTCAGGCCGAGGGCGAGTTCCTGGCTATCATGGGGCCGAGCGGCTGCGGCAAGAGCACGCTACTTAATATCATTGCTGGCTTCGACAAAGCGGATGACGGCGTCTGCCTCATCAACGGCGCGCCAGTCAACTCGGTTGGTCCCGACCGAGGCGTCGTATTTCAGGAATACGCGCTGTTTCCGTGGATGACAGTCGAGAACAATGTCATCTTTGCCATGAAGGCCGCAGGCAAATGGTCGCCGGACGCGCCGTCGCGCGTGAGCCACATCCTCGAGCGCATGGGCGTTGCGCAATTTCGCCATGCCTTCCCGAAAGATCTATCTGGCGGCATGCGTCAGCGCGTTGCCATCGCCCGTATCCTCGCAATCGATTCTCCAATCATGCTGATGGATGAGCCGTTCGGCGCTCTTGACGCGCTCACCCGCAGTGAAATGCAAGAAGAGCTGATGGAGCTGTGGAGCGAGACCCACAAGACGATCTTCTTCGTGACCCATGGCGTTGACGAGGCGGTGTATCTTGCAGACCGCATTCTTGTGATGACGCCGCGTCCTGGACGCGTCGTTCTCGATCTCAAGATCGATCTACCGCGTCCGCGTGACATCACCGATCCTCGCTTTAATGAGTACAAGCGTGAAATTCTAAACGTTATTCACCCGACACTCGTTTCGGGGCGTAAGTCGGCAAGACATAGGAAAGCGTCGGCAACGGGCTAACAGGCGCAAGAAAAATCAGGCCTCCAATTTGCGGCGGGCAACTAGAATGGAGGGTAGAAACGAATGACTAAGGCCATCGTCGAAAGCACCATGAACCGTATGATGCACCGCCTGTTGGCGGACGGCGTTCACTACCGCGACGCGCTCGATATTTGTGCCGCAACCCCGAATTGGGAATCGTGGTGCGATTGCTGGTCGCGGTGGGCAGCCGACGGAGAGAAACGCGGCGACATCGCACTGGCTAAGGGTGCCAAGCTGACAGCTGCCGACGAGTACGCACGTGCGGCCGTCTACTACCATTATGCGCAGACTTTGCTCTACCACGACCTTGCGAAAAAGGAGGCGACGCATGCACGCAAAGTCGCAGCATTCAATCGCGCCGCGCCGCTGTTCGATCCGCCAATCGAACTCGTCAGCATTCCGTTCGAGGGGATTGGTCTCGCTGGTCATTTTCGTGTGCCGCATGGGGTCAAATCGCCGCCTTGCGTGATTCTCATGGGTGGTCTCGATACGACCAAAGAGGATTACATTATCGTCAACAACTATTGCATCGAGCGCGGTTTGGCGACCCTTGCTTTCGATGGCCCTGGCCAAGGCGAGACCCAGTTCAAGATGCGTTGGCGCCAGGACAACTATCGCGCGGTGAGCGCCGTTATTGATTACCTGGAGAAGCGGCCGGAGATCGATTCCGGCCGCGTTGGAGTTTGCGGCCGCAGTATGGGAGGCCACTATGCGCCGCGCGCCGCGGCTGTTGACGAGAGAATCAAAGCTGTCGTGTCGTGGGGCGCAATGTACCATCTCAAGGATCTCTCCAAAATTCCAGAGCACGTGGTGCAAGGGCTAATGTATGTTAGCGGCACCAAGTCGATGATTGAGGCGCAGACCTTCTTCGAATGCCTCAATCTTGAAGGGTATGCAGAGAAAATCACCTGTCCGTTGCTTGTTATCCACGGCGGCCGCGATCGCATTACGCCTATGGACCACGCAACACGCCTGATTAAGGAGACGCGCGGCAAGGTCGAGGCCTTGATCTGGGAAGACAGCATTCATTGTTGTCACGATCGTTCGCATATCGTGCGGCCGGCGATCGCCGATTTCATGGGCGCCAACTTATGACCTCTGGAGCGAAGAAGGACATAAGGCCGATTGGAAAGCATTTTGATGTGCAGTCGCTCGCGGCGGATTTCGAGAGCGTTCCGGCGTTGCTTCAAGATGATCCTGTGCTAATCAGGCGTGGCGCATTCTTCGATGCCCGGTTCCAAGTTGGCATCGGAGAGATTCCGTTTGACGTCGAGATCAAGGTTGGTCGCATTTGTTCGTTCCAGCGCGGACCGTTTCTTATGCGGGCATGGCAGTTTGCCTTGCGTGGCACGCTAGACGCTTGGTCACGATATTGGTGTCCAATACCGGAGCCAGGCTGGCACGATCTGTTCGCAATGATGAAGCGGGGCCAAATGGTGCTGGAGGGAGATCTCCGGCCGGCGATTGCCAATCTCCAGTATCTTAAAGACCTGCTCGCGCTGCCTCGGCGCCTGCCCGCGAGGTAACATATGGCACCGTTGTTTGAGCCGATGATTGGACGCTATTTGTCTCTCGAATTGGGCGGTCGGACGCACCGCGTCTACTTTGAGGAATCCGGTCAGGGTATCCCTCTGGTCTGTCTCCACACGGCGGGAGCCGACGGGCGTCAATATCGCCACTTAATGCTCGACGAGGCTGTGACCCGAAATTTCCGCGTTATTGCTTTCGATATGCCATGGCACGGCAAATCTTTTCCGCCCGAAGGCTGGGAAAAAGAAGAATACCGGCTGACCACTGCGGCCTATATTGAATTAATCATCACTTTTTGCCGTGCGCTGGAGCTTAATCGACCCGTTGTCATGGGTTGCTCGATCGGCGGTCGCATTGTCCTCAATCTGGCGATCGAGCATGCACCCTTGTTTCGGGCGCTCATTGGGCTGGAGGCAGCGGATTTTCAGCAGCCTTGGTACGACACGACGTGGCTGAACCGACCCGACGTGCATGGCGGTGAGGTGTGCGCTGCGCTGATTTCCGGCTTGATCGCACCGCAAAGCCCTAGTGTAACACGCAACGAAGTTCTCTGGATGTACATGCAAAGTGGGCCCGGCGTCTTTAAAGGCGATCTGTATTTCTATCGGGTCGATGGTGACCTGCGGCCCAGTGTCGGCGGCATCGATACCAAGCTCTGCCCTCTTTACCTGCTGACGGGCGAATACGATTTTTCCTGCACGCCGGAGGATACTCAACGTACTGCGCAGAAGATTCCCGGGGCGAAAGTCACCGTGATGAAGGAAGTCGGCCACTTCCCGATGGCGGAAAACCCAACGCAATTCCGCAAGTACATCATGCCGGTGTTGGAAACAATCAGTGCGTTACCGTGATGTAAAGTTAGCACCGCGTCGCGCGGAGGCCGATATCGCGCCGACTCGGTTTTCTTGTGTGTAGAAGCGCAAAGGAGCAACAATGCGCAACTCGGATGAAAAGCGCGGTATGGCGCTGCGCCGCAAAGTGCTCGGTGATCTCTGGGTCGATCGCAGCTTAGCCAAGCGGAACGATTTCAATAGCGACTTCCAGGACTTTGTGACTCGGTATGTCTGGGGTGAGATTTGGTCGCGCCCCGCCATCGACCAGTACACGCGCCGCTGTATGGTCTTGTCGACAATGCTTGCGTTAGGTTCGTGGGACGAGTTCAAGTTGCACGTACGTGGTGCTTTGCGGGACGGCATGAGCAAGGACGTGATTAAAGAGATCATCCTACAGAGCACGATCTATTGCGGTGTGCCGGCCGGCAATCATGCAATGAACGAAGCTGAGTCTGTCTTTGCCGAAGGAGGGCATTAGGCCAGGAGCGTGTTTCGATGAAATCTATAGAGAACACCGACCTTTCGCGGGCAGAATACGTCTACAAGCGTATTCGAGAAGGGATCCGCAACGGCCAATATCGGCCGGGCTACCGGCTCCGCGAGACGGAACTCGCCGAACGACTCAAAGTGAGCCGCACGCCGATCCGCGAAGCGATACGTCGTCTGGCAGCTGATGGACTGATTGAACTGTCATCGTCTCGCGGCATGATGATCATCGAGCTCGACAAGCAAAAGGTACGCGAAATGTACGCGGTACGTGAAACGCTCGAGGGCGCCGTTGCCCGCTATGCGGCCCAACATGCTTCGGCAAGCGACATAGAAACGATGCGCGCACTCCTACAACGCGAGAAGAAAGCCAAGTCGCCGAAGGAAATCCTCAAAGTCAATCGGCTGTTTCATCAAGCAATGCAAGAGGCGTCACATAACCGCTATTTGGTGCACATACTGCACATGCTCTACGACTTACTTGCAGTGTTGCCTGGTAATCCGTTCGAAATGCCCGCGCGGGTGATTGAGGCGCAAAAAGAGCATCTTGCCGTTCTTACTGCAATCGAACAACGTAATCCCGAGGTCGCTGAACAGTTGGCTCGCCAACACATCCAGAACGCTGGCATCGCACGACTGCGGCAGATGTTTGAAGCGTAGGAGACCGCAACTATCCGGTTCTCCACGCTACGAACAATTGCACTGAAGATTGTTGCTCACCGCGTTTGGAATTGGGAAACACAACCGCGAGGCCCCGCTCGACGCCGCACAACGCGATTGCTCCAACTCGCTCACGAGTACGGCTGTTCCCCCGGATTGTGTTGCGAGGTCGGAACATGCATAAAGCCGATTACCCTTATTAACGGCGAGGTCGTTGAAACAAATGGCGATATCCATTTTGACTGAGGAAGGACGATAGACGATGGCGATGACAATGACAGGTGAGGTGCAGTTGCCGGCCACGAGAGACATCGTATGGACTAAATTGAACGACCCAGAGGTACTCAAGGCCTGCATTCCCGGTTGTGAGGAACTCACCAAGACGACGGACACCCAATTCGAAGTTGTGGTGGTGCAAAAAATTGGTCCTGTCAAAGCGCGGTTCAAAGGAATTGTGAAGCTGACCGATCTTGATCCACCGAATGGCTACAAGATCTCTGGCCAAGGCGACGGTGGTGTCGCTGGATTTGCGAAGGGTGGAGCCACAGTCGCCCTTGCGGCTAAAGATGGAGAGACACTGTTGACCTACAATGTCGAAGCGCAAATTGGGGGCAAACTTGCGCAATTGGGACAACGGCTCGTCGTTGGTGCTGCCAAAAAGGTGGCCGACGAATTTTTCAATAATTTCGCAAAATCGGTTTACGGCTGACAAAGCGAGACTTTCGAAACCCGCGGTGCCAAAAACGGCAAAAAACGCCATTGTGCAGAGGCTTCGGCGCTTGGCGTCAATTGGATAAAAGACGGAGCATGGGATCGTCAGTAGGGGCGTTAATATAGCGGTAGCTCAAGCTCTCGATCATGTCAGAGATATTCTGTTCTACGCGTACCGGCCGGCTCAAATTTTTTGAGGCGTCGCAAGGGTGTGCGATCGCTTCGCTCTCAGAAAAACGCGGCGGCATGCTCCTGAATTACAATGTTGAAGCACAAATCGGCGACTTTTTTCCAAAAAGCCGGCCCGACTGTCGCGGATATCTGGGAAAGCGATCGCCCTATTACGAGCCTATGCGCTCAGTTGCTTGGCCATCCAGTCACCGGTGAGTGGGCGAAATTTGTAGCTGATATTGAAGCAGACGTGATTTCCTTCCGGGTAAACAACCAGTTCTGAGGGTCCTTTCACTTCTCGCGCTAGCCTCTCGCCGTCAGAGGGAGGAATCAACAAGTCTCCAGCGCCGAACACCACAAGGAGGGGACAGTTGATGCGCTGAGCCACGCCTTCCAAAGTGAGCTTCTTGGAGAGTTGGTATGCATCATGCATTGTCTTGGCGTGGCTGCGAACGCGGAATACCTCCTGCGAAGCCGGAGGCATCGAGGGTAATATCTTGCCGAAATCATAGGGACCGCAATTGGCGATACACGCTTTTAGTCGCTGCTCACCGGCGGCTGCCAACGGCGCATAGAGTGCACCAAGGCTTTGTCCGACGACGCCGACGCGCGAGCCGTCCAAGTCTACGCGTTTCTCCAGCACGTCGATGACGGCGCCCAACACGCCCCCCCATTCGTGGGTGGTTGGCAGTAGAAACGAGGTCTCGCCTTGGCCAGGGCCATCGAGTGCAAGCGCAGCCATTCCGCGGTCGACGAATGCCCTTGCCCATGCATGCAATTCCTCTTTGCAGGCGTCGAGACCGGGCAGGACTATCGAAACCGGCGGCTTGCTAGCATTTCGTGGTTTGTGCAACCAACCGGCCATCGTGACTCCATTGTACGGGAAGTCAATCCGTTCGATTGGGGGGTCCAAAGCCGATGCGCCCGCCCTGTAGCATCGGAGCATGCTTTCGTGCGCCTGACGAAACTGCTCGGGATAGTTTGCGAACAGGTGCTTGCCGCAGTGATAGTAAATGGAGGCGCGGATAAAAGCCTCGGCCGCGCTTACGCGAAGCCCCTTCGATTCCGCCTCTCTGGCAAGAGTTTCGTGTCGGGCTCCGGCTTCAGACCAGAGGCGGCACCAGTCTTCCCAGCGATCAATTGCCTTTATCAGCGCACGAAGATCGTTTGGATCGACACCGATTGCTTCGTAACGGGGCAGATTGTGCGAAAAGGTGAGCGCCACTTGCGGGTCGCTAGCCATTGTGGGTCTCCGCATCGGAATTGTGCGTGGACTGGGAACAAAATGCCATCGTGCCAAAAAAATTACAAGTTAGATATGACCAAAAATCAAGGAGAAACCAAAATAATTCTCTTGCGAATTTGACCTATTGTGCCAAATTTGGAAACGTGATGCTACACGTAGCAGAGACGGCGCGATCATGAATGCAGCAAAGATTCCCTTGATTGAAGGCGCCGATCAGGAGCGGTCGTCCCTGTCTGAAACGTCTCGCGTCATCGGCCGATCAGTGCCGCGTCTAGAGGATGGACCGCTCATCCGCGGTGAGGGTTTGTTTGCCGGTGACGTGAATTTTATGCGTCAGTTGGCGATGCGTGTTGTGCGTTCGCCCATTGCACACGGCCGCCTTAGAAGAGTTGAGATCGCTGCTGCGCTTGCCTCGCCTGGCGTAATTGCAGTTTGGACTTCAAGTGAAGTTTGCGACATCGGTCCAATCCCATTGCGCGGATCTCGGCCGCACGGAATGGAGCCATTCCGGCAACCAATCCTAGCGCGCGGGCGCGTTCGTTACGTAGGCGAACCAATAGCCGTTGTTTTTGCGGAGGATGCATATTTGGCCGAAGACGCCGCCGAACTCGTAACAGCAGACATTGATCCACTGCCGGTCGTCATCGATGCGACGGCGGAGCCGAGCGAGTTCTTGGATGGGGTTACTACGGAAGCCACAGTTATTCGAAAAGAATACGGCGATATCGATGCTGCGTTTCGTGAAGCCTATGCAGTGGTCAATCTCGAATTGTCGATTGGCCGGCACTCCGCCGTGCCGCTCGAAACGCGTGGCGTTATTGCTCGGTACATCGCAGCGACGGATGTTCTTGAGTTGCACGGGATCTCCGACAAGCATCACCTGAAACGCGAAGAACTGTCGTGGCTGCTAAATCGGCCGCTGTCCAGCGTACATCTTTATGATGGTAGTGTCGGCGGCGGTTTTGGCATGCGGGGTGAGTTATATTCGGAGGACGTGCTCGCCTGCTTGGGCGCATTGCGCCTCAAGAGGCCGGTTAAATGGATCGAAGACCGTCGCGAAAATCTCGTTGCGACGACCCATTCGCGACAGCAAACTCATCGGATCCGCGCTGCAGCGGATTCGCACGGCCGCCTGTTAGCGATGGATGATGTATTTTTTCATGATCAGGGAGCTTACATACGAACTCATGGGGTACGAACGGCTGATCTGGCTGCTAGCATGCTACCTGGTCCTTATCGGGTGCCAGCGTTCCGCGTCGTAGGGCATATTCGGCTGACAAATAAGACGCCAGTGGCTGCGTATAGATCTCCTGGCCGATACGAGAGCACTTTCGTACGTGAACGCGTGATGGATGCGCTCGCAGTCAAGTTAAATATTGATCCTGTCGATCTACGTCGTCGCAATCTTATCACTGCGGCTGAAATGCCGTATCGACGCCCGATTGAATCGCTGGAGCATGAGATTCTCCTAGACTCGGGTGACTACCCTGGGATGTTGGATAAAAGCTTGTCTTCGTTTCACTGGGAAACCAGGCGAATGCAACTGGCATCGCGTCGTGCTAACGGCGAGTGCGTTGGTCTTGGACTCGCTTTTTTTGTCGAAAAGAGCGGAGTTAACGCGTCGGATGGAGTTCGCATTACCATCGATGCAAATGGAACCGTGGAGCTCATCACAGGGGCCGCCTCAGTCGGGCAGGGGATGGAGACAGCGCTCGCACAGGTATGCGCGGAGGCTTTAGGAGTGGATTATCGGCGGGTTCGGGTTGTACGCGGTCGTACCGATCGCATCGATTTCGGGACCGGCGCGCACGCATCTCGCGTGACGATTATGTCGGGCTCGGCAGCCTATCAAGCAGCGCTGGCGGTCCGAGCCACGGCCCTTGGTATGGCCGCACAGCTTCTGCAAGCTAAACCAGATGAACTAACCATTCGTGATGGACAGGTCGTGCGGATTGGACATGAAGCGAGGCCGCTTATCGGCTTAGACGAGATTGCGCGCGCCATGAAACCCAATGAGTCGTTAGTTATGGGACGGACTCCTGGGCTAGGAGCGGAGCATTGGTTCTATTCCGATGAGGTGACCTTTCCTTACGGAATCCATGCGGCACAAGTATCCGTCGATAGGGAAACGGGGCGCGTAACGGTCGAGCAATATCTGGTGGCATATGACGTTGGCCGAGCGATAAATCCAATGTTGATCAATGGTCAACTTGTCGGAGGATTCGCGCAAGGGCTCGGCGGCGCCTTGTTAGAGGAATTTGCGTACAGCGAGGACGGGCAACCACTGTCGACCACGTTTGCTGACTACCTAGTGCCGACGGCGAAGGAAATACCAGCAGTGGATGTGATTGTCAGCGAGGACGCCCCGAGTCCATTCAATCCACTTGGCATCAAGGGCGCTGGTGAGGGCGGTTGTAACGCGGTTGGGGCCGCGATTGCGGCTGCGGTAGACGATGCCCTAGGGCATAACTGCGCGATCAATCATGTTCCTATTCACCCGGCAACGATCTTTCAAATGCTCACCACGCGATCGCATTCGGAAAAGGCAACTTAGAACATAGGTCGGCATGACTGGTTTAAGCAAAAAAGGAATGAAGTGAGAAGAGATATGGCGGAACGGATGACAGTTCTGGTGACGGGGGCAGCGAGCGGTATTGGCAACGCCAGCGCACGTCAACTCCTCGATGCGGGACATCAAGTTGTCGCCGCCGATTTCGACGCCGAGGCTGTGCGGACATCTCTCAAGGTTGGCGGCCAACAGCTTGAAGCGGTCTCCGCGGATATTTCTTGCGCAGCAGATTGCAAGCACGCAGTGCAAAGAACCGTCTCACGCTTCGGAAAGATTGATGCGCTGATACACTGGGCGGCTAAACACTCGAGCACGCCTTGGAGAGAACTAAAAACAGAAGAGTTCAATCGCATATTGGCAATCAATGTCACAGGCTCGTTCCTCATTGCCCAAGCCGCGGCTGAAGAAATGATGGCGCGGAAATCTGGTGCGATTGTTCTCACGTCATCCACTGCGATCAACGCCGGCACCGTGGGCGGTTCGGCAGGGAGCGGAGGGCCAGCCTATGTTTCGTCAAAGGCTGCGATTATTGGCCTCGTGCGATCGCTCGCTCGCGCGCTCGGCCCGAGCGGAATTCGGGTAAACGGCATTAGCCCCGGTGTTACGGAAACGCCGATGACCGCCAAGTACTCGGAGGAAAATCGTGCGCTTCAAAAGACACGTGTTCCTCTGGGGTACCTCGGCCGGCCGGACGAAATCGCTTCCGTGGGCACTTTTCTTATTTCGGACGCAGGGCGATACATCAACGGCGAAACCGTTATCGTAGATGGCGGAGCGGTCTTTGGTTGATCTCGGCGGCCAGTATCGCAGTGATCAATAGGCTTGATCATTCATGAAGGCCAGAAACTTTCGCTATATCCGCCCGGCGTCCCTCCATGATGCCTACCAAGCGTTGGCAGAAAATGTCGGCGATGCGGTACCGCTTGCGGGCGGGCAAAGTCTGCTCGCGACCCTCAATTTACGTCTGTCTGCGCCGAAGCTTCTGGTCGACATCAGCGGCTTGTGCGAACTCACTGGCGAATCGTACGGTGACGGCGTTGTGCGTCTGGGTGCCCTAACGCTGCATCGCCAGCTGCTCGGATCCAAGCTCGTTAAGAAACATGTTCCATTGCTCGCTCGCGCTGCGTCGTACATCGGACACGTCGCGATTCGCAATCGCGGTACGCTCGGCGGTAGTCTCGCCTACGCGGATCCAGCGGCGGAGTTGCCGGCCTGCGCCGTGGTTTTGGGAGCGACGATTGAAGTTGGCGGCCTTCAGGGTGAGCGTGAAGTAAAAGCTGAGGAGTTCTTCAAAGGTCTGTTTGAAACTGATCTGCGCCCCGGTGAGCTGATTCTTGGCGTGCGATTTCCTATCCAACAAAAAGGCACTGTGATCGGCTTTGACGAATTGTCACGCCGCCGCGGCGATTTTTCGCTCATGGGCCTTGCCGTAATGGCCACCATGCAGCAGGGCCGCATCGGTAAGGCGCGGATGGTTTATTTCGGCTCTGTGGATCGCGTGAGACTCGCTCGATCGGTGCCTTCAGTGGTTGAAGGGCTAGAACTACCCCTGCAGAGCAACTCCCCTTTTGAAGCGGCCGTCCGTAAAGACCTCGATGCCGAAGATACTATTGGGCTGCGCGCCAGCACAAAATTGCAGTTGGCCACCGTGCTGACACGTCGAGTACTCAATTCTATGACTGGAGCCACTGTGTAATGATCGAGCCGAGCAGCCAGCTTTCGGGCGAAGAGGAGATCCTGATTGAAGTGACTCTCAACGGGAGACGCTTGAAGCGCCGCGTAAAAGCGCGCCAACACTTAGCCGACTTTTTGCGCCAGGAAATGGAACTCACAGGCACGCATCTCGGCTGCGAGCATGGCGTCTGTGGCGCTTGCACCGTTCTGATTGATGGACATACCGCTCGTGGCTGCCTCACGCTTGCTGTCCAAATGTCCGGCAAATGTGTGGACACAGTTGAGGGGCTTACTGAGAGTGGTCAACTAGCAGAGCTGCAGGAAGCGTTTATCACCCGCAATGCTGCGCAATGCGGCTTCTGTTCGTCCGGTATGCTGCTCACTGCATATGAACTCATCTCAAGCAACGAAACCTTGTCGCGCGGTGAGATTAGGGAATGCATCTCTGGCAATATGTGTCGATGCACCGGGTATCACGCGGTTGTCGATGCCATTGAGACGGTAATGACCCGACGCGGAAAGCATCAAAAATGAGTGCTCAAGCAACGTCAGCGACTGCAATTGGTGCTCGCATCCCTCGCCGCGAACTCCGGCGCCTGTTGAGCGGGCAAGGTCGTTACATCGACGATATTAAACTGCCGCGAATGCTGCATGCTTGCTTTGTGCGCAGTCCGCATCCGCACGCGAGACTTGTCTCACTCGACGTAGCAGCAGCCAGACGTTCGCCTGGCGTTGCCGCGGTCTTCACGGCCGCTGAGATCAATCCTCGGTGCGAACCTTTCGTCGCCGTGGCGTTGAATCGGCCTGGTCATCGCTCGCCGCCGCAATGTCTATTGGTAGCCGAGCGCGCGGTCTGGCAGGGCCAACCGGTTGCGATGATTTTGGCCGAAAGCCGCGCCGAAGCTGAAGATGCAGCGGAGCTTGTTATCAGCGAATGGGAGGCTCTGCCGGCAGTCGGCGATCAACTGCAGGCTATCGCGGCGGATGCACCAGTTATCCATCCGGAATTGGGCAACAATATTGCGTTTGATTTCAGCCTTAAGAGTGGAGACCCGCTTAAAGCTTTTGCGGAAGCCGATGTGGTTATCGAGGAGGAATTTCGGTTCGAGCGGCAGACGGCCATGACGCTCGAAACACGCGGTATTATCGCCGACTTCAATTCAGGCGATTGTTCACTCACTGTTATTCACGCGCATCAGTCGCCGTCTCAGATGCAGGAAGTGTTCAGCCGGCATCTGAAAATTCCTAGCCACAAAGTGCGGGTGGTGGCTCCGGATATCGGCGGTGCCTTCGGAATGAAACTCAACGTTTACTCGGACGAAATGGCGACAGTCGTAGCAAGCATGTTGCTCGGTCGACCAGTCAAGTTTTGCGTCGACCGCCTTGAATCGTTTATTGCCGACTCACACGCACGTGACCACCTTATCAAGTGCCGGATTGCAGTGAAGGCCACTGGGGAAATCACGGCTATGGAGGTTGACGATGTTGGCGCCGTAGGAGCGTATGGTATGCCGATGCGCTTCAATGTAGCGGAAGGCATGCATGTTGTCTGGCTTACGGGCTCTCCGTACGCTTTCAAGAATTACCGAGCGCGAACTCGCAGTCTGTACGTCAACAAAAATCTGATCGGAATGTATCGCGGCGTCGGTTATCCAATTGCTTGCATTCTAGCGGAAGTGCTGACCGATCTCGCTGCTGATGCTCTTGGTATCGATAGTGTCGAGTTCAAAAGACGGAATTACTGGCCAAAGGCGTCGCTGCCTTGCGTCACCACGGGTGGGATGCATCTGGAAACTGTGTCCTTCCATGAATGTCTTGAGAAACTCGTTCGCCTGATCAATTACGAAGAGCTTCGCAAAGAGCAGGCCGAGCTGCGCAAACGCGGGGTTTATCGAGGCATTGGTATTGCTACATTTTGTGAGCCAACCGCCAACGGGCCAGCGGCATATGGTCCGTCAGGCGCATGGATTACCTCGCAAGACGGGTGTGCATTACGACTTGAGCCGTCAGGCGCGATCCGCTGCACCACGAGCATCACTGATCAAGGTCAGGGCACGCTAACGGGAATAGCTCAGATCGTTGCTGATACCGTCGGTGTATCGATCGACCAGATCAGCGTAACCGGCGGTGACAGCGCGGCGGGACCTCATGGTGGCGGTGCCTGGGCCTCGCGCGGTACTGCAACCGGCGGCGAGGCAGCCCTGCGGGCCGGTACGATGCTCAAGCAAAATATCCTCGCGCTTGCTTCCGCGATCACTCAGACTCCCACTGATCGGTTAGATATCGTTAATGGCGAAGTCGTCAACGCACGCACCGGACAGCTTGTCATAACCTTGGCCGAAATTGGTCGTGTTGGATATTTTCGCCAGGATACATTGCCACCGGGTTTTGACGTGCAGCTTTCGGTCACTGCGAGCTTCGTCGCGAGCGACAAGCCGTATTACATGGCCAATGGCGTGCAAGCTAGCTACGTCGAGGTGGATTGCGAGACTGGCTTTATCACAATGCTTGGCCAGTGGGCGGTGGATGATTGCGGACGCGTCATCAATCCTCTGCTTGTAGACGAGCAGATCCGCGGCGGAATCGCACAGGGAATCGGCGCGGTCTTGTTTGAAGAGTGCGTCTACAGCGAGGACGGCAATTTACTCAATGGAACGATGGCAGACTATCTTGTTCCAATGGCCGGCGAGATACCCGACATCCTCGTGGAGCATGTGGAGACTCCGGAATTGTCGACCAAACTCGGTGCCAAAGGTGTCGGCGAGGGTGGTTTGATAGGAGCCATGGGTTCAGTGTGGGTCGCCGTGAACGACGCCTTGAAGCCGCTCGGAGCGAAAATACGGCATCAGCCCTTCACGCCGGAACGTGTCCTCGATGCACTGGCTCGAGCTCGGACGCCGTAGTTATGCCGCGAGGACTTTATGATAGGCGGTTTTCCTCGCCGCGACGCCCCGCCAGACCGTACAACGAAACGCAAAACAAGGTTTATGAGTACAATGAGTGAGACGCTTCCTTCTTTCGTGGATGTAATTGTGGTCGGTGGAGGTAATGCGGCGTTCTGCGCGGGCGTGGCTGCAGCCGAGCATAATGTCTCTGTGCTGATGGTTGAACGCGCACCGGAACAGGAAGCTGGCGGCAACAGCCGATTCACCGCTGGTGCTTTCCGCTGCGTCTATAATGGGATTGACGATTTGCGCCGTTTGATGCCTGACCTCACAGACGAGGAAGTGGCCAAATCTGACTTTGGTACGTATACGGAAGAAAAGTTCTTTGACGACATGTATCGCGTCACCGAATATCGCACGGATCCCGAACTTTGCGAAATACTGGTCAGACGCAGCAAAGAAACGATGCTGTGGATGCGCGACAAGGGCGTACGATTCATGCCGATCTGGGGCCGCCAAGCTTACCAAATCGAGGGCAAATTCAAGTTCTGGGGCGGACTCACGATTGAAGCGTGGGGTGGCGGGCCGGGGTTGGTCGACGCGTGGACCAAGATCGCGCGCAAGAACAATGTGGCTATTGCCTACGGAGCGCGAGCTTTATCACTGATCGCAGACGACGATGGTGTGAAAGGCGTGCGCGTCAAGTACAACGGAAAAACGCGCGAGGTAAAGTCAAAATGCGTGGTGCTCGCCGCCGGCGGGTTCCAGGCCAATACTGAGATGCGCACGCGCTACCTCGGGCCGCTCTGGGAGCTCGCCAAGATCCGCGGCACCCGCTTCAACACGGGCGATGCCATCAAAATGGCGCTGGAGATTGGTGCCATGCCGACGGGCAATTGGTCTAATGGCCACGCTGTCGGTTGGGACCGCAACGCGCCTGAATTTGGCGATCTTTCTGTTGGCGACAATTTCCAGAAGCACTCGTATCCGTGGGGCATCATGATCAATGCCAATGGCCAACGCTTCGTCGACGAGGGTGCCGACTTTCGCAATTACACGTATGCAAAATACGGCGGCGTGATCCTGATGCAGCCAAAGCAGTTCGCTTGGCAGGTGTTTGATGCCAAAATCATTCCCATGCTGCGCGACGAATACCGAATCAAACGAGTCACCAAAGTGCGCGCCGACACGCTGGAAGAGCTCTGCAATAAGCTCGACGACGTCGACGGGGCGAAGGCGCTGGAGACGATCAAAGCTTACAACGAGGCCGTAATGACCGAGGTCAAGTTCAATCCCAACATCAAGGACGGGCGCGGAACCAGGGGGTTGGCCATTCCGAAGTCGAATTGGGCCAATACAATCGACGAACCGCCGTTTGAAGCCTATGCGGTGACCTGTGGGTTAACTTTCACCTTCGGTGGGCTCAAAATCGATACCAGTGCCCGCGTCATGGATACCGACGGCTTGCCGATTTCCGGCCTATTCGCCGCTGGCGAACTGGTCGGCGGATTATTCTATTTCAACTATCCAGGCGGCACTGGATTGATGAGCGGTTCGGTGTTTGGCCGTATCGCCGGGACTACCGCCGGTCAATGTGCGGCACAGTCGTTGTAGGGAGAACTCTCAATCAAGACCACGGAAGGACGGACGATCATGGCATTCTTAAAAATTCTTGCGTCTATCCAGGACGCCCTTAGCCGAATTGGATTTGTTCTCGCCGCGTCCGTACTTGCTATCATTTCCGCGGCTTACCGGTACGAAGTTGTTTCCCGCTATTTTTTTAATTCCCCGACTATTTGGGCGAGCCCTCTCGTTTCGTATTCTTTATGCGTTACTATTTTTTTGGCGCTTCCTGATCTCGCACGGCGTGGTGAGCATATTTCGATTGATCTACACGAGTCTTGGCTTTCATCGAAAACAATAAAAATCCTAAAAAGAGCTACCAATTTCGTCGCCGCCGCTTTCTGCTTTGCGGCGGCTTGGATAACCGCCGAGCAAGCATGGAGTGAGTTTGTCGCGGGCGTTATGACAAATAGCTATGTTCCAATTCCGAAATGGTGGGTTTTTATTTTCATCCCATTCGGGTTCCTGAATGGGGGCGCATTTTTTATGAGACAGACATTCGGCGAGTTGCCTCAGACCCATGAGGAGGCGGTGCTATGATTTCGATAATCGTAACGATCGGTGTAGCTCTTGGCATTTTGGTTGTTCTTCTCGCCGGAGGCGCGCCGGTTTTTGTTGGATTTCTCGCTGTTAACACGATAGGCGTCCTCTACTTTTTTGGACCGAACGGATTCGGTCTATTCGCTAACAGCATCTTTACGACGGCGACGACCGACACACTTTCCGCTGTGCCGCTTTTTATCGTCATGGGAGAGTTATTGTTTCGCTCCGGAACGATGGAGGCGCTTTTCGATTCGCTAGACCGGCTAGTCGGACGGGTTAGAGGACGCCAATACATTCTATGTATTTTATTGTCTGGAATCCTTGGTGCGTTATCGGGCGCCGCGATGGCTGTTGCCGGGCTGCTCGGTCGTTCGCTTTATCCCGCCATGGTGAAGCGCGGCTATGATCCGACGCTGACAGCTGGAACAATTTTGGGCGGTGCAAGCCTCGATCCAATTATTCCGCCAAGCGTGCTAGCCGTCATTTTGGCGACTGTAGCGCAAGTTTCGACCGGGAAGTTACTGATCGCTGGTATGGGACCTGGCATTCTCTTGATTGTAATGTTTCTGGTCTACGTGGGGGTCAAGCTCTGGTTCAACCCAGGCCTCGCGCCCGAACTTGCAACGGAAGAAGACCGCAAGAAGGGCAGCATCATTGGTGCTGTTCTGCAGATGATTCCTGCGTGCTTTATTTTTTTCCTAGTGATGGGCCTGGTGATGCTTGGAATTGCTACACCCACGGAGGCAGCCGCCTGTGGTGTCGCTGGCGCAATTTTATTGGCTTATTATTATGGAGGCCTAAGCGTTTCGATGCTCCGCGACTCTTTTTATGCTGGCGTCACGGTCTCTGCATTGTTGTTGCTGATTATGTGCTCCGCTGTGATGTTTAGCCAGCTCATAACATTCGTTGGTGCGCCGCAGCTTTTTGGTGAACTCGTTCAAGTTGTAAATCTGCCAGTTTACGCGACCATTTTTATCATGCTGGCAATTCCTTTCTTCCTTCACATTTTTCTTTTCCTCGACCAGGTTGCGTTGTTTTTCATACTTATCCCTATCTACAAGCCGATCTTGGTCAACTTTAATGTCGACCAAATTTGGTTTTTCACTCTGTTACTTATCGTCGCGACCGTCGGGGGTATTACGCCGCCGTTTGGGTACACGCTTTTCGCGATGAAAAGCGCGCTTCCGAACTCCTCAATGACAGATCTTTATAAGGCGTCTTGGCCATTCGTTTGGCTCATCACCGGAAGCATTTTCATAATCGGTGCCATTCCCGGTATTGCGACTTGGCTTCCGAATTTGATGGGGCCCTAACAGGCGGGCCTAGTTCGAGGGCGCAATCCGCTCGGAGAAACCCCAGCGCTGCAACGCGCGACTCATAGGATGTGAATAGCTATCAGATAGCGGCCTGCCGCAGGCTGCCCTCGCTTCTTTTATTGACATCCAAGTTTCATTGGCGTTCAATATTTGTAACACAGTCATCTATCTGTCTGAACAAGGATAATACCGTTAATGCCGTGGTTTGATCAGTTATTTTGACAGCAAAGGGAGGGTCCGACGATGCGATATCGGGGTATGGTTGCGGCAATATTTGCCGGGGTGGTCGGGATGGTGATGTCGGGTTCGGCGGTGGCCGTCGAACTACGGGCGCTGTCGAGTTGGGATCAGACTTATCCCGTAAGACCCGTTTTTCTCGAATCGTTTCTGAAGAACGTCGAGGCCGCATCGAAAGGCGATATCAAATTCACCGTCAGCGGGCCGGAAACCGTTCCTCCTTTTGAGCAGCTCCAGCCGGTGAGCAGCGGCGTTTTTCAAGTGCTGTTGACGCACGGCGCCTATCACGTTGGTCAGACCCCTTATTTGCTAGCGATCGAAGCACTCGGCGGCGATTTGAAAAAGTGGCTGGATGTCGGTGTCCGCGAGATGATCGACAAG
>Ga0070741_10008180_pt1 | contig 21154 bp, 22 predicted proteins | sample Coa_R1_4_FD_66440 | JGI IMG/M metagenome (GOLD analysis project Ga0070741, IMG submission 66440) | Surface soil microbial communities from Centralia Pennsylvania, which are recovering from an underground coalmine fire - Coalmine... | ecosystem: Environmental > Terrestrial > Soil > Unclassified ...
GAGACGATCACGGCGATACCGATGCAAGACAAATGGGATGGCACCGGGGGCACAACCTACAACCTATGGACTGTCCAAATAAGTGTGTCCTCAACGCCGCTGGGAGTCAGACTCTTCGGTTGGCACGTGAATAAGCTTGCCAGTGGCGGGGATATGTACATTCTCGTCGCGGCCAGCGTGGATTCCGGAACGTGCGAGATTCAGGATTTCGTCGTTCGAGACGATGCGACGAGCGATATCGGAACGATGGGAACCTGTTTGGCGAAGGCGCAGCTGTTCCAAGATTTCCCTTCGCCGATTTCGAAATCCGACATTACGACTACCGAGGCGATCATCTGGTCGAAGAGAGCGTCGATCAATCAAACCGTCGGAGTCGTGATGCAGTTTACGCTTGTATCGGATGCTCCGAGGGTGGTCAAGTTGCGCGTACTCGCAAACACAAGCGATTCGCTTCAAGGTTCGTTTGCCGACGCATTGGCTGCTTTTGATCCGCTGAAGCCCCATGTTCATGGCACCTGGGATGTTTCGCAAGCGAACTTTCCGTGGTCGCCCCCGTTCGATGCAGTTCCGCCGTCTCCGGAGCCCAGAGTGCTGCGCGTTGGAATCTGCAAGGGCGGCGGCCCAGAAGAGGATGTTTGGCCAGCTGGTGGGGATAATCTCGTGAACAAGGGTGAATACGGCGCAAACCTGTTTTACGACTTTACAATCACCAATTCGAATGAAACTGGGCCAAGCTTGCCTGTGTACGTGTACTTAGAATCCACTTCGAACACTGTGCCCAAGTATTTCGGGGCGGCCAATGCCAAGGTTGTTTGGCCTGATGATTCCGTTACAACGTTCACTCCTCGGGGCGTGCCAGTTCTCGAGCATGTCGCCGGTCCTGGGTCTACTGCTTCCGATCATTTTGTTCGCTTGACTTCGACGCCGGGTCCACCGGAAGCCGAAGCGCCGATTTACTTGGCACCGGGAGTGACAGCCCACCTTACAGTGCAAATTGCAAATGCCGGCGGCGCCGCGCTGCCCGCGAATATCGTTCTTTCGACAGCCGCAATCACGCCCTTAGAGTGAGTTGAGGAGCCAATATGATTCTGCAATCGCTTTCATTCTTGTTTCTCTTTTCTCAGTTCGATCTAACTCAAATTAGCTCCGATCTCAAACCGCTGGTCGATTTGTCCAAGATTCGGCAAGAGGGCGAAAACCTGCCGCTTTCAGGATTTGGACGGGGAACAGAATCTCAACGCTTTACGGCATGGGGACGAATCATTGTTTCGGATCGTGGTAACGCACTTATTCGCGCTTCTGACCCTCGCAGTTCAATTTACATCAGGCCTGGACTTCCCTTTGAGACCCCCAGCGATCTGGTCGAGTACATTTTGTACAAGGGGCCGCCGGTTCGGCTGGTGGTGCGAATGGAGTGGACCGGGGATCCAGTCAGCGAAAAGTATCGTCTGTTTCCTCGAGAGCCCCGTTGGAACGGATTGATTCCGACATTCCTCTACAAGTTCTGGCTTGGAGACATTTACTCCGAAATCTGCCTCGGAGCCGCTGCGCCCGATCCCGATCCACGCCTGCGGCACCCGACAGGAACCGGATATCTGCTTGCCGGCAGCGTCGACGTCTACGCAAGAAGAACGTTCTGGTCGTGCTTCACCCCGTTCAATTCGGACAAGTGGGCATATTGGCCGCTGGCCGTTTCCTGTGTGGAGTTGAAAGGAGGCATGAGAGATTTCTATGCGGTCTTTCGGAAGGCGGGCAAGCAATCGAACGCATTGGCGATTGAAATCTACAAGTTCGCCTTCAAACTGGTGGAAGACTCTTTGCAGGCGGATTTCGTGTATGCGAACTCGATTCCCTTGCCGGATAGTAAAGGCAACCAAACTGCTTACTATCCGAACCCAACTCCGATGGATGTGACGACGTTCGTTGACGTTCTCAACCAGAAACTGTTGATTGCTCCAACAAGAGACAACAATCCGATGCTGTTGATCGACAAAGCAGGAAAGCGCACCGAGTACCCGCTGGAACGAGGATTATTCGCGGACCTCGGCCCCAGTGCGAGCCAGAAGATAGATTACGTATATCTGTACAACGGCAAGCCGGTCATCTCTGTGCTAGGCGACGTGAGAGGCAAAACGCTCTCCGAGAAAAAGCCGGAGATTCGGATCTATGATTCACCGACGCATCATTCGACGATTCCAGGCTATGCGCTGATCGGCCACAGCGCTAACGGAAAGTACTTGCTTATCGCAAGGGCCGCGGACGAGACGTATTGGGTCGTGAAAGTTAAATGAAAAAGGCCGGGGGCGTCCTTGCCCCGTCCTCCGTTACCACCTGATCCTTGGTGACTGGCCTTCAGTAATTATAGACGGCAAACCTAAGCCAAAGCAACACGGTTTTTAGGCTGTTTGACCCACAAAGAGGGCATCAGAGCCTTTTGGCTGCTTGGCATGAACCACGCCGAGCAGCTTGAGCTTGCCCACCGCCGGGAACCAGACCGAGGAGCGCCGGTTCCAATACTGGTAATACACCAAGCTCCCGTCTCTACTTCGGCCCCATTCGGAGGTTCCCGAACCCGAGATGAGCATCACAAATGCAGACGCAGGAATCATGATTTCGTCGGAAAATGCGTACACACGTCTACAGTCCAGTGCGCCCTGATCCAAAATCGCGTCTTCATCCAGCAGCAGATAGCCTTTCAGGTTGTCCTTCAAAATGGATTGGTTTTGCAGCAAAACGAACTCTTGCTGCGGGTCGCTGTGCGGTTGGATTCCCACAATGCGCATCATTTTTTGGTTGAAAGGACGAATCCATCGCAAAATATGCCGCTCCGATCCGGGCGAAAAAGTTAGCCTACAAAAATATTGCCGGCAGTAATGCCGTTGTTTTGCCATAGATTTCCACCAGGTTTTAGTCCGTTTTTCCCACTTTTCAGCCGAATTTGGTGGTTTGCATGCGGGCAGATCGGCCATGAACGTCTAAGCCTCAGTCTGATGGCACAAAATGTGCCCTATGACCATTGGAACTCCTATGTCCGCGAACGACAAGCACAGCGCCGAGCATGATCCGAAGACATTCGGCAAGCAGTTTCTCGGGGGTTATTCGCCCGCCGACGTGGATGCGTTCGTCGAGCAAGCGGTAAAGGAGTTGAATTCGGTGCGTTTGGAGTTGAGTTCGGTTCGGGCCGAGCGGGATCGGCTTGCCGCGGAACTGGCCGAAGAGCGCAGCAAGTGCAATGACCTCTCCGACAAGCTGAAATCCGACAGTCACTTGATTCAGATTCTCACGGACAGAGTGGACGAGCTGAACAAGGCGGCTGCTCAGTTTCAAGAGAACCAACAATCGGTCGAGGGCATTTTGAAAATTGCGCACGCGGCGGCCGAACAGTTGAAAGCCGATGCCCAAAAAGAGTGCGATGAAATGGTGCGAAGCGCCGAACGCCGCGCCGATAGAATTCTGGATGAGATGCGCGAACGGATGGCTAGCTTGCAGTCGGAATTTGAAAAGGCCAAACGGGAATACGCCGAGTTTTTGAGTTCGGTGCGCGCAACTGCACAGGCGTTCGTTCGTCAGGTGGACGAAAAAGAGCTTCCCTGATCAGGCGGTTTTTCGATCTCTGGACGGCGAGAAAGCCGATCGGAGCCGGTCGAACAATGATGTCTTTTGATCTCCGGTAGAGAGTCCGAGCACGCGCTTAGCAATGTCTGCCACGTCGCGTGCGGCAGGGCAGTTCGGATTCGCCAAAAGGAACGGCTTTCTGCTGCGGATCAGCAATTGGGCTTCGCGGTCGAACCGCACGAACCCGATATATTTGACGCTTTTTGAAAGAAACTGTTTGCAGATCGAATAGATGCGCGCATACACCTGTTTTGCATGGGCTTCGTCGTTCACCATGTTCATCACCACTCCGATTGTTTTGTTCGGATCGCGGTTGAACAGCGTTTTGGCGATGGCATAGGCATCTGCCAGGCTGGCGGGTTCGGGAGTGATGACAAGAATCACTTCATCCGACGCTTCGCAGAACATGAGAACGTCTTCGCCCAGGCCTGCTCCGGTATCAAAAATCAGATAGTCGGTAAACGATTCAAGATTTGAAAGCTCAGCCAAAAACGCTTCGAGCTGCGGGCCGGTCATCCGCGCGAGCGCTTCGATTCCCGATCCGCCCGCAACGTAGTTGATTCCGCCTGGGCCGCGCTGCACAACTTCGGTCATCCGCTTTTCGCCGATGATCACGTCGTGAAGGGTGAATTCGGGACGAACTCCGAGCACCACATCCAGATTGGCCAATCCCAAATCGGCATCGAACACCGTGGTGCGTTTGCCGTTGTCGGCAAGAGCGATGGCAAGATTTGCGGAGAGGTTGGATTTGCCGACTCCGCCTTTGCCGCTTGTGATCGCAAGAGTTTTCATCATGATTATGCGGCCCTCCGGCCAAGCAGCCGATCCCACAACGATGATTTCTGCGGCACCGTGAAATCGCCGATATTGCGAAGAAGTTCGTCGCGGTCGCGCGTGGTGTGTTCGGTTGCGGTCTTTGGCGCCGAGTTGAGTGCAGACCAGTTCACCGCTTTCAATTCCGAAATCAAAGCATCGAGGTTTTCGTATCGCTGCACCGAATTTTCGCTTGTTGCGCGCGCAACCAGAAGCTGCAGCGCAGGAGACGGTATCAGCGCGTCCTCTTTCGGATTGGCGCCAAAAAGACACGCCTTTGCCAACGTTCCAAGCGCGAACACGTCGCTTTGAACGGAACGAAACTCCCTGCCGCGTTCTTCGGGTGCTCGATATTTTTCGACTGACGTTGACAACGGGCACAGCAGAGGCTTGCCTTCGCGTGTCACGACGATGTTATCGGGGCAGAGGAATCCGAACGCGCCGTTTGTAACATAGTCTTGCGAAAGAGTTTCGGCGATTTGCGTGAGCAAGGTGGCGGTCTGCGACACCGACCGTGTTCCAGCCGTTTCGATGATGTGCCGCAAGGTTTCGCCATCGAATTTTGAAACAGCGAGCCACGCGTTCGAACCGTTTGTTTGATGACATTCGAAAACTTGCGCGAAGTGCGAAGCGTTGGATTTTGCAAACCTGCGCACCATCTCGAGCGCAGTGGAGTCGTTGGATTCGGATTGAAACTGAATCAAAGTGATTTCTCGATCCAAATGGAGGTCGAGAGCATCGTACACGCCTGGACCAAAACCCGATTTCACACGAGCCGATGCATATCGTTCAGGTGCACCGACGAGCTGGGAGGCTTCATTGTGTACGCCGCGTGAAGTAGCCAACCCGTAGGCCTTGTGAATCGCTTCGGCAAGCTTGGATGTCGGGGCCAGCGAAAAGTTGGGCTTCAAATGCGTGGTGGCCGCCAGCCAATCGGCAGTAACGATGTCAATCGGGTCGGCAATGACGCAATCGAGCATGCCGTTTTCGATGCGAACAGGCAGAGCCAACGATTGGATCGCCTTTTCATAACTGACAAGTTCCAAGGCGCTTTTTTCTGGTTGAATCTGCGCTAAGTCGGCGATCGGAAAGCCGTACTGTTCGGCAAGGAGTTTGGTGATCTGCTCCTCGGTGGCGAACCCTTTGGCAACCACGATCTGCCCCATGCGCTGGTTGGAGGTGCGCTGCGCAGCCAAAACTAAAGAAAGTTGTAAATTTGTGATAATCCCGCTCGCGACCAGGGCATCCCCGAGCCGCTGATATCGTTCTGCCATATTGGGGCCTCCGCGAATCCGCTAAACGGATTTTCGGAATGCCGGCGGCGGTTTTTTACCGCGTTTCGGCGCGGGCGCTGGGCTTTTGGCCCAAAATGGGTGGCGTGAAGGTCACGTTCTGCCACTTCTGCGATTATGCGAACATCTGCGCCGATGGCGCGGTGAACATCATGGGGGTGCGCAATGCGGTGACTTTTTCAACCCTGCCGATTCTGTTTCCTGACTTCAGCATCGTGCTCGGTTTGGTTTCCGAGCCCGACGATGTGGGTGCCACGCGGGTCGTGGAAGTGCGGCTGATTGATCCCGATGGAAAGCCGCTGCTGGGGGGCCGGTTCGAGTTCATAACGCAGCTGCCGAACCAGCGGGTTGCCCAGCGGATGTCGTTCATGAACCAGAAGCTCGAAAAGGCGGGTCGGCACGAGCTGAACACTTACGTGGACGGCAAGCTTGTGCTGAGCGACGTTTTGGAGGTTTTGGTCGCCCCGGCTCCGCCTTCCACCGGCCCGATGGGATGATGCAGGAAGGAGATGGGCTGGGAGGTGCAGAACCTATATTGTAGGGAGAGGTGAAACGATGTTGACTTCGATGCTGTTTGGATTGACGGTTGCGGCACAGGATGTGAAAGTTCCAACCGTGGCGATTTATCCGTGGACATATGCCGAGAACGAGCGGGGCACAAGCGAAACCGCCGTTGCGACCGCCGAAGACACGCTCAGAAAACTGTTTGAAAAGCGCGCTTCGTTTGAAGTTATTTCGGAAGCCAAATGCAAAGCCGCCTGGAATGAGCTGGGATTTGACGAGGTTCAGCAGACGGTGGAAGAACTTGGCCAACTTCCCAAGTTAACCGAACCGAAAAAACTGTTGGAATTTGGCGAAAAGTTGCACGCAGATTATGTGTGCACAGGAACGCTGGGATGGACAGTCAAATCCATTTGGGTTTCTTTGGGGCCAAAAACGAAGGCCACTGCCAACGTGAACGTTTACGTCATTGATGTGAAAAAGAAGGAAGTGGCTTTGGAAGTGCGCGATTTTAAATCGGACAGTACGAAGGCAGAGAAGTGGTACGAGTCGGCGGGCGCTTTGTTCGTTACGTGGGGAATTACTTTGTTCAGCGGCGGGCCGAAAACTCCGCACATGCAAAACGCCGCGATCAAAGGAATCGGCGCCGCCACCGACCCGTTCTTCGTTTCGATTGGAAAGAAGATTAGGGCCGAGTGGTAACGTTGAGCTGGTTTTCGGCGAAATCCGCCACAGTTTAACTTGATGAGATCGGGTTGAATGATGGGCGGCACGGGTCACTTGTGCGATGGTGACCGCTCGTGAAGCCCGGCAATTAGAAAGAGTTTCCCCAGTTACGAGAAAATCCACGCCTCACAACGTATGGATACTCTTCCCATGCGCGGCGGATTCGAACGCCTCCAGCAAAGGCTCGGCCAGAGTCGGGTGCGCGTGAATCGTGTCGGTCATATAGTCTAACGTCGCTTCCAACTTGATCGCCGTAACGCCCTCGTGAATCAGATCGGTGGCGTGAGGGCCGATGATGTGCAAACCTAAAACCTCTCCATACCGCTTCTCCGCGACCACTTTCGCAAACCCTTCGGTTTCGGCGTTCGCCATCGCTTTGCCGTTAGCCAAAAACCGATATTTGCCAACCACAACGTCGTGCCCCGCCGCGCGCGCTTCGGCTTCGGTCAAGCCCACCGAAGCAACTTCGGGAATCGTATACACGCAGTTCGGAACGGCTTTGTAATCCATGTGCCGCGTTGGGCCGTGCACGCAGTTTTCTGCGGCGACGATGCCCTCCATGCTCGCCACGTGCGCAAGTTGAATTTTGGCGATCACGTCGCCAACGGCGTAAATGTTCGGCGCGGCGGTCTGCATCATGTCGTTGGCCACTTCGATACCGCGCTTGCCCAGCCGAACGCCCGCTTTCTCCACGTTCATGCCTTCGAAGTTCGCCTTGCGGCCCACGCCGATCATCACCACCTGCGCTTCAATCTCTTGCACCGAACCGCCAACCTTCACAAAGCATTTCCACCCGTCTTTCGTTTTTTCGGCTTTTTCAACCATCGCGCCGCAAATCACCTCGATGCCTTGTTTTTTGAACGAGCGTCCCAACTCCACGCCCAGCTCCTCATCGAACATCGGAATGAGATTCGGCATCATCTCCACAACAGTGGTTTTTGAACCCAAGCCGTTGAACACGTATGCGAACTCGACTCCGACCGCGCCGCCGCCGATCACCAAAACCGATTTGGGGATGAACGGCATGAACACCGAATCGTCGCTCGTCCAGATGTTCTCCTTCACCCCACCTTTCAGGCCTGGTATGGGAAGATCCATAACCGAAGAGCCGCCAGCGATGATAAAGTTTCGCGCGCGGAGCGTCTGCTTCGAACCGTCTTTCTCAACTTGAATGGTGTTTTTGTCAACGAACGATGCAAACCCTTGGACATGTTTCACGCCGTTCTTTTTGAAAAGCATTTCTACGCCGCCGCGCTGCGTTTTGACGATCTTTTCCACGCGCGCCTTCATCGCGTCGAAATCGGGTTCAACTTTGCCCTCGATTTTCACACCCAAATCCGCGGCGTGCCGCACATGCTGCAATCGTTCCACGCTCGCAATCCAAACTTTCGAAGGGATGCAGCCCACATTCAAACAGGTTCCGCCCAAAAAACTTTTCTCCACGCAGATGACGCTGGCGCCAAGCTGCGCCGCTTTAATCGCGGAAACATATCCTCCGGGACCAGCGCCGATCACAATCACATCCGCGTCAAATTTGCCATCCGACATTAACTTGGGTTCCTCCTGGGGCGTCAGCGACTCGATTTGCGAAATAATCGCGCCCGTGTTGGCTTTCGGGACCGTTGCGGTGGTGCCGAGTGTTGGGTTCGGGCCGTCTCCGGGTTGCGCCATGCCTTGGATGATCGAGTCTTGCAAATGATACCCGAAATGCCGATAATCCCAGGTGCCGAAAGCCCGAAACGAACCGTTGAAATCAGAAGTCTAACGGAAGGTGATGCCGATGTTTTTGCCGATTGTTTTTCAAGACCAGACCGCGGTGATCGCCGCCGACACCGTGTGGAAGCGAGAGTCGAATCCGATCGTGATTTCCAAAACCACAATCGTCGAAGGAGGTGCGACGCTCACGATCGAGCCTGGCGTGGTTGTGCAGTTTGCGAAAGGCGCCGGACTGGAAATCGGCAAACACACCAGCGGAAAACTGATCGTGAACGGAACTCCCGAAGCACCCGTAAGATTCGTTGCGGATTCGGGCGCCGCCGAACCGGGAATTTGGTCGGGCATCGAAGTGCGATTGGAAGGCAGCTCGCTGACGATGAAAAACGCGATGATTTCTGGCGCGGGCATGCCCAGCAAAATCGCTCCCGATTCACCGCGATCCGCGATCATGATCGGGCCGCGGGTCAGCTGCAGTCTGGAAGCCGTTACCATTACGCAATGCGCCAACGGCGTGGAGTTCGACACCGAGATGCCGGTCTCGATGAAAAACTGCAAACTGACGAACTGCCCCGGCTTCGCCATCAGCAGCTCTCAAGAAGCCGCGGCGAGCATAGACGAATCGAACTCCGTGAGCGGAAACGGAATTGATGCGATCATGGTTGGAGACGTGGGCGACACGCAGTTCACCAAACCGATGATATGGTCAAACACCAAGATTCCTTATTTCATCCGCGGCGATCTTTTGGTAGAAGGTCCCGGCAGCGAAATTTCGCTTACGCTTGCTCCGGGTGTAACCGTTCTGCTCGACGAGGAGGCCACCATCACCGTTGGCTGGGATCACCACGCCGATCTCATCGCCAACGGCACCGCCGAAAAGCCGATCGTGTTCAAGGCGATGAAAGCCAAGTGGGATGGCGTGATTTTGGGCAAGACTTCTGCCAAAACGGTCTTTGCGCATTGCAGGTTTTTTGATGGAGGCGTTTCCGAGGGCATGGTGGTTGCCTATGAAGGCGCGCGAGCGGCCATTCGCAACTGCAGGTTCGAAAACTCAGAAACGTTCGGAATCTCCATTCAAAAAGGCGCTCAGGTTTCAATGGAGAACAACACGTTCGCGAACTGCAAGTCGGGTGAGGTTGACCGCGGCGGACAGTAGAACGTTGTAAACTGTTCGGCGATGGGCGAAAAGCCGTTCGGGAACTTAGAAACAGACGAACATCTTGCGGACTGGGCCAAGCCGCCGAACCGGCCCGACCCCGACCGGGCCTACATGGCCGGTTGCATGATCGTATCTTGGACGAGCATCGTGATTCTGGCGTGCTTGGTGGTGCCGTTCGCGGTGTTCGAACCAAAAACCACCGACGAGCTGTTCAAAGTCGCGATGCTCGGCGGCGTTCCGGCGGGGTTGTTCGGCATCGTGTTCAGTTTTGCGGGCCGCATTCCTGGATTCTGTGGGAGCGTGGCCGGAACGGGACCCGGTGCGGTGTTCATCTGGCTGCGCATCCGCGAACTTGCGCTGGGTATGCCAGGTGTTCCCGATCTTCAGCCCGCGCAATACGATGCTGCGTACTCATGGTTCATGCCGCTTCTGCTTGGCGTTGTGTTGAGTGCGGTTTGGGGGAGCGTCTTGGCGCTGCGGCTGAAGTTGGACAAATAGGTTATTGACCCGGACCGAACCACGCTTCCGCAGAGGGCACTTCCAAAATCTCACCCCCGAACGAAACTTTCAGATGCCCCGTGTTGGTGACCGCTACCGCTTCGCCGATGCGCTGTTCGCTTACACGGTACATTTTGCCGGGCGTGCAATCCTTCCGCTGCCAGATCTCTTGGATAGATGCGAACTCGACCGGCTCCGGGATGCGTGCGAACTGCTCAGAAATCTGCTTCGCCAATGTTTCTGGAGACCCGTGCCAACCGAGAAAACCGATGACTGACTTCAGTCCGCTTGGCACTTCAAACGGCAGCAGGTTGATGCCGATTCCCACGACCGGGATTTTGCGGCCATCGTCGTCGGTGAACAGTTCGGTGAGAACGCCTCCGATCTTCTTGCCGCCGAGCATCAGATCGTTCGGCCAAGCGATGCTGCAATCGCAGGCGTTGGCGCACGCCAAGCCGCATGCCATTCCCAACAGGTGGGGCGCGGACCAATCGGCGTAATCCCACAGGATCAGCGAAAGGCTCAGCGATCGGCCTTTGGGCGAGATCCATTCGCGGCCAAACCTTCCCCGGCCGGCCGTCTGCTCGTCGGCCATCACACCGCCGACATTCGTGCTGCTTTGCAAAACCGCAGACAGCGCGAGTTGCTGTGTGGACGTTGCAGTGGGCAGATGCAGCAGCGTTCGGTCTCTAAGAGGCGGCTTCATTAATTATTGAACTTCCAAATGAAACGGCAGCGCCGTGACGGAATGGGTGAGCGCTCCGACGGAAATGTAATCCACGCCGGTTTCTGCGATTGCTCGGACGTTTTCGAGCGTAACGCCGCCGCTGACTTCAAGAACCGCTTGGTTTTGGCAGATGCTCACGGCGTCTTTGATTTCGCCGACCGGCATGTTGTCGAGCAGAATGATGTCAGCTCCTGCGCGAAGCGCTCGATCCACTTGTGCAACCGTTTCACATTCCACTTCGATTTTCAGCATGGGCGACGCTCCGGCCTTGACGCGATTGATCGCTTCCTTCACTCCGCCGGCGATCCGAATATGATTGTCTTTGATCAGCACGCCATCGGAAAGATTGAACCTGTGGTTGTGACCGCCTCCGACACGAACTGCATATTTTTGAAGCGACCGGATGCCGGGAACTGTCTTTCTTGTGTCGAGGATTTTGGCGCGCGTTCCTTTTACCGCGTCAACGAACTGCCGAGTGAGTGTGGCGATGCCGCTCATGTGCATCAGAAAGTTTAGGGCCACGCGTTCGTTGCGAACCAAATCGCGTGCCAACAAGCGGCCGTCCATCACCACGGTGCCCTGTTTGATCGCCGCACCGTCGGTGAGTTTGTATGCGCAGTATTCGCCCTGATCGGGGTCGGCGGCCGGTGTGAGAACGTCGAAAGCGAGGCCGATCCCGCACAAGATGCCGTTGGCTTGGGCTTCGATCACATAACTCGCCTTCGCCTCGTCGGGAACCGCGAAACGGGTGGCGTCTCCCAGTCCGATGTCCTCGGCCAGGGCGACGTCTACGATTTCGCGCCACTGAAGGGGTTCTTCACCAAGAAACGGCTCCACGGACGGCAAGGATACCGTTAGGGCCGCCAGACTTCCGTGAGCACGCTGGAAGCCCATTCGGGCGTGCCCGGCTCTCCTTGAGCCTTGCTCAACGACTCGGCTTTGACGGTGCCTGCGAGCACAAGCCGGCGTTGATCAGCATCCAAAATGTGGATTTCGGCGCGGGTCAGGCTGGGGCTTGCCGAGAGCGCCGCCGCGCCGATGGAGGCGGCCAGCTGCGCGGGGTCGCGGTCGGGCATGTGGAAGGCGGTGATGACGGCCGAAGAGGTACGGGGGTCAATCGAGGCGGCGGAGAGCAGGCGTTGAAGCTCAGGATTGGTGCGGATCATCGCCTGGATGAGTTCGGCTTCCTCCTGGGTCATGGATGAGTTTGGGCCGGGAGTTGGCGGAGCAGCGGGGTGGTGGACGTTCGGCTGCGTGTTAGGTGTTGGCGGGTTGTTGATGGTGATCGGCTTTGAGATTTTGTCGAGGCGCTCGAGTTCCGCCCGCGAGGCGCGCAGCCCAGCGATATAAAAAGCAGATGCCGAGACAATGAGAATGATTCCGGCAATGAGCGCGATGACAACGATGGGCACTCGGCTTGTGCTGACCTCGAGTCCAGCCGCTCCGATTTTGGATTCTTCGGCATGGATTTCTCGATTCGCGCGCTCGATTTTTTCATTCAAGCCTGGCGAGTTCGGAGCGAGGTCTTTGGCCATTCGATACCATTGCAGCGCCTGATGCTGATCTCCGCGTTCCGCATAGATGTCACCCATAAGAATTTGGGATGTGCTGTTGCTGGGAAATCTTTTGAGCACCGTCAGGAGAAGTTTTTCTGCGGCCTGACTGTTGCCGCGCAGGCGCAAAAGGTTGGCTCTTGCCAATTCGGGATAGATCAGCGCATCGCTGCCTTCTGCTGCGGGCTCTGAACTGGTTGTTGCGCCGCATTCTGGGCAGAACTGATCGTCTTGATCGAGGGCAGAAAAACAGTGTTCACAGAATCGCATCATTGCATACCGGAACTGCCGAATCCTCCTTCTCCGCGGGTGGTGACGGAGAGTTCGGGATGCTCGATCCATTCAACTTTGGTCACGGGCGCTACGACGAGTTGGCCGATCCGATCGCCGCGTTCGATTTGGAAATCTTGATCTCCAAGATTGATCATGATGAGTTTGATTTCGCCGCGAAAGTCGGAATCAATGGTTCCTGGGGTGTTCACGAGCGTAACCCCATGTTTGAGCGCAAGCCCTGAGCGCGGCCTGACTTGCGCTTCGAAGCCTGCAGGAAGTTCGATGCGAATTCCAGTGGAGATGGCGGCTCTTTGTCCGGGCCTGAGCAGGGCGGTTTGGTTGGCTTTCAGATCGAGGCCTGCCGAGCCTTCGGTGGCGTAGGCTGGAATGAGATCGGCTGCCTCGGCATGGATGAGCACTTTGATACACTCGGTCACGAGGTGTGTATACCCCCTTCGGCGCGAAAGGGTATCTTGAAACGTCTTCGGGAACAGGTGAATATGAAAAAAACTGCCCTTCTTTTGAGTCTGCTTGCGAGCGTCCTGGTCCGCGCCCAATCGGGAAGTTTTCCGATCGGTGTGGATGTGGGTGTGTTCTTTCCGACGGATTCGAATGTACGCGACGCGTTCGGCAATTCGTGGACGCGCGTGGGCATCACGCCTTTGAGTTTCCAAAAGCCGGATTCTTGGAAGGCATCATTCGACTTTGCTTACCTCCACCAAAACAGGAACGGCAACAGCGTAACGTTGATTCCCGTTACGTTTGGCATCACTCGTTCGTTCGGAAAAGATCCTTCGATGAGGCCGTACGTGGCACTGCGCGTTGGGCCGTATTGGGGCGATGTGAACTCGCCGGCGTTCGGCGTTGACGACAACAAAATCGGGTTCGACACGAACGCCTCGCTCGGGATCACGTTCAATAATATGTTTTATGTCGAGGCCAGATATGATTGGTTTTCTGATTTCGACGATATCAAGTTCAGCGGATTCTTCATTTCGGCGGGCATTCGGCTGTTCGAGTTTCGATTGTGAATTATGCCCCGCGCGCCGTTCGAGACTAAGTCGGCGGCGCCCCGCGCGCTCTTGGTGTTCGTGCACGAGGATGCCGAACAGGATGAGTACGCCCACACCGAACTCACATCGCTTTGTCAAGCCGCGGGATGCGACGCCGTGGGCGAAGTCAGCCAGCGCGTGCAGCATCCCAATTCGGCGACTTATGTGGGCAAAGGGAAGCTGGAAGAAGTTTGGGCCGCGGTGCGCGATACCGGCGCCGACTTGGTGATTTTTGACTGCGAACTGAACGCGATTCAACTGCGGAATCTGAATGACCGGTTGAAAGTGCGGGTGATTGATCGCACGCAGCTGATCTTGGATATTTTCTCTTTGCGCGCGCACAGCAGGGAAGGCAAACTTCAGGTGGAACTCGCGCAGCTTACGTATATGATGCCCAAACTTACATCGGTCTACACGGAGTTCGAACGGCAGAAAGGCGGGATTGGAATGCGGGGACCCGGCGAAACGCAGTTGGAATCTGATCGGCAGCGGATGCGCGTAAGAATCAAAAACCTGAAAGAAGAGTTGGAACAGGTGAGTCGAACCCGCAGCCGCCAAAGGCAGGAAAGAAGAAGGCGCCCATTTCCTTTCGCGTGTTTGGTGGGATACACAAGCGCTGGGAAGAGTTCGTTGATGAACCGACTGAGCGGCAGCGAAGTTTTCGCCGATCCGATGCTGTTTGCGACGCTCGACCCGACAACGCGAAAAGTAGATCTTCCTGATGGGTACGGCCTGTTCCTTACCGATACGGTTGGATTCGTCCGCAACCTGCCGACGAATCTGATCGCGGCCTTCCGTGCGACGCTCGAGGAAGTGGTGGATGCGGATTTTCTGATTCATGTGGTGGATGCGAGTCACGAAAACTGGGAATCGCAGCAGGAAGCGGTGATGGCAACTTTGGCAAGTTTGGAAGCCGACGCGAAGAAAACGTTGACAGTGTTCAACAAAATTGACAAGGTGAAAAACCGTGACGATCTGAATGAATCGCTGGCGCTGAATGCGCCGTCGGTGGCGGTGTCGGCAAAAACGGGCGATGGGATTTCTGACTTTTTGCAGGCTGCGTCGGCGATGATCCGATCTCTGCTGATGCCTGTCGAAGCCGTGATTCCTTATGCCAAGAGCGGGTTGGTTCAGGAATGCTACAACTATGGCAGAGTGATCAGCATCAGCCATGAACCCGACGGCATTCACCTGAAGGCCGAACTCACGTCTGAAATGGCCGCCAAAGTTGCTGCCGCAAAATGAACGTTTCGGAGTTTTTGAAACGCGCAGCTGGCGAGTTGAGCGAAGCGCGCATCGAATCGGCTCATCTCGAGGCGCAGATGATCGCGGCTAAGGTGTTGAACATCGAACGCTCTAAGCTGCTGCTGCGAATGGATGACGAACTTGACGCCGCGGAAGCAGTCAAAATGATCGAGCGGCGCAAATCAGGCGAACCGCTCGCTTACATATTGGGAGAAAAGGAGTTTTTTGGAAGAACGTTTTTCGTGAACCCAGCCGTGCTGATTCCAAGGCCCGAAACCGAAATCCTGGTGTCGGCAGCGCTTGGCATTGCGCAAGATCAGCAAACGACCCTCGACGTGGGAACCGGATCGGGAGCGATCGCGATTACGCTCGCATTGGAAAAGCCGTCTTTGCGATGCATCGGCTGCGACATTTCGAGCGCGGCGTTGAGCGTTGCCGCAAAAAACGCCCAAACACTCGGAGCAGACGTTAGGTTTGTGCGCGCGGACAAACTTCAACCGATTCAAACAAACAGCGTGGATCTTGTGGTGTGCAATCCGCCGTATGTTGACGATCAAGACGAAATGCTGGATTCGGCGGTGCGCTTTTGGGAGCCAAGGATTGGGTTGTTTTCAGCGGGCGGCACAGCGTTCATTCAAGCGCTGATCGGGCAGGCGCAACAGGTTTTGGTTCCAGGCGGATGGCTTCTGTTCGAGATCGGCTATGGCCAGAAGCATCTGGTGCAGGCGATGCTGAGCGGCTGGACGGAGGTGAGGTTTGAAGACGATTTGAGCGGTGTGCCCCGCGTCGCCATTGCACAAAAAAGGTGAAACAAGCACCGCAGCATGCGGGGCTCGTTTCACCGTGCAGAAATCAGCCTACTGAAGCCTTCACTTTGATGTTGGAGTTGAAGTAGGCGTTGGAGTTCTCCAGCTCGAACGAATGTCCCAGGTCGTTGTAAGTGCATTTGATTGTTTTGCCTTGCATGATGACTGGGTGCAGCACATCGTTGATATTGGAGAGCGTTATCGGGGTTTTTTTATCGCCGCCGAACACGGGCTGAGTGGTCAGCATCATCACCTTTCCATCGTTGACTTTCAAGGTGTATTTTCCGTTCATGTTCATGATGCTGATCTTTCCGTTTTGAATGGGCGCCATTTTTCCCCAATCTTTGAACGCGGCTTTGCCGAGATTTGAAACGGCGTTCCGTTTTGCGGCGGTTGGAGCATCCACATAAAGAACGATCCATTCACCAGGAACCACGGCGTAGGCAAGCTTGGAACCCGAGATATCAACACCCGAATAGGTTCCCGACGAAAACATGAATCCTCCCACGCCCTGACAACCCATTTCGATGCCGGTGAGTTCACAGGCACACGGCGGGGAGCAGCTGCAGCCTTCCACGTAATATCCGGAATATCGCAGGTCGCCTTTGGCCGGCGCAAGGAGCATGGAGGCGATGGTCAAAGTTTGCAAAATCATTCGAGTCCTCCTGGCCGCACCCCCTTGGACGAAGGTGCTCAAGCCGCATCATCTTGGCACGGGCTTGGGGAGGATTGCAAGTTTGGGAACTTTCGGGCGCGGGAGCCCGGTTTGAATTCATGATTCCTCGTTCCGTTGGCCGAGCGACACGCTGCGGGTCATCGAGCGTCCAATTTACGGAAACTTATGGCGAAACGATGCGTTCTTGGGTTAGTTTTTTTGGCTTGCATCGCCGCCGCGATTGCGCAAACCGATCAAGCCAAGAAAGATGCGCAGAACGATGTCAAGGTTGGCAAAGAGTATGTTGCCGAACTGGAAAAGGGCCTGAAACTCAGCAAAGATCAGGCAGCAATTGACCGCATCAACAGAATCGGCCAATCGCTCGCCGCAATCGCAAACGCCACCGCGATCAAGGCAACCTATGGCGACAGCAGACAGTTTCACTTCGACTACGTGTTCAAACTGGTGGAAGACAAAGATGTGAATGCGTTTTCGGTTCCAGGTGGGTTCATCTATGTAAACACAGGGCTGCTGTCGTTTGCAGAAACCGACGATGAACTTGCAGCGGTTTTGGCGCATGAAATCGGCCACGCCGCTCACCGGCACATCGCCACGCTCACCAAAGAAAGAAGCAAAGTTGACTTGGCGACACTTCCAATTGTGCTGGCCGCGCTTCTTGGAAACTCAAAAGATGCGGGCGCGCTCTTAGTTACGCAGCAGCTGCTTCAAACCGCGCTCACCAATTCGTGGAGCCAAGACGCCGAAAAAGATGCCGATCAAACGGGGTTTCACATTCTGCTCAAAAGCGAATACGCACCAGCCGCGATGCTCACGTTTCTCGAACGCCTCGCTTTTCGTGAAAGCAACTCGCCGAACTACAACTGGGGAATCGAACGCACCCACCCGCCGAGCATCGCGCGGGTTCGCGCTTTGCAGGCGTTGATCGCCCAATACAAAGTGCCGCTCGAGCGCAGCAAAATCACAACGTCGTTCCGAACCGTGGCCAAGCAGAACGGCGCGATGAGTGACATCTTTTTTGGAACTCGGCTGCTGTTCTCGTTGCACGATTCGACGTCCTCGCCGCGCGTTGTTGAAACCGTTGAAAACCTTAACTGGTTTTTCGATCAGCGTCCACAGATTTTTGAATTGCGCGCCGATGGTTCAACGCTGGTTGGCCGCGGAAAGCCGCTCGTCGCTTTTCGATCAGACGACGGTTCGCAGTCCGCCATTCAAAACATGCGCAATGCGCTGTTCAGCTTGTCTCTTCGCACTGCGAACAACTGACCGCCGCGCGCACGCACCGTTCCCACCGCTTCCATTTTTCGCATCGCATCACTCTGCCTGCCAAATCAGCGGGCAGGTTCGGCTTTAAATAGTCTTGGACGGTTTTTGGCCGCAGCCGTTCGGCGCGCACAAGATCTCGCGGTCGAATTCTCAGCCAACCGGCCGCCGCATACCAAATAAGAAGCGAACGGATGTTTTGGCTTGGATAGTTTCGCGACAGCGTGGATTTCAGCGCGACTTCTTCGGCGGTCAGTTCGATGCGCTGTTCGCCAGCGGGATCGGCAAACCGATTGAGAATCGGAAACCGCGTAAGATAGGTGTAATAAAGCGGATATTCTGCAATTCGAATCCCGCTTGGCGCGGCGCCGCACGCTGCAAAGTGCGTGCTGTCGTGGTCCAAATGCCCACATTCAAACGCGGGCACAACCAGATCGGTGGGGGCTGTTGCGGCAAACAGGTCGCGCATCGCGCCGCTAATCGGCTGCAAATAGTCGCATGCGCTGCCATCGGGAAACCTGAAGAAAGTCAAATGCTCATCTGGAACTCCGATCTTCCGCATCGTCGCTCTCGCCTCCTGTTCGCGCACGGGAATCGCAACCGACCAAACTGCAAATACCTTCGCACCTGCTTGCACCAGCCGCCGCATCCAAGCCGCGATGGCAAGTTCGTCGTCGGGGTGGGTGAAAACGAACTGCCACCTGCGTGATGGATCGGGGTCGAAGATTTTCACATCAGCGGCCATTGACCTTGAATCACGTATCGCCGATCAGCGCCAAACTGGATCGAATCATAAAGAATCACCGATTCGGCGTCGAACGCGATCGGTTCGAATTTCAACCGCGGGAGTTCGGCGTGCTGCATGTAGCGGGCGAGGGTCAGGTGCGGATGAGGCTCGGGTTCGCCCATCGCGCGCATGATTTTGATGAGCGGCTCGGGTTGTGCGATGTTCAAAAACGCAACACGCTTCAGGCGGGAATGCGCCGGAAATCCATCCAGCGAATCCAACAGTATGGGAATTTTGGCGGCTCCAACAAGCGACTCCTCGATGAGCATTTTTACGGTGGGCAAGGAAAGTTCTTCGCCCCAAAATTTCAGCGTGATGTGCAGCTTGTCACGGTGCGGATAACTGCCTTTCTGACGAACTTCCCTGTGCACCGCTTTTTGAATCTGTTCGATGCGATCCAACGTTTCTTGCGGCGGAGCGATCGCGGCAAAAAGCCTCATGAGCCGAGCAAACGCCTCCTCAGCATGTCGAGCGCCGTTTGCGTTGCGCGATAGCGGATCAACTCCCGGTCTCCAGGAAAACGGTTTTCGGTCGCAGTGGTACCTGTTTCCGATGCGAGCGCAATATAAGTCAGACCCACTGGCTTCAACTCCGATCCTCCACCCGGACCGGCGATACCCGTAATGCCGATTCCGAAGTCAGATCCGGTGAGCCTGCGAACGCCCTCGGCCATCTGACAAGCTACCGTTTCGCTCACCGCGCCGAACCGTTCCAAATCCGATCTTGAAACGTTCAGCGACTTTGCCTTCATCTCGTTCGTATACGTAATGAGTCCTCCGATAAACGTTCCGCTCGATCCAGGAACGCTCGTGATGCGCTGCCCCAGCATTCCTCCTGTGCAGCTTTCCGCGGTTGAAACCGTTTTGTTCGCTTCAAGCAGCTTCTTGACCACAACTTCAGAAAGGTCTTGTTCGTCAAATCCGAACACGGAATCGCCGAAGCGTCGAACGATCTCCTGCACGATCGGTTCGGCGGTTTTTGCGGCGTCCTCGGCTGTGCGCTCTTTGGCGGCAACGCGCAGATGCACTTCCCACATCTTCGCATACGGTGCGACCGTTGGATGAGAAAGTTCGAGCAGATCGCTGATTTTTTCACACACCGCCGATTCGGGTATCCCAACGATGCGGATCGTTTTCATAAACATCGCCGAACCCGACATCTTTGCGAGCCACGGTTCCACCGAATCCTCTGCCACGAACCAGAATTCTGACCGCGGGCCCGGCAGCGCGATCACGAACTTGCCGTTTTTTTCGCACAGCAATCCGGGAGCCGCGCCGATGTCGTTGCGGAGGAGCGTAGCGCAGCTCGGCCTTTCGGCCATGCGTCCGACCGAAGGAATCCATTCCCGGTTCGCAAGGCGCGTCCGCTTTTTGAGATACTCGAGATAGCGCTCATCAACCAACAACTGATCTCCGATCGCTTGGCAGATCGCTTCCCGTGTCAGGTCATCGGGAGTCGGCCCTAAGCCTCCGATAGTAAACACCACGTCGGCGCGTGAAAGAGACTCTTTGATCGCCTCGGCGGCCCGGTCGAGGTTGTCGCCCACCACGCCGCGCCGAAAATGATCAACGCCGTGTTTGGCAAGAAGTTTTGCGAGTTGTTGGGAGTTTGTGTCGGTGATGTCGCCGAGCAGCAGTTCCGTTCCAATCGCAATGATTTCAGCGGTCATTTTAACGACCTGACTTTGCGGTCAGGCCACCTGCGACCAAACATCTTTCAAAGCCGCTTCGCTCTTATGCAGCAGGTCGCGCTCTTTGTCAGAAACGTTCGGAGCGATCACTTTGTGCGCGCCGCGCTTTCCAACCACGGTTGGAAGCGAAAGACACACATCTTTGATTCCCAGTTCGCCGGATTGCAAACTGCTCACGGGCAGCATGCACTCTTTGTCCAAAGCGATCGCTTCGACGACTTCGCGAATGCTCACGCCGACGGCCCAGCCGGCTCCGCCTTTCAGTCGAATCACTTCGGCGCCGCTTTTCTTGGTGAAGTCGAAGATTCCGTCGCCGACCTCCTGCGTGAATCCGGGCAGAGACGAAACATGCGAACCCGCAACGGTTGCGCTGCTCCAAATCGGCACCATGCTGTCGCCATGTTCGCCAAGAATGAGCGCTTCGACGTCGGTGGCCGCGCACCCGAAATGGTTGGCAAGGAGCGAACGGAACCGGCAGGTATCCAGCACCGTTCCCAAACCGATCACCTGATTCACAGGCAGTCCCAACTGTGATACGGCAAGTTGGGTGAGGATATCAACCGGGTTGCTCACGACCAACACCACGGTGTTGGGTGAAAGAGACGGCTTCAGGCTGTCCAGAATCCCTTTGAACAGAGCCACGTTGCGGTTGATCAGTTCAAGGCGGCTTTCGTCGGGCTTCCTTCGCAAACCCGCGGTGATGACCACGATATCGCTGTTGGCCATCGCGTCGTAATCTCCAGCATAAATCTTTTGCGGAGCGGTGAA
>Ga0070741_10008181_pt1 | contig 21152 bp, 16 predicted proteins | sample Coa_R1_4_FD_66440 | JGI IMG/M metagenome (GOLD analysis project Ga0070741, IMG submission 66440) | Surface soil microbial communities from Centralia Pennsylvania, which are recovering from an underground coalmine fire - Coalmine... | ecosystem: Environmental > Terrestrial > Soil > Unclassified ...
TGCCGACGTAGGTCGGGTTCGCGCGGGGATCGACGAGGATCCGCACCGGCACGCCCGCCTTCCAGCGATTCAGGATCGCGGTCTCGTACCGCGTGTCCTGCATGAACCAGAACGCGACGTCGATGCCTACGGTCTCGTTATTGATCAGGTTGAGGAGCGGCGTCCGGCAATCCTGCCAGGACGGGTCGCACAAGGTCTCCGCTGCCGCCGGAACCGCAGTCCCGAGCAGGGTCGCAATCACAATCAGCCATCGCCGTACGCTTCGTCGCCACATAGCCACAGACGCCACTCCTCGGCGGACGAGCATTGCGTCGAGCGTGCCGGAAACGGCCGACCTCGCAAACGGCTGAAATATGGCGAGTTATTTGGAACTTTATCGAAGGTTTAGTGGATGGGCAGGACAAGGATTTCTTGGAAAAGGAAATCTCTAGGATGTTCGCAGTCGCTTGAGGTCCTTCTTCGCGTCCTCCAGATCCGGCCTCAGGTGGACCGCTTCTTCGAGTTCGCCGACCGCTTCGCGCTTCCGTCCCTGCTTTTCGAGCACCAGCCCAAGACGCCAGTGCGCGTGCGCCCAGGTGTTCGGCCCCGCTTCGGGTTCGATCGTCAGGAACTTACGGAAATACTTTTCCGCGCGCGCGAGATCGCCGTTCGACTGCAGCAGCACGCGGCCGGCTTGATAGTGCGGCGAGCAGTTGTCGGGCACCGCTTTTTCGGCCTCGCCGAGCGCGGCGTCGATCGCGGCGCCGTGGTTGCCGTACGCGTGCACGATCGCGAGGCCGGTGTAGCCGGCGACGCGCTTGGGATCGAGCGCGATGAGCGCGCGCGCGTCCTGCTCGGCGGCTGAGAGGTTCTGCGTCTTCGGCGCGAGGTGCACGTTCATCAGCTGCACCGTCGCGCGATATTTCGTCAGCGGTGTCGTGGCCGCAGCGATCGCTTGCTTATAGAGCGATTCCAGATCGCCGGTGGTTTTCGTCTCGACGAGAATCGTCGCCTTCGCCAGGTACCCGGCGGCCGCGTCGATGCGCGCGATGTCCTCCGCCATCTGATCGGCTTTCTTGCGATCGCCGCCGGCAATCGACGGCGCGTTCAAGTAGTACTCGAGCAGCCCTTCCCTCGCGTCAACGTTCTTCGCATCGAGCGTGAGTGCCGTCTCTTCCTCGGCCCGATATCGCCGCGCCATGCCGATCTGCTTGAACATGCTCGCGTGCTGCGCCGAGCGACCGACCGCTTCCGCCAGGATCGCGTGATAACCGGCGTTGCTCGCGTCCAACTTCGTCGCCGTCTCGGCCAGTTGCACCGCGCCGTCGAAGTCCCCGAACTCCAGCCGCACGCGCGCGAGCAGCGCGGCCGACTCCGCATCGGCCGGATTCGCCTTCACCCGTGGTTCGAGGATTGCCCGCGCCTGCTTGTAGTGTCCGGAATCGATCAGCGCACGGGTCGTTGGATCCGGCGTCGCGAGGAGGCCGACGAGCAGGATGAGCTTGCGCATGCGGCATTGGACGAGAACGCGGAGTGCAAAGTTGCTCGACCATGAACGACGACGGCGTCTCGTGTAGTTCGCCGTAAAGCCAGCGGCGACATCGCCACGAAAATTGACGCGGAGTGAGGCCCGCGGACGGCCAGCCGGTATGCCACCGAGGCCTACCGCATTACGTGGATGAAGCCCGTTCGCTCGGTGTGTCGCGACGACCCGAGGCCGCACGCGTCCGCCGCCGTTGAGGAAATGTTACGGCTTTTCGACGATGTCGGTCTTCATCGGAGCCAATGCACCCAGGAGTTGATCCTTCTCGTGCTGCGGGACCTTGAACTTGTCAAGCGCGCCGACGAGATCCTCGACGAGCGCGTTGAAGTCGCCGCCGCTGACGCCCATCCCCATGTGCGCCGTCTTCATGTCCTTGCCCTTGTACTTGCACGGACCGCCCGACGCTTCGCAGATTTGATCGACCAGCTTGCCCTTGAACGTCTTCAGCCGCTTCTGGTCCGACGCCGTCGCCGCGAAGAACTTGTTGATCCGATTGTCCGCCGCGACGCGACCGACGAATTCGTCGACCACTGCGGTGATCGCCTTCTTGCCGCCGAGACGATCGTAGAGCGACTTCTCTTTCATCATCGAGCCCTGACCGAGCAGGCTCGCCGACGACACCGACACCAGCAACGCCGCAACCGCACAGACACCGAACACTTGCTTCCGCATCGTGTTCTCCTTTCACCACGAATCTACGGAGCAGCGCGACTGTTGGATTAGGGCGTCGGTCGATCTTGGAGGAGAGGTGGCCGACCTTCACGATCAGGTCGGCCACAGCGTCGAAGACGCGTCGAAGATGCGCTGCTTACTCGAGCTCGATGCCGAGCCCGTGGATGATGCGGTTGCTGAAATTCGCCGTGGCGACCGTGAACGCCAACTCGACTAGTTGCTGATCGCCCAGGTGCGCCTTCACCGCCTTCACCGTCTCGGGACTGACACGCGCCGTGCGCGTCAGTTCGCGCGAGTACGACACCACCGCGCGCTGCACATCCGATAAGCCCGCGGCGCCGTCTGCCGAGGCCGCCGCGTTCACTTGTTCCGGCGTCAATCCAGCCCTCTGACCGAGGAGCTTGTGGTAGTGGGCTCAATATTGACAACTGTTCGTCGTGCTCGACGCGATGTAGGCCAGCTCGCGCAGCTTGCCGTCGAGCGTCGTCGTGCCGAGCCCGCCGAAGGCCGCGAGCATCGTGCGCGTCAGTTCCGGCGAGTGGCCGCCCGCCTTGAAGATGTTGAGCAGCATCCCGAACGCCTGCTCGGCCTGCCCGTACATCCCGCGCATTTCGGGCGATGCTTGGGCCGGTTCGAGATATGACACGTGCGCCATGTCTGTCCTCCTCGTGGTGGCCAGTTTGTACCCTACTTCGTGTCGTTCGTCGAGAACCGCTTCACAGGCCGACGATGACGCTGATGCGAGCGGTGCGCGGGAGCGTTGGATGTGTGTGGATGTCGGCGACGCCGGCGACTGGTTCGCCAGGAAGTCGTGACGTGTAGAAATAATCGATGTCACTGTCGTTGGCGTTGAGCAAATTGAACACATCGAGCGCGAGTTTGACCGTTTTTGACAGTCGATAGCCGCCCTGCAGGTTGATCAAGCTCGTCGCCTGCGAGCGGACCGAGTCGTCTTCGATCAACGTCCGCGGACCGAAATAGCGCCATCGGATGCTGCCGAAGGTCTTGTGCACGTTCTCGACGGTGGCGCCGGCCGACAGCACGGCGCCGACCGCTTCGGGGATGTAGTTGCCGATCGGCTTGCTGTCGGTGAAACGCGCGCGCGACCATGAGACGTCGCCGTCGAACACAAGCCAGCTGCGCGCGCGGTAGTAGTTCGCGAACTCGACGCCGGTGCGCCGGCTCGGACGTCCAGGTTCCGTCGTGCCGTCGTCGCCCGAGAACACCAGCTCCGAGTCGAGGCCGAGCGTCCACAGCGTGAGCGTCGTCTGCAGATGCGGGACGGTGACGGTCCGCACGCCGACTTCGGCGCCTCTCGCGCGCACGAGCGGCGTCACCGGTTCGACCGCGTTCCCTTCGTAATCGCGCGTCGCCGTCGTCCCGCGCGCGTCGTTGCTATGGAAGCCGGTGCCGGCGTTGACGTAGAACTCGGTCCCCTTCCACGGACCGATTGCCACGCCGCTCTTCGGGCTGACGAGCGTCGCAGATGCCGTGCCGCCGTTCAGCGTCGGCGTCGCGTGGACGTCGAACCGAACCGCGTCGCCGCGGATCCCGACCGTCGTCCGCAGCCATGGCGTCCACTCGATTTCGTTCTGAGCAAACAGACCGCCGCTCGTCTCGACGACGGATCCCTGCGACCGCGTCTCGAGCCGCGCACGCGCGTCGGTGTGATAGAGCGCGATGTTGGTGATGTCATCGTTGCGGAGCTGCAGGCCGGCCGTGTTCTGGACGGCGCGTCCGCGCCAGCGCATGGCGCGGCGATGCGTCACCTTTGCGCCGCTGACGTATCGATGGTCCGCCTGTTCGATCTGATCGCCGTGCACCGGATCGTTCAGGTAGTAGGTGAAGTTGGAGAAGAGATGCAGATCGTACGCGCTGGCATACGCGATCACGCGCGTCGACGCGTTGCCGCCGCTCGCGCGCTGCCAGTCGGCGATCGCGCTGTAGCGATACGTGTGACCGCCGTCAGACGAATCCTCGGTGCCGAAACGGCTGATGGCGCCCGACTCGATTGCGCGTGCCGCGACTTGATCGGTCGAGTTCCACTCGCCGGTATACGCGAGACCGGTGAGCGAGAATCCGTTGACTGCGTCGCCCTGGCTGTAGCGCAGCACGCCGTTCAACTTCCGGTAGTTGTCGGCATGCACCCATGGCCCGTCGTTGTGTTCGAACTCGAAGGCTGCGACGACGTGGCCGGGGCCGAGTTTCGGTGACGCGGCGAACAGCGCGCGGCCGTAGCCCTCGGCGCCGCCTTCGATGTTCGCGATCGACTTGTCCAGCACGTTCGCGTAGGTGATGTTCGTCGCGCCCGCCGCGGAGAAGTCGCCCTGCTCGGCGTAGTACGGCCCCTTCGAAAACTGCACGCCGCTGACGAGTTCGGGAATCAGAAAGTTGATGTCGGTGTAACCCTGCCCATGCGCGTGCGTCGGCAGGTTGATCGGCATGCCGGCCACCGTCGTCGCGAAGTCGGTCCCGTGATCGAGATTGAATCCCCTCAGGAAATATTGATTCGCCTTTCCCTCGCCGCTGTGCTGCGCGACGATGACGCCGGGGACGGCTTCGAGGACTTCGCCTTCGCGCATCAGCGGACGCGTTTCGAGCTGCCGCGCGGTAATCGCGCCCTGGCTCGCCGACTGCGCGACGCCGACCAGGTTCTCGGCCGGATTCTCGACGTCCGCGAGGTTCGCGAACGTCCGCTGCCCGGTCACCGTTACATCAGCGTTGAGCGCCAGATGCATCACCGCGTCAACTCTCGCCGGCGCCGATGCGGTCACCTCGATCTCGCGCCGGACGGACGCAAAGTTGATCAGCGAGAATACGACCTGATACGTGCCGGGCGCAATCGACGTGAATCGGTACGCGCCCTGGCCGTCGGTGACGGCCGGCTGCGGCGTCGACGGTCCGCGCAGTTCGACCGTGACGCCGGGCAGCGCGCCGCCCGTTTCGTCGCGCACGACGCCGGTGACGTCGGCGGCACTTGCCGCCGTCGCGGTCACGAGCGCGAAAACCACTATGCTTACCGCCGTGAAGCTCGCCCTGATCTTCGTGCACCGCTGGCTGGGCGTCGCGCTCTGTCTCTTCTTCCTCATCTGGTTTCCGTCGGCGATCGGGATGATGTACTGGGATTTCCCGACCGTCACGCCGCAGGATCGCCTTGCGAAGTCGGCGGCGCTGGACGCAGCCACAATCGTACTCTCACCGGCGCGGGCCTTCGCCACTCTACATACGGACCAGAAGCCGTCGGAGATTCGACTGGACACCTTCGACGCACGGCCGGTGTATCGATTTCGCATCGGCCGAAACGAACGGGTCGTCTACGCCGACACCGGCGAGGTCCGCGGCGACGCCTCGGCCGACACGATGCGGCGCGTCGCGGCGAGTTGGACAGGACAATCAATTCAGACGCCGCGCGTGCAGTCCGTCGACGCGATCGATCAGTGGACGGTGCAAGGTCCGCTGCGCAATCTGCGACCGCTCTGGAAGTTCTCGTGGCCCGACGGCCAGCAGGTGTACGTCGCGCAGCCGACCGGCGAGGTCGTGCAGTACACGACGACCGCGTCGCGCATCGGCGCATATCTCGGTCCGATTCCGCACTGGCTCTATTTCACGCCGCTTCGTCAACGTCAGCTCGCCTGGACGCGTGTCGTTGTCTGGTCGTCGGGCATCGCGACGGTCGCCGCTGCGATCGGCCTAGTCATCGCGCTGTGGGTCTCGCTGCCGCTCAAACGGATCCCCTATCGCGGACAGAAACGGTGGCACACGATCTTCGGCTTGATCTTCGGCGTCAGCGTGATGACGTGGGCGTTCAGCGGCATGCTGTCGATGGAGCCGTTTCCGACGGAACGGTCTCCGGCGCCGCCGCCATTTCGTCTGCGATCAGCGCCGGCGGTCGATGCGTTCGCGACGCGCGACCCGCGTGATGCGATTCGCGCGCTCGCGCCTCGTCGGGTCAAGGAGCTCGAGTTGACGTCCATGATGGGCGAGCCGACCGTTGTGGCGACGCTCGACGGCGGCGTCATCGAAACGATTCCGTCGCTCGACTCAACGCGGCTGAACAGCGCCGTCACCGTGGCAGGGGCGACCGCGACGACGATCGACGACTACGATGCGTACTATCGCGATCGCCGCCGGGAACGTCCGCTGCCAGTGATCCTCGCGCAGCTGCACGACGTCGATGCGACGCGCTACTACATCGATCCGCGAACCGCCGCCGTGGTCGCCTCGTACAGCTCGCGCGGCTGGATGAACCGCTGGCTGTATCACGGCCTCCATTCGCTCGACTTCCCGTGGCTCTACAATCGCCGGCCGCTGTGGGACGTCGTCGTGATCGCCTTCATGCTCGGCGGCACGGCGCTCAGCGTCACGTCGGTGATCCTGGCGTGGCGCGTCGTTACTCCACGATTGTGATCTGGATCGCGTCCTGCGCTTTCCACGCTGCGACGATCGTTTTCCCACTCGATGCGACTGCCGGATAGACTCCGTCGCCGAGTACCAGACGGTCGAACTTGGGCACGTGCGATGCGACGATCTGTCGACGGCCGTCCGCCGTTTCGTCCCACGCGACGACGAGCGAATGGTCGCTTGCCGCAATCTGCACGTGCCTGGGCGTCCCATGCGTTGGGATTTGGACCCGCGGCGTAAACGTCGTCGCGTCCTTCGTCTGCGCGTAGAAAAGCGCGAGGTTGTCCTCGGCGCCTTTCACGAGCGTCGGCCAGACGACGTGCACGTGGTGCGAGGCATCGACCGCCAGCGCGGGACCGTTTTCGGGGCAGCCGTTGATCATCCACTTGTCCTGGCTGACCCGGATCGGCGGTGAAAACGTCTTGCCGCCATCGCTCGACGCGGTGAACGCGATGTCGCGCATGTTGCCCGGATACACGTGGCGCCAGGCGGCGTACACGTGCGCACCGCTCGTCGCGAGCGCCGTCTTGCAGCAGTAGCAGACGCCACCGGTCAGCGCGCGCGGCGGCGTCGATCCGTCGATGGCGCCGAAATACAGCTTCGAGTGATCTGGATTCGCGTCGTGATGCGAGTACTCGCGATGATCGAGCCACAACGCGAACGGACCGGCAATCGATTCCCATCCGCGGTTGCCGGCGGCATCCGTCCCCGCGATCGGCGCCGCGTGCGAGAACGTCTTGCCGCCGTCGTCCGACCGCGCATGCAGCATCCGCGTCCCCACCTTGCCCTTCGACGTCCAGACGACGACGATGGCGTTGTTGGAGATCTCGACGCGAGGCGGCTGTTCGCCGTTGACGCTTGCGTCTCCGGCAACATCGTTGACGCGGACAGGAGAACCGAACGTGTGTCCGCCATCCGTGCTCATCGCGACATAGATGTCGGTTCTGTCGAGTGGATCGCTCGCACTGAACGCGACAGCCACCACCGACCCATCCGCGGCGATCGACGGATTCGCGGCCGATCGACCCGGACCGACGCCGATCAACACTCCCGCGGCCAGCGCGATCAGAATGTCCATCGTGCCCCCAACTGCAATTGACGCATGTCGCCGACCGCGGTCACCTGCTTGAACGTCGGTGACGGTGTCGGGTTGTTGCCGATCGTGTTGTTGACGTTGACGACGTTCGCGCGATTGAACAAGTTGAAGCCTTCGAGCATCAGCTCGATCCGGTGGGCGCCGAACGTCAGCACGCGCGACAGCCGCGCGTCGAACGTCGCGGTGCCGCACGTCTCGCTCAGATCGTCGAAACAGGGAAATCGGCCCGCGTTGCGGCCGACGCCCGCCGGACGATCGTTGATCGTCGTGTCGCCGTTGTTGTCCGCGCCGGTGACGATGTTGAACGGCGCCGCGGACGCATACGAGTACACCCACCCGACCTGGAATCCGCCGAGCCCGCGCTGGATCGTGCCGCTGACGACGAGCCGGTGCCGCTGATCGTTGTCCGACGGCCCCTTGTCCGCGAGGATGTCGTTCTGCGTCTGCGGTGTCTGAAAGAACGCGTTCCCCGCATCGTCTTCCGCCTTCGACAGCGTGTACGAGACACGCACGCGCCCCCAGGATCCACGACGCGTTTCGAGCGAAGCCGTGAGACCGTTGAACCACGAATCACCGAGCGAATCGTATTGGCTGATGTTGCCGAAGTTCGGATTCGGCCGGTTCGGCGGCACGTTGACGTTGTGCGAGATCAGGATGTTGTGGCCGCGCAGGTAGTCGTAGCCGACCTGCGCCGAGAAGATTCCACCGATCGAGCGCTCGACCTGCAGCCCGAACTGTTCGCTGCGCTGCGCCTGCACATCCGGATTCATGTTGTTGATCGCGACGAGGACACCGGCCGGAAACGCGGTCAGCGTGTTCGGCCACACCGGCGCGCCGGTCTGACCGAACGACAGCACCGCCGTCTTGTAGATCGTCCCGTCCCGCTGTAGCGCGTTCGACGTGGCGCGCAGCGGGATGCGATCGAAATAGACGCCGCCGCTCGCGCGATACACCGTTTTGCCGTCGCCAGGTGAGAACGCGAGGCCGGCGCGGGGCGACACGTTGTTCGTGTCCGGATTGATCGGGTTCGGCAGCCACTGGACGTCGTAGCGCAACCCGGTCGTCAGCGTGAGGTCGGCGCGCGGCCGCCACTCGTCCTGCACGAACACGCCGAGGTTCGGGTTCGACTGCTCGAGCGACGTTTGTCCGAACGCCTGCTGGAACTGCGAATAGACGCCGCGCTGAAAATTCGCGAGCGAGCTGAACGTGTACGAACCGACCGTCGCACCAGGGAACACGATGTTGACGCGGTTGTAGAGCATGTCCGCGCCCGCTTTCATCAGATGCGATCCGCGCTGCAACGTGATCGTGTCGATCGCTTCTGCGACGTCGGCGTCGCGAGCGGTGGGCGACGAGGTCCAGTTGCCGAAGGCGGCGACGCCCGAGATGCTGACCGCCGGTCCGACAGCATCGTTCACCGCACTCGAGAGCCGGCTGCGCGTGTACTGCACGCGCGCTTCGTTCACCGTCCCCGACGAGAACGTCGTCAAATAGTTCATCGCAACGGTGTGATCGGTATCGTCGAGCGCCTGACCGCGGCTCACGTCGTTCAACCCGCCGATGTTGCGCGCGTTCGGGCTGTCGACGGTGTAGAGGTTGTAGCGCACCTGCAGATGCGACGAAGGCGTCGCTTGATGATCGATGCGTGCGAACGCGTTGTTCGTCGTGTAACCGGTCGTGTAGTTGCCGGTCGTGATCCGAGGACCGCGGTAGCCGACCGTATCCAGCGTGCCGTTGATCGTCGAGACTGCCGAATCGGCGATGGTCGTGATTGACGTCAGGTCTCGCTGCGTCCGCTCGACGTTGCCGAACCAGAAGGTGCGGTCCTTGACGAGTGGTCCGCCGTAGCTGAGGCCGTACTGATTCTGCTTGAGCGGATCCTTGCGCACCGCCAGCGGATTCCTGGCGTCGAATGCATCGTCTCGAAAGAACTCGTAGACGCGGCCTGTGTTCGTGTTCGTGCCCGATTGCGTGACGACGTTGATCGTGCCCGCCGATGCGCGGCCGAACTCGGCGCCGCCGCCGGACGTGACGACTTCGAACTCGCGCACCACGTCCTCCGCCAGCGAGATGCCCGCCAGGTCCGCCGCGTCATCGTTCGCCGACAGGCCGTCGACGACGAAGTTGTTGTTCAAGTTGCGCTGACCCGCAATCGACACGCCGGTCGAGGCGACCGCTGACGTTTCGGCGAAACGATCGGTGCTGCGCAGGTTCGTGCGCGATACGTTCGGCGCGAGCTGCGCGAGGTCGAGGAAGTTGCGGCCGTTCAGCGGCAGCGCGTCGACCTCGTGGGGCGTGATCGTCGACGCCACCTCGGTCCGCCGCGCTTCGACGAGCGGCGCCTCGGCCTGCACCTGCACCGCTTCCGACAGCGCGGGCTTGATGATCACTGGCACGTCGATCTGATCGCCGACGCTGAGCGACAGGTTGACGTTCGCGACCGTGAAGCCGGGCAGCATCACCGCCAGGTGATAGGTGCCGACCGGCAGGTAGAGCAACCGAAATCGTCCGCGTTCGTCGGTGATCGTCTCGGTCACCTTGTTCGTGTCGTGGTTGCGGATCGTCACCGTGGCGCCCGGCACCACCGCTTCGGTCGAATCGCGCACGACACCGGTGACGTTCGCGGACGTCACCGTCTGGGCGGCGAGGTACGCCGCCAACAACACAGCTCGCATGGGAAAACACCTTTGTTGTAGCGCAGGCCTTTAGGCCTGCCATGGATACATGACTGCAGCCCTAAAGGGCTGCGCTACAACTACAGGCGCGGAGGCGGAAGATCGGGAACGAACGCGCGCGAGAGGGGTGATTCGAGGGTCGTGGAGACGCGCGCCATGTGAAGCGACGCGTCAAGCGCGATGGCCTGCGGTGGAAGAATGCCGATCGCCGTCAGGATCAAGAGCGACGAGTCGTGATGCCCGCACGGGTTGTCCATCTTGCAGGTCTTCGCGTCGGCGGCGCTCTTGTGGTGCATCGGGCAGACCTGGCCCGGACCGAGACCGGGACAGCACGTCAGCGGGTCGATGCCGAATGCGTCGTACGACAACGCGAGCGGCGACGCGATGGCCAGAAACTGCCACGCGATCCCCACGCACGCGATCCATCGCAGAAAACGACGCATTAGTGTTGAATATATGTTACGCCCAACGTGAACAAGTCCATCTTCGTGATCTTCGCGGTCTTCGTGTCCTTCGTGGGTGATGTCTCCGTATGTCACGCCCAGGACTGGACCTGGTCCACGGACGCCAACGTCTTCGTCGGCTTCAACTACCAGCAGCGCCTTTTCGCCGACTTCTCGGCCGTCGAGTCACAAAACTGGTTCATGCTCGACGGTACGCACGAGGACAACGTCGGGACGCTGTCACTGCTGGCGATGGCGTCGCTCGAGCCGCTGACCGTCGGTCACTTCGACTACGCTGGCTCGAACAAGGTCGATCCCGGCGGTTCGCCCGAGCTCTTTCAGACCGGCGAGAGCTACAAGCAACTGCCGCTCGCGAACACACAGCATCCGCACGATTTGGTTATGACGCTCGGTGCGTCGTACCGGATCCAGCAGCCGAGTGTCGCGTACACGTTTGGGGCGTGGATCGTCGGGTCGCCGGCGCTCGGACCGACGGCGTTCATGCATCGCGATTCTGCCAGAGACAACCCGTCGGTGCCGCTCTCGCATCATTGGCTTGACGCGACGCATATTTCATACGGCGTCCTGACCGGCGGCGTCGAATCGCACGGCGTCACGATCGAGGCGTCCGCGTTCCGCGGCGAAGAGCCGGACGAAAACCGCTACAACATCGAGGCGCCGAAGCTCGATTCGTATTCGGCGCGCGTCAGCTGGCAGAGCGGTCCCTGGCAGGCGCAGTTCTCGGCGGGTCACCTGCACGTGCCGGAATGGTTCGAACCGTACGACGAGACGCGCGTCACCGCCTCGGTCGAATACAGCGGCGTCCTCGGATCGCGGCCGCTGTCGGCCACCTTTGCCTGGGGCGAGAACCGCGACGCCGTCGTCATCAACGGCGTCTCCGACAATTTCCTGCTCGAGTGGGATCTGAACGCCGCGTCGAAGACCTTCTTCTACGGACGCGCGGAAGTGTCGGAAAAAGAAATTCTCGGACTCGGATTTCATCCGCTCGGCTTCCTGCATCCGCACGTCTATTCGCACATTGACGCGCTCACGCTCGGGCTGGTGCGTGATGTCGTCGACGGATCGGTCGGCCGGGTCGGCGTCGGCGGCGACGTCACGCTGTATCACATGTCGCCAGACCTCTTGCCGTTCTGGGCCGGCTCGCATTCGTATCACGTGTTTCTGCGCTGGCGACCAAATGCCAGCGGCCATCACCATCACTGATCTGCTACACTGCGAATGATCGGGTCCTCGGTAGGTGAGGCTCCCGCGCAACACACAGGCCACTGCCCCTTCGGGTTTCGAGAGAGACCGCCCGGGGTAGAACAGGAACTCCCGGCACAAGGGTTTTCTTAACGTGGCTAGGCTGAAGAAGCCTTTACGGAGCGCGGTGCTGAAGCTTGGACGAGTGAGGATGTTCGGCCTGCCGCTCTCCTTCCGAGTTCCCCCTCGTGATGTATGTCGCTCGTTGCGCTTTCCGAGATGCTCGGCGCTCCGGTTCGCGACGCCAATGGCGCCGTGCGGGGACGCGTGCGCGAAATCGCCGTCGCGCCGCAGGACCATCCGACGCGGATCGCGTATCTCATCGTCAAGACCGCTGACGGCGAACGCGCGCTGACGCCCAACGACGTCAAGGCCGCCGGCGCGACCGTGCGTGCGACGACGGATCCGTCCACGTGGGACAAATACACGCCGTCGGACGGCGTGCTGCTGCTGAAGCGCGACCTCCTCGACCAGCAGATCATCGACGTCCACGGCCGCAAGGTCGTGCGCGTCAACGACGTCGAAATGGAATCGACGCCGGTCAACAACCACCTGCTGCTGAACGTCGTCGCCGTCGACGTCGGTGCGCGCGGCGCCATCCGTCGTCTCTCGAAGGGCCTGGTCCCGTCGTTCACGCTGCGCGCGCTCCTCGACAAGATCCCGCCGCGCGTCATCCCGTGGGAATACGTCGACCTGCTCGAGACCGATCCGGCTCGACGCGTGAAGCTGAAGATCGCGTACGAAGGCCTCGCGAAGATGCACCCGGCCGACATCGCCGACATCGTCGAGGACCTGCCGCCGGCCGAACGCGAAGCGGTGTTCGAGACGATCGACGAAGAAGTCGCCGCAGAAACGCTCGAAGAACTCGATCCGGACATCAAGAAGTCGGTCGTCGAATCGCTCGACAAGGATCGCATCGCCGACATCGTCGAGGAAATGGACCCCGACGCGGCGGCCGACCTGCTGAGCGATCTGCCCGAAGAACACTCCAACGAAATCCTGAAGGAGATGGAGCCGGAGGAGCGGCAGGAAGTTTCGCAGCTGCTGGAATTCGCCGAACACACCGCCGCGGGCCGCATGACGACGGAGTACATCGCCGTGCCGGAAACGGCGGCGGCAGACGATGCGATCGAAGCGTTGCGGCGGTTCGAAGGGAGCCGCGAGGCGCTGGCGACGATCTACCTCACGGGCGAGGCGGGCAAACTGGTCGGCGCGGTCCCGCTCGTCAAGATCGCCGTCTCCTCGCCGGCGGTGCAGCTGTCCGATCTGAGCGAACCGTACGTCGCCTGCGCCCCCGACACGCCGGAAGACGAAGTCGCGGCGCTCTTCGACAAATACAACCTGATCACCCTCGCCGTCGTCGACGAACACGGACGGCTGACCGGCATCATCACGGCAGACGACGTGATCACGATGCTGAGACACCGGTAAGCCGCCATGAAGTGGTTGAGAGATTGGCGGGTGCGTCTCGGCGTGTTCTTCGCCGTCGTCGGTCCAGGGTTCATCACCGCGAACGTGGACAACGACGCCGGCGGCATCTTCACGTACTCGCAGGCGGGCGCGCAGTTCGGCTACTCGCTGCTGTGGACGATGATTCCGATCACGGTCGCGTTGATCGTCGTGCAGGAGATGGCGTCGCGCATGGGCGCCGTCACCGGCAAAGGGCTCAGCGATCTGATCCGCGAAGAGTTCGGCCTGCGCCTGACGTTCATCGTCATGCTCACGCTCGTCGTCACGAATTTCGGAAACGTTGTCGCCGAGTTCGCCGGCATCGAGAGCAGCCTCGAACTGTTCGGATGGTCGAAGTACATCGTGTTGCCGACGGCCGCGTTCATCGTCTGGGTGATGGTGGTGCGCGGCACGTACTCGAGCATCGAGAAGATCTTTCTCGCCGCGTCAGGTTTTTACGTCGCCTACATCATCGCGGGCGTGCTGGCGCATCCGGACTGGAAGGCCGCGGCGTTCGCAACGGTCACGCGTCCGCAGGCGGCCGGCATTCGCAACTACGGCTACGTCTACATGGTCATCGGCCTGGTCGGGACGACGATCGCACCGTGGATGCAGTTCTACCTGCAGGCATCCGTCGTCGAGAAGGGCGTCACGGTCCGGCAGTACCGCGCGTCGCGCTGGGACGTGATCCTCGGCTGCGTGTTCACCGACCTCGTCGCGTGGTTCATCATCGTCGCGTGCGCCGCCACGCTGTACGCCGCCGGGCGGCACAACATCTCGGACGCCGCCGATGCGGCGCAAGCACTGCGTCCGCTGGCCGGCGAGTACGCGTACCTGCTCTTCGCTGCGGGACTGTTCAACGCGTCGTTGTTCGCCGCATCGATTCTTCCGATTTCGACGGCGTATGCGGTGTGCGAAGGATTGGGTTTCGAATCAGGCCTCGACAAACGCTTCGACGAGGCGCCGGCGTTCTACTGGCTGTACACGCTGCTCATCGTCCTCGGCGCCGGCGTGCTGCTGCTGCCGCGCGTGCCGCTCGTCTACATCTCCGTCCTCTCGCAGGTCGCCAACGGCGTCGTCCTGCCGTTCGTGCTGATCTTCATGCTCCTCCTGACCAACGATCGCGAGATCATGGGCGAACACGTCAACTCACGCGGCTTCAACATCGTCGCGTGGACGACCGTCGTCGTCATGATTGCGTTGACGGTCGCCATGGTGTTTTGGAGGTAGGGTGACTCGAGTGCCTGGGGTGCCCAAGGTGCCTAAGGTGCCTAAGGTGCCTAGGGTGCCTAGGGTGCCTAACGTGCCTGGGGTGCGTAGGTGCCTGGGCTGCGTAGGTGCCTGGGGTGCTTCGGGTTGCCTAACGGGGCCGCGCGTGCCTAACGCTTTCAGTTGTAGCGCAGGCCTTTAGGCCTGCTGTGCGATCGCCTCTGGACTAGTCCCGATCCAGGATGTCAGGGATGCCGTTGCCGTCGAGGTCTTCCCAGCCGAACAGCGCCGGCGCGGTGATGAACGGTCCGAACAGTTCTCTGCCGACACCGCCGCAGGTCGGCGTCCAGTCTCGCTGCCAGCCCCACTGATACGCCATCAACTGATGGTACGCGGTGCGAGCGACCCCGTCCCAGTCGCGTTCGCTGAGTGGGCCTTTCGCGTGCATGAAGTTGCCGACGTAGATGAACCGGTCGATGATGTTCGACGTCCCACCCTCGCCGGCGGCGGGATTGAGATTAATCGTCACGAGGATATCGAAGTCGTCGACGCGTATGCTCTTCCGGTCGAGCGCGCGACTGATCGCCTGCTTGTTGTGCCCGTCGCCGATCTCGCGCGGTGACAAGATCACGTTTGTAGAGTCGAACGTGACGATCGGCGATGCGTAGCCGTGTGTGACGGCGAAGTCGAAATGATCGGTATTAATTTTCGCCTGCGCCGCTTCCCATAACCTCAAGCCATCGGCCGTCACAGTCTGGGGATGATCGACCAACACTGCGAGAACCCGGAAATGACCGGCTGGGAGCAGCACGTTCGACATGCGCGCCGATCGCGTGATCGACGTTCCGTCGTGCGACGCGTACAGCATCAGCAGGTTACCGCGGCGATCGGTTCGGCCCGAGTACGCCGTCGTCATCGCGTGGCCAGCTCCGGCGCAGTCGACCGCCCGCGTGTCGTCGAACACGGCCGGATGCGGAATCACCGCGCCAAACGCGCTCTGATACGCGCGTTTCAGCGCACGCTCGGTCGGCGACAGCTTTTGGTCGTCAACGCGATCGACGACGTCGCTGCGCTTCAGCGTGTCACGAGACGAGGTGACCGTGCGGCCGCTGTTGTCGTGCCACGTCGTGTTGACTTCGATCGACAGAGTGTCGCCGTCGACAATCAACGAGAGGTTCCGCGTCGCAATGCGATCCTCTGTCGAGCCAGATGAACGGCTGGAAATCGCGGCGCCAAACGCATCAGTCACCGCCGCGAGCAGAATCGGCTTCCACGGACAGTCGAGCGGTTCGCATTTGCCCCACGCTCGAATCGTCCATCCGGCGTCTGAATGAGTGATGACGGCGGCGGTGATGCCGTTGGTGGCATCGACGTTCGACCACATGCCGTCGAACGCCGCAAGCGGATCGATGGTTTGAACTCCGGACGAGAGTGACGAAAGGACGACCGCTAACGAAAGCACCGCAGCTCGCATCGCCAGCCTCCAGCCGCTGGTTTGTAGAACAGGCCTGCAGGCCTGCCATACCCCGATCACTGTCGAACGTGAGCAAACGCACCCCAGGCACCCCAGGCACCTCAGGCACCCCTAAGTATTCAAGTCCACCCACACGCTCTTCACCTGCGTGTAGTGCTCGAGCGCGTGCATGCTCATCTCGCGGCCGAAGCCGCTCTGCTTGTAGCCGCCGAACGGCGCTGCGGTGTCGTAGATATTGTAGGTGTTGATCCAGACGGTGCCCGCCTGCAGTTTTCGCGCGACGTAGTGCGCTTTCTTGATGTCCTTCGTCCAGACGGCGGCGGCCAGGCCGTAGTTGGAGTCGTTCGCGCGGGCGATGGCCTCGTCGACGTCGGCGAATTCGATCGTCGCGAGCACCGGACCGAAGATCTCTTCGCGCGCGATCGTCATCTCGGGCGTGACGTTGTTGAAAATCGTCGGCTGCAGGAAATAGCCTTTGCCGGTGCCGATGTCCGCGCGCCCGCCGCCGGCGACAATCTCGGCGCCTTCCTTCTTGCCGATCTCGATGTAGCGCAGGTTCGTCTCCAGCTGTTTCTTGGACGAAATGGCGCCCAGTCTGGTCTTCGGGTCGAGCGGATCGCCAGGCGCCATCTTCTTCGCGCGAGCGGCGACCTTGTCGATGAACTCGTTCTTGATCGACTTATCGACGAGCAGCCGCGATCCGGCGGCGCAGACTTCACCCTTGCCGTAGAAAATCCCCGTCGTCGCCCCGCGAATCGCGGCGTCGAGATCCGCGTCCGGAAAGACGATGTTGGGCGACTTTCCACCGAGCTCGAGGGTGATCCGCTTCAGCGTGTCAGCCGAGCCCTTCATGATCCCCTTGCCGGTCGATGTGTCGCCGGTAAACGCGATCTTGTCGATGCCGCGATGCTCGACGAGCATCTGGCCAACTTTCGATCCCGGACCGGTGATCACATTGAGCACGCCTGGCGGCAGTCCAACTTCCGCGGCGATCTCAGCGAGGGCGATCGCGGTCAGCGGCGTCTGGCTCGCGGGTTTGATGATGACGGTGTTGCCGCACGCGAGCGCCGGCGCGACTTTCCACGAGGTCAGCAGCAGCGGGAAATTCCACGGCACGATTGCGGCGACGACGCCCACCGGTTCGCGCAGCGTGTAGGTGAGGTAGTTGCCTTTGACCGGGACGGTCTCGCCGTGAATCTTGTCGGCCCACCCGGCGTAGTACTGAAAGCACTCCGCGGCGGCGGGGATTTCGATCTGGCGCGACTCGAAGATCGGTTTGCCGTTGTGTAGCGTCTCGAGCTTCGCGATCTCGTCGGCGCGCTCCATCAGCTTCTCGCCGATCTTCCAGACGAGGCGTCCCCGTTCGCGCGCCGACATCTTGCCCCACGGCCCATCGAGCGCCGCCCGCGCCGAGGCGACCGCGGCGTCGACGTCCGCCTGCTCCGCCGACGCGACTTCAGCGATCACCTCTTCGGTCGCGGGGTTGACGACGTCGATCGTCTTCCCGCCGCTCGCGTCACGCCATTCGTTGTTGATGAAGAGTTGTTTGCGCATAGAGACCACGAAGAAATACAACCACGAAGATCGCGAAGGGCACGAAGATCGCGAAGAGCACGAAGATCACGAACGTAAATAGGTTTCGTGAACTTCGTGATTCTTCGTGATCTTCGTGGTTAGGAAGCCGTCTCGCCCGGCTTCAGCTCTATCACTTCCGCACGACCGCCGAGCAGCTCGCGCAGCTTCGCCGGCGTACCTGTCAACAACGGGAACGTCCCGTAATGCATCGGCACCATCTGCTTCACCCCGAGGAACTCGACGGCTTTGGCTGCCTGCTCCGGCCCCATCGTGAAGTGATCGCCGATCGGCAGGAACGCAATTTGCGGTTTGTAGAGCTCGCCGATCAACCGCATGTCGCCGAAGAGCGCGGTGTCGCCGGCGAAGTAGATCGTCACGCCGTCCTCGAGTGTGACGACGTAGCCGGTCGCGACGCCGGCGTAGATGTTCTGGCCGTTCTCTTCGATCGAGCTGCTGTGGAAAGCCTGCACCATCGTGATCGACAGCCCCAGCGCCTTCATCGTCCCACCGGGATTCATGCCGGTGACGTTCTGCAGTCCCTTCTTCTGGAACCACACCGACAGCTCGAACGGCGCCACGACGTGCGCGCCGGTCGAGCGTCCGATCGACACGACGTCACCGGTGTGATCGCTGTGGCCATGGGTCACGAGCATGAGATCGACCTTGTCGATCTTCTTGGCGGACTCGGGCGACGAAGGATTCCCGGTCACCCACGGATCGAAGAGAACTCGCTTGCCGCCAGGTGTGTTGACGAGGAACGTCGCGTGACCAAGCCACGTGTACGAAAGACTCACGACTCTGTCCTCACGTATTCGAAGTTGATCGGGAGTTGATTGATGCCGCGGCGCGGCGGCGCGATGTAGTTGGCAAACTTGCCGGGTTCGTACACCGGCTCGGCCATGATGCTGAGCAGGTACTCGCTGTCGGCCGGTGACGGCAGCCATTCGAACTTCCGCTTCTCCCACTGCTCGTCACTGAGCGGGACGCCGTTCGGATCGAAGTGGAAGCCCGAATACATGCCGATGTTGCGGTTGAACTTGCGGTCCGGCAGGCGCAACCGATCCGAGATGCCGTGATGTTCGAGGATCTTGTTCCAGCGTTCGACGCCTGCGGCGCAGTCGCCGACGTACCAGTCGCGCAGGACTTCGTTCATCGCGTTGCGCATCAGGACCTCCTTGGTCACCGGACGCCCTTCCTCGAAGAACTCCATCCGATACGACGCTTCTTTCAACACGTGATCGTCGTCGAACGTGTCTTCCTTCGCGCGACCTTTCAGTCCGTTCGCGAAGTACGACGCCGCGTTGCTCGACACCTCGCCGCCGTGGAGATCGAGGCTGAGGCTGAACCACTGATTCAGATGCTTCTGAATCGTCGGGATGTCGATGCCGCCGATCTTCCGCACATCCTCGGAGAAGCCGCTCTGCTTCATCAGTTGACAGGTACGCTCGAGGATCCGCGAGATGCCCGTCTCGCCGACGAACATGTGGTGCGCTTCTTCCGTCAGCATGAACTTCGTCGTCCGCGACAGCGGATCGAGCGAGCTCTCGGACAGCGACATCAGCTGCGATTTGCCGTCGCGGTCGGTGAACATCGTGAACATGAAGAAGTCGAGCCAGTTGTCGATCGGCTCGTTGAATGCTTCGAGAATCCGCGGCTTGTCGCGGTTGCCGCTCTGGCGCTCGAGCAACTCCTCCGCTTCGTCACGGCCGTCGCGGCCGAAGTACGAATGGAGCAAATAGACCATCGCCCAGAGGTGACGGCCTTCCTCGACGTTCACCTGAAACAGATTGCGCAGGTCGTACAGACTCGGACACCGCTGACCGAGCCACCGCTGCTGCTCGACGCTCGCCGGTTCGGTGTCGCCTTGGGTCACGATCAACCGCCGCAACTGATTGCGAAATTCGCCGGGCACTTCGTGCCACACCGGTTGACCGAAGAAATCGCCGAAGCCGATGCGCCGATCGTGAATCGGATCGGCGAGAAAGATGCCCCACCGATATTCCGGCAGCTTCACGTATTCGAAATGCGCCCACCCTTTCGGATCGACGCTGATCGCCGTGCGGACGTAGACCTGGTGGTAATCCTGGAATCCCTGCGGACCCATGTCGCGCCACCACTGGATGTATTTCGGCTGCCAGTGCTCGAGCGCGCGCTGCAGGCGCTTGTTGCTCGACAGGTTGACGTTGTTCGGAATTTTCTCGGCAGAGATCATCTAGGTCCTCTTCCAATCGAACTCAGGTCTGCCCTGCTGTCCATAGGACTGCAACGCGCCTTTTTCGCCGACGGCGTTCGGCCGCTGGAAGATCCAGTTCTGCCACGCCGTCAGCCGGCCGAAGATCTTCGTCTCCATCGTCTCCGGACCGGCGAATCGCAGGTTCGCTTCCATCCCGGTCATCGCGTCTGGCGAAAATGCTGCGCGCGCTTCGATCGCCTGGCGGATCTCGTCGTCCCAATCGATCTCGTCCGGCGCGAACGTGACGAGCCCGGCTTCCTCGGCGTCGCCCGCGTTGTAGCGCGAGCCTTTGACGCGAGCGTCCGCTTCGAGCGCCGCGATCTTCTCCTCGTCCCCGAGGAACCGCGTCTGCAGCCGCGTGAGGCCGTTGCTCATCGGCAGCGGACCGAAATTCATCGGCGACAACGCGATCACATTCTCTTCCGCATCGTCGTGGAACATGTACGAACGGTCGGCGGCGAGGGCAAGCTCGAAGAGCGATCCGCCGAACGCCGAGCCTTCGTCGATGAGCGCAAAGAAAGTCCGCGCCGTCAGGTCCATGCGCTTCAGCGTGCGCTTCATCATCAGGACGATCTCGCGGACGAGCCAGTGCGACTGGTGCGCGACGAGCGTCTCGTCGATCGCGAGTACCGCGTCCATGTCGCCTTCCGTGCGGACGATGACGGTGCCGATCTCGAGTTCGTTGATGCGCAACCGCAGCAGCGCATCGTCCAACTCGCGGAACGCGCGCAGCGGCCAGAACTGATCGCCAGCCTTGACGATGTCCTCGATGGTCGACGGCTGCGGCCCCGTCGGCGCGTGGACGGTGAGCTCGGCGGTCCGCTTCGTCCGATTGACGGCAAGCGTCACCGCCGAATACGTGATCGTCGATTCGGTCACTGTCGGATTCAGCGGATGCAGCGTGACGCCAGGTCCGCTCGCGGGACGATCGGACGTCGCCGCGAGTTCTTTGGCGCGCTTCGCCACCGCGTCCTTGAACTGGCTCGTCGGATAGACGCGATCGACGAGGCCCCACTCGACGGCGCGCTTCCCCTTGATCCCTTCGATGAGCGTCGAGAAGAAATCGGCGCGGTCGCGACGGACGTGCCGTTTGTCGACGACGCGCGTCAGGCCGCCGGTGCCGGGCAGCACGGCGAGGAG
>Ga0070741_10008182_pt1 | contig 21151 bp, 18 predicted proteins | sample Coa_R1_4_FD_66440 | JGI IMG/M metagenome (GOLD analysis project Ga0070741, IMG submission 66440) | Surface soil microbial communities from Centralia Pennsylvania, which are recovering from an underground coalmine fire - Coalmine... | ecosystem: Environmental > Terrestrial > Soil > Unclassified ...
CGACTGCTACCTGCTGCACTGGCGCGGACATCATCCGCTCGCCGATACGATCGCGGCCTTCGAGGAACTGGCGAAACGCGGCCTCATCCGCTCTTGGGGCGTCAGCAATTTCGACGAGGACGACCTCGAAGAGGCTCTGTCGATCGCGGGGGAAGGCCGGATCGCCTGCGATCAGGTCCTCTATCATCTCCAGGAGCGAAGCATCGAACGCGCCGTTGTGCCGTGGTGCGAGAAGCACGGCGTCGCGGTCGTCGGGTACAGCCCGTTCGGCCATAGCCGCTTCCCGGATGCGAGTTCGGAGGGAGGCCGCGTGCTTGCCGAGATTGCGCGATCGCATGGCGCAACGCCGCGCCAGATTGCACTCGCCTTTCTGACGCGGCGTCCGTCGCTGTTCGCCATTCCCAAGGCGGCGACCCTCCCGCATGTGGAGGAGAATGCCGGCGGGAACGTCCGGCTCGGCGAGACGGAAATCGCCAGGATCGATGCGGCCTTTCCGGCGGGCCGCCGGCGCGGCCTCGCGATGATCTGATCTGATCGTGCGTTCAGGACGTCGAAGGGACGCAGCGCGCAATCGCGGCCATCACCCGATCCGTGTCCTGATCAAGGCGGTCTCCGAGACCCGCAACTAGTCGGCTTCATGCTCCCCGACTGCCGCATCCCCGTCTTCCAGATCGCCGGTGATCACCGCACTACCCCGCACCTGGCGCTTGCCGAGGGCCTGGACGTCGTCACCTTCGTCGTCATCGCCGACGCCCTTGACCGCGAGAGGGCCGACGACGGGTTGGACGGGTATGGCGCTCAAGTCGATCGCGTCGCCTGCGGGCTTCGCAACGAGCGGGAGCGACGGCGGCTGTGCGGTCGCGGGCAGTACGAGCGCCCCCAGGGGCAACAGGGCCATGGCCGAGAGAGCGAGGAGGTATTTGCGCATGGTGATGGTCATTTCCTCTCTTGATGCGTCCGCGCGGGACGCGATGAGCGTGTCCTACCCATGCGGTGCTGTCGATCGGCTGACAGTGCGTCAGCGAACGGCCTGCCGGGCACGCCCGCGCGCAAGAGCGGGTGGGACGGCACCGATTTCGGTAATCGGTGCCGCGGACCGGGCACCCGCGAATCAAGCGTCGACAACGAGGCCCCCCGGATCGGCGAGGCCCTGCCAATTCCGACTTCGGCATCCTCAGCAGAAATCGAAGTCGCAGCCCTCGTCGGCCTGGAGAACGTGCTCGTGGTAGAGCCGGTCGTAGCCGCGGCGGACGGGCGCGGCAGCGGGCGGCATCGCGGCGCGGCGACGCTCGAGCTCGGCGGGATCGACGAGCAGGTCGAGCTTCTTGTCGCGGACGCTCAAGGCTATCCGGTCGCCATTCCGCACGAGCGCGAGCGGACCGCCGCTCGCGGTATCCGGGGTGACGTGCAGGACGACAGCGCCGTATGCGGTGCCGGACATGCGCGCATCGGAAATCCGCACCATGTCCTTCACCCCGGCGCGGGCGAGCTTCTTCGGGATCGGCAGGTAGCCGGCCTCGGGCATCGCAGCCTCGCTCTTCGGTCCGGCATTCTGAAGGACGAGAATGTCGTCCGGCGTCACGTCGAGATCGGGCGCGTCGATCTGCGCGGCCAGATCCTGCAGCGAGGTGAAGACGACCGCCTTCCCGGCATGTTCGAGGAGGCGCTTGTCGGCGGCCGAGCGCTTGAGGATGGCGCCGCCCGGCGCCAGCGATCCGAACAGGGCAACGAGGCCACCTTGCGGCTCGATCGGATTGTCGCGGGCCTTGACCACCGCGCGGTCAACCGGATCGGCGGGCGGACGGGACAGACGCTCGCCCAGCGACTCGCCCATGACGTTGACGGCATCGAGATCGAGCAGCGGCTGCAGTTCGCGCAGCACGGCGTCGAGGCCGCCCGCCGCGAAGAAATCCTCCATGTAGTGGCTGCCGACCGGCTTGAGGTTGACCAGAACCGGAGTCGTCTCCGACAGTTGGTTGAATCTCTTCAGATCGAACTTCAGGCCGCGGCGGCGGGCGATGGCGGCGAGATGCAGGACGGCGTTGGTCGAGCCGCCGATGGCGAGAAGAACCCGGAGCGCGTTCTCGAACGCGCCCATAGTGACGATCCGCGAGGGACGAAGGTCGCTGCCGCAGAGCGCCGCGGCGCGCGCGCCGGTCTCCTCGGCGATCCGCAGCCGATCGGCATGCACCGCCGGCGCTGCGGCCGAGTTGGGCAGGGCGATGCCGAGCGCCTCGCTGACGCAGGCCATGGTGCTTGCGGTCCCCATCACGGCGCAGGTGCCGGCGGTGGTCGCAAGCCGGCTTTCGACCCGGGCAATTTCCTCCGCGTCGATCTCGCCGGCGCGGAAACGCGCCCAGAAACGGCGGCAGTCGGTGCAGGCGCCGAGGCGCTCGCCGCGGTGACGCGAGGTCGACATCGGCCCGGCGAGCAGTTCGATCGCCGGGATATCCGCCGACATCGCGGCCATGAGCTGGGCTGGCACGGTCTTGTCGCAGCCGCCCATGAGGACGACCGCGTCCATCGGCTGGGCGCGGATCATCTCCTCGGTGTCCATCGCCATCAGGTTGCGGAACTTGAGGCTGGTCGGCGAGAGGAAGACCTCGCCGAGGGAGATGGTCGGGAAAGGCACCGGCAGGGCGCCAGCGGCGAGCACGCCGCGCTTCACCGCTTCCAGCATTTCAGGAAAGTGTCGGTGGCAGTTGTTGAAGCCGCTCGGCGTGTAGGCGATGCCGACCACCGGGCGGTCGAGCATGGCATCGGAATAGCCCATCGAGCGGGCGAAGGAACGCCGAAGGTAGCGCGAAAAGGCGGGATCGCCGTAGTTGGTGAGGCCGCGGTCGAAACCGACTGGCCCTTTTTGTCGCTCTGCCATCCGCCCATGCCCCGCTTTCGGTCCGCCCATGTTGGCCGGCTACGCGGGCGGCTGCAACGCCCTAGCCGCGCTTTACGGCAAGCTTCCGGAAGAGCGTCGGAGCCCTCACCGCGACCGGCCGGTCGTAGCGCGCCGTGTCGCCCTCGCGCTCGATGAAGCAATCCTTCGCGGCGGTGGGCGTGCCGGCGGCGAGCAGCGCATCGACGGTGACGAAGCGATAGCCCTCGCTCCGGAGCTTCGGCACGATGGAGGCCAGCGCGGCCGCGGTGTGGGTGCCGCGGCCGTTGGCATGCATCACGATGATCGAACCGGGCCGCGCCTTGCCGAGGACCGAGCGCGTGATGGTTGCGGCGGGCGTCCCGTCGGGGTCGCCCGAGACGGTGTCCCACTGGATGACGACGGAGCCGACGGCATTGGCGGCGGCGGCCGCAGCCGGAGCGCACGAGCCGTAGGGGAAGCGGAAGAGGCGCGGCGCGTGCGCCACGCGCAGCCCGCATCTTTCCGCGGCGGCAGCGCGGATGGAGGCCAGCGCCGATTCGGTGAGGAGGATTTCCTTGGCGATCGTGGCCGCCGCCGCCGAATGGAGGTCATGGTGCGACCAGCTGTGATTGCCGAGGCGGAAGAGCGGGTCGGCGGCAAGCTCGACGGCGCGCTCGCGGTGCGTCGCCAGCCACAGGCCGCCGGCGAAGAAGGTCGCCGGCACGCGCTCGGCCCGCAGGTAGTCGACAATCGCGCCATCGTAGCCGGCGATGCCGCCGCGCGTCTGGCAGAGATCGAAGGTGAGCGCGACCGGCTTCTCGGAAGAGCGCGGCTCGACGCGGCGGATGACGCCGGCATTGACGCCGGTGATCGCCGACGCAGGCGCCGCGGGCGTCGGCAGCGTCACGGCGTCTGCGGCGGTCGCGCGGCGGCGGAGTCGTTCGGCAGCGGTCCCGGCAAGCGCCGCCGCGTCGAAGCAGGCGGCGGCGTGCGCTGCCGGAATGGCGGCGGCGGTGGCAGCCGACACGGCAAAGCCGCGCACGAAGGCGCGGCGCGTCAGGCCCGGCGAGGCAAGGCAGTCCAGGCACATCGGCTTAATGCGCGGCCTTCCGCTGGGGTCGGGGCAGAACGATACGGATGCCGCCGCTAGTGCGGCTTTTCCATGCGGTCGATTGCCACCTGCGTCGCCGCGGTCGCCGCCGCTTCCAGGATGGTTTCGATAGCGCGCCCGGCGCCCGCGGAATCGCCGGTCCGGATCGCGTCGTAGACGGCTTCGTGCACCGGGATCAACGCCTGGTGGGTGGGGCCGGCCTCTTGCTGGATGCGGAAGCTCGCCTCATAGAGCGGAGCGAGGACGAAGCTCAACCGGTCGATCAGCGTGTTGCCGCTTGCCGCGCACATGGCAACGTGAAACTCGGCATCGGCGGCGAAGAATGCATGCGGATCACCGACGGTCCGCCGCATCTTGTCAAGCGCGATGCCGATACCTTCGATCCTCTCCGGCGTGCCGCGGGTGGCGGCAAAGCGCGCCGCGGCCGGTTCGATCAATCGGCGCAGTTCGACCAGATCGGCAAGGAAATCGGGGCTGAGCTCCGCCGGCGGATGCCAGGCGATCACGTCGGGGTCGAGAAGGTTCCAGGTCTCGCGGGGCATGACATAGGTGCCGGCGCGGCGACGCGAGGCGACCAGCCCCTTGGCCGCCAGGACCTTCAGCGCCTCGCGCACCGCCTGGCGGCTGACCTGAAACTGCTCCGAAAGTTCGGCCTCGTGCGGCAGAAAGTCGCCTTGGGCGATCGCCCCCGAGACGATCTTGCGACCGATATCATGGGCAACCTGTCCGTGCAGAGCAGCGGAGGGGTAGAGGCGTCGATCGGACAAATTGCTCGCCGGCCGGATGAATGACGAAGCTGCGAATGCAACTTAGCAGCGATCCAATCAGGCGTCCATGACGTACGCCCGTCAGGCGTCGGCAAGACGTCCGCTCGGATGCGGGGCGGATTCGTTGGAGCCAAGCACCTGCTGGTCGAAGTCGATGATCGAGCCGGTCATCAGTCCCGATTCATTGCTGGCAAGGAACGCCACGGCCCGCGCCACCTCCTCCGGCTTGAGCAGCCGGCCGAAGGGCTGGCGCTTCTCGGCGCTCTTCAGCCAGTCGGGATCGGTCGTGTGATAGCGCATCTGGATGGCATGCTCGCCGGGCGTATCCATCCATCCGATGTTGAGGCCGTTGACGCGGATGCGGTCCGGTAGAAGCGCGAAGGCGGCGTTCTTGGTGAGGATGGCGAGCGCACCCTTCGAGCCGGAATAGGCCGAGATGAACGGCTGGCCGCCATGCGCCGACATGGACAGGATGTTGATCATGGCGCCCTCGATCTTCTCGCGGCGCATGAGCTTGGCTGCGTCCTGCATGAGGAAGAATGGCGCGCGGACGTTGATCGCGAACATCTTGTCGAAGAGCTCGGGCGAGGTCGACAGGATGGTGCCGCGGTCGGTCGTGGCGGCGACGTTGACGAGGACATCGACCCGGCCGAAGGCCTTGTCGGCCTCGGCGATCACCTTCCTCACATCCTCCATCTTGCCGAGGTCGGCCTGGACGTAGCGGGTCTTCACGCCGCCATTGGTGAAGCTCGCCGCAATTTCGCGTCCGCGGCGGGCATTGCGGCCGACGATGACAAGCCCGGCGAGGCCGCGCTCGGCGAGAAGCCGGGCGATCGCTTCGCCGAGGCCCTGCGTGCCGCCGGTAACGACGGCAACCTTGCCGGCGAACTGTTTCTTCAGGTTGGTCCCAGCCATTGCGCCCCTCCCCAGGATGCAGCCGACGGCCTGATGCCGTTTATGGAATGATCGTGTAGCCGGCGGCCTCGAAGGCCGATTTGAGATGCCGGTAGCCCATCCGCGAATATTCGTAGGGCGGCGCCTTCGCCGGATCCTGCTCGGCCTCGACCACGACCCAGCCCTGATAGCCGATATCGGCGAGGAGCCGCGCCACCTCGTGGTAGTCGATGAAGCCGTCCCCCGGCACCGTGAAGACGCCGTCGAGGATCGCGGCGAGGAAGCTCTGGTCCTTCTGGCGCGCGGCCTTCAGTACGTCCCACCGCAGGTCCTTGCAGTGGACGTGATTGATGCGGCGGGCGTGCTTCTTCAGCGTTGCGGCGATGTCGCCGCCGGCGAACCGGAGGTGGCCGGTATCGAAGAGGAGCCCGACCGCCTCGCCGGTATTGGCCATGAGCAGGTCGATCTCGCGCTGCGTCTCGACCACCGTGCCCATGTGGTGGTGATAGGCCATCGGGACCCCGAAATCCGCCATCCACTCGGCCAGTTCGGTCAGCTTCTTCCCGTAGTCGCGGAATTCGGCTTCGCTGAGACGCGGGCGGGTGGAAAGCGGCGCGTCGATCTTGTTCTGCACGGTGCCTGTGGTCTCCGCATAGACGAGGACCGGGGCGCCGAGGGCCTTGAAGGTCTCCATCTGCGCGGTCATCCGCGACTGCTCCGCCTTGACGCTGCGCTTCAGCAACTCGCCGGAGAACCAGCCGGAGACGAGCTTCAGCTTGTGACTGGCGAGCTGCGGGCCGAGCACCCTTGCGTCCATCGGGAACTTGACGCCGGTCTCGGTGCCGGAGAAGCCGGCCTTCCTGCTTTCCCTGAGGCAGGTCTCGAGCGTCGTCTCGCCGCCGAGCTGCGGCAGGTCGCTGTTCGACCAGGCGATTGGCGCGACGCCGAAGCGGACGGGACCCATCACGTTTGCTCCACGATTGGCATGCCTACTGTTCGTGCCCGGCGCGGCGGGCCGACGCACCCCCCTCCCTACCCTCCCCCACAAGGGGGGAGGCAGCGTGTGCTCCCTGAGGTCGCCAGGATGGCATGGCCCGGCTACACGCCGATGCGCTGGCGGCTGCGGCCGCCGGCCATCTCGGCGCGGGCAGCGCGAACTTCCTTCCGCTCGCTCACCTCCGGCACGCCGACGTCCCACCACGCATCGCCGGGCGTCCAGGTGTGCTGCTGGACCTTGGTGACGATGACGGTCGTGCGGTCGGCGCGCTTGGCGCGCTCGAAGGCCTGCTCCAGTTCGCCGATCGAATGAACCGTCTCGGCGTTGGCGCCCATCGACCTGGCATGCATTTCGAAATCGACCTCGACGAGGTTCTTGATGCGGCTGTCGGCGATGTAGTTGTTGAAGGACTTCGAGCCCTTGGCTACCTGCAGGCGGTCGATGACGCCGAAGCCGCCATTGTCGCAGACCACGATGATGAGCTTGTGGCCGGTGAGAACCGTCGAATAGATGTCCGAGTTCTGCATAAGGTAGGAGCCGTCGCCGATCATCGCGATCACGTCGCGATCCGGATCGGCCATCTTGGCGCCCCAGGCGCCCGAGATTTCATAGCCCATGCAGGAGAAGCCGAACTCGCAGTCGAAGGTGCCGACCGATTTCGCGCGCCAGTTCTTGCAGAGTTCGCCGGGCAGTCCGCCGGCGGCCGTCAGCGCCAGGTCGGTCGGGTCGCAGATGCGGTTGATCGCCCCGACAACGTGGGCGTAGCTCGGCACCTCCGCGTTGGTCGGGCCGGAAAGCTTGTCGACCAGCGCGTTCCAGGCCGCGTATTCCTTGCGGCCGCGCTTGGCCCACGAATCCGGCGCGCGCCAGTCGGTGAGCGCTTCGGAGATCTCCTCGAGGCCGACGAGCGCATCGCCGACGACGGAATGGGCGCGATGCTTGACGGTGTCGAACCGGGCGGCGTTCAGCGCCACGATCTTCGTCTCCGGCCCGAAGACGGACCATGAGCCGGTCACGAAATCCTGGAGGCGTGTGCCGACGGCGAAGACCACGTCGGCATCGCCGGCCATGGCGTTGGCCGAGGCGGAGCCGATGACGCCGATCGGTCCGACGTTCATCCTGTGGTCGTGGAGGAGCACGGCGCGGCCATTGATCGTCTCGGCCACCGGCACGTTGTGGGTTTCGGCAAAGGCGGTGATCGCCTCGGCGGCCCCGGAATAATGGACGCCGCCGCCGGCGATGATGAGCGGCTTCTTCGCGTGGCGGAGAAGCTTCGCGGCTTCACGGACAGCGTCGGCATCGGGCCGCGGACGTGGAATACGGTGAACGCGCTTCTCGAAGAACGCGGCGGGATAGTCATAGGCCTCGGCTTGCACGTCCTGGGAGAGGCCGATGAAGGCCGGCCCGCAATCGCCCGGATCGAGCATCGTCGCCACCGCCTGGGGGAGCGAGGAAATGATCTGCTCGGGACGGGTAATGCGGTCCCAGTAGCGGGTGACGGACTTGAACGCGTCGTTGACGGTGACGGTCGGATTGCCGAAGTGCTCGACCTGCTGGAGCACCGGGTCCGGGATGCGTCCGGCGAATGTATCGCCGCCGAGGAAGAGGACCGGGAGACGGTTGGCCATCGCGGCGGCGCTGGCGGTGATCATGTTGGTCGAGCCAGGCCCGATCGATGCCAGCGAGACCATGATCTGCCGGCGCTTCATCGCCTTGGTGAAGCCGAGCGCGGCCAGCGCCATCGACTGCTCGTTCTGGCCCCGCCAGGTCGGCAGCTTCTCCTGAACCGGCTCCAGCGCCTCGCCGAGGCAGGTCACGTTGCCATGTCCGAAGATCGCGAAAACGCCTGCGAAAAGAGGCACTTCCTTGCGATCGATGACGGTGTGCTGGGCAGTCAGATAGCGGACCAGAGCCTGAGCCATGGTCAGCCGGACGGTCTTCATGTCGATGTTCCTCCCGAACGGCGCCCCGATTGCCGGTGGCCCGGCAACGCCTCTTCGGACGCCTTTTGCCGACTATAGGCTACGGCTGGCGGGCTGAAAATCGGATCGACACGAAAATTCCATTTTGGAACGCCGCGGAGCAAAGATTCTACGATGCTTGTCGTGCTCGAGCCACGCGTCCGGCGCCCCACCACCGTCATCACCGGCCTTGAGCCGTGATCCATGCCATGTTGCCCGTGCCGGGCGCTGCCCCGTCAATTGCGTCCCCGGCCGGACCCGCATGGCCTGGGTGGCCGGGTCAAGCCCGGCCATGACGGATAGGCTGGGACCTAAGCGCGAAATGATGGCGCGACGCTTGGCGCCTATTCCACCCTACAGATCGAGCCGCGTATCGACCCACTTGCCGGTCCTCGAGGATTCCACCGCCGCGGTGATGAACTTCATGGTCCGCGCGCCGTCCTCGACGGTGGGGAAATCCATCGCCAGGCGGTTTGGCTTCTCGCCAAGCCGGCGCGCGACGATCGCCTCCGCGGCATCGGCATAGAGGACGGCGAAGGCCTCCTGGTAGGCCTCCGGATGGCCGATGCCGATGCGCTGTGTGCGGAGCGCCTCGGGCTTCAGGCCCGAGCCGCCGCGCTCGAAGATCTGGGCGGGCGCGGCGAGACGCGAATGGAAAAGCTGGTTCGGCGTTTCCTGACGCCATTCGAGGCCGCCCTTCGCGCCGAAGACGCGGAAGTAGAGCCCGTGCACTGCGCCGGCGCCGGCCTGCGTCACCCACATGACGCCGGGTGCGCCGTTGTCGAGCCGGAAGAGGATGCCGGCGTGATCGTCGGCGTTGCGTCCCGGCACGACGGTGGCGATGTCGGCCATCACCTTCGCGAAGTTCTGGCCGGTTACGAACGAGGCCATGTGGTGCGCATGGCTGCCGATATCGCCGAGGATCAGCGACGGCCCGACGCGCTCCGGCCGGAAGTGCCAGTTGTTGGGCGGGTCGCCCTGCTCGCCCCGGGTCAGCGTTGCGTTGTGGCCCTGCACGTACTCCACATGGACCATGCGGATGTCGCCGAGATCGCCGTCGCGGACCATCGCGCGCGCCTGCCGGACGAGCGGAAAGCCGGTGTAGTTGAAGGTCTGGCAAAAGACGATGCCGGAAGCCCTCACCCGCTTCACCAGGTCGAGCGCATCTTCGAGCCTGGTCGTCAGCGGCTTGTCGGCAATGATGTCGAGCCCGGCGTCGATCGCCTTCACCGCCAGCGGATAGTGGCTGTCGTTCGGGGTCATGATCGCGACCGCGTCGATGCCGTCGCCGCGCGCCTTCTCCTTCGCGAACATCTCGTCGGCGGTCGCGTAAGCACGGTCGGCGGCGACGCCGATCGCCCTGCCCTCGCGCCGCGAACGTTCCGCGTCGGAGGAGAGAACCGAGGCGACCACCTCGAAATTGTCGTCCATTCGCGCGGCGGTGCGGTGGACGGTGCCGATGAACGAGCCCGGGCCTCCGCCGATGACGCCGAGGCGGAGACGCCGCCCGAGCTTGCCGATGGTTTTGTTCATGCTTCCCTCAAATCCGGCCAGGGTGGATCAAACCGGCGCCAGCGCGCGATGCGGCGCCGGCGGCAGTTGAACGCCGATGCCGGCACCCGGACGAAGTTCGCCGCCGGCGACAACGATCGCCATGATACCCCCCTTGCGTACAAGGTTGCCCTCGGCGTCGCGGCCGAGCACCGCCCGCATCAAGCCCGGCTGGAAAGCGTCGAGCTGCGAGCAGGGATTGCGAAGCCCGGTCACCTCGACGACGGCTTCGTCGCCAAGCCGCAGGCGCGTCCCGACCGGGAGACCGAGAAGATCGAGACCCCGGGTGGTGACGTTCTCGCCCATGTCGCCGGGACCGACCACGAAACCCGCCAGCCGCAGTTCGTCGTGCAGTTCGGAATGGATGAGATGCACCTGACGGAGATTGGGCAGCGACTTGTCCCTCGACCGGTGCTGAACGTTGACGCCCATGTGGGCGTCGCCCTCAACTCCGAGCCCGGCAAGCAAGCGGATAGCCGGCCGATTGACCTTGCTGAAGCTGTGCGTCGGGCTGGCGCTCACCGCGACGACCACAGGATCGCGCATCGCTCACACCTCGGACACGTTCAGCCAGCGCTTTTCCCTGGCCGAGATAACGATGCCGTCGACGACGCGCTGGATTTCCCAGGCCTCGCGGAAATCGGGCTGGAAGGCGGGACCGCCGGCGAGCGCGGCAATCAGCGCGCGGACCTCGATGGTCTTGATGTCGTTGAAGCCGAGCTGGTGACCGGGCGCGGGGACGAATTCGCGGAAATGCGGCTGGGCCGGGCCGGCAAGGATCTTCTTGAAACCCTCGCGCCCTGACGGCTGACCGGTCGTGTAAAGCTCCAGCTCGTTCATCCGCTCGTGGTCGACAAGGATGGTGCCCTTCGACCCGGTCACCTCGAAGGCGAGCATCATCTTGCGGCCGGCCTTGACCCAGCTCGCCTCGATCGTGCCGGTGGCTCCGTTCCGGAACCTGACAATGGCCCGCGCCTCGTCGTCGACGAGGACCTTGCGGCGCTGGCTCGAATTGGGACCGGTCGGCCGCTCATTCACCACCGTCTCGATCTGGCCGACGAGTTCGTCGATCGGGCCGACGACGTAGCGGGCAATCGAGATGATGTGCGAGCCGAGATCGGCGACGACACCGTGGCCGCCTTTCTCGTCGAGGCGCCAGGTGAAGGGCGCGTTCGGGTCGGTCATGTAGTCCTCGGCGTGGATGCCGCGGAAGCTGATCACCTCGCCGATCTCGCCCGAAGCGACGATCTCGCGGGCGAGCGCCACCATCGGGTTCTTCAGGTAATTGAAGCCGACGGCGGTCTTCACCCCGGCCCGCTCGGCGGCATCGACCATCTGCCTGGCTTCGAGCGCGTTCGGCGCGAGCGGCTTCTCGCAATAGACGGGCTTGCCGGCGGCGATGGCGGCGAGCGCGATCTCCTTGTGGAGCGTGTTCGGCGTGGTGATGTCGACGAGGTCGACGGCCGGATCGGCAATCAGCCTCCGCCAGTCGCCGGTCGAGCGGTTGAAGCCGAGCGCGGTCTTCGCCTTCTCTGCAAGCGCGTCATCGGCGTCGGCGATGAGCTCAAGGACCGGCACCAGCGGCACGTCGAAGACGCCGTGCACCGCCCGGAAAGCGTGGGAATGGCTGCGGCCCATGAAACCGCTGCCGACGAGGCCGACGCCGAGCTTCTTCATTTTGGGAGCACCGTTTTGTTGACGACGAGAGCCGGATCGAGCCGGCCTTCGAGGCCGGCGAGAATATTTTCCGCCGCGGCGACGCTCAACCGGGCCATCGCCTCGCGGGAAATGCCGGCGATATGCGGGCTGAGAACGACGCGGTCGGTGGCAAAGAGCGGGTTATCGCGGCGCGGCGGCTCCTCGTCGAGGACGTCGAGGCCGGCGGCGCCGATCCGGCCCGCGATCAAGGCTTCGGCGAGCGCCGCTTCATCGACAATCCCGCCGCGCGAGGAATTGACGAGGATTGCGTCGGGCTTCATTCGGGCGAGCTCGGCGCGCCCGATCATGTTCTCCGTCTCGGGCAGGCGCGGCACGTGGAGGGACATGACGTCGGCATCGGGGAGCGCCGCGCGCCAGTCGGCGACCGGCTCGACCCCGGCGGCACGCATGTCCGCGACCGGGACGTTCGGATCGCTCGCCGTCACCGCCATGCCGAGGGCCTGCGCGAGGCGCGCGAGCGCGCGGCCGATGCGGCCGAAGCCGACGATGAGGAGCTTCCGCCCGGCGAGGTCGATGGCATCGACCTGACTGCGCCCGGCCCAGTTGCCGGAACGGACGACCCGGTCGGCGACGAGCGCGCGCTTGGCCGCGGCGAGCATCAGAAACAGGGTGTGCTCGGCGACCGAACCGGAATGGACCGGGCCGACGACGGCGAGCGGGATGCCCATGGCGGTGAGCGCATCGACGGGCACGTTGTCGTAGCCGACGCCGTGGCGCGAGACGACCTTAAGGCGGTCGGCGCGAACCAGGGCTTCGCGCGGCAAGGTGGCGGTGCGGATGAGGAGCGCGTCGGCCGAGGGCAGCTCGGCGACGAAATCCTCCGGCTCGAGCCCGGTCATCTCGACGAGGTCAAGGTCCGGCCGGGTGCGGAGAACGGCCATGCCCTGGTCGTGGATGCGCCCGGCAAGGAGGACACGGAGCTGCTTCGGCAAGGCGTCGCCCAGAGAAATGGCAGCGATGAAAGGGCGGAGAGCCTAGGCGCGGGCCCCGGCGCTGTCCATCAGCGACCCCACGGAAAGGCGGCGGGCGGCGGAACCGCGCCATCGCCGAGCGCCTCGGCGATCCGGAGGCCCTCGTTCCATTTCGCCATCCGCTCGGAGCGCGCGAAGGAGCCGACCTTCAGCTGCTTCACGCCCCAGCCGACGGCAAGGTGCACGATCGAAACGTCCTCGGTCTCGCCGGAACGGGCGGAGACGATCGCGCCCCAGCCAGCCGCGGCCGCCGCGTCGAGGGCGGCTCTGGTTTCGCTGACGGTGCCGGCCTGGTTCGGCTTGATCAGCGCGGTGTTGCAGGCGCCCGCCATCGCCGCGCGGCGGACGCGGCCGGCATTGGTGACGATGTAGTCGTCGCCGACCACCTGGATGCGGTTCCCGGCGGCGCCGGTGAAGGCGACGAGGCCGGCCTCGTCGTCCTCGGCGAGCGGGTCCTCGATCGAGACGATGGGGTACTTCGTGAGCCACCCTGTCAGCATGGCGATCATGCCGCCGGTATCGAGTTCGCGGCCGTCGCGGGCGAGGCGATAGCGCCCGCCTTTCCCGAAGTCCGACGCCGCAATGTCGAGCGAGATCGCCACGTCCTTGCCCGGCGCGTAGCCGGCCTGCTCGATGGCGGCTACGGCCAGCCCGAGTCCTTCCTCGTTACCGGCGAAGGCGGGCCAGTAGCCGCCCTCGTCTGCGACCCCTGCGAGCTTGCCCTGGCGGCCGAGGATCTCGCCGGCCGCGCGATAGACTTCGGCGGTCATGTTGAGGGCTTCGGCGAACGTCGCCGCGCCCACTGCGATGACCATGAAGTCCTGGATGTCGACGCGCCGGCCGGCATGGGCGCCGCCACCGAAGAGCTGAATCTCGGGGAGCGGCAGAATCGGCTTTCTGCCGCCAGCCAGATATTGCCAGAGCGGGAGGCCCGACTCGGCCGCGGCGGCATGGAGCGCCGCAAGCGAAACGGCGACCAGCGCATTGCCGCCGAGCCGCGACTTGTCAGGCGTGCCGTCGAGGTCGATGAGGCGCCGGTCGAGCGCGGCCTGGTCGGCGACGTCCATGCCGGCGAGCGCGGCGCCGATCTCGCCATTGATCGACGCGACGGCGCCGGTCACGTCGCGGCCGGCGAAGCGCGCACCGCCATCGCGACGGTCGACGGCTTCGCCCGAGCCGGTGGAAGCGCCGGCCGGCGCGATCGCCCTGCCGCGCTTGCCGCCGACGAGCACGATCTCGGCCTCCACCGTCGGACGCCCGCGCGAGTCCCAGACGCGGCGGCCGATCACCTGCGCGATGCGGCGCGACATCATACCTCCATCTCCTTCGCCCAGGCCGCGCGCACTTCGGCCAGGCGCCGCGGCGGCGCGGCAAGCAACGGCAGCGCGACGCGACGCACATGATCCTTCGCCGCCTCGGCGGTGACGTACTCGACCGGCGACTTGCCGTCGACGCGGGCGAGGAACAGGCCGGGAAGAAGCGAGGCGGCGCGCGCCTCCAATCCCTCGCGCGCCTCCCATGCCACACCGGCCAGATACGCGGCGGCCAGCGCATCGAACGCGGCAAGAAAGGACTGAGTCATTTCAGGCCGGTGCAGGCATTTGAGGAGAAGATGGTTGAGGCAGAAGGCCGGGTCGAAAGCCGGATCGCCGTACCAGGCGCATTCGGCGTCGAGGAACACCGGGCCAAGCGGGCCGGCCATGATGTTCTTCGGACTGACATCGCCGTGGACGAGCGCGCGCGCCGTCGCGGCGGTGCGATCGGCGAGTGCGTTGAGCGCTCCCGCCACGTCGCGATGGCGCCTTCCGGTCGCGCGGAGATAGGGATCGAGCCGGAGCGCCTCGAAGATCCTGCCAGTCGGGAATGCCGCCGCTACCGCCATATCGCCGGCGGTCGCGGCGTGGATGGCGGCGAGCCGGCTGCCCACCGCGGCCGCAAAAGCGACATCGACCTCGCCCGCCATCAGGGCCGGCTTCCACAGCCTGAACCGGGCCGGGTCGAGATAATCCATGGCGAAAAGCATCGCCGCGTCGTCATGCGCGAGGACGCGCGGCGCGCTCCCCGGGACGCGGGCGGCGGCGACCTTGAACCAGCGACGCTCGTAGCGATTGCGCTCGACCGGCGCGAGCCATTCGTCCTTGACCGCGAGCTTCGGCATGGCGCGCTTGACGCAGAAGACCCGGCCGCCGGCCTCGACGCGCCAGATCTCCGAGGAGACGCCGCCGGTCAGGCGCTCGGCGACGTGGGGAACGCCGGCGGCGATCAGTCCGAGAGCGCTGAGACTGGCAGCGACATCGTGGGGGAGTGGGGGAGACCGGTCCGGCATTGCCACGGTGGTAGCCGAACCCGCGGGTACTTTGAACCCGGCGGCGCAGGCCCTACAACCGAGGGATGGTGCCGCCCGACAGTCCGACCCCTGCCGTCTCCGTGCCCTCCCATCCGGGGTCCGGCGCGCGTCCTGGCATTCGGACGCGGTTCCGGCGAGTCAAGGACGAAGTCCTCCGGCTCCTTTTCACGGGCCGCGCCTGGTACTTCGGCATATGGCTGAAGGCGTTGATGTGGACGTGGCGCAGATATCCGCCGCGCCTGCAAAAGGGCGGTCTTCTCTTCAGCGAGATTCCCGGCGGCGCAGTCGCCGCGCCACCCGATCATCCGGTTCCGGAGAGCCCCATCGACGGCGCTGCTGCCGACCGCTTCCTCTTCGCCACGCCCGATACGCGCTTCGGCGACCGTACGATTTCCAGTTTCTTCCTCGACGAGCACTGCCGGATTGCGATTGCCGCACCCGCCATCGGCGATGCGGAACTGACCGAACTCTACCGCCGACACTATTCCGCGCCGCCGACCGAGCCGGTTCCGCCGCCGGTCGGTCCGTCGCCATTTCGCGGCTGGTTCGGCGGCACCCGGCTTGAGGGCTTGCTCCTTGCCGCCTATCCGATCATCGGCAGGATTGTGGGAAAGCTGGCCCCGGTGATCGTGCACAGCAACCGGCATTTCCTCGGGGTGCTAATTCGCAGGCTCGAGCGGCTCGGTCTTGGCGCCTCGACGGAAGCAGGCATCCTCGATGTCGGCTGCTTCGAGGGCGGTCTCCTCGACGAGATCCGGGCGCATACGAAGTGGCAGACGCACGGCCTCGAAATGAACCCGGTCGCGGCCGGGGTCGCGCGCCGGAAAGGGCATCGGGTCTGGTTGGCCTCGGCCGAGGACGCGCTGACCACCCTCCCCGCCGACGCCCGGTTCCGCGTCATCGTCGCGAGCCAGCTCATCGAGCATCTCCACGACCCGGTGCGCGCGCTGGCGCGGCTGCGCCTGCTGCTCGAGCCCGGCGGCGTGATCGTGCTGGCGACGCCCAACCTCAACTCCGCGCAGGTGCGCTGGTTCGGGCCGACCTGGGCGCACTGGCATCCGCCCTACCATCGCCACATCTTCTCGCCGCGCGGACTCCGGGCGGTCGTCGAGCAGGCGGGGCTCAGTGTCGCCGCGATGTCATCCCATTCCTATCCGTACTGGTCAGCGATGAGCCTGCAGCTCAACGCCTACGGGCTCGCCGGATCGGTGTCGCACGCCGCGCAATTGCCGGGGGATGTGCTCCGCCGCGGGCGCTACATCGCCGGCCTTTCGCGCGCCCTCTACGACTGGCGCCTGCAGGGCGACGATCTACTCGTGGTGTGCCGCAACTGATGGCCGCCGTCTTCCCACGCATCAGCATCGTCACGCCGAGCTTCAACCAGGCGGCTTATGTGGAATGGACGGTGCGCTCGGTGCTCGGCCAGCGCTACCCGAACCTCGAATATCTCGTGCTGGATGGCGGCTCGACCGACGGAACGGTGGAGCGGATGGCGCCCTACCTGGCCGGGTTCGCCCACTTCCGCTCGTCGCCGGACGGCGGCCAGGCCGCTGCGCTCGCCGAGGGCTTCGCGCGCTCGACCGGCGAGATCATGGCCTACCTCAACAGCGACGACGTGCTCCTCCCGGGAACGCTCGCCTTCGTCGCGGAATATTTCGCCGCCCATCCCCACGTCGACTTCATCTACGGGCACCGCGCGATCATCGACGATGCCAATATCGTCACCGGCCACTGGATCCTGCCCCGCCATCGCAACTATCTGATGGAGCGCGACGATTTCATTCCGCAGGAAGGCAGCTTCTGGCGGCGGAGCCTGTTCGAGCGTGCGGGCAATATCGACCCGGTCTATTCCTTCGCAATGGACTACGACCTTTTCGTCCGCTACATGCGCGAGGGCCGCTTCCGGCGGGTCAACCGCTTTCTTGCGGCGTACCGGATGCACAGTGCGTCCAAGACGTCACTTGTCTTCGAGGCATCCGGCAGGGCCGAGATCGATCTCGTCCGTCAGCGGCACGGCCTTGTGCCTTATTCGCGCCGGCTCGGCGACTACGTCAGCAACGCGCTTCGCCTGCGCTCCGCCCTGTTCCTCTACGCGGGCAAACGGTTTGCCGGTCTGCCGAGCGGCACCGGCTACAGCCTTGACCGGGTCTGGGGCGGCCTCCTCGAAGACGCCGGCATTGCCCTTCCGGCTCAGTAGGCGGCGTAGGACTTCTCCTCGACGATCAGCGAGCCGAAGTGGAGGTTGATCTCCTTCTTCAGGGCCGCGCGCTCGTCGTTGGTACGGTAGATGGCACGGGCGGCTTCGATGAAGGCCGGACCAAAGTCCTTCCGGCGCTCGCAATCGCGGATCGCGTCTTCGAGGTCCCACAGTCTCCCGTTCGCGCCGCGGAGCCGGTCCGTCAGGTCGCGGACGGTGGCGTCGTCCGGCAGGTGCGCGTCGCGCTCGGCCTGCAGGATCGCGCGTTCCCGCCGGACGTTATCGACCTTGCCGCGGTCGGTCATGCGCTCGGCGACGAGGGAGCGCCGGTGGCGATCAGTCCGAAAGCGCCGAGACTGGCAGCCACAACGTGAGGGAGTGGGGAACACGGGCCTGGCATTTGCCACGGTGGTAGCCGAACCCGCAGGTACTTTGATGCCGACGGCGAATGATCAGAAACGAAATCCCACTGTTCATTCGGCTTGACTTGGGGCACCGGGACGCAATGATGACCTGCCAATTTCGCGGGCCTTTACGCTCTCCCTCCTCGGAAAAGGCGTTTTCTACCTGACAACGTCCGTCTGCAAAGATATAATGAAGATTGAAAGTACCATAAAAATCTCCAGATACCTTCGAATTAGTCTCTTTGTCGTCAGATTCTGGTTCTTCAATCTCTATTTGAAGTGCTTCTTATGGACTTGGAAGCAAAGGGATAAATCTTATAATATAGAGCCCACCACCCTTCCTAAGATATCGGTTATCACCCCTTCGCTCCAAAGCGCGGAATATATTGAGCAAAATATACTATCGGTAAAACTGCAGGGGTACGAAGAATTAGAGCACATAGTCGTGGATGGCGGATCAACGGATGGGACGATAGAGATAGTTGAAAGGTATACGAACTCTCAGCGGACACGGGAGTCTTCGGTAAAGCTCATCAAGTCTTACGGCGATCGGGGCATGTATGATGCCATCGCTACGGGCTTTAGCGCCGCTACGGGTGAGATCTTTTGCTATTTGAATTCGGATGATCTTTTCGAGCCGGGCTCCCTCCCGTCGATTGGTCGGTATTTCGCGGCCCATCCCGAGGTCAATATCATCTATCACGACGATATTCTGCTCCACGAGCACGGCTGGAGATTTGCGAACCGTCCGCAACCGAAGAGGGTTGGCTTCGCCGACCTTCTGGCCGGCCATATTCTCTACCAGGACGGCGTTTTCTTTCGTCGAAGGGCCTATGAAACAGTCGGAGGGATGAGCCGTGATTTGCGACTTGCCGGCGACTTTGATCTATGGCTCCGACTTGCAGAGCGCTTTCGTCTCGTTCACCGACCCGGTCACCAGAGCGCGTTCCGGGTGCGGCAGGGCCAGTTGAGCGATGACCGAGCTGGTTACCGGGCTGAGATGAGCGAGGTCATCGTGCGGCGCTTGGCCGGGCAGCCTCTCCTTGAGCGTTCTTGGTGGAAATTCAGGAGGGTTTGGTATCGGTTCAGGATTAAACGAAGACGCCAGGATCTTTTCTTCCCCCGCCATTGGACTTGCTTGCCGCCACCGGCTGTTGAGAATCCTCCATCAATCAGTGGCTTGATTCCCCGCAGTCCAATTGATGGGGCGCGCGCCGATCGCTTCCTCTTCTCGACCCCTGACACGAGATTCGGTGAGCGGGAGCTGACATTCTTCTATCTCGACTCCCGTTACCGTATTGCGGTCGCGCATCCAGAGATCGACCGCGACCGCTTGGCGCAGCTTTATGAGACGCACTACTCCGCGGCGCCAACCGAAACCAGTCCGCCTCCAGTGGCAGAAGCTTCGCCTTGGCGCAATTGGTTTGGGGGTACACGGCGTGAAAAGTTTCTACTCTTGGCATATCCGGCCATTGGCTGGGCGGCTTCGCTTCTTTCACCACGAGTGACCGATACCAACGCTCTTCTCGTCAGAAAACTCCTGAAAGTGATCGGAACTCGCAAACTTCTGTCCAAGTCGACCGTTCGTCTACTCGACGTAGGCTGTTTTGAAGGTGATCTGCTCAATCAGATACGAAAGCGAACAGATTGGCAAACCGCAGGGATCGAATTGAACCCATTGGCTGCGGAACGCGCGCGCGCGAAGGGCCACACCGTTTGGATCGCGTCGGCCGAGGATGCACTGACGATCATTCCCCCGGATGCGCAATTTGATATTATAGTCTTGGGTCAGGTAATCGAACACCTCAACGATCCGACCCGGACACTTGCGCGCATTCGCCTCCTGCTCGCGCCCGGTGGCCTGATAGTCTTAACCACTCCCAATCTCGACTCCGCGCAAGTACGCTGGTTCGGACCCACCTGGGCACACTGGCATCCTCCTTACCATCGCTACATTTTCTCGCCGCGCGGGCTCCGGGCGGTCGTTGAGCATGCTGGGCTCAGTGTCGCCACGATGTCATCCCATTCCTATCCGTATTGGTCCGCAATGAGCGTGCAGTTGAATGCTTACGGCCTCGGCGGTGCGGTTTCGCATGCCGCCCGACTGCCGAGGAACACAAGACGCAAAGGCCGATATATTGCAGCCCTGTCAGCGCTTCTCTTCGACTGGCGCCTGAGGGGTGACGATCTTTTCGTGGTTTGCCGCGATTGATGCCAACCGATCCCTGCCCTCGAATTAGTATTGTCACTCCTACCCTGAACCAAGCGGCTTTTGTCGGTTGGACGGTGCGCTCAGTCTTCGGACAGCGCTATCCGAACCTCGAATACATCGTACTGGATGCAGGGTCGACCGATGGAACCGTCGAGCAGATCGCTCGCTATGTTCCCCGCCTCACTTATTTTCGCTCAGAGCCGGACGATGGCCAGGCTGCCGCGATCGCCGAGGGTTTTGAACGGTCAACGGGGGAAATCATGGCCTACCTCAACAGTGACGACGTCCTCCTACCCGGTGCGCTCGCGTTCGTCGCCGAATATTTCGCCGAGCATCCAGACGTCGACTGCCTTTACGGGCATCGGGCCATCATCGACGAAAACAATATAGTAACTGGGCATTGGATATTGCCACGTCACCACAACTTCTTAATGGAGCGCGATGATTTCATTCCGCAGGAAGCAACCTTCTGGCGGCGCAGCCTGTTCGAGCGTGGTGGCAATATCGATCCGGGCTACCAGTTCGCCATGGACTACGATCTATTCGTTCGCTACATGCGCAAGGGCCGCTTCCGGCGCGTCAACCGATTCTTGGCAGCCTACCGATCCCACCGGGCATCGAAATCGACACTTTTCTATGAGACCATAGGCGCGAAGGAAATCGGCTTGGTGCGCGAACGGTATAGGATAGCACCTTATTCTCGCGCGCTGCGTAAGGTTCTGGACCGACTAGTCCGCCGACGATCGGCCGCGTTCATACTTTCCGGGAAACGTTTTCCGGGCCTGCCAAGCGGCGTCGGCTACAGCCTTAACCGGGTCTGGGGCGGCCTCCTCGAAAGCGCCGAGCCCATCTGAGCGAACTCAATAGGCGGCGTAGGACTTCTCCTCGACGATCAGCGAGCCGAAATGGAGATTGATCGCCTTCTTCAGGGCGGCGCGCTCGTCGTTGGTGCGATAAATGGCGCGGGCGGCTTCGATGAAGGCCGGACCGAAGTCCTTCCGGCGCTCGCAATCGCGGATCGCGTCTTCGAGGTCCCACAGTCTGCCGTTCGCGCTGCGGAGCCGGTCCGTCAGGTCGCGGACCGCCGCGTCATCCGGCAGGTGCGCGTCGCGCTCGGCCTGCAGGATCGCGCGTTCCCGCCGGACGTTATCGACCTTGCCGCGGTC
>Ga0070741_10008183_pt1 | contig 21150 bp, 24 predicted proteins | sample Coa_R1_4_FD_66440 | JGI IMG/M metagenome (GOLD analysis project Ga0070741, IMG submission 66440) | Surface soil microbial communities from Centralia Pennsylvania, which are recovering from an underground coalmine fire - Coalmine... | ecosystem: Environmental > Terrestrial > Soil > Unclassified ...
GCTCCAGGCGGACCACGAGGGGCTGACGGGGAAGGTGCTGAAGTGGCCGGAGCGCGAGGAGATCGACACGCCGGTGCAGGAACAGCTGATCGTCGAGCTCTACTCGAAGTAGCTCGACCCAAGGAAAGGAACCAATGTCTGCTCGCAGTTCCCTGATGGACTTCCAGGTCCCGAAGATCACGCACGAGGACGTCCGCGAGAACCGCGGCGTCTTCGTGATCGAGCCGCTCGACCGCGGCTTCGGCTACACGTTCGGCAACTCGCTGCGCCGCGTGCTGCTCTCCTCGCTCGAGGGCGCCGCCGTCACCTCGGTGAAGCTCGAGGGCGTCGCGCACGAGTTCACGACGCTACCGGGCGTCCGGGAGGACGTCACGGACATCATCCTCAACCTCAAGCAGCTCGTCTGCATCCTCCACGGCGACTCGCCGGAGATCGAGGTGCGGCTGACAGCGCGCGGCGAGGGCACGATCACGGCCGCCGACATCGAGGCGCCGGCCGACCTCGAGATCCTCAACCCGGAGCTCGAGATCGCGAACCTGTCCTCGAAGGGCCGGCTCGAGCTCACGATCACGATCGGGCGCGGACGCGGCTACGTTCCGGCCGAAGGCAACCGCGGCCAGGCGCACACGATCGGCGTGATCCCCGTCGACTCGATGTTCTCTCCGATCCGCCGCGTCGCGTACGACGTCGAGGCAGCCCGCGTCGGGCAGCGCACCGACTACGACAAGCTGATCCTCGACGTGACGACGAACGGCTCGATCGAGCCGAAGGACGCGATCGCCCAGGCGGCCGAGATCCTCATCCGGCAGCTCGCGATCTTCACCGACCTCGAGCGGATGGAGGGCTTCGGCGCCGACGCGCAGCAGCTCGACGGCGGCGCGATGGTCGACGTGCAGCTCGCGCACGGGATGGAGAACTTCCCGATCGAGGAGCTCGAGCTCGGCGTCCGGTCGTACAACTGCCTCAAGCGCGTCGGGATCGAGACGATCGGCGACCTCGTCACGAAGACGGAGAACGAGCTCGGCTCGATCCCCAACTTCGGGAAGAAGTCGATCGAGGAGGTCAAGGAGACGCTCGCGCAGCACGGCCTGCGCCTCCGCGGCGACAACGGGGGCTCGGAGGTCTAAGTGCGGCACGCCCGCTCCGGGAAGAAGCTCGGCCGCGACATGGCCCACCGCAAGGCGCTGTACGCGAACCTTGCCGGGCAGGTGATCGAGTACGGCAGGATCAAGACGACGGTCACGAAGGCGAAGGCGGTGAAGCCGATCGCCGAGCAGCTGATCACGCTCGGCCGCCGCGGCGACATCCACGCCCGCCGGCAGGCGGTCGCGTTCCTGCGCTCGAAGGACGTCGTGCACAAGCTGTTCGCCGAAGTCGGGCCGGCGTTCGCGGAACGCCCGGGCGGCTACCTGCGGATCACGCGAATCGGCCCGCGGCCGGGCGACTCCGCCGAGATGGCGTACCTCGAGCTCGTCGACACGCCGCTCGTGTTCAAGACGCGGGTGCGGCCGAAGAAGCGGGCTGCCGAAGAGCCCGAGGCCGAGGTCTCCGAGGAGGCTCCTGCGGAAGCAGAGGCGGCCGGCGAGGAGCCCGAGCCGACCGCAGAGCAGACGGACTCGGCCGAGGCCGAGTCCTCGGCGCCCGAGCCCGAGTCCTAGGCGGTCGCGCCCAGGAGGGCGCTGATCCCGACGATGACCGCGCCTCCGAGCGACACCGCCGCGAGCGAGGTCGCGAAGCTCGTCCCGAAGAACTTCCACCGCAGCGCCGCGAGCGCGAGCAGCTCGAACGCGACGACGACGAGCGCGACGACGATCGCGACGTGGTACTGGGGGATCAGGAACGGCAGCGAGTGGAGGATGCCGCCGATGAAGGTGCCGATGCCCGTGATCCCGCCCCGGACGAAGGGGTTGCCGCGGCCGGTGAGCTCGCCGGTGTCGGAAAGCCCTTCCGAGAACGCCATCGAGATCGCGGCGCCGATCGACGTCGCGAGCCCGGCGATGAAGGCGTAGAAGGGCTTGTGGCTGACGAGCGCGACCGAGAAGATCGGCGCGAGCGTCGAGAGGGAGCCGTCGATCAGGCCGACCATCGCGGGCTGAACACGTTGCAGGAGGAAGGAGTGCTCGTCGGCCATGATTGACGATGTGTGTATCAGTCGAGTTGCCTGACAGGCGTGCGCAGGCATCCCTGACGTGCGCCTGAAGCTGACTCTCTCATACGACGGAACCCGCTTTCACGGCTGGGCGCGACAGCCCGGCGAACGGACCGTGGAGGGCGTGCTGCGCGAGGCGCTCGAGCAGGTGTACGGCGCCCTCGACGGCCTCGCCGTCGCCGGGCGCACCGACACCGGCGTCCACGCGCTCGCGAACGTCGTCTCTGTCGACGCGGAGGGCGGCCCACCGGTCGAGCGCGCCGCCGAGGCGCTCAACACCCTCTTGCCGGACGACGTCGCCGTCGTGGCCGCGAAGGAGGCGCCGGCGGAGTTCCACGCGCGCTTCTCGGCGCGCTCGCGCTCCTACCGGTACCGGATCTGGCGTCGGCGCGAGCGCTCCCCGTTCGAGGTGAACCGCTCGCTGTGGCACCCGCGCCGGCTCGAGCCCCAGAAGCTCAACGCATCCGCCGCGATGGTCATCGGCCAGCACGACTTCCGCGCGTTCACGCCGACGGACACGCAGCACGAGTCGTTCGTGCGCGTCGTCGACGACGCACGCTGGTACGAGCGTGGCGACGCGCTCGAGCTCGAGATCACGGCCGACTCGTTCCTCCGCCACATGGTGCGCACGCTCGTCGGGACCATGCTCGAGCGCGATCCCGACGACTTCGTCGACCTCCTCCGCGGCGCTCCGCGCGAGCGCGCCGGGTCGACGGCGCCCGCGCATGGTCTCTACCTCGTCCGCGTCGGCTATGACCCGCCGCAGGGCCGCGCCGTCAAGTAACTCACCAGCGTCTTCCCGCGCTGCGGGATCGACCGCGTGAAGCCTTTCGGGACGACGACCTTCAGCTTGGCGAGCGTCGCTCCCGTGCGCGGCAGCCACGTCTCGTCGCTCGTCTCACCGGGTGACCGCGTGCGGACGGTCAGATAGGTGAGCGGGTCGACCCAGGTGTCGACCTCGAACCGGCGGGTGCGCAGCAGTGCCTTCGGGACCGGAGAGCCCGTGGGGAGGTGCAGCTTCGCGGGGTCGACGCCAGGAATGCGCACGACTTCGCGGAGATGGACGGCCTCTCGCCCCGCGATCCGGTCGCGCCCGACGATGGTGGCACGGCCTCGAGCGACCTTGTCGCGGTTCGCCTGCGCGACTTCGGCTGCGCTCTGGGCGTGGAACCCTTTCGGCAGCGGGACACGGTCGACGGTCCACTCGTGGGCGTCGTACATGACCCACACGGTCCGCACGTAGCGCCCCGCAGGGACGTCCGCGAACACGTCGGTGATCCGCCCGCGGTTGTCGAACGAGACCTGGCGCGAGCGAGCGCTCAACGTGTCGTACCACGACTCGTCGACGCTGCCGCTCGAGCGGTAGCGGTCGAACCTGATCCGCCCGTCGTAGGCCGCCAGCGCCGCCTTCGCCGCCGCCGGCACGCGCGCGCGGAGCGCGAGACATCGGGCAGGCTCGCGGCCGCTCGGCCACAGGAAGTAGCCGCCGAAGGCGGCCCCACCCGCGGCGAGCACGGCCAGCACGACGAGCTGCGGCCGAGGAAACACGTCCGAAGACTACGCCCGAAGCGCCTGGATACCATCGAAGCGCGATGCGGTTTCCGGTTGTTCTCTTCGACCTCGACGGCACCGTCGTCGACTCCGGCGGGATCATCCTCGCCTCGATGCGCCATGCGACGCGCACGGTGCTCGGGCGCGACATCCCCGACGACGCGCTCATGGCCGCGGTCGGCGGACCGGGGCTCGAGCATCAGATGCGGGCGCTCGGCCCGGAGCACGTCGACGAGCTGATCCGCGCCTACCGAGAGCACAACGAGCCGCTGCACACGGAGCTGCGGGTCTGCCTTGGGATGGACGACGTGCTCGTGGCGCTGAAGGAGCAGGGGCGCAGGCTCGGGATCGTCTCGGCGAAACGCCGGCGTACGGTCGAGCTCGCGTTCGCGAACGTCGCGATCGGCCACCTCTTCGACGTCGTCGTCGGCGGCGACGAGCACGAGAAGCAGAAGCCCGAGCCCGACCTGCTGCTGCTCGCGCTCGACCGCCTCGGCGCCCGGCCGGACGAGGCGGCGTACGTCGGCGACTCGCCCTTCGACATGCAGGCCGCGCGCGCAGCCGGACTCTTCGCAGTCGGGGTCGCGTGGGGCGGCATCCATGCCAGGGAGGCGCTCGGCGACGCAAACGTCGTCGTCGACACCGCGGAGGAGCTCCTTGCCGTCCTCTGATGCGGTGCGGCGCGCCGCCGAGCTGCGCGAGCTGCTCAACCGTTGGGGCGCCGAGTACTACCTCGAGGAGCCGAGCGTCGACGACGCCACGTACGACCGGCACTACGACGAGCTCGTCGAGCTCGAGCGCGAGCACCCCGGCCTCGTCACCCCCGACAGCCCGACGCAGCGCGTCGGCGCGCCACCCTCGGACCGCTTCCAGAAGGTGCGTCACCTGACGCCGATGGGCTCGCTCGAGAAGGTCACGACCGACGAGGCCCTCGTCAAGTGGGCCGACGACGTCAGAAAGAGGCTCGGCACGGACGAGCCGGTTGCCTACGTGATCGAGCCGAAGATCGACGGCCTCGCAGTCAACCTGACCTACGAGAACGGCGTCTTCACACGCGGAGCGACGCGCGGCGACGGCGTGCAGGGCGAGGACGTCACCGTCAACCTGCGAACGCTCAAGACCGTGCCGCTCCGGATGCTCGGCGACGACCTGCCCGCCCTGCTCGAGGTGCGCGGAGAGGTCTACATGCCGATCTCCGGCTTCCGCAAGCTGAACGAGCGGCTTGCCGGGACGAAGCAGAAGGTGGCGCCGAACCCGCGCAACGCCGCAGCCGGCTCGCTTCGGCAGAAGGACTCGTCGATCACGGCGCAGCGCCCGCTGGCCGTGTGGGTGTACGGCACCGGCGCGCGCGACGGGCTCGAGTTCGCGTCGCACAGCGAGAGCCTCGCGTGGCTGCGGCAGCACGGTTTCCGCACGAACCCCTTCGCCGAGAGGCTCGAGTCGATCGAGGACGTCGCCCGCGCCTGCACCGACTGGGAGAAGCGCCGCGTCGAGCTCGACTACGAGATCGACGGGATCGTGATCAAGGTCGACTCGTTCGACCAGCAGACGCGCCTCGGAGCGCTGCACGAGCGTCCGCGCTGGGCCCGCGCGTACAAGTGGGCGCCGATGACGGCACAGACGAAGCTCGACAAGATCCTGATCCGGGTCGGCCGCACCGGTGCGCTCAACCCCTGGGCGTTGCTCGAGCCCGTGGAGGTCGGCGGCGTCACCGTCTCGCGGGCGACGCTGCACAACGAGGAGGACATCAACCGCAAGGACATCCGCGAAGGCGACACCGTGATCGTGCAGCGCGCCGGCGACGTCATTCCGCAGGTCGTCGGGCCGGTGCTGCCGCACGCGAAGGGGACGAAGCCGTTCCGCATGCCGACTCACTGTCCCCTCTGCGGCACCGAGGTGGTGAAGCCCGAGGGTGAGGCGATGCACCGCTGCCCGAACCGCGCCTGCCCCTCTCGCGGGCTCGAGACGCTGATCAACTGGGTGCAGGCGGCCGCCGACATCGAGGGCGTCGGCGAGCAATTCGTTCGCAGCCGCTGGGACGACGGGCTCGTCCGCTCGATCCCCGACCTCTACCGGCTGACGAAGGAGCAGCTGCTCGAGCTCGAGGGCTTCCAGGAGAAGAGCGCGTCGAACACGATCGCCGCGATCGAGGAGTCGCGCAGGACGATTCCCTTCCGGCGGGTGCTCTTCGGCCTCAACATCCCCGACGTCGGCTGGGTGACGGCCCAGAACCTCGCGCGCCACTTCGGCAGCGTCGACCGGCTGCTCGAGGCGCCGCAGGAGGAGCTCGTCGAGTGCGACGGGATCGGCCCGGAGCGTGCCGAGGCGATCGCGGAGTGGTTCCGCGACGACGACAACCGCCGTCTGATCGACGAGCTCCGCTCACTCGGGCTCGCGCTCGTCGCCGACGAGGGCGACCGGCCGAAGGAGGGCCCGCTCACCGGCAGCCAGTACGTGATCACCGGCACGCTCGAGTCGTTCACGCGGGAGGAGGCGAAGGCAGCACTCGAGGCACTCGGCGCCAAGGTCTCGGACAGCGTCTCGAAGAAGACGACGGGCCTCGTGGTCGGCGAGGAGCCGGGGGCGTCGAAGCTGAAGAAGGCGCAGGCGGCGGGGGTGCCGCTGCTCAGGGAGCCCGAGCTGGAGGCGCTCCTGCGGGGCTGAGTCTCGTCAGAGCGCGCACGAACCGGTCCTGCAGCTTGTGCGCGGCGTCCCAGTTCACCGGGCTGCCGTTCTCGACGAGGACGAACGCGTACCGCGAGCCGATGTAACCGGAGAGCGCCGAGGCGGCGTCCGTGGTCCCGGTCTTGCCGCGCACGATGCCGCGGGTGCGGCGGCCGGTCAGGCGGTGCTTCAGCGTGCCGCGCTCGCCGGCGACGGCGAGCGACGCCTGGACGACCGAGTGCAGCTCCGGGCTGCGCCAGAAGGCGAGCAGGAGCGCCGCGAGGCCGCGCGCGGTCATGCGGTCGAGGCGCGAGAGGCCGGAGCCGTCGACGATCCGCATCCCGGCGAGCGGGATCCCGGCTGCGGCGAGGTCGCGCCGGACGACCTCGGCGCCCGCGGCGGTGGTGCCCTTGCCGGCAGCCTCGGCCCCGATCGTCTTCAGCGTCATCTCGGCGATGAAGTTGTCGCTCTCGGCGTCCATCGCCGGGAGGAGCCGGGAGAGCTTCTCGGAGCGCACGGTTGCGAGCGTGCGCGCGCCGGGGTGGGCCGATCCCACGACCGCGTCGCGTGCCTCGATCCCGTGTGCCCGCAGGAGCTCGTCGAAGAGCGCGGCGGCGGCCAGCCGCGGATCCAGCGCGAGACGGTGCTTGCGGAAGCCCCGGTTGACGACGAGCGCCGAGAGCGGCGCTGATTCGATCCCGTAGAACTGCGGCCGCCAGCCGGGCGCCGTCCAGCGGCTGTCGAACCAGGAGCCGTCGCCGGCGACGTGACCGGTGACTGTGCGGATTCCGCGCTCGTACAGCTTGCGCGCGAGCCGCTGCAGGTCGTCCGTCTGGAGGGTCGGGTCGCCGAACCCCTTCAGCACGAGCCGGCCGCGCCACACGCTCCCGACCTGCCTCCCCTCGGCGAGAACCGCGGTGTGGAACCGGTACTCCGGGCCGAGCTCGACGAGCGCGCCGTACGTCACGGCGAGCTTCTCGTTCGACGCCGGCTCGAGCGCCACGTCGACGTTGCGGGCGAAGATCGTCTCGCCCGTCGCGAGGTCGACCGTCATCGCCGCGGAGAGGGCGGGCGCGATCGCGTTCGCCCGCAGCGCCCGCGTGAGCTGCGTCGTCGAGGCCGGCGCAGTCGCACTCGCGGCGAGCGGCGCGAGCAGCGAGACGACGACGCCCACGAACACGGACCGCCTCCCGACCGGCATCACGAGATTGTGCCCGAGAAATCTAGGTCTTTCTGTGGCGGAAGATGGGGCTTGCGGCCCATACGCGGCGGCGATCGAAGGCGAATACTGGCGTTCGATGCAGAACGATCCGCTCCTCCAGGAGATCTCGGATCTCCTCGCCGCCGGTGGCGAACGCGACGACCCCGAACGTCTCGAGCGGACGTTGACCGACGGCTATGCCCGCGCCTTGACGCTCGAGGCGGAGCGCCGGCGCCTGCAGAAGCAGATCGGCAGCCTGACGCGGACGGCTGACCGCGACGCCGCGGCGCGCGCGCACCTCGCCGAGCTGATTCGCCAGGTCGAGTCGCAGGAAGGCCACCTCGGCCTGCTCCGGGCGCAGCTCGGCCTGCTCCGCCGGCGCCACTCGTCGGCAGTCCGGCGCTAGACGAGGCCCGAGCGGACCGCGTAGACCGCGGCCTGGATCCGGTTCTCGATCTGGAGCTTCATGAGGATGTTCGAGATGTGGTTCTTGACCGTCTTCGGGCTGATGTGCAGCTCCGCCGCGATCATCGCGTTGTCCTTGCCGTTCGCGATCAGCTTCAGCACCTGGATCTCGCGCTCCGACAGCTCCGAGCGAATCGTCTCTGCCTCTCGCGGCGACGCACTCGTCGCGCGCAGCCGCTGAAGCACCTTCGACGCGATCGCGGGCGACACGAGCGACTCGCCCGCGGCGGCCGCGGCGATCCCCGCGAGGAGCTCGTCGATCGACGAGTCCTTCAGCAGGTAGCCGCACGCCCCGGCGAGGATCGCGTCCATCACGTCCGCGTCCTGGTCCGAGATCGTGAGGACGAGGACGCGGGTCAGCGGCGCGATCATCGCGATCTGCCGCGTCGCCTCGACGCCGCTGATCCCCGGCATGTTCAGGTCCATCACCACCACCTCGGGCGCCGTCTCCTTGATCTGCTCGAGCGCTCTCATCCCGTTGTCGGCCTCCCCGACGACGTCGACGCCCTGCTCTTCGAGCAGCGTTCGGAGACCCGTGCGGAACAGGTCGTGGTCGTCCACGAGGAGGACGCGCGGCGACGGCTGATCGGAGCGGGCTTCGCTCAGTGCAACGCAATAGTGACCGACCGGGTGCCCCAGCCGCCGGCCTTAGCGCACGAGGGAAACCAGAGGTCGACGCGCGCCCCGGCGATCGAGCCGCCGGTGTCGGCGGCGACCGCCTCTCCGTAGCCCGGGATCGTCAGGTGGGTTCCCAGCGGGATCACGCTGGGGTCGACGGCCGCGACGCCCCAGCCGACGGGCAGGCCGGTGGCGGTGCGGCCCGTCAGGCAGTAGCCCGTCGTCACGACGGAGAGGACGCCGCCGCTCGCCTGCGTGCTCCGGGTCGGGGCGACGGCCGGCGTCGCGATCGTCGCGGCGGCGGGGGCGTGTGTCAGCTCCTGCGCCTTGGCCTCCGCCGCACGCGCGTCGGCCTCGAGCTGCGCGATGTGCCCGGCGTCGAGAGCCTCCTGTGCGCCGAGGCGCCGGATGTACGCCGCTCGGGCTGCTCGCACCGACGCGAGCGTCCGGGCCTCGGCGGCGGCGTCGCGGATCGCGCCGGCGAGCCGCTGCCCGCGGGCGGTGAGCTGCGCCCTCAGGCGCACCTCGTGGGCGCGGGCGGCACGGACCTCGACGACGAGCTCGGCGTCGAGCGAGGTCAGCCGGTCGAGGTTGTCGAGCTCAGTCATCGCGTCGTTGAGCGAGCTGGCCCCGAAGACGACCTCGAGCGCGCTCGCGCTGCCGTGGTCGTACAGCGCGCGGATGCGGTGCGCGAGCGCCCGCTGGGACAGCCGCTCGTCGACGCGCGCCACGCGGAGCGCCTTCGAGAGCTGCGCGCGCTGTGCGCGGAGCGCAGCCTCGCGACGCCGGAGTCGAGCGAGCCGCTCGTCCGCGGCGGACAGCCTCGAGTCGAGCGAGTAGAGGCTGAGGACCGCCGCACGCTTCTCGTACTCGAGCGTCGTCGCCTGCGCGCGCAGCGCGCTGATGCTCGGCGAACTTGCTGCCTGGACTGAAAACGGCAGAAGCAGTCCTGCCGCGCCCGCGGCCGTGCAGACCAGCCGCCGGCAGGGCGCGCGCACCGCGGGACCGTAACACACCCTCGGCGAGAAGCTTCGCAAGATTCGGTGCAGTTTCGAGGAGGTTGACGCAGATTTTCGGCGACACTTGCATTGACCGTCGTCTTCACAGGTTGCTAACCTCCGGCCTTCGTGCTGCACCGGCCCCACCGGTGCGTCCACCCCGTGTCAACGCTGCGGACCCTCGGTCTGGGGCGGGGTGCGGCGCCGTACGTCGTCATCGCAACGCTCGCGGCGTTCCTCCTCGCGGTGCCCGCGTTGGCGACTCCGCCGTCGTCTTCGACGATCTCGGCCAAGCGCGCCGAGGCGTCGCAGGTCGTGAACGAGATCAACGGGCTGAACGCGAGCCTCAGCCGAGCCGACGAGCTCCTGAACCTCGCAAACCTGCGGCTCGCCCACGTCCAGCGCGACATCAAGCAGAACCGCTACGAGCTTCGGGTGGCGCGGCAGAACCTGGCGAAGAGCCGCCGCACGATCGCGCGGCGCCTCGTGACGCTGTACACGAACTCGACGGAGACCTCGACGCTCGAGCTGATTCTCGGCGCGAAGAACCTCGACGACATCCTCAACCAGATCGACACGCAGAACCGCGTCACCTCTGTCGACGACCGGGTGATCGGACAGGTCCAGGTGTTCAAGGCGGCCGTGAAGGAGCACGCGCGGAAGCTCGCCGCCGCCCGGCGCCAGGTCGCCGACCTCGTGGCGATGCGGCGCCGGCAGCAGCGCGCGATCGAGGTGCGCCTCGGCGAGCGCCGGTCTCTGCTCTCGTCCCTGAACGGGCAGATCGCGGAGCTCGTCCGCGAGCAGCAGGCGGCGCAGGTGATCGCGGCGCAGCGGGCGCGCCAGGCGGCCGAGGTGGCGCAGGCACGCCAGGCGCAGACGGCGACCCCGAGCGTCATCGGCGCCACCGCCGAGACGCCCGAGGGGGCGACCGTCCTGCCCTCGTCGAGCTACGGCGGCGTCGTCGGCGTCGCGCTCGGCTACCAGGGCGTGCCGTACGTGTGGGGCGGCTCGTCGCCGGGCGGGTTCGACTGCTCCGGCCTCGTCATGTACGCGTACTCGCAGGTCGGGGTGTCGCTGCCGCACTCGTCGTACGCGCAGTGGAACATGGGCGTGTCGGTTCCCCGCGACCAGCTCCAGCCGGGTGACCTCGTCTTCTTCGACGGCCTCGGGCACGTCGGCATCTACATCGGCGGCGGCATGTTCGTCCACGCGCCGCACACCGGCACCGTCGTCCAGGTGGCGAGCCTGGACTCGGGGTGGTACGCCGCCACGTACGTCGGCGCGCGCCGGATCCTCTAGCAGGAGCGGGCCCGCGAAGGGCGAACCCGCCCAGCCCGTACACTTTCTCCTGCTCATGCGGACTACCTGGAACGGCTCGATCAGCTTCGGTCTGGTCAACATCCCCGTCGGCCTCGCCCCGGCGACCGCGCCTGCTGCGCGGCAGTCGGACGTGTCGTTCCGGATGCTCCACCGCGAGTGCATGAATCCGATCAAGCAGAAGCGGTGGTGTCCCGTCCACGACCGCGAGGTCGGGCCCGACGAGATCGTGCGCGGGTGGGAGGTGGCGAAGGGGCAGTTCGTCGCGGTCGAGGACGAGGAGCTCGAGGCGCTCGAGCAGCGCGGCACCTCGCACACGATCGACGTCGCCCGGTTCGTCCGGGCCGAGGAGGTCGACCCGATCTACTTCGACCGCACCTACTACCTCGTGCCGGCCGGGACGGAGGCACAGCGGCGGCCGTACGCGCTGCTCCTCCAGGCGATGCGCGAGCAGGGCGTGATCGGGATCGGCTCGTTCGTCCAGGCCGGGAAGGAGAAGCTCGCGGCGGTGCGGCCGAAGGGGGATGCGCTCGCGCTCGAGACGCTCTTCGTGGCGGACGACGTCAAGAGCCCCGAGGAGATCGAGGAAGCGGTCTCGTCGACTCCCGTGAAGAAGGAGGAGCTGAAGCTGGCGGAGCAGCTGATCTCGGGCCTGCTGGGAGCGTTCGAGCCGGACGAGGAGCTGAGGAGCGACTACCGCGCCTCGCTGCGCGAGCTCCTCGAGGCGAAGGTCGAAGGGCGGGAGATCGCCGAGCCGGTGCCCGCGGCGCCGGAGACGCCCGTCGTCGACCTGATGGAGGCGCTCCGCGCGTCGGTCGCCGCATCCGCAGCCGCGAAGAAGGACGCGAAGGCGCCGACTCGCAAGCCCGCCGCCGCGAAGAAGCGTGCGGCAGCGGGCCGCAAGTAGCGAGAACGGAGCTAGTGCTTCTCCGGGAGCGCGCGCAGTGCTTCCAGCTGCGCCTGAAACAGGAACTTGTCGATCTTGCCCTGGTAGATCGGGACGTGCTCCTCGAAGCAGATGCGAATCACCTCGTCGCGTTCCATCCCCACTTCCTTCGACAGCTCCTCCGGCGTCAGATGGTTGGCCATGTGGCTCCTCTCGTGCGGGCGTTCGTGGGTCCACGAAAAAGCCCGCCGCGCTGACAGCGCTGCGGGCTCAGTCTCTCCGCTCCTTTCCGCTGGAGGCAGGCAATCTCACTCACCGTGCCTTGTCGGGAACGAGCGCATAACAAGGACAGGATAAAGCAAACGGCCGACGCCGCAGTGCCGCTACGATTCCCCGGCTCGGGGTGTGGCGCAGCCTGGTAGCGCGCTCCGTTCGGGTCGGAGAGGTCCCCAGTTCAAATCTGGGCACCCCGATGTTCTCTCCGAAGAGGGCGCTCGGCCCATCGCTTCGCGGACTTCCCGGAAGGAGGATCCGCGTGGGATGGGAGGGCGCCTTCGTGCGGCGCGCTCACGCAGCAGACGTCTGCACGCGCTTCCCGCCTCCGTCCGACAGCGCTCTAAGGTGAGGCCGTGCTGCGCGCGGTCGTCTTCGACGTCGACTTCACCCTGGCGAGGCCTGGGCCCGACCTCGGTCCCGACGGGTATCGCGAGCTCGGGCGCCGCCACGGGCTCGACCTCGACCCGGCGCGCTACGAGCAGGCGCGGGCGGCCGCGCTCGCCGAAGTGAAGCGCCACCCCGAGCTCGACCACGATGAAGAGATCTGGGTGCTCTTCACCGAGCGGATCATCCAGGGCATGGGCGGGACGGGGGACACGTACGCGGCGGCGGTCGAGATGGAGCAGCGGTGGGCGCACTCGGCGCACTTCGAGCTGTACGACGACGCGCTGCCCGTCCTCGACTTCCTCCGCGAGCGCGATCTCAAGATCGGGCTGCTTTCGAACTCGTCGCGCAACCTCGCCGAGTTCGTGGAGCACCACCGGCTCCGCGCCGATGCGGTGCTGACGTCGCATGCGCACGGGAAGACGAAGCCGCACGAGGCCATCTTCCGCGCGATGCTCGGGCTCCTCGGTGTGGAGCCCCCCGAAGCGGTGATGGTCGGCGACACGATCGACGACGACGTGGAAGGGGCGCGCGCCGTCGGGATGCGGGCGGTGCTGCTCGACCGCGAAGGGCGCTATCCGGAGGTCGACGAGCGGCTGGACGACCTGCGCGAGCTACCGGCGGTGCTCGGGCTCGTCGGCTGACGGCGGACGATTATCGTCTCGCGCGTGCCTCGCGTGAACCTCCTCCACATCGACCCGTCGGACTGGACGGACGGGCCGATGCGCGAGGGGTACCGCTGGCGTTCGGCGAAGGTCGGGAGCCGGCTCGGCGCGAGCCGGATCGGCGGCAGCCTGTACGACCTCGGCGACGGCGAGCGCACCTTCCCGAACCACTTCCACCACGGGATGGAGGAGTGGCTGATCGTGGTGGACGGGACGCCGACGCTGCGGGCGCAAGGGCACGAGCGCCAGCTGCGCGCGGGTGACGTCGTCTGCTTTCCAACCGGGCCGCAGGGCGTGCACCAGGTGCGCGGCCCCGGAGTCGTGCTGATGCTGTCCGCGACCCGCTCGCCGGAGGTGATCGAGTACGTCGACAGCGGCAAGATCGCCGCGGGGCCGCCCGGGAAGGTGTTCCGCGCCGCGGACGCGGTCGACTACTGGGAGGGCGAGGAGATCGCGGCGGGCGCCGAGACGGAGACCACGTCGGGTGCGGAGTGAGCGAGGTCAACCTCTACGACGTCGAGACCGAGCGGGTACCGGACCGGCCGGCGGGATACGAGATCTCGAAGGTGCGCGTGGGCGAGCTGATCGGTGCCTCTGCGCTCGGGATGACGGTCTACGACCTGCCGCCGGGCCAGAGCACGTACCCGTACCACTACGAGTACGGGCGTGAGGAGTGGCTGCTCGTGCTCTCCGGGCGGCCGACTCTGCGCGATCCGGACGGCGAGGAGCAGCTCGAGCCCGGCGACCTCGTCGTCTTCCCGGAGGGCGAGGACGGCGCGCACAAGCTGACGAACAACGGCGACGGCGTCGCGCGGATCGCAATGCTGTCGAACACGGACGAGCCTTCGATCGGCGTCTACCCCGACAGCGGCAAGATCGGCCTCTGGCCCGAGGGGAAGATCTTCCGCTTCGCCGACGAAGTCGACTACTGGGCCGACGAGACCTGACGGTTCCCGCCATGTCCAGGGTCAGACCCTGGACATGGCCGCATGAGACGGTGCGGACCCCTCTGCTCGGTGGTAGGTTCCCCGCAGGCCGCGGGCGCCGCGTTGGGAGCTTCCGTCGCCGGCCGTCTACCACGTCACGAATCGCGGCGTGAACAAGTGCGCGATCCTTCGCGCGGACGCGGACCGGCGCGCGTTCCGTCGCAGACTCGAACGCCTCGCAGCTCGATTCGAGTGGCGCGTGCCGGCGTACACGCTGATGACAAACCACTACCACCTGCTCGTCGACACGCACATCGACGCGCTGAGCGAGGGTCTGCGCTTGCTGAACGGGGTGTACGCGCAGCAGTTCAACGAAACGTACGGACGAAGCGGCCACTTGTTTCAAGGCCGTTCTCATGTCTGGATCGTCCGCGACGACGAGCACCTCGAGAACACATGCGAGTACATCTGGAACAACGCAGTCCGCGCCGGGCTGTGCGAGGCGGCCGGCGCGTGGCCGTGGAACGGAAGCATCTGAAACGGCCGCTCCCGACATGTCCGGGGTCAGACCCTGGACATGTCGCCTCTAGCGGTGCACGGGGGAGAGAGCCGGCGCCCAGGAGCAGATCGGCGAGACGTCGCCGCCGCGGCCGTTGAGGGCGCGGTAGCCGAGGGCGTGCTCGGCCTGCATCAGCTTGTGGATCTGCGTCGTCCCCTCGTAGATGATCGGCGCGCGCGCGTTCCGGAAGTACCGCTCGATCCCCGTCTCCGCCGCGTACCCGTACGAGCCGAACACCTGGATCGCGAGGTGCGCGGCCTCGAACGCGCACTCGGTCGCATGCCACTTCGCGAGCGACGTCTCCCGCGTCGAGCGGCGCCCCTCGTTCTTCATCCACGCGGCCTGCATCACGAGCAGCTTCGACGTCTCGTACCCGAGCACCATCTTCGCGACCATGTCCTGGACGAACTGGTAGCGCCCGATCTCCTGCCCGAACGTCTTCCGCTCGCGCGCGTACTCGACCGAGCGCTCGAGGCACGCGCGCACGACGCCGACCGCGCCGGCGGCGACCGTGAACCGCCCCTGGTCGAGGCCGTACATCGCGACCTCGAACCCCTGCCCCTCCTCGCCGACGAGGTTGTCCGCCGGCACCTCGACGTTCTCGAAGAAGAGCTCGCCCGTCGACCCCGCCCAGACCCCGAGCTTGTGCTCCTGGTCACGCGCGGTGAACCCGCGCATGCCCTTCTCGAGCATGAACGCGCTGATCCCCTTGTGTGAACCGGCCGGGTCGGTTTTCGCGAACACCAGTGCGTGGTCTGCGACGGACGCGTACGAGATCCAGTTCTTCTGGCCGTTCAGGACGTAGACGTCGCCCTCACGCCGCGCGGTCGACCGCATCGCCGCGACGTCCGACCCCGCCCCCGGCTCGGTCAGCCCGAAGCACGCGAGCTTCTCGCCCCGCGCCTGCGGCGCGAGCCAGCGCTGCTTCTGCTCTTCCGACCCGTACCGCAGGAGCGCCAGCGAGTTCAGCCCGACGTGCACCGAGATCAGCGTCCGGAACGCAGACTCGCCCCGCTCGATCTCCTCGCAGGCGAGCGCCTCCGCGACGAAGTCGAGGCCGGCGCCGCCGTACTCCTCGGGGATCACGATCCCGAGCAGCCCGAGGTCGGCCATCCCCTCGATCAGCTCGAGGTCGAGCTTGTGCTCGATGTCGTTCTGGACGGCGACCGGGAGCACACGCTCGTCGACGAACGCCCGGACCGTCTCCTGGATGAGGCGCTGCTCGTCGGTAAGCTCGAACTCCACGCGCAGAGCCTAGTCCTATGACCCTCTTCCCTCACGCGTCTCTCGTCATCGGGCTCCTGCTCGCACTCGCGACCGCTGCCGCGTTCAACTGGTCGTGGGTCGCCCAGCACACGATCGCGTCGCAGCTGCCGCCGCTCTCGGTCGTGCGGCCGCTCCGGTCACTGGGACTGCTCTTCGGCCAACGGCGCTGGCTCCTCGCGTTCGTGATCGGGATCGCCGGCTGGGCGCTCTACATCGTCGCCGTGCACCTCGCGCCGCTCTCGCTCGTCCAGGCGGTGTCGGCCGGAGGGATCGCGCTCCTCGCGGTGCTCGCGCAGCGCGCGCTCGGGGAGCCGCTCCCGCGCCGGGAGTGGCTCGGCGTCGCGATCGCCGTCGTCGGCCTCGTCTTCCTCGCCACCTCGCTCGCCGGAGGGGAGAAGGACGCGGCGCACGCGTCGTGGGTCGCGGTCGTCGGCTGGTTCGCCGTCTCGGCGGTCGCGACCGGCCTCTCGGCGGGGCCGCTCGCACCTCTGCTCGCGCCTGGTGCCGGATTCGGCCTCGCCGCCGGGCTGATGTACGCCGCTGCCGACGTCGGCACGAAGGCGGCCTGGTATGGCGGCTACTACCTGCTCCTGATCCTCCCGGTGTGGGCGTGCCACGGCGTCGCCTTCACGTTCATCCAGCTCTCGTTCCAGCGCGGCCGTGCCCTCGCGACCGCCGGCCTCTCCTCGTTCTGCACGAACGCCCTCCCGATCGCGGGCGGGATCCTCGTCTACCACGAGCGCCTCCCCGGCGGGGCGCTCGGAGCGCTCCGCGTGCTCGCGTTCGCGTGCGTCGTGCTCGGCGCGGCCGCCGTCGCCCGCAGGGAGCGGCTCCCGCTCGCGGACGAGGTGCCCGGAGAGCCGGCGGCTAGCATGGCCGGACCTTGAGCGTCCGGGAACAAGCGTCGGAGGCGCACGTCCGGCGGAGGGAATCGGGGGTTCGGGCCTGGCACGTCCGCGTCGCGGTCGTCGCGTTCCTGCTCGCCGCCGCCGCAGTCGGCGCCGGCCTCGTGCTCGACGGGCGCGCCGACCGCATCGCCTCCGGAATCAGGATCGCCGGGGTCCCGGTCGGCGGGCTGAGCCGGGAGCAGGCGATCGCGCGCCTCGAGCGCCGCAGCGCGCGGCTGCAGAGCGTCCCGCTCACCTTCGTCGCGGGCGACGACCGCTTCACGATCCGTCCCGAGGAGCTCGGCGTCGAGCCCGACTGGCCGTCTGCGGTCGACGACGCGCTCGCGCGTGGGGGCGGGTTCGCGGTCTTTCGCGGCTATCGCCGCCTCGGCCTACGCCTGCACCCGGCGAGCTACGAGCCGCGCGTGAACGCGTACGACGCCGCCGTCGCGTACGAGGTCAGCGTGCTCGCGTCGAAGATCGACCGGCCGCACGTCGAGGCGCGCCTCGTGCGCCGCGGCCTCGACATCCGCACGATTCCCGCGCGTACCGGGCGCCTGCTCGACCGCCCCGCTGCGACGCGGCTCGTCGTCGACTCGCTCGGCGGGTTCTCGCGACGTCCGGTCGCGCTGCCGGTGCGCATCGACGCGCCGACGATCACCGTCGCAGACCTCGCGCAGACGCGGGCGCTCGCGCGGCGCGTCGTCTCCGCGCCGGTCGACCTGCGCCGCGGTGCGGCCGGGCTCGTTCTCTCCAAGCGGCAGCTCGCGCGGATGCTCGTCTTGCCGGACAAGGGCCTCGGGCAGCTGCTGATCGGCGGGCGGTACGCGAACGCGTACTTCGCCGGCCTCGACCGGAAGCTCGCACGCCCGGCGCGCGATGCCGCGTTCTCGGTGGACGGCGGCCGCGTCACGATCGTCCCTTCCCGCACGGGCGTGGCGATCGACGTCGCCCGAACGGCAGCCTCCGTGCTCGCCGCCGCCGAGCGGCTCCGCAACCGCGTCGCGACGATCGCCGAGGTCTTGGTGCAGCCGGCGCGCACGACGGCCCGGGCGCGCGCGATGGGGATCACGGGCGTCGTCGGGAGCTACGAGACGCTCTTCGGGGGGATCCCGAACCGCATCCACAACGTTCAGCTCGTCGCGCACCTCGTCGACAACAAGCTGATCGCGCCGGGTGCGACGTTCTCGTTCAACGGCACGACCGGCGCGCGAACCGCAGACAAGGGCTTCGTCGCTGCGCCGGTGATCATCAACGGCGAGCTGCAGACGGCGCTCGGCGGCGGCGTCTGCCAGGTCTCGACCACCGTCTTCAACGCCGCCTACGAAGCCGGCCTGCCGATAACCGCGCGAACGAATCACGCACTGTACATCTCGCACTACCCGCTCGGGCGCGACGCGACCGTGAACTATCCCGACACCGATCTGAAGTTCGTGAACGACACACCCCACTGGCTCCTGCTGCGGACGTTCGTCGGATCGTCGTCGCTCGTCGTCAACATCTACGGCGCGCCGCAGCGCCGTCGCGTCGTCACCGAGACGTCGCCGCTCCAATTCGTCGCGCCGGCGCCGATCGAGCGGACGGTCGACGCGTCGCTGAAGCCGGGCGAGCGCGTCGTCGACGACTACGGCGTGCCGGCGCAGTCGACGTGGGTGCGGCGGAAGGTCTACGCACCGAACGGCAAGCTCCTCTACGACAACACGTGGTACTCGAACTACGTCGCCGAGCCGAAGCTCGTGAGAATCGGGCCCCCCGCGAAGAAGCACAAGGCGCGGCCGAAGCCGTCCGTCACGGACCTTCAACAGCAGATAACAACGATGCACTGAACCACTCGGGCGTGCGCGTCGGCCGGAGCGTCTTGGCGTCGACCGTGCCGTGCCCGGTCCAGCCGTCGGCGAGCACTGTTCCGTCCCGCTCGACGATGTAGTCGAACCGGAAGCGCGCACCGCGAACCGCGTGGCAGCGCGTGTGCACGAGCAGCCGGTCGTCGAAGAACGCAGGCGACTTGAAGTGCGCGTGCGATTCGAGCACGAGCGACTCGAGCCCGGCGTCTCGAAGACGCTGGTAGCCGCCCGCATATCGCTCGAGGAACTCGACGCGGGCGACCTCGAACCAGATGAAGTAGTTCGAGTTGTGCGCCACGCCCTGCGCATCCGTGTCCGCGAAGCGGACGCGGATGCGCGCCGCGAACGGAAAGCCTTCCATCACACAAGCGTAAGCTGCGCGTGCTCGGCGAGCCCGGAGACGCCGACGCCGACGAGCCGGAGCGGGCCGGGGCGGTCGCGAAGCGCACGGTCGAGCAGCGAGCACGCGAGCTCGCCGATCCGGTCGCCGTCGTCGGTGCCGGCCGGCAGGGACGTCGAGCGCGTGCGGATGGAGAAGTCCGGATACCGCAGCTTCGTCGTCACGGTGCGCGCCGTCTGCTCCCGCGCGTGAAGGTGCTCGGCGAGGCGTGCAGCCATCCGCCGAAGCTCGTCGTGGAGCTTCTCGGGGTCGCCGACGTCCTGCGGGAACGTCTCCTCCTGCGAGATCGAGATCCGCTCCGCCGACACTTCGAGCGGACGCGGATCGATGCCGCGGGCGCGGTCGCGCAGCATCGCGCCGACCTTCCCGCGGAGGAGCGCGTCGCCGTCGGGAAGCGCGGCCAGATCGCCGATCGTCTCGATCCCCGCCGCCCGCAGCTTCTCGTCGGCCCGGGGGCCGATCCCCGGCAGGAGGCGAAGCGGCAGCGGGGCGAGGAACGCCGCCTCCCGACCCGGCCGCACGACCGTCAGGCCGCCCGGCTTGCGGCGGTCGGAGGCGACCTTCGCAACGACCTTCGACGTCGCGACGCCGAGCGAGCACGAGAGCGACGTCCGGGCGCGGATGACGGCCTGAACCGTCTCCGCGAGCGCGCGCGCGTCGTCGAACGACGGCGCCACCTCCCCGAGGTCGAGGTAGCCCTCGTCGATCCCTGCCTGCTCCACCGTCGGCACGATCTCGCCGACGATCGACCACACCTCGCGCGAGTACTCCCTGTAGAGCGCGTGCCGCGGCCGCACGAAGACCGCGTGCGGGCATCGCCGGAACGCCTCGGCGCACGACATCGCCGAGCCGACGCCGTACCTGCGTGCGACGTAGTTTGCGGTCGCGACGACGCCGCGGCCGCGCGGATCGCCTCCGACGACGAGCGGCACGCTTCGCAGCTGCGGGTTCTCGAGCTCCTCGACCGCGGCGAAGAACGCGTCGAGATCGAGGTGCGCGACGATCAACTAGAGCGAGAGCCGGGTGGGCGGCCAGTACCGCAGCACCACCGGGCCGATCAGGCTCGAGCGCTGCACCGCGCCCCACGTCCTCGAGTCGCACGAGTCGCCGCGGTTGTCGCCCATCATGAAATACGACCCCGCCGGAACCCGCCATGTCTCGTCGCGGTTCGCGTCGGTCGCGCGCGCGGCGGCGGTGACGTACGGCTCGTGCAGGGGCTGCCCGTCGATCCAGATCAGCCCGCGCAGGTCCTCGTGCACCGTCTCCCCGGGCATGCCGACGATCCGCTTCACGAAGACACCGCCGGTCCCGCACGCGCCGGCCGGCGCGTGGAAGACGACGATCTGCCCGCGGTGCGGCGCCGCGAAGCGGTAGCAGATCTCGCACGCGATCACGCGGTCCGAGAACCTCGCATGGCATCCCGACTCCGGCCGTGCGCAGTGGAGCGTCGGCTCCATCGACGCGGTCGGAACGCGGAACGGCTTCGCGACCTCCGCCTCGAATGCCAGCACGAGCACGATCGCGGTCGCGATCGTCAGCAACCAGCTCACGGCCGTGCGCATGCGAGCAGGGTATCGCCCGGCTCAGACCGTGTCTGCCGCGATTCGATCGGCGAGGGCGAGCGCCTGCTCGCCGGTGAGCCCGACGCCGTCGGCGGCGGCGGCGGCGGCCGCCTTCACCGCCGGCCGCTTCTGCCGGACGGCGACGAGGTAGCGGCGTACCGCCTCGGCGACCTTGTCCGGCGACGCGCCGCTCCGCGCGAGCTGCTCGACGAGCGCCCCGAGGCCCGTTTGCTCCGGCGGCGTCAGCGTCACGGTCACCCCGGTCCGCGAGAGCTCCACGCGCCGAAGGCGGTTGTGGAACACGCCGACGACTGCCGAGCCGACCCCGAGCACGAGGAGGACGATCGCGAGCGTCACCGACCGCCGCGACGGCGAGTCGCCGTCGGGCGCCGGCAGCCACACCTTCCACACGGACGCCCACACGAGCACGGCGGCGAGCGGCAGGAGGACGAGCGGCGCGATCTCCGCGCCGACCCAGCGGACCGCCGCAGTCGCGGTCCCCTTGAGCCTGCTCATCGCCGCGACTCTACGG
>Ga0070741_10008184_pt1 | contig 21149 bp, 11 predicted proteins | sample Coa_R1_4_FD_66440 | JGI IMG/M metagenome (GOLD analysis project Ga0070741, IMG submission 66440) | Surface soil microbial communities from Centralia Pennsylvania, which are recovering from an underground coalmine fire - Coalmine... | ecosystem: Environmental > Terrestrial > Soil > Unclassified ...
GGAATCCTGTTCCGGCGTACCTGTAGAACAGGGTCAGTTTGGCTTGCTTGCGCGGACCGAGGAGCGATGCGTGGATCAGGAGTGGCTCGCCGGCAACGCCGGTCCGCACCGGCGCGTGCAGGATCTTCGAGTAACGAAAGTCAGTGAAGAGATTGCGGATTACAAATTTCGGATTCTGCATCGAGTATGCGTCCACTTCGCCGGATGCCGTATCCGGCGTCAATCTGGTATCCGCCCAGCGGGTCAGCACTCCATGGTCTTCCTTCCACTGCATGGTCATCTTGCCGCGGGGCATTTCGACGGTCCATTTGAGCGCCTGTTCCGGCTTTTCGCACGCCGACAAATAAACCTGGTCGACCTGTTCCAGACGCGCCAGGTCCGCCTGCAGGAGAGGCAACTCGTGCTTCCAATGTCCGATCTGCTCCGGCGGACGGTTGAAGACCATGTGATCGTAAAAGACGCCGTCGGTCAGCTTCACAATGGCCTTCCAGGATTCGACTGCCCGGCGGTATCCGGCGATCGCATTCAGCAGGTAACGCCGCTCACCGGTACGTGCGAAGAACTGATACGCCACCGCCGATCGCAGGCGCTGGGAATGATATTCCGCGAGTGCCGCCAGAACGCCGAAGTCGACATTGCTGGCGGAGAACTCGCGGTTTTCCTTGAGCGTCGGTTCGGCGCGCTCTAGCGAAACGCGGATGGAGGCCGCCCATTTGTCCAGCCGCCCGGCCATCTCCAAGGGGGTCATCTTCGCGGAAAACCGGTGTTCCAGCGTGTCGGTCACATATTCGTCGATCTTGTAGAAGCGGTTATCGTCGCCGGTTCCCAGCTGAATGTAATGATCGGTGAGTCCGCCGGTGTCCATTTCGGGCCAGTAATGGAAATTGCTGGAGGATCCGTTGCGGACCGCCGTGAGGAAGGGAATTATCCAGCCCGCCGCGTCGTATGCCGCTCGCATCGCCGCTGCGGTCTCTCCGAACCGCGCGCGAAATTCGCCGTCCAGCACCGGCTGGGCTGGGGTCGGCGAATAAGTCGCGAGGCCGAACGTCAGGTAGTAAGCCCAATAGCGCTCGAACTCCCAGCGGTAATATTCCAGTTCGCGATCGGCGAAAATACGCCAGTTTCCCCCCGTCCAGTTGCCGAATCCCTTCTGGGAAAGCGGAGCGAACGTTTCGAAACCTACGGCATCGCCCAGGTGTGTGGCTTCGGCGAAGCGGCGCGTGTAATCCAGGTTGCCCCACAACAGGATCTTCTGCGATCCGAAGCTCCACAACCGGTACATGACGCTGTAGGGGCGATCCTGGTAGAGCAGATCCCAGTAGCCGTACCGCCGGTAGCTGCGTTGTTTATCGAGTGGGTCGATGCGCGTGCCGTGGTAGGGCAGCCCCATGTGCTCCCGCCAGAATTTGGTGGATATGGTGGTAGGGAAGCCGACGGCCTGTATCGATGCGACGGTCTCGGCACGCAGTCCCTTGGCGCGGAAGTCGGTCCAGATCGGCCGGCCGACGGAGTGGATCGCCTTCGCCATTCCCGTGAAGAACCGGTTCTGGTCGTCTTCCTGAATGCCGGATTCCGAGTTCATCCGGAACTGCACTCCACGGATGTGCGGACACTTCCCGAGCAGGATGGCGAGAGCTTTGGGACAGTAGTCGAACAGATCGTCGTAGGAGAGGCCCTGGACCAGGTTGCGGCCGTAGTTGTTGGCATTCTGCTGCCAGATCCCCAAAACGAATCGAATGCCCCATTCGTCGGCTAGCTCCGAGATCATCTGCAAAGCTGCCAGATTTTTGCGCCGGTCGTCGGCGGTGTAGTCCGGGGTGCGCAGGCGCTCATAACCGGGAACATCGATCATGAACGGAAACACCGGCGCGAAGTAGGAAGTCTGATGGCCGAAGATCAGGGTGAACTGGTTCAGGCGGCTTTTTGCCAGCAGGGTGAAATATTGCGACCAGAAATCCCGCGAGAAGAACCAGTCGCGTTCCAGGTCGCGATTGTAGAGCGACATCGCAAGGCTGCGGGTTTTGACATCCGGGGTCCGGTCCACTTCCGCGGCCGCACCATACATGTCGAGTTGCGCCGGAGCCGACTCGATCTGTCCGAGCAATTCAAAGATGCCGTAGGCGAGACCGGTTTCCCCGGCTCCGGTCACGGCGATCGACGGCTTGCCGCTCCCGCCGCTCTTGCGAATGGAGAAAGACTCGGCCGGGCGGCCGTCGGCGGCGATGTTCAGCGCCAGCAGCGTTTCATCCGGCTTGCGATCACCGGCGTCCGGCACGTGCCGCCAGGGAATTTTCCGGTGCTGCAATGTCTCCTGCAAAATGCGCAGGGCATTGCCGGCGGGCGAATGTTCACGGGCATCGGACAGCAAGGCGACCTTCGGTCCGGCGAAGAGAACGCCGGCCAGTCCAAGAGTGAGTAAGAGCAGCTTAAGCCTGCGGCCCATCGACGGTTTCACGAGATCGGAAAGTCCTGGTATCAAAATGAGAGCCTGGTGCTGATCTGAATCACTCGCTGGTCGGTGGCGCTTGTCCGCTGGCCGAAACGGGCGTTGTTCAGATTGGTCTCGATCCCGTTCAGGTTGGCATGATTGAGCGCGTTCAGCATGTCGGCGCGGAACTGGAACTGCATTCGTTCCCGGATCCGGAAGTTCTTGCCCAGCGAGAAGTCCAGCCCCCACAGGCCGGGGCTCGTCAGATATCCATTGCCTTCATTACCGGCCCGGATCTGCTGGCCGGAAACGGAACTCACCGGAACCGCCAGAAATGCAGCGCGATTCAAATATTGCAGGCCTTTGTCGACGACCGCGTGAGTCGGGTCAATGAGGTCAGGACGGCCGAACGCGCGCGCGCTGGCTTCGGTGGCGGAGATCGGATATCCCGTCTGCGCGCGGAACACGCCCGTGGCCTGCCACCCTCCCACCGTATTCTTCAGCAGCGGCCGGGCGCCGGAGAAAAACGGAATGTCGTAGACGAAGTCGCCGACCACGGCGTGCTGCACATCCGTAGGCGGGCGTCCGCGATTCGATTTCACGTCGAAGAAATCCTGGATGAAGGTCGGGATGGCGTATGTAATGTCGCCCCACATATAGGCCATCGTCTTGCCCCATGTGTAGTGCAGGGATCCGCTCAGGTTCTTGCTATACCGCTTGCGCAGCGAGGTCTGCCACGATGTGAAGGTCGAACTGTCGGAGTTGTCCCAATAGCGCGATTGGCCCAACGCCGGGTTCGGGCGGATCCCGGTGATCGGGTCGGGTTGATTGTAGATGCGCGGCAGGACGAATTTCACGCCGCGTGTGCCGACGAATGCGGTCTCGAACATCAGGCTATTGGTCAGCGCGTGCTCGATGCCCAGCGTGTAATTGATGGCATACGGCGTATGGATCTGGGGGTCGACGAGCTGGTAGGCCGGCGCCACCGATCCTGTGTTGATCAGCGGTAACACATCCTCGTTGTACACCGGGAATTTCAGACCCAGGCGCTGACCCTCGGCGGGAGACAGATCAATACGGAACGGCTGGGTCAGCGAATTGACGGCCGACTGCTCGAAGATGCTGGTGTTCACGGGCGCGTGCATGAATCCGATGCCGCCGCGCACGACGGTCTTCCCGTTGCCGTCGGGATTGTAAGCGAAGCCGAACCGCGGTCCCATGCTGAAGGGATCGCTGTTGTACGGGTTGTCGTAGGGGCGGAACGGACTCAGCACAAACTGCGCGAAATTCGAGAACGACGCCAGCGCGAAGTGCGGCGATCCGCCGTGCAGCCCTTCGGCGATCATGTGATCGAAGTAATCGTAACGTACGCCCAGGTTCAGAACGAGCTTGCGGTTTACGCGCCAGTCGTCCTGGATAAAGAAGCCGAAGTCGATCTGGCGTCCGACCCAGGGATTGAACCCGAAGTTGAATTGATAATCGACCGGCGTGTTCCGGATCAGGTCCTGTTCCGTGTTGTAGAAGAGGACGGGATTTCCGACATCGCCTTCGCCGAACCGCCGGCGGCTGAGGATGCCGCCCGCCTTAAGCGAGTGCCGTCCGATCTGCCAGGTGACTTTCTGCTCGAGGTTCCACTGCGGCGCATTGCCAATGAAGTTGTTTTCGCCTTGAATGCTGAAGCCCAATGCCGAGATGCCGGGAATACGGCGACCGCCGAGGCTTGTTTCCGGCTTGTTCGGATCGGCATTGTTGAAGAACGTGTCGAGACGCGTATTGTCTACCCGGTTCCAGCCGTAACGTGTCTCCGCGCTCCACGCGGCGCGGAATACGGTGTAGGTCACGTTGACGCGGTCGAGGACGCCGGTGAATGACCGTGCCGCGTCTTTCGCTGCCCCATTCTGCTGGAAGAGGTCGGGACGATCGCGGACCCACGTCGCACTTAGCCGGTGACTGCTGGAAAGGTAGACGTCGGGCTTAATGACGAAATGATCCGTGTCGGCGCGGATCGGCCCGGCCCCGATATAGGCTGCCGTGGTCGCATTGGCGGCGTAGGGTTGATTCGGCAGGAAGAAATTGTCCAGCACCAGCTTATAGTCCGGGAATGCGGCGGTCATTTCATCGCGCAGATGCGGCGTCGGCACTGCGCCGTTGATCGTGGTGGAACGCCGGTCGCGATAGCCCTCGTACACGCCAAAGAGGAAGACGCGGTTCTTGATGATCGGACCTCCCAGCGAGCCGCCGAACTGGTTGAACGTGGCCGGCGGCCGCGCGGCGAGGAAGACCGGCCGCGCATTCAACTCATCCGAGTTGAAGAGGTGGAACGCACTTCCATGCCACTGGTTCGTCCCCGACTTGGTAACCACGTTGATGTTGCCGCTCATCGACCGTCCGTACTCGGCGGAGAAAACGCCCTTGGCGATATCCACTGCTTCGATCGCCTCCATGCTGGCAATCTCGATGTAGTTGAAGCCGCCGCGAAAGCCACCCTGCGGCGACCCCGGATGCGCGCTGGCGGGAATGCCGTCCATCGTGATGCTGGTCGCGCCCGGACCCAGTCCGTTCACGCGAAAACTGCCCGTTGTGTTGCTGGTGCCCGGCGTCCGGCTGACCGAAGTGTCGATCTGAAACAACTCCGACGCGCGACGGTGTCCAACCGGCAATTGCGTGAGCGTGTCGCCGCTCAGGCTCTCCAGTTGTTCGGTGGAAACCGCATTCACGATCGGCGCGGCGCCCGATACCGATACTTTCTCGATGACGTCGCCCAAAGAGAGCGTGAACTTCCGCCGGATGTTCTGCGCGGCATCGATCACCAGTCCCGAGACTTCGAGAGTCTTGAATCCGGGAGCGCTGATCGAGGCGTTGTACGTCCCCGGAGGCAGAAACGTGAAGCTGCACTCACCGTTCTCGTCGCAAGGCTGGGTGCGAACGGCAGCCGTGGCCTCGTTTCTGAGAGTGACGGCAACGCTACCGATCACAGCGCCGGAAGGATCGGTGGTGATGGTGTAAAGAGTAGCGGTAGTCGTTTGGCCCGGCAGAGAAACGGCTGCACACAGCAAAGCAAGCGTTGAAAGACAGGAATATCGAAACTGCATCCTACCCCTCCCAGGTTGCATACCCAATTGGTCTATGAACGATGCTCGATGATATATCAGCGTGGTATCCTTGTCAACACATGGTTTTCACAAAGCTGGAAACTGCAAGTCTTCGTACCCGCATTGCCACTCAGATCAGGGAGGCCATCCTGGCCGGAACTCTGCGCGAGGGAGACAGGCTGGTGGAACGTACACTGGCTGCGGAACTCGGCGCGAGCGTCACGTCGGTCCGGGAAGCGATGATAGAACTGGAAGCCGAAGGATTCCTGACCAAGAAACTGAACTCGGCAACCTACGTGACGCGCCTCACCCGCGACGATGTTCGCAAAATTTTCGAACTTCGCCGCGTCTTGGAAGCTTATGCCGTGGAGGAGGCTTGCAAGCAAGCCACGCCGGAAGACGGACTAAAGCTGGAGGCAGTTTATGAGGAACTGGAACGGTGCGCGTTGGCGAACGACTCCAAGGGGCTGGTAAACGCGGATATCGAATTTCATAAACTGATCTGGGAATTCACGCGGAACCCGTTCCTGGAAGCGGCGTTGAAGCGCGCGATTCTGCCGTATTTCGCGTATGCCTCGATCCGGCGCCCACCCGATCCGGAACGAGACGCCTACAGCCACCGGGTACTGGTCGACGTGATCAAGAATAACGACGTGCAGGGTGCGCGCCGCGCCTTCGAGCAGTCCTTCGGATCCTGGGTAGGTTCCGGGGCATGGAAGCACGAGGATTCTAACGCGGACGCCACGTCGGCCGGAACTTAGGCTCTGTCGCGCGTCCAATCCTTGGTCGCGCGCTTCCCCATCACAGGCGGAATCAGCCGCGCCGCCCGTTCCGCGCAACTTGCTACCGTGACCTGCGCCGCCGGAGCACCGTGCTGAGAATTCGCCGGCTCGAACGAGTTCGGATGCACCTCGTACCGCTCGCGCCGACGGAGAATGCCAACATCAGCAGGGCTCGTCTCATCGCCACTCGGTACAGCACAACGCAGCCGCGCATGCAGGCAACTCGTGATAATCTCACGCTAAGCTACAACACGGCTGCTGGGATACACTGGTAGATATCCATGCGAGGAACTCGCTGGCTCCTGATACTGGCCATCCTGTCGATCCTTGCCGGCGTGGGCGTCACCTATCGCTTACAGCGCAAGATTCTGGCAACCCAAGCTGCGCCGCGGCCGCCCAAAATGCCCGCCGAGCTGAAATCTTCGGCGGAGTATTGGGAATGGGTTCAGACCGACAACGGCAAGCCGAAGGCGACCCTCCGCGCCCGCAAGTTCGGCCAGGCCAAGGACACCGGCATCACCGAACTCGAAGAAGTCCAACTCCAGATCGCGGGCAAAGAGGGAGACACCTACGACGTCGTCAAATGCGACAAGGCCCAGTTCACGCAAGGGGAGCGGCGACTCTATTCCGACGGCCAGGTCGAAATCACTCTGAACATTCCGGTCCAGGGTCCCCCGAAAAAGAAACCCGTCACCATCCGAACCTCCGGGTTGACCTACGAAGTCGATAGCAGTAAAGCCTCTACCGACCGTCTCGCGACTTTCGAATTCGAGCACGGCGAAGGCAAGTCCGTCGGCGCGTGGTATGACCCAGGCGCCAAGATGCTTCACCTGTCCAGCCAGGTGGAAGTGAACTGGAAGGCTCCGACCCCGAATGCCATGCCCATGAAGCTGGAATCGGGCGAGCTGAACTATAAGGAAGGCTCCGGCAAAATCTGGCTGACGCCCTGGGCGCGGCTGACGCGCGAGAACGGCGTCGTAGAGAGCGAAACCGCGGTCGTCACCATCGAGGATGGCCAGATCCGCGCCGTCGACGCGAACAAGGGACACGGCACCGATACCTATCCGAACCGCAAACTCGAATATTCGGCCGATCAACTCTGGGTCAACTTTTCCGAAAAGGGGGCCGTGCAGAAGATCGCAGCCGAGCCGCATGCCCACATCGTGAACTCTTCGGACACTTCCGTCACGACGATGAATGCGGATCACCTGGACCTGGAATTCACGGAGCAGAACGGCGAAAGCGTCCTCACCCATGTGCTCGCGAACGGCAACGGGACGGCGGAATCGAAACCCGTTCCGGCGCCGGGCAAAACTACGCCCGAAACACGCATCCTGCGCAGCACTGTCATCGATATGAAGATGCGGCCCGACGGCAAGGAAGTCGATTCGGTCGACATCCCCACCCCCGGCACGCTCGAGTTCATCCCCAATCGCGCGGTCGACCGGCACCGCATCCTGACCGGCAGCCACATGTGGATCACCTACGGTCAGGACAACCGCATCCAGTCCTTCCGCACCGTGGATGCCGTCACGCAGACGGATCCCACCGCGGAAGAGGCGAAGAACAAGAAGGCGCCTTCGAAGACCAGCAGCAAGAATCTTACGGCGCAGTTCGATCCCCGGACCGGGGACATGTCGCACATCGAGCAGTGGGACGGTTTTGTCTACCAGGAAGGCGACCGCAACGCCCGCGCCTCCAAGGCCACGCTCGAACAGAAGCAGAACCTGATCACGCTCGAAACCGGCGCGCGCATGTGGGATTCCACCGGCTCGACGCTAGCCGACAAGATCCGTCTCGATCAGAAGACGGGCAATTTCGAGGCCGAGGGCCACATTACATCCAGCCGCATGCCCGACCAGAAGAAGCCCAGCTCCGATCTGCTGGCCGCCGATCAGCCGTTGCAGGCCGTCGCCGACAAAATGCAGTCGTCGAACCACAACCGCAGTGTGCGATATGAAGGTAAAGTGGTGCTTTGGCAGGGAGCCAATCGGATAAAAGGGCAGCAGGTGGAAATCGATCGCGAACAGCATAAACTGGCGGCCAATGGCAAGGTCATGACGCAATTCATCGATGAGCCGAAGGATGAGCAGGGCCAGCCGAAAAAGAACGTGGCGCCCGTTTTTACAACTGTAAATGCGGATAAGCTGCTGTACACGGAACAGGACCGTCTGGCCTGGTATGCCGGCGGCGTGACACTGGCTCGCCCGGGCCTGGACGTAAAAGGCGACGAAATCAAAGCCTACCTGGCGGAAAAGGGCGCCGACAATCGCTTGAAACGCGCCTATTCCGACCGGAACGTGACAATCTTGCAGAAGACGCCGATCCGCACCCGTCTAGGCACGGGCGATCACGCGGAATACTATACCGATGACGAAAAAATCGTTCTGCGCGGCGCTCCGGCGAAACTCAACGACACGCTTCGGGGTAATACAAGGGGAGTGCAATTGACCTACTACGTCGACGACGATCGGCTGCTGGTGGACGGCGAGCCGCAGAAGCCCGCCGCCAGCCGCGTGAGAGGCAAGAAGAAGAACTAGTCATCGGCGCTGATCGGAATGCGTAAGCTCGAAACCAACGACATCTCGAAATCTTACCGCGGGCGCAAGGTCGTCGACGCCGTCTCCGTCTTCGTACAGGAAGGCGAGGTAGTCGGGTTGCTGGGCCCGAACGGGGCGGGGAAGACCACTTCGTTCTATATCATCGTCGGCCTCATCAGCCCGGATAGCGGTCGGGTCATGATCGATGACGAGGACATCACCAACCTCCCGATGTACCAGCGCGCGCGCCGCGGCATCAGCTATCTGCCACAGGAGGCGTCGGTCTTTCGCAAGCTGACCGTCGAAGAAAATCTCGTGGCAATTCTCGAAACCCTGCCGCTGCGGTCGAACGAACGGCGCGAACGGCTCGAGCGGCTGCTGGAGCAGTTAGGTCTCGAAAGAGTGCGCCGCAGCCGCGGCTACATGCTCTCCGGCGGCGAGCGCCGGCGCGTCGAGATCGCGCGCTCCCTGGTCATCGATCCCAACTTCCTCCTGCTGGACGAACCGTTCTCGGGCATCGACCCGATCCAGGTGTTGGAACTTCAGCGTATTATCTTCGACCTGAAGCGCTCCGGCATCGGCATCCTGGTCACCGACCACAACGTGCGCGAGACCCTCCAGGTCACCGATCGCGCCTACATCATCAACAACGGCCGGATTTTCCGCGCCGGCAGCCCGGAAGCGTTGGGTCGCGATCCGGAAGTAAAGCGCGTCTACCTCGGCGAATCCTTCACGCTCGGCGTCTGATATTATGACGGGGATGGCATCGGCCGCCGCGGGTACGCCACTCGTCTTCCAGCGGGAGCAAGGCTGGATTTGCAGCAAGCAGTGGGACCTGACACTCATCATCGGCAGCGCCATTCTCGTCCCTCTGCCGCTGATCTTCGCATTACTTGCCCAGGTCACCGGGTGGATGACGCAGCAACAGGCTATCGACGCCATCAATATCGCCGTCGCCGCGCTGATCGGCGGTCCGCACCTGTTCTCCACAGTCACCGTCACGTTTCTGAACGGGTCATTTTTGAAGCGCCGTCCGCTGTATGCGGCGTGCTCTTTGATCCTGCCGATCATCGTCGTATATCTCGGCGTGTATCACTACGCGTCGCTCATCAACTTCTTCTTCGCGTGGGCGTCACTGCACGTCCTGCACCAGATCATCTATCTGTCGGACTGCTACCGCGCGCAGATGCCATCGCCCGACCCAACCTGGTCGCGACTTATCGACTACGGCCTGATCCTGACCGGCCTTTATCCGATCGGGCTTTACAAAATGGCGCTGGGGCAGTTTCACGTCGGTGGCGTAATTCTGCCGTATCCCGACGGCTTGCGGGGGATGTACCTGCCGCAGTTGATGGGCGTGATATTCGCCTTCTTCCTGCTGGCGTGGGTCTGGAAGACGACGCAAGAGGCGCGCGAAGGCCGTATGAGCACGCCGAAAACGATGCTGCTGGGCGTCGCGAGCCTGGTCTCGTTCTGCCTGCCCATGGGCTCGAATCTGGATGTCCTGTTCCAGGGCTATAACACGTGGCACTCGTTCCAGTACCTTTTTCTGCTATGGGTGATCAACCGCCTGCGCTATCAGCGCGGCGAGATCGACAATCCGCTGGTGCTCTACCTCGTACGCAAGCAGTCGATGGTCCCGTATTACCTCTCGTTCCTGGCGGCGACAGGAGTCCTGGTCATCCTGACGCTGATCGTGCGCGCGCTGACGCCGCTCTCGCCGGACCAGAGTTACTTCATCGTGGTGCTCAGTATACTCCTCATGCACTATTACTTCGACCACTTCCTCTTCACCCGCACCGAATGGCTGCGCTGAGGTGCCGCTCGAAGGCGGCTCGCCGGCTGCGCTACGCTTCCCAAGCTTGCGGCTCACGGAGGCGCGAGGAACTCGGGGGCGTGAGCGCCGCGGAGTGGCCCAACGCGCGTAAGGGACCGCGGACAACCACGATTTTCGTGACGCACGCCGGCGTGCATGGCGGCGGTTCACCCGGCCTGGGGGATGCAGCTTCGACGGGATTCAATCAGGCGAACCCTGAGCCGTCCATTTGAGATCGCGGCCAGGCTGGAATTGTGAAGCCGTTCACACGACGCAACCGATTGGGATATGATATCGCCCCAGGAGGCGAGACATGTTTCGCATAGCCGCGATTTCACTTTTCCTGTCAGTGCCGGCGTACGGTCAAGTTTCCACGGCGTTGATTTCCGGGGTGGTCACGGATAATTCCGGAGCCGTCGTTCCCGCAGTGAATTTGACGTTGACGCAGGCCGAAACCCAGCAGCAGCGCAGCGCCCTCAGCAACGACACGGGGGCCTACGCCTTTCCGGCGCTTCCCGTCGGCACATACTCGATTGAAGCCACCAAGAGCGGGTTCGCCCCGTTCCGCCGTTCGGGGATACAGCTTACGGTGGGCCAATCGGCCGAGGTGGCCATTTCGCTGCAACTCGGCGACGTGAACCAGGCGGTCACCGTGACCGGCGACGTTTCGCTGGTACAGGCAACAGAGGCGACCCTCTCGCGCCTCGTAGACGAAAAACAGGTGGAAGGCCTGCCTCTCAACGGACGCAATCCCGCTAACCTCGTCTTCCTCGCGCCGGGCGTTGCCAACCCGGTGCAGAATATACCTGTCTCCAATACGGGCAGCCCGATCCTGCAGAACAGTCTCGTCTATCCGAGTGAGATTGCGCCCACCATCAACGGCGTGCGCGGCGGCGGCGTGTACTTTTCGCTGGATGGCGCCAACAATATCGATCCCTACCAGGTGACCGGAGGGCCTTTTCCCAATCCGGACGCGGTGCAGGAGTTCAGTGTCGTCAGCAGCACCTACGGCGCGCGCTACGTCTCCGCCCCGGGCGGCGCCGTGAACGTAGTCACCCGCTCGGGCACGAACGAGTTCCATGGCAGCCTTTTCGAGTTTGTGCGGAACGGTGACTTGAACGCGCGCAACTTCTTCGCCGCCCAGCAGGATCAGCTCAAACGAAACCAGTTCGGGTTCACTGCCGGCGCGCCTGTCCGAAAGAACAAGCTCTTCGCTTTTGGGTCCTATCAGCGGATGTTCCTGCGCGATATCGTCGGCGGACAAGTGGCGTTCGTGCCCACGGTGGCGCAGCGTGCGGGCGACTTTTCCTCGATCAGCGCCGTCATCCGCGATCCCAACACGGGCACGCCTTTCGCGGGCAATCGGATCCCTGTGAGCTCCTTCGATCCGGTCAGCGTCAAACTGCTGGCGTACATCCCGGTTCCTGCCGGGGCCGACGGCCGGATCGTCTACTCGCGCCCCGTTGTCCAGAACGAAAATCAGGCCGTCGTAAAGGTGGATTACATCACCGGACAGAACCGCTTCTTCTGGCGATACCTGTATTCCGGCTTCGATTGGGATGGCGTCGCCATTCCCGACCAGAACCTGGTGGCCAGCTACCGCGGCCAGACGCACCGGTGGGATAACGCCGCCTTCGGTTACACCTGGAGCCGTTCGAACGTGGTGAGCGAATTCCGGATGGCATATGTCCGCGACAACAGCATCACCTTCGCTGGAGAAAATCAGGTGAGCCTTGCCGGATTGGGAGCGAAACTGACGGCCGGCCAATACCCCACGATCCAATCTTTGGGCGTGACCGGATATTTTTCCATCGTCCCCGGGAACTATAACGGCTGGCCGCGCGACACCTACGACATCGCCGAAAACATCAGCATCATCAGGGGGCGTCACGAGATCTCTTTCGGGACCGAAATCCAGCGCATCTTCACTAGCCTGGTGACGGATAACGGGCAGAATTTCAATACCACATTTGGCGGATCGCTCAGCGGCAACGCCCTCAGCGATTTGTTCCTCGGTCGCGCCGCCTCGGCCAGCCAGTCCGACGGCATCTACGCCAACGCCCATGGCGTCTTGTGGGGATTCTACGGTGAGGACCGCCTCCGCCTCAATCCGAAGCTGACGGTGACGGTGGGGATGCGCTGGGATCCCTACTGGCCGTTAAAGGGGGAGAACAACCGCATGCAGTGTTTCCGTCCCGGCGAGCAGTCCCAGGTGTACGTCAATGCCCCCACGGGCCTGGTGTACCCGGGCGATCAGGGGTGCAACGCCGCCGGCACGAGTTCCAACCTGGCCACCTTTCAGCCTCGGCTTGGCCTGGCTTACCAACTGGATAAAGCCGGCCGAACCGTGCTGCGCGGAGGCTACGGGCTGTACACGCAACAGGAGCAGACCGCGTATTTCCTCGGCTTCGGCCGCGTGCAGCCCTTCGTGCGCTCCTTCTCGCTGATCTCGCCGCCCTCGCTGGTAGATCCGTGGAGCACCTTTCCGGGCGGCAATCCTTTCTCCGGCGGTTTCAAGCTGGATAACAATCCGCGGGCGAAAGACGTGCCCTTCATCAACCCCGCCGTGGCCAATACCCTGGCTCCAAACCTGCACCTGCCGTACATCCAGCAGTGGAGCTTTACCCTCGAGCGATCGATCACACAGAACGACGTAATTGAGGCCAGCTATGTGGGCACCAAGGGCACCCGCCTTTCCATCGCCGCCGATTACAATCAGCCGTTGTATATTCCCGGCCAGTCCACGCAGAGCAATGCCCAGCAGCGCCGGCCCTATCCGCTGATCGGGCAGTTGGTCGGCCTGCGGGATGATGGCAATTCCAGCTACAACGGGCTGCAGATCACCGGCCGGCATCGGTCTCGCGGCGGCGTGACCTTCACCTCCAATTTCACCTGGAGCAAATCGCTGGACTACACCTCGGCGCCCGCGAACACCGCCCTCACCGGCGGCGGTCTGATTCCGCTGCCGTCGAATCCCCGGCTGCGGCGCGGGCCGTCGGATTTCGATCTCCGCTATAGTTGGCGCACCTCCTTTGTGTGGCAGGTGCCGTTCGCGAAGAAGGCGCACGGATGGGCGCGCGTCGCCTCGGATTGGGAAGTGAATGGGCTGTTCGCCATAGATTCCGGCTTCCCGTTCAGCATCGCCGCGCCGTTCAATAATTCGTTTACCGGCAACGGGCTGGACCAGGCCGATGTGGTGCCGGGCCAATCGTATACCCTTCCCGGCGGTCGTTCGCGCGCCGATCAGGTCAATCAATGGTTCAACACCGCCGCATTCACAGCCAACCAGACAGGGACGTTCGGCAACTCCGGCCGCAATATCATCCAGTCGCCGGGACTGGTCAACTTCGATGTCGCGCTGGTCAAACCCATCCCCATCGGCGACCGCTTCCGGTTCCTCTTCCGGTCCGAATTCTTCGACCTGTTTAACACGCCGCAATTTTTTCCACCGGGCAACACCATCTCGACTCCCACGTTCGGCAAAATCACCAGCGCTCGCGATCCGCGCATCCTGCAGTTGTCTTTAAAGCTGTCGTGGTGAAGAAACAAGAAAGGACACCATGCGATCCGGACGAAGATATTTCCTCAAATCCCTGGGCGCCGCGACCGCGGCCGCCCGTTATGCGTACCCGGCGAACGACACGGTGGCGATCGGCTGCATCGGCACGGGCGGCCGCGCGCAGATGCTGATGCGGAACATGGAAGCCTTAAAGGGCGGCCGCATCACCGCCGTCTGCGACGTCTGGGATGATAACCTCGGCAAGGCGAAGCAGATCGCCGGTGCGCAGGTTTTTTCCAGTAAGGATTACCGGGCGATTCTCGACCGCAAGGACATCGACGCGGTGCTCATCGGCGCGCCCGATCACCAGCACGTCCCGCTGACGATCGCAGCCATGCAGGCCGGCAAGGATGTCTACGTGGAGAAACCGCTGACCCATCGGTTGTCGGAAGGGCCGGAGATCATCCAGGCACAGCAGCGCACCGGCCGCATCGTCCAGGTAGGAATGCAGCAGCGCAGTATGCCGCACATCCAGAAGGGGTACGAGATCGTCAAATCAGGCAAGATCGGGCCGATCCACAAAGTGCACCTCAGTTGGAACCGGAATCAGCCGCGATGGGAGCGGGTGAACTACAACATTCCACCCGCCTCGGTGGATTGGAAAACCTGGCTGGGCAGCGCTCCGGCGCAGCCGTTCGACGAATACAAATTTCGTCAGTGGCGCTGGTTCTGGGATTTCGGAGGTGGCATCTTCACCGACCTGATGGTGCATTGGATCGACGTCGTGCACTGGTTTTGCGACCTCGATCATCCGCAGGAGGCCGCCAGCATCGGCGACTGGTTCGCGGCCAAGGGTGTCTGGGAAACGCCCGACACCGTGCAGACGGTCATGCGCTACCCGGACCGCGAGGTGCAAGTGTACTTCGAAGGCACTTTCGTGAACGCGCGCAACGCAGCCATGGTGGAGTTCATGGGAACCGAGGGCACCCTCTACATCGATCGCGGGCGATATGAACTCTATCCGGAAAGGCGCAAGCCTTTCGGCGCCCCGGCCGAACCGGCGAAGTTCGAATATAGCGAGTGGATTCTCGGCAGCGGGCCGCGTGGCGCGGATTTCTACGACAAGCCGAACGGCGAACTGCTCCACCTGCAGGCCTGGATTGACGCGGTCCGCGCGCGACGGCAGCCTAACGCGCCGGTTGCCGCCGGCGTGAGTGCCGCATCGGCCGCACATCTCGCGAACCAGGCGTTGCGCGAGGGCAAGGTGGCGCGATACGCCCCAGCGTAACACCGGGCTCGCGATCCTTCGCCATGCCGGAGAGGCTTGTGGCCCAGTGCCGGCCGGGTTGTAATCGCCGCTGTCTTCATCCGGAACGAGAAATTCAGAAACCAGCGTCGCCGCCGTAATCACCGACAGATGTTGCCATCTGACAGGCGACGACCGTTATTACTTTCGGAATCGAACCAGCGAATTCGGCGCACCGTGGCTTAGACTTCGAGTGACCGATCCTTTGTGACCGGCCAGCCTGAAATCCGGCAGATTTCCCGGCTTTCACGCATATCGATTAAGACGCCCCGAACGAGCCTGTTAAGGAGTGGCCCATGCTTCAGCTTAAAGCTTTCAAACCGTTCCTCTCGATTCTCCTCATCTTCGTAGCCGCCGGGTTCGCATCCGTCCAGATCACTATCGGCTCCGTGGTGAACGCCGGCAGCCGGCTTCCAAGTACTTCTCCTTTCTATGGCATCGCCCAGGGCGCACTGTTTGCAATAACCGGGAAAGGCCTGGGCCCCGATCGACTCCAGCAGGCTTCGTTTCCGCTCCCCACCACCGATGGACTGGCGGGCGTCACCGTGCAGGCCGCCGTCGCCGGCGCGACCGTCGACTGTATCATGGTCTACGTCTCTGCCGCCGAGGTCGGCGCCATCCTGCCTTCCAGCACACCGCTCGGCACCGGTTCGGTGACGGTGAACAATAACGGAGCCACGGCATCGAAACCGATCACGGTCGTAGCGTCGGCCTTTGGCATCTTTCGCCACAAGAGCTCGGATCTGGCCGGCCAGGCGATTGCGTTCAACGTCTCCGCGGACGACGGCACCACCTCCCTCAACAGCACGGCACTCAGCGCGCAGCCCGGCCAGGACGTTCTGATCAACGGCACGGGTCTCGGCGCGATATCGAGCGACGAAACCCAAAGCGGCGTCACTGATGTTCCTGCCGTCACGATCCAGGTTTGGGTCGGAATCACACCAGCCGTTGTGGTTTCGGCAGGCCGCGGCTCGTGCTGCGATGGCCTCGACCCGGACTTTCCCGTGCCCGAAGGAATCGCGGCGTGGGACGTGATCCGCATCACGATCCCCGACGGCCTCGCCGGATGCTACATGCCGCTGGCAGTGCAGATCGGCAACAACGTCAGCAACCTGGCTACGATCTCGATCGATCCCAGCGGGGGCGCCTGCAATCTGCAACTATCCCAGTTGCCATCGGTACAGGCGGTCGACGGCAAGCCTCTACCTTCGGTTGGAACCATCGGACTCGGCCGCAGCATCGGTATGTCGGCGCGCCCCACCGGCGCCATCGCCGCTACCAGAACCGATACCGGGAATGCCAGCTTTCTCAAGTTCACCAGCCTGCCGCCGGGCGATGTCCTGGCGGTGGACGTCGTGTACCCGACTAATGTCTGCTCGATCGACGGCTTCCCCGGCCCGGACGGAATGAATACGAGGAACGGCGCCCCGGTTACAATTATCCCGACGACTTCAGTGAACCTCGACGCCGGCCCTGCGATCACGATTAAAGGGCCGGCCGGCACCCGCACCATCTCACGCACGATTGTAGGAGGGCATGCCATCTACATGGCGCCGCAGTTCGGGAACGGCACCGCCGGCGACTATTTCGATCCCGGACACTACACCGCCACAGGCACGGGCGGCCCCGATGTCGGTCCCATCAACACAGCGGTCGATGTGCTGACGACGCCGTTCGTCTGGACGAACATGCCTGACCCGACCAAGCCCATCGATCGCACCAAAGACCTCACGGTCACGTGGACCGGAGGTTATCCCGACACCCAGGTAACAATCGAAGGCGGGAGCCTGGCCAACGGCGTCAATGTGTCCTTTCTCTGCGCCGCGCCGGTCAGTGCCGGACGCATGACGGTTCCAGCATATGTACTGGAGAACCTCCCTCCGACCGGCTCGGCGGGACAGGGTCAACTGACGATGCTGAACCGGATCGTCACGACCTTCACGGCGACCGGGTTGGACCTCGCCTCGATCCACTATGCCGTGACATACACCGTCAATCTCAAATATCAATAGTCGTTAACGGCCAGCTTCGCCGACCGCCTTCGGCTCCGCGCTCACCACCGGCCGTCGCGCGGCGAACTCGCACAGCAACGCCACGCCCGCCAGTGCGGCGGCGGTGTAGAACGCGGACTGGTAGTTGTGAGAACGGTCGTACAGCACGCCGCCGATGCGGGGCCCGATAATCCCCGCCACTCCCCAGGCCGTGAATAGAATCCCATAGTTGATGCCTGCGTTCCTGGTGCCCCAGAAGTCTGCCGCGGCTGCCCCGTTCACCGACAGTTGCGTCCCATAACACCAGTAGACGACGAAGACTGCCGCATACAGCAACGCCACATTGCTCCCGGCGACATACAGCAGCGGCATCGCGACCACGCAGATTCCAATCATCGTCCGCAGTACGTTAATTCGCCCGAGCCGGTCCGACATCCAGCCCGAGAGAATCCGTCCGGAGGCATTTCCACAAGCGCCCACCACCAGTGTCATCGTCGAAAGCGCGCCCGCCGTTATCCCGACCGTTTTAGCGAACGGCACCAGTTGACTGATCACCATCAGCCCGGCGGAGCAACCAAGGGCGTATCCCACCCACATCAGGTAGAAGGTAGGGGTCCGTAACATCTCGCCGGGCGAGAAGTCGCGGCCGGTAGTTGTACCCTGCGCGATCGCCGGCGACCAGCCATCGGGCCGGTAACCCGCAGGCGGGTTCCGCAGCAGTACCGCTCCGGCCACGGTCATTACTAGAAAGATCACGCCCAGAATCTGAAACGTGGCCGGCAGGCCATAAGTCGGAATCAGCTTCAATTGGGAAAGCGGTCCGAAGATCGCGGAACCCGCGCCGTAACCCCCCACCGCCAGCCCAACCGCGAGCCCGCGCTTGTCCGGAAACCACTTGGCCATCACTGGAATGGGCGTGGCATACCCGAAACCGTTGCCCAGTCCGCCGATTACTCCGAAACACAGGTACAGGTAGTTAAGACTCGTGGTATAGGAGCACAAATAGAAGCCCAGGCTCACCAGGATTCCGCCCGTCAATGAGCACGCCAGCGGACCGAACTTATCCTGAATCCTGCCTGCGATCACGAAGCTGAGAGCGAATACGCTGACCGCGACTGTGAAAACCGCGGACGTGTCGGCCCGCTTCCATCCGAACCGGCTCTCGAGCGGGGCCACGAACACACTCCAGGCATATAGCGTCCCCAGGGCCAGGTTCATCGACAAACCTCCCGCTACCCGCCACCACCGGCTTATCCCGACTGCCTGATTCGATTGCATTTTACGTATGGTATGCCATTCAGGCTTCGGCGTGCAGATTTGAACCAGACCAGGCACGAGCCGTGTCCCTTCTGCAGCGTCCCCTTGCATCCAGCCTGCAATCCACATACGATGGAAATCAGGACGGATATTTCAGATGAAACTGTCTTTTGTAGTGCCGCTTCTGATGGCGGCCATGCTGGCTGTCTACGCGCAACAGGCCATGCCCAGGATGTCCACGGTGGAACCGGGCAGCGGCAAAACGGGGGATGTGATCACCGTTGCTGGGGAGAATCTGCAAAAGGAAACGGTTGCCAAGGTCTACCTGACCGACGGCAAGAACGACACCGAAGTGCAGATCGTAGAGCAGAGCGCCACCGCGCTCAAGTTTAAAATTCCGGCCAAGGTCACCGGCCGTTTAGCCCTGATGCTCCTCACGTCCGGCAAGGACGCGAAGCTCATGGAGCAGCCGGTCAAGGTGCAGATCGAAGAATAACGCGCTCCATCTCGAAGCAGCCGCCAGGCGCCCGCAGGCGCGACCAGCGGAGCGTGCCGTACCAGGCGTCACAGGCCGTACGCCAGCCCGCCGAAGCACCCGCAATCGCACGCCGGCATTGAATCGTATCAGCTCTTCTCCCGACGGTACGGGTTGGACAGGTACCAACGCGACTCCCGGGCCGCATCTGCCTGCGGGGCAAACGCGATCGCCTTCCGGTACGCCTCCACGGCCAGCTTGCGCTGCTTCGTCATGTCGTATATCTGCCCCGTACGCAGCCAGGCCAGCGCGCCGGTGTTCAAATCGACCTCCTCCTTCGACGACGTCACTCTCTTCAAGTTGTCCAGCGCCTGCGGAAAATCGTTGTACCAGAATTCGATGTTCCCCGTCTCGTACCAGATCTTCTCCCAAGGGACGCGGGCATATCCCGGCGCATTGCTCTTCTTGAGCTCGCTGACCTTCTCCACGGCGCCCAGCGCTTTCTTCTTGTCCCCGATCGCCCCATACATCTCTGCCTGCTCGAACCGCAGCAGGAAATTGCGCGGAAATCGCGTCAGCAGATCGTCCAGCAGCGGGATCGCCTCCCGCGGCTTGCGCTCACGCCGGTACAGTGCGCACAGGAAGATCTCCGCATCCACCCGGTTGATTTTGCCGTGCGCCGCCACATCCTGAATCAGCCGGATCCCCTTCGCCTTGTCGCCGTGAAAACCCACCAAAAAGCCGAGCATCCGCCAGCCGAGCGGCAGGCTGCCCACCAGGTAATCGTGCAGGCCCTGCACCAGCCGCGCATCCACGTTTCCTGGATCGATCTCGCTGACCTTGTTGTGCATTTTGCGCGCCGACGTCGCGTCGTCGAGCGAGCGCTTCCACGCCTTCTCCACCAGGAAGAAATAATTCGACCGCAGCCCGTAGGAGATGCCGAGGGAGTAGAGCGCCGCCGCATCGCGCGGATTCTTCGCGATGCGCGCCTGCGCCAACTCCATGGCCTTCTGTACCTCCCCTAAGAACTGCTGCCGCACCTGCGGGGTCGGATTCATCTTGGCCCGGCGCAGGAAAGAATTATTGCCCGAAACCAGCTCGCTTTCGAGCGCTCCGTCGCGATACATTTCGCGGAAGACCAGCGCCTCGGCCACGTGATTGTGCAGGTCCGGCACCTCCGGATGCTCGCGCGCAGCCTGCTGGAAATCGGCAATCGCTTCCTCGTATTCGAGATTGTAGAAATGCTGATAGCCGCGGTCGACCAGCGCCTCCTGAGCGGCGAGCGGCAGCGCAATCGACAGCAGTGCGAGCGCCTTCATCCGAGCCTCTCCAGACTCCAGCGCGCCTGTTCGGACACCACGGCATCGGACGACTGGGCCATCTTTTCCAGCGGCTCGCGAAACTTCTGCAACCCCACATTTCCCATGGCCAGCGCGACGTTGCGCAGAAATCCCGTATAGCGCGCACGCTTGACCGGGCTGGTGCGGAACATCGTGCGGAACTCCTCTTCGGAGAGAGCGGCCAGCTTCTCCAGCGGCGCAGCCGTCCCGTCAACCGGCACGTACTCCAGCCGCCGGTTCCACGGGCAGACATCCTGGCAGATATCGCATCCGAAAACATTCCCGCCGATCCCCTCCCGCGCCTCGCCCGGTATCGGCCCGCGCAGCTCGATCGTGAAATACGAGATGCACAGCCGCGAGTCGACAGTCCATGCTGGACCGGGCGGCTCAGCCGGCACGATCGCCGCGGTGGGACAGGCGTCGATGCAGCGCGTACACGTGCCACAGCGCGCCGGCGGCGGCGCGTCCGGCTCTAACTCGAGTGAGAGCAACAGTTCGCCCAGGAAGAACCACGATCCCCTATCCTGATTGATCAGGCAGCTATTTTTGCCAATCCAGCCCAGCCCGGCATGGCGCGCGTATGCCCGCTCGAGCAGCGGCGCCGTATCCACGCAGATCTTCCA
>Ga0070741_10008185_pt1 | contig 21148 bp, 16 predicted proteins | sample Coa_R1_4_FD_66440 | JGI IMG/M metagenome (GOLD analysis project Ga0070741, IMG submission 66440) | Surface soil microbial communities from Centralia Pennsylvania, which are recovering from an underground coalmine fire - Coalmine... | ecosystem: Environmental > Terrestrial > Soil > Unclassified ...
TGATCGTCGGCGCAAATGAAGAGGGGAAGGCGCTGGCCGAGCAATTCCTCGCCGACGCGGGGAGCGGTACGCGCGTGGTGGGCTTCGTGGACACGTCGCTCCCGTCGGGAACTGAAGTGATCGGCGGGCAGCAGGTGCTAGGCAGCCTCGCGGATGTGCAGGAGCTTGTCCGCCACAGGGGCGTGCGCGAGCTGGTCATCGCGCCGACGGCGCTCGCGCGCCAGGAGCTGCTAGAGCTCTATCAGCTCTTGGGCCACGACGACTCCGTCATGCTTCGCCTGTCCTCTGGGTTATTCGAGGTACTGACCACTGCCGTCGAGGTGCAGGAGAGCGGCGGCGTCCCCTTGCTGACGCCCCAGCGAGTGCGCATCACCGGGGCCGACGCGCTCCTGAAAGGCATCCTCGACTACACGATGGCAGCCAGCGCGCTGCTCCTCCTGGCGCCGCTGCTGGTGGTCATCACCCTCCTCGTGAAGCTGGACTCGCCCGGCCCCGTCCTCTACCGCCGGCGCGTGCTCGGTCGGGCGGGGAAGCCCTTCGACGCTTTCAAGTTCCGGACGATGGTCGTCGACGCCGAGCGCCGCCGCGCCTACACGCCGATCCCGTTCCGGGACCGCCGGCGCCCCGCGAACCAGAAGAGCGACCCGCGCGTGACGCGCTTCGGACGCTTGCTGCGCCGCACGAGCCTGGACGAGCTACCCCAACTCCTGAACGTCCTGCGGGGACAGATGAGCCTGGTGGGCCCGCGTATGATCGCCCCGGACGAGGCGGCGCAGTACGGCAAGTGGCAGCTCAACCTAGTCACCGTAAAGCCCGGGATCACGGGGCCCTGGCAGGTGCGCGGCCGCAGCGAGCTGCCGTACGAGGAGCGTGTGCGGCTCAGCATGCACTACATCCGCAACTACAGCCTCTGGCTCGACCTGGAGATCCTGCTGCGCACCGTGCTCGTCGTCCTAAAAGGCCACGGTGCCTACTAAGCTCGACTTTGGCCATTGGACGGAGATAAACGGATAGGGTGTAAGGGGCGGGCTGTTCGGCTTGCCTCCATACAGTCATAAGTGAGCAGCCGGGATCGAAATGCGTATATTGTTTCTCTCACGCTGGTTCCCATACCCACCAGACAATGGCTCGAAGATCCGGATCTACAACATCATCAAGCAGCTCGCCCAGCAGCATGAAGTAGCATTGGTGACCTTCGCGGAGAGCACGGACCCCGTCACCACGGAAACGGTGGCGCACCTGAGACAGTACTGCACGGACGTGCGGGTATCGCCCTACCGTCCCTTCCAGCCCATGAGCAGCCGGGCGCTGCTCGGGCTGCTCGCTAGCAAGCCACGCTATCTGGTCGACATCCACAGCGACGAGCTGCGCTCGGCTGTCGCCGATGAGCTCAGACGACGCGAGACCGATCTCATTGTGGCATCGCAGTTTGCCATGATCCCGTATGTGCTCGGGCTCCAGGACACGCCCGCGGTCCTGGAGGAGCTAGAGCTGGCCAGGTTCGTACCCGCTCCGGCAGGCAGCCGCTCGCCGCTGCAGCGCCTGCGCTCCCACCTGATGTGGCTGAAGTTCAGCCACTACGTGCGTCATGCGCTCTCCCGGTTCGCGGCCTGCACTGTGGCCTCCGAGCACGAGCAGGCCCATCTGTGGCGCATCGCGCCAGAGTACACGCGGGTCGAGGTGGTTCCCAACGCCGTCGACGTTCCTCACTACGCCGGAGAATTCGGGCCGGCGCGGCCGAACACGCTGGTCTTCTCGGGCGCGCTTACCTATGACGCCAATTACGATGCGCTGGACTATTTCCTTCGGGATGTGCAGCCCGCGATTCGGCAGGCCGTGCCTGACTGTCTCCTCCGCGTCACCGGCAGCAACACGGGCGTCAAGCTCGGCGCGCTCCCGCACCGGGACACGGTCTGCTTCACGGGCTACGTGGACGACATCCGGCCGGTGGTGGCGCAGAGCTGGGTATCCGTGGTACCGCTTCGCCTCGGCGGGGGGACGCGGCTGAAGATCCTCGAGGCGATGGCGCTCGGCACGCCCGTCGTCTCGACCACGAAGGGGGCCGAGGGGTTGGACGTTGCCGACGGGGAGAACATCCTCCTCGCCGACACGCCCCAGGACTTCGCGGCGAAAGTGATCCTGCTGCTGCGCTCGCCCGAGCTGCGCGAGCGGCTCGCGCACAATGGACGGAAACTGGTAGCGGCCCGGTACGACTGGCGCACAGTCGGCCAGCAGCTATGCGCGATCGCGGAGCGGGCCGCGGCCTGAAGCGGCACCGGTGCAGCAGCCCCGACCTGCTGGGATGGCCTCGGACGGCAGCTAGCAGGCCGACGCGCGGGGAGGCAGCGGCAAAGGGCCTCACGAAGCGCGTCTACCCCCTCGCTTCCTCCTCGGCGCCTCTCTCACTCCACAGGACCGGCAACCAGGAATCAACGTTCTCTCAACGGCATGCAGTCACCATTCTAATGTGGCAACAGTTCGATGGAACCCATGGGTACGTCATGGGAGGGCGTGAGGCCGCTGAGGATTCCTGACACCAGCCAACGGAGGAGCGGGATCGGATGGTGGGCGCTGTTTCTACGACGCGCCCGCCTCTCCCTGCGCGGCTACGAGGAGCTGTAGATGATAGCAGCAGTTGACGCGCCGGAGACAGAGCCGGCGCGGGCGTTTGGGGCTGACGTGCTCCATCTGGACACGGGCAAGACTATCGACGAGCTTGCCGGTGCCATTGCCCGGATCGTGGCCAGGGACCTGCGCCGGCGCGGCGTGGTGGTCGGCATGTCCGGCGGGATCGACAGCTCGGTCGTCGCGGCGCTCTGCGCGCGGGCGTTGGGCCCGGAGCGGGTGCTGGGCCTGTTGATGCCCGAGCAGGAGACCACCGACGACAGCGTGCACCTCGCCGGGCTGGTGGCCGGGCGCCTGGGCATCCCCACTGAAGTGGTCAACATCGGCCCGGCGCTGGCGGCGCTAGGGTGCTACCGCGCACGCGACGAGGCCATCCGGTGGGTGTTCCCCGAGTACGGGGAGGGCTGGAGATGCAAGATCGTGCTGCCGCCGCTAACCGGTGAGCAACGGTTCAACGTGTTCCGCTTGGTGGTGCAGGCACCCGACGGGACGACCAGGCAGGCGCCGCTGCCGCTGGACGCCTACCTCCAGGTCGTGGCCGCGTCGAACATGAAGCAGCGCACGCGCAAGCTGACCGAATACTACCATGCCGAGCGGCGGAACTTCGCGGTGGCCGGCACGCCCAACCGGCTGGAGTACGACCAGGGCTTCTTCGTGAAGTACGGCGACGGCGCGGCCGATCTCAAGCCGATCGCCCACCTGTACAAAACGCAGGTGTATGCGTTGGCCGAGGCATTGGAGATCCCGGAGGAGGTACGCCAGCGTCCGCCGACGACCGAGACGTACTCGCTGCCGCAGACGCAGGAGGAGTTCTACTTCGCGCTGCCGTATCACCAGATGGACCTCTGCCTATGGGCGCACAACCACGGCGTGCCGGCGGCAGAGGCCGCGCCCGTGGTGGGACTCGCGCCGGCGCAGGTGCAGCTTGTGTATCGTGACATCGAGGCCAAGCGCCGGACAACGCGGTTCTTGCACATGACCCCGATTCTGATCGCCTCAGTGCCGGAGATCGCCGTCACATCGGCGGGGCACGCCGACAGCACCGGCAAATAGCGAATCCGTAGCTATGCACAGCGTACCTATTCAGCCGTCGACTATCACCAGAGGGGAGTGACGCACTATGGCACAGCCGGGCACCAATGGACACAATGGCACGAACGGACACGCATCAGCAAACAGTCTAGAGGAGGTGATTCGCGCGCTGCTGGTGGAGAACTTTCTCGTGGCCATCGGAGGAGCCGATCTGGCGGACGACGATTCACTGATCGAACAGGGCATCATCGACTCGACCGGCGTGCTGGAGCTGGTGATGCTGCTGGAGGAGACCTTCGACATCCGGGTGCAGGATGCCGACGTGCTCCCGGAGAACCTGGACTCGGTGAACAACCTGGTCGCCTACGTGCAGCGCAAGCTCCAAGTTGCGCGGTAACAGCCCCGCTTCGTGATGCGGTTCCCTGATCTTCCGTGGCGTACGCGTTCAGGCCTGCCTTGAGGCCGGAGGGCGGCAGGCGGATACCGCGGTCTATGCGGCGGGCCGCTCCGCCTCGGCCGCCAGACATCCAGGCCGCGCCGCCCACGCCTGATGGGAGCCCGGTCCGCCCGTCGTTGGCCAGGCCCAGCCGCGTGCGTACCTGGGTCTGGTTACCCGGCCGCCTGGAGAACCCGGTCAGTCGTCGTCCCCACGCGATCGACCTCGACCGCCAGCGGCGGCAGCGGCCGCACGGCCCGCGCGGCGAAGTCGTCGACGAACGCCTGGTGCAGCAGTTGGGTGGACAGCACGCCCACCAGGGCCATGGAGTCCATCTCGCTCAGCACCGGCAGCCGGCGGGCTTTCTCCGCCAGCCGGGCCACCCCCGCCGGGTCGAAGTACCCTGCCCGCTGGATCGCGGCCGGCGAGAGCAGCTCGGCGACGTACTCCGGGGCGCCGGGGCCAAAGAAGGCGGCCCGGATCGGCGCGCGGTAGGGCTGCTTGTGGCGCCGCCGGATCGCCCCCGGCACTAGCTCTTCAGCCGCGCGCTTGAGCAGGTACTTCTCTTCCAGCCCGCGCAGCTTGAGCGGCGGCGGCAACCGGTTGCAGAACTCCACCACCCGGTGGTCCAGGAAGGGGAACCGCGTCTCCACCGAGTGCGCCATGGCCATCCGGTCGCCCTGCGAGGAGAGCAGGTACGGCGAGAGGAAGGTAGTCACTTCCACGTACTGCGCCTGGCTCAAGGGCGGCCAGTCCCGCATCCGGTCGTCCAGCACCCGGTCCAGGTCGGCCTCCACATCATAGCCGTTCAGTGCTGCCTGGAGGGCAGGGGAGAACAGGCGCTTGGCACGCGCCGTGTTCCGCCAGCGGATCAGGTGCGAGTACCCTTTGCGGTGCGTCTCGTGGAGGCCGGCGCGGAAGAACGCTTCCAAGTATGCCTGCGCCCCGCCCTGGAGCCCCTTCACGTCGGGATACAGTCGGCGCAGCAGCAGCGGCCGCAGGCGCGACTCCGGCCGGCGGGCCCAGAAGCGCCGCACGCGGTCCTCCTTGAAGATATCGTAGCCACCCAGGATCTCATCCGACCCTTCGCCGGTGAGCACGACCTTGAAGCCGCTGTCGCGGACCAGGCCGGAGAGGAGATAGAGCGGCACCGGCGCCGTACGCAGCAGCGGCGCTTCGGTGTGCCAGATCGCCTCCGGCAGCACGCGCCCAATATCAGCGTTGGTGCAGTGCACCGTATGATGCGTCACGCCCAGGTGGCGGACCATTTCCTGCTGGTAGTCGCTCTCGTCGAAGCTGGCATCTTCGAAGGTGATGGAGAACGTGTGCAGCGCGGCGAGATCGAAGCGCCGGATGAGCGCCGCCACGGTGGACGAGTCCAGCCCGCCGCTCAGGTAGGCGCCCACCGGCACGTCCGCCCGCAGCCGCAGCCGCGTGGCGTCGGCCAGCAACGCCCGCAACGCCTCGACGTACTCTTGCTCGGGCCGGCCATCCCGCGGCGCGGCCGAGGCCGGCGGGTAATCCACCGACCAGTAGCGCCGCACGTCCAGCCGCCCGCCGCGCACGGTCAGCGTGTGCCCGGCCGGCAGCTCGCGCACGTCCCGGAACGCCGTGTGGCCAGGGAGCGGCGCCCAGCAGGTAAACACCTGGTCCAGCGCCCGCGGATCAAGCTCGCGGGACACGCTGCCATCGGCGAAAAGGGCCTTGATCTCCGAGGCAAATCGCAGCGCGCCGCCGGCCTGGGTGTAGAACAGCGGGCGCACGCCCAGCCGGTCCCGCGCCAAGAACAGCTCCTGGCGGTGGCGGTCCCAGATAGCGAACACGAATTGGCCGTTCAGCCGCTCCACGCAGCGCGCGCCTAGGTCCTCATAGAGATGGAGGATCACTTCCGTGTCGGTGCTGGTGGCGAAGCGATGGCCCCGCGCCACCAGCTCCCGGCGTAGCTCGACGTAGTTGAACACCTCGCCGTTGAAGACGATCCACAGCCGCTCGTCCTCGTTGTGCAGGGGCTGGTTGCCGCCGTCCAGGTCGATGATGCTCAGGCGCGCGCTGCCCAGGCCGATCTGGTCGTCCAGGTACACGCCGAACGCGTCGGGGCCGCGGTGCGCGATCAGGGCGAGCATCCGCCGCAGCGTATCCCGTGCCGGCGCCGCCCCGCCGCTGCTAAAGCCCGGCGGCTCCAGGGCGAGCCAGCCGACTATACCGCACATAGCGCCCGCTCCCGTAGCTCCCGGCGGCTGACTTTGGCCGAGGACGTAGTCGGGAAGCACGTGAGGAACTCGACCCGCTTAGGAACCATGAACGACTCCAGGTGCCGGGCGCAGTGGGTCAACACGTCGCGCTCCGTCAGCGGCGTCGCGCCGTCGGTCACCACCGCCGCGCAGATGGCCTCGCCCAACACTTCGTCTGGCAGCCCGTACACCGCGGCCTGGACCACGCCCGGGAGCGCGCAGAGCACGTCCTCCACTTCGCGGGGGCTGACCTTCTCGCCGCGGCTCTTGATGATGTCGTCTTTGCGCCCCACGAAGTACAAGAACCCCTCGGCGTCCATGCGGAACAGGTCGCCGGTGTACAGCACCACCTCGTTGGGGAACGGCCCCGGCCGCAGCGCCTTCGCCGTCTCCGCTGGCGCGTCCCAGTAGCCGCGCATCAGGTGCGAGCCACGCACCACCAGCTCGCCCACCACCCCCGGCGGCACCCGCTGCCCGGCGTCGTCCACCACGTACACCTCGGTGTTGGGAATGGCGATACCCACCGAGTCCGGCCGCCGGTCCAGCTCGGCCGGCGGCAGATAGGACACGCGCTTGCACTCGGTCAGCCCGTACATGGAATACAGCGTGGCGCCGGGGAACGCCTGGCGCAGCTTCTGGATGTGGTTGACCGGCAGCGCCGCCGCCGTGTTGGTGAGATAGCGCAGGTAGGGGAACTGCATTGTGGCCAGGTCTTTGAGCTGAAGCAGCATGGCGAAGACCGTGGGCACGCCGGGCAGGCCGGTGATTCGTTCCTCGTTGAGCAGTTGCAGGATGCGGTAGGGGTAGGCGAAACCGTCCTCCAGCACCACGGTGGCCCCCACCTTGAAGGCCATCAGCACCTGGTACAGCCCGTAGTCAAAAGACAGCGGCAATACATTGAGAATAATGTCGTCCGGCGTGTTTTCCAGGTACTGCGTGATCGAGGTGGCGGCCGTGACCATCATCAGGTGGGTGGACATCACCCCCTTGGGGAAGCCAGTGCTGCCCGAGGTGTAGATGATGGTGGCGAGGTCCACGTCGATGCAGCGGCTGGGCGGCGGGGTCGCTGGCTGGTCGGCGAGCGCCAGCTCGAACGGCACCGCGTCAGTCCCGTAGCGCGCCTCCGGCTCGCCGCCGGCGACGATGGCGCAGCGCACCGTCGGCGCCTGCGGCAGGGCCTCGGCCAGCACGGCGGCCTTGCGCCGGTGGCTGATCAGGGCGCTGGCCCGGGCGTTGTTCAGGATGTAGCCCAGCTTCTCCGCCTTCGTGCTACCGTTGATGACCGAGAAGACCGCCCCGGCCTTCAGAATGCCGAAGATGGCGATCACGGTCTCGACGGCGTTATCCATGAACACGCCCACCCGGTCGCCGCGCTGCACGCCCCGTGCCCCGAGAAAGTGCGCCAGTTGGTTGGCGGCCGTGTCGAGCTGCCGATACGTGAGCCGCCGCCCCCTAAACACCAGCGCCACCTTCTCCGGCCGGCCGCGGGCGTTCTCTTCGAGAAACTCCTGCACTAGCATCGCTCAGCCTCCTCGGCTTGCGCTCCCGGTAGACCCGACGGCCGGCGCCGGCGCGCTCGCCCCGACCACTCCGCCGCTCGGACCCTGTACCCACCGTACGCCCCCCCGCGCACCGGCCCCCACCGCCGCACTTCTGCGCCTGGTCGGGACTTGCATCCCGAACAGCCGCTGGTAGAACCGTCGCAACGGAGTCCGCGCCACGGCCCCCATCAGCAGTAGTGGACCACCCAGGCCCACGCAAGCCAGTACTGGCACCAAGAGCGTAGGCTGTCCAAGCGCACCTGGTGCAACGTGATAGATAACCTTCAGCGAGTACTCGATACACACGAACTGCATCAGGTAAACCGCGTACGACGCAGCCCCCAGCCGTTCCAGGAAGCCCGTTCCACGGTTCTTTGGCCATTCCCACGTGGCCAGCAGCATGATTACCGTGATAGCGAACAACGCGGCCGATGGCGTCCAGATGCTGATCTGCCAGCCCGGCCACTCCGGCGCGCGCCCACGATACACGGTATCAGCTTCAATCATCGAGCTGACTGCAAATATACCTCCTAGTACGATCACCCACCCGCGCCAGCCTGCCAGCCTCAAGCGCAACCCATCCAGATCACGACTCACAACCAGGCCCAGCACAAAGAACAACCCCAATCGCAGGCTCTCGTCCAGAATCAGCCCTGCATAACCCATCCACCCCAGCCAGTCGACGTTGAGCCAAGCCGGCACACCATAGCCCCATGCCCTCACCGCGCCCCATTCCACAACCAGAAGCTGCACCAGCGCCGCTCCCACAACCAGCCCGCTGGGACATTTTCTGGCCAACGATACGAGCACCGGTGCCACAACAAACAGAATCACCATGACCGGTCCGTAGTAGAAACTCAATGCCCGGTCGTATATCAGCTTACCAATGCTCCAGCCATCCCCAGTCGGGCGCACCATCTCTGCCACAATACACCATGTGGCGGCAATCGCCACGGAGGCAATGAGCCAGATTACCCAGGGCCACAGCAGCGTCGCCAGCCAACGCCTTACTGCGAGGCGGCTTAGCCCAGCCGGGCCGGCCCGCTCCGCGTAGGACACAAACCAGCCAGCAGCGAACGCGAACAGCGGCACGCTAGCCAACGGCAACGTGCTCAATGCCAGCAGTGCCAAGTATTGACCTCCGCTAACCCAACTGCTGCGATCCGGTGCAGGTATTTGGCTGCCGAACCGATGTCCCCAATAGACCAGGGCGACAATCGCGAATCCCGTCGCATGATTTAGCACGACCGCCACAACCGCCAGGCCCCGCATTACTGCCAGCGATCTCATTCGCCCACCGTCCCCCGACTAATTCGGTATAGCGTCACATCACCCGCGCTGTAAATCATGGCCATGTCGAACCCACGAAGCGATGCTCGCTTCAGATACTCGTCTGCCCAGGAATTACCAATGAAATACGCCGTCTTTACGTCTGGACCAAAACTACTTCCATCAAGCACCCAGCTCGTAATATCCACCGAGTCCCGACCACTCCTACCCAGCAGCCAATCAACAAGCGTCTGGTTATCGACCGATACTACGATCGTGGAGTTAGGTTCATAGTTTTCATCTCGCTGGATAGCCGCGGCCGCCGCCAGATCTCCGAGGCGGAACTGGCGCTCTGCGTCAAGAGGTCCAAACGTGCGCCCAACGTTACGCGCTGGATACACCAGCACAAGCGCCATTACGATCAGAAGCAAGCACCGGATAGCGCCGCATCCAACGGCCGAGTACCGTCCAAGCCAGTCCAGCCTGAGTCCAAGCACAGCCTTCACAGCGTGCGTCCATCCCAATGCAGCGAGGAGCAGGATAATCACCACGTTCATCAAGAAGAAGCGTTCGAACATGATGAACCGGTTCAGGTATGCTGACCAGTACGCCGCTAGCGCCGAGCCAAATGGCAATCCCATTAAGAGCAGTAGCGGGCTCCGTTGGTACACCAGAATGAGCAGTCCGATCGCAGCCCATCCCAGAACGGATGGCGAGATCTGATTTCGTATGAGTCTGTACGCCTCAGTCGGGTAGTTGTACCACTGTGCGTCGAACGGCAGGTTGTTGACCGCCCTGGCCAGACGCGCGAAGTGATCGGTGCGAATGAATGAGAAGAACGGATCGCCAAAGGCGACGAGGTCGAAAACGATCCACAGAATTGCTGCGACCAGTGGAAGTGCCGCCCACAACAGCGGCAGGCGCGCCATGGAACGTAGCCTGGATTTGAGACTCATGGAATGACGCGATGTCAGCAGCAAGTACAACCCTGTCGTAAATAGTACGCTCGCGCTCAGGAGCCAGTTTTCAGGACGGATCAGACCAAGGAGAAGCAGTCCCACCGCAGTCTGCCAGTCTGGCAGGCGCACGCGTCTCCCAAGCGTGTGGCGGGCAATAAGCCACAGTATTAGCGCCGCGCAAAGTAGCTCCGAAGCGCCAGACAGCACACCTGTGAGGAAAGCACCATTCAATACGACAAAGGCAATGACTGCTATGCTACCACTCAGCCCAGCCGTCCCCTCGACGAGGATGGCGGCCGCGGTAGCAGCCAGGACTCCCGCGGCAACGAAGATGACGGTGAGGAAGTCGAGCCCACCAGTGAGCTGGTGGAGGACACCGAAAAGGACTACGGTTAGTGGTTTTGGCGTTTGCAGGGCCGTTACGTTGCAGGAACGGTCGACGATCTGTTGCCAGTAGCAGATATAGTTGAAGTTGTCAGGTAACATGGCGTAGTAGCGGTACTCACCGCCAAGAATGCTGAGCAGGGCCGTGGCCGCGGCCGCGCTTCCCGTCACCAACCACCCCGGACGAGCGACGGCGCGGGCCAGCGCCCCCGTTCGATCTATGGCGGGCATAGCCCGGAGGTAAAGGGTCATAGCTCTACCCACTTCGCGACTGCGGCATACCGGCCGCCGTCCCCTCGTGAAGCACGGCCGTGGGCGGCATGTGTCGTCAGCGTACGCATACAGTGTCGAGAAGCCGTTGAGGGCGCCTTGTGAGTCGGTGGACCTGCCCACTACAACCGCCCAGGGAAAGGCCCCCTCATGAGCACCCGCCGGGCGCTGAGCTGTTGCCACCATTCAGCGGGCGCCTTTGCCCCGCAGCACTACCGCTGCTACCTGGCAGCGGGTCTGGAGGTCCCGCCGCAGTCTGTATAGGTATCGCTCTTGCAGGGCCGCGTCCAGCCCGAGAGGACAAGATGGGGATGAGGCTGATGCCCGACTCGCCGACGGCTACCATGTTCGCTGCTTGGTCCAGGAACGTCCCGCAGCGCAGCCGCTCCACCTGCGGCGGGATACCCGGCGGGAACCAAACGGAACTGGAGCATCCGCAGCAGCCGAACGCTCCGGATTCCGGGTCCGGGCGCCGGCTTGGGCCCGTCAACCTTAGGTCAACGGACAGTCAACGTCGGTTCTACTCAGAGGCCTTACCCTTCCGATGTCGAGGATCAGTCAGAGCCAGTGTCCGAATCAGGGCACGGTCCGCCCAGGGTGGTTCGCGAGTAGCGGCGAATGCCTCGGCCGCCCCGGCGCGCTTTAGCGGACGAACTAGAGACGCTTCGCCCAGAAGACGGGCCGCAGGGTTCCGCGACTGAGAGGGTGTTTTGCGAGTACTCGTAACGGGCGGAGCAGGGTTCATCGGCATTCCCCGCGGGGCCGCTCGACACCATGGTGGACAAGGGGCTGACCTACGTGCCGATGCGATTCTCGGAGCCTTTTTGGGCACGGCGGCTCCAACGCGTCCACGACGAGTTCCAACCCGATTGCACGCTGAGGATAACGCACGAGCGCCAGCGCTCAAGCCGCGTCTCTTCGCTGGAGCACTCAGCTCGGGCCATGTGCGGCAGATGATCTGGGCGGTCGCCGGGCTCGACAAACGACCAAGAGGCCACCTATGACGGGTTTAGCTCTTGACCGCCGGGACGATTTGGCCGTGAGCCAGGCTGCCACACACCAGCGCGGTGCCGTGCAGGGTAGCCTGCAACGGCGGCGCTTCTGCCGCACCGCCGGCCTGCTAGCGCTCCTCCTGACAGCAGCCGTGGCGATGCCGGGGCCGTCGCGCGCAGTCGCCTTGTGGACCGATCCAGTCGTGCTATTCAGCACGGACCAGGGCTTCGTCTCCGCTCCCGTCATGCTGGCTGACCCCGAGAATACCGTGCACCTGTTCTTCATCTCGAGCGAATCGAACGCGCCGACGAAGGTCCGCCCCACGAACCTGGCCGGCGCCGCGGGCGCTGGGCTCCCTGGCCGCATCATGTACGCGCGGCTCGTCGCTGGCCGCTGGTCGCGTCCGATCGATATCCTCGCCACGCCGGGTGGCGCCCCAATAACGATGACCGACGTCGCGCTAGACACCGAAGGCTATCTGCACGTCATCTGGAAGAACGGCGCCACCGGTGCCCTCGAATACAGCCGGGCGCACGTTGCCGAAGCGGCCATCGGACCATCGGTGTGGACTTCCCCGCAAGCGCTGTTTGCCGACCCGCTGACCTCCGTGGAATACGGCGCGCCGGCCGCCATCACCGCAGGTCAGAATGGGTCGGTCCACTTGGTCTACGCTACCTTGGATGGTAACGTCGCCTATCGACGCTCGGACGATACCGGCGAGTCCTGGAGCCCCCCGGTGACGGTGGCCGGCCCCGACGCTCCCGACACGCGCCCCGGGATGACCCGCATCGCGGTCAGCGGAGATGGGAGTCTCGACGTAACCTGGACCGATCACGTGTACCCCAGCGGCTGGCCGCCGGTGGGTAGCTTCTCCAGCCGCTCAACCGACGGCGGCCTGACGTGGGGGAACCCCATCCGTATCACTGGTCCAAACTACGCCCTGGTGAACATGGTGACAACGGCGCCCAACATCATCCAGCGTGTGTGGAACGGAGTCGCTGCAGTGGGCGAGCGCCGTCACCAGTGGTCCGCCGATGGCGGCGCCACCTGGAGCCGGGCCACGCTCGTCGCACCGACCAGCACCATTTCCGGCGGCCTCACCGGCTACCCCGCGCTCGCTATCGACAGTGCTGGTGCCCTCCACCTCGCTACCGCGGTCGACAACAAGGGAGATATCGCACCCGGCGGCTCGATCTACTACCTCTATTGGGATGGCCAGCGCTGGAGCGCGCCGGAGTACATCTCCCGGGGCGCCCTGGGCAAACACCAGGTCGCTAGCCCAGCAATAGCCATAAGCGAGGGGAATCGGTTGCATGTGACCTATGAAGACGACAATGAGCGCATCTGGTACACCACCAGGCTACTCGACGCGCCCACCGTGTCGGCTAGCGTCATCCCGCCGCCACCTGTCGCCGTCGCGCCGCCCATGCAGCCGTCGCCCCGGCCGAGTCTCGTCAGCTATCCACCCCAGCCTACCGCCCCAATTAGCATGACCGATTTACAGCCCACCAACGAGCCCGCGGCCCCACTATTGATCGCCGCTATCTGCACTCTATTCCTCGTCAGCACGATAGTCCTTGCCCGTGCAACACGGCCAGCGTGAGGCAACCAATTCGATGAAGCAACACATCGCAGAGCTGTACCGCCACCGGGACCTGTTGCTCCTGTGGACGCTACGAGAGATCGGCGTCCGTTACAAGCAGTCGCTCCTTGGGGCAGGCTGGGCCCTGCTACAGCCGCTCGCTCTCATGGTCACCTTTACGGTAGTCTTCGGAATGTTCATTCAGCTTCCCAGCGACGGGGTCCCCTACCCGCTCTTCGCTTATACCGCACTCCTGGCTTGGACCTTCTTCTCCGCGTCCGTCACTCTGGCGATTCCTACTCTAGTCAACAACCTCAATTTGGTAACTAAGATCTACTTTCCACGAGAGATCCTGCCTATCGCTACCATACTCGCCTCGCTCGCAGACTTCTTTGTGGCGAGTATTCTCCTGCTGGCCGCCGTCCTATGGTACCATCTCCCCTGGTCGATCAACCTCCTCTGGCTGCCACTCATTGTCGTCGTACAGGTTCTGCTAGCGCTGGGGGTCGTGCTACCTCTTGCTGCACTGAACGTCTTCTACCGCGACGTACGGTTTGTCGTTCCGCTTGTCGTGCAGCTCTGGATGTACGCCACGCCGATCATCTATCCACTCTCTTTAGTACCCGCTAGCATCCGCCCATTCTATTCGCTGAATCCAATGGTGGGAATCGTGGATTCGTATCGCCGCGTCATCCTGCACGGCTCGCCACCCTCATTCGAATATTTCGGGCTGAGTGTGGCGGTGAGCCTGATTCTCGTGCTCGTCGGGTACGCCTACTTCAAGTCCATGGAACAGTACTTTGCTGACCTTATCTAGCCCTGCGGACGTGAACATGGTAGTGGACAGTGCTAGGGGCGGCGCCCCCCCTATCGTCGAGTTCGATCGCGTATCCAAGCGGTATCGCCTTGGCGCCAGCCACGGCAGCCTGCGCGATCTTGTGGCCGGCTGGGGCCGGCGTCTGACCCCGTGGCGAGCCAACGAGCCGGACACGCACGAGTACCTCTGGGCGCTTCAGGATGTGTCCCTCACCGTGCGCCCCGGCCAGGTCGTCGGCATCGTAGGCCACAATGGCGCCGGCAAGACCACGCTGTTGAAGGTCCTCTCCGGGGTGACCAAGCCGACCAGCGGTCATGTTGCTGTCGAGGGACGGGTGGCGGCCTTGATCGAGCTCGGCGCCGGCTTTCATCCTGATCTGACCGGCCGGGATAACATCTACCTGAACGGCGCCATCCTGGGACTGAGCCGCCAAGAGATCAAGGGCCGCTTCAACAGCATCGTAGAATTCGCCGAGCTCGAGAAGTTCATTGATACGCCCGTGAAACGCTATTCCTCGGGCATGTACGCTCGGCTCGGCTTCGCCGTGGCCGCGCACACCGACCCTGACTTGCTCGTTGTAGACGAAGTGCTCGGCGTCGGCGACGTCAGCTTCCAGCAGAAGTGCTTCGACTTCATCCATTCCTACGTCGCGGGCGACCGAACAGCGCTCTTCGTCTCTCATAATCTCTACGTACTCGAGCAGCTATGCAATGTCCTGATTTGGCTGGACCGCGGCCAGATCATCCGCTGTGGCCCACCGTCGGACGTCCTGCCCGCCTACTTCGACTACGAGGAGCAGCGGGCACTGGCGCAACAGACGGCTCCCGCCCCCCTGGACGGAGCGCTGCGCATCGAAAGCGTGCGGTTCGAGGATGAGGCCGGCGTGGCCCGAGAAACCTTCCCTACCGGGTCCGCCATTACCATCGCCCTGGAGTACACCACCACGGGACCAATCCGGCGGCCATCCTTCTGTCTCGGAATCACCAACCCTGGCGTCGGCCAGCCTCTGATTGGCGCGAGCATGCTTGCCGACGGACAAGCGCCGCCCCAGCTCAACGGTCGAGGCCTCCTCCGCTGCAGCTTCCCGTGCCTACCCCTCTTGCCCAGGGTCTACGAGGTTTGGGGAGAGATCTGGCACGAGGACCGCACCCGGACCATCGTCCGCTGGCAACGCCTCGGTCGCTTCCGGATCGCCTATCCAGAGACCGGACCCGACGCGCCCGGCACCGGCTCGATCCGGCACCTCCGAGCCGACGCGCCGATCCATGCGCCATATACCTGGGATTATTAGCCCCATGCTGCGACCATCCGATACGACCGCAGGCATCCACGAACCGCGCGCCGGACTCGGGCGAGGCCCGTCACGATTCACCCGCCTCGGACGCACAGCCCGCCCAAGGGAGTTCAGGCCATGCCGTGCGTAAGCGTCATCATCCCAACCCACAACCGGCGCGCGCTTCTCTTCGAGGCCATCGAAAGCGTTCGCCGCCAGACCTTCCCGGACTTCGAGGTGATCGTCGTGGACGACGGCTCGACGGACGACACTGCCACCGCCGTGGCCGCCCTCCCCGATAGCCGGCTCCGCTACGTCTACCAGGACAACGCTGGCCTGTCAGTGGCACGCAATCACGGACTCGCGGTCGCCCACGGGGAATTCATTGCCTTCCTTGACGACGACGATCTCTTCCTGCCCCGGAAACTCGAGACGCAGGTTCGCGAGCTCCGCCTGCGCCCTGACGTCGGCCTCACTGTGGGTGGCTGGAACACCATTGCGGCGGACGGCACCCTCCTCTCCGAGGTGCCCCCCAACCGCAGCGCACCCCTGGACCTCGAGGGCTGGCTGCTCAACTGTCCCTTCATAGTCCACGCTCCTCTCCTCCGCCGCAGTTGGGCCGAACGTATTGGCGGCTTCGACCCTCAGATCCGCTTCAGCGAAGACTGGGACTACTGGCTCCGGCTCGCGCACGCCGGCTGCCAAATGGCCTGGGGCTCGGATATCGTTTGTAGCTACCGCCTGCACGCCCAGACCCTCACCACCACCTACTCGTCGGATCGCACCGCTTCGCTACCCATCATCCTCCAAAAGTACTTCACCGAGCAGCCCAACATCCCCGCGCCTATCCTCGCTCAGAAGCCACGCTTCCTCGGTCGCGCCTACGTGATCAGTAGCCTTTCCGCCCTACAGTTTGAAGCCCATCAGGCGGCTGCCGAACGCATGGCGGCCGCTCTGTGCACCTTCCCGAGCTTCAGCACCTCCGCCCGTCAGGAGTTAGCCGACCTCATCGCCAACCTCGAGTTCGCCCATCTCGGTGTCCCGAAACCATCTCCTACCGACGTAATCACTCAGATCCTGCCCCCCGCCCTGCGAGCCGATAAGGCCTTCCTCCGCCAGCTCACCGCAACCCGTGCGAAGCATGCGGCGGCCAAAAGCCGTGGACATGCGCCCAATGCCACCGTCAGATCCCTGATTACCACCGCCATCCGGTACGATCCACACTGGGCATGCCACCGTTGGGTGCTACGGATGTTCCTGGAGACACTCGTCGCCGACGGCGTCATCCGAAACGCCCGCCGCATAGCCTCAATCCTCACCGTCCTTTGCTGAGGCTCCTGAATAGCAGCAGTAGACAACCCCGAGGTGATTCATGACTCGTACAATCCATATCACCCCCCGTCCCGCCCCCTCTGATCCGATTCCCACCGGCGCTCAGGCCGGCGCCTCCCATCATCAACACCCCGTGGTGCCCACCGTGCTTGCCGCTCCTCACCAGATCAGTCGGCGCCCGCGCGATGCCCAGGAACCGTTGGTGAGTGTTGTTATTCCCACCTATAACCGAGCCCCATTCCTGTTGCAAGCCATCGAGAGCGTCCTTGGCCAGACTTACCAGAACGTTGAAGTAATCGTCGTGGATGACGGATCAACCGATGGAACGTCCGCGGCTCTCCATCCATACCTCGACCGCATCACCTATATTCAGCAGGATAACCGTGGCGCCAGCGTCGCGAGAAACGTCGGCATTGCCGCCAGCAACGGCGAGTTCATCGCCTTTCTCGATTCCGATGACCTTTGGCTCCCTGACAAGCTTTCTGCACAGTTGTCATTGCTCCACTCCCACCCAGAGATCGCTCTCGTAGGCGGCCACGCCCTCATTCTCGGCGACGCCCCCGATAGCACGCCACACTTGTTTTCAGACTACAACGGCACAATCGTTCCATTCGAGCAGGTCTTGCTCGACACCCCGCTGATGACGCCCACTATCGTCGTGAGGCGGTCCTGTCTTCCAGACGGCGCACCGTTCACCCCCGGCCTGCGCTTCGGCGAGGACTGGGAGCTGTACTTGCGCGTGGCCCTGGCACACCCTGTTGGCTTCATCCCCAAGGTGATGGCCCACGTCCGCCGTCCAGGGGATAACATAACGACGGTATTGGCCAGCCAGCCGCAAGTCGACCTCAGACTGCAGAATCGCCTTCACGTCATCAACCATATCTGCTCGCTCCTGCCCAGTGGACAGGCCCGGCGCAACGCGTTAAGAGCGAAGGCAGAGGCGCGCGAGTATGCGGAGACCGCCATACCAAGCTACGTCAATGGAGAGTTTCGGCTAGGGGCCGAGCGCTTGGCCACCGCTGCCCGCTTAGATCCCGCAACTTGGCAGGATGGCGAGGAGCTGGTGCAGCTCGCCGTACACTATTTCAAGGTACTCGCTAAGGTGCGCGGTCGTGGCGAGGCCGCGCGATACCTCGACCAGTTGTTCCGCCATCTCCCCCCGGCGGTGCGCAACAGGCCGCGTTTCCAGAGACAGGTTTATAGCGACGCGCACATGGCTCTCGCCTTCGGCTACTACAGCCGCGGCGAGTTCGGTTGCGTCCTGCCGGAAGTACTGCATGGCATTATCAACCGCCCGGCGTGGCTCTCCAATCCCGGTGTCCGGTCAATCATCGCCCGCTCGCTGCTTCCCTGGCTGCGAAGTGCTCCGTCCGCGGGCGGTGTATAGACCATGCCGCCTCAACCCCGGCTGGCGCGGCGACGCCGGTCCGGTCGCGGACCTCGGTGCCGACCTCGTTGCAGACAGCGATGGACACAGTAGAAAGACCCAGAGAGGCGGCGCGCAATTGCTCGGGCGGGCTCGGCTGGCCACCGCCGACTTACACCGACGTAGCTGTCCGGCAGACCAACTGGGAGCGCCCAGTACCGAGATCAACAACTCATCTACCATGGATCAACAGCCTATCTACCTGCCCGGGCTATCTTTGTCCTGAGCTCTCGTGACGGTTACCGGTACCCACATCTGTTTTTCCTGTGTTTTAGCCACCTTCCTTGAGGAGGAGCCTCCGATGCTAAACTACCTCACCCCTCTCCTCTCTCTCCGACCTAAGCGCTCGCACGCGGTACCACTCCGGCATTCCTATAAGGCCGCGCTGCATTGGCTGCTATCCTATCGTCTCCCGGGTCCAGCAATTCCGGTCACAAACATCGACCCGACGCCCTATCCCGAGGTCACCGGTTATATAGTTCCCACACTACTCGAATGCGGCGAAAAAGACTTCGCGCTCGACTTGGCCAAGTGGTTGATCAGTGTCCAGCGGCCAGACGGAGGGCTGACCGCGCCCGACGGCTTGGACGAACCGTATCTATTTGATGTCGGACAGGTATTGCGCGGCTTGGTAGCAGTAGCACACGAACTGCCTGATGCCGAGGAACCGATTCGGTTAGCTGCAAACTGGATGCTCGACTCGGCTGACGGAAATGGTATCATACGTCCCATGCCTGATTGCGCATGGAGCCGCCGCTACGCACGGGATATTGACGAGAGCATTCATCTCTACGTGCTCCCGCCTCTAATTGCTGCCGGCCGTTTGCTGGGCGAGCAGCGGTACGTAGATTGCGCCGAACGCACGCTAGACTACTTCGTACACAAGCCGGACCTGCTTCAGTTCAACATGCTAACCCACTTCTACGGGTACGTATTGGAGGCCCTTGTTGACCTGGAGCGGCCAGATCTGGCACGGCTTGGCCTCCAGCCCGTTATGGATGCCCAAGACGCCAAAGGCGCCATTCCTGCTATCCCTGGCGCCAGGTGGATATGTTCGCCCGGCCAGGCCCAAATGGCCGTCGTGGGATACAAGCTCGGGGAAACCGTTTTCGCAGACAAAGCGATAGGCTATTTGCAGCGCCTGCAGAGGCCCGATGGCGGCTTCCTCGGCAGTTACGGGGCCGGTGCGGCATATTTCCCCAAGAGCGAACCTAGCTGGGCCTGCAAGTATTTCCTTGACGCCTACCATTGGAAGCTACGGACAGCCCCGACTGCTCAGGCAGAGCCATGTCGCATCTGACGCGTCGCTGTACGGGGCCGCTCTGGCACGCCACGCGCGCGGAGCGTGCTGCCCTCGCCATATACGCGGGGGCAGCGCCGGCCAGTCGGGGCAGGATGGAAGGTGTGAGCCGGTTGACCGAGGCCACGGGCAGCGACGACGGCGGGGGCGGGTACGGAATCGTTAGCTGATCGCCGCGCGGCCTGGCTTGGCCAGGCTAAACGGCGTAGGCTCCCTCGTGCGCATCGGGGGGCGCTGCTCGGAGATCAACCGCAGGCACATTGGAGGTCAACACGGTTTATACACCATCCTATTACCTTGCTCATTGGAGACCGCATGGCCACCTCGAGGCCGATAGGCCTGTGAGCCGCAGGCGGTCGGCCGCGGTAATTCCTCGCACGCAGGCGCTACGAGGTTGCGCGGGGAGTGCTTAGACATGCGTGCACAGATTCACGAACGCATCGTGACGCTCGGTGGCGGCACCGGATCCTTCACCATGCTCTCCGAGCTGCGGCGGGTCGCCACGCGGCTGTGGGCCATCGTGACGATGATGGACTCCGGGGGGTCGTCGCGCCGGCTGATGGACGAGTTCGGCCAGCCGCTACCGCTCGGCGACCTCCGGCAGGCCCTGGTGGCCCTCTCGCGGTCGAGCAACCTCTGGAGCAAGACTTTCAACTACCGCTTCCCGGACTCGCCCCAGGGCGTGGTCGGTGGCCACTCGCTCGGCAATCTGGTGCTCCATGCGCTGCAGGACCAGAACGACGGCGACCTCCTGGGCGCCATCGAGGACGCCGAAGAAATGCTCAATACCGCCGGCCACGTGCTGCCCGTGACACTTGAGCACGCGACGCTCTGCGCGGAGCTGAGCGACGGCACGATCGTCCGCGGCGAGACAGCCATTGACATTCCTGATAGCCGGCCCGTGTTGCCGATTCAGCGGGTGTACGCCGAGCCCGACGTCACCGTGCTCAACCGGACCCGCAAGGTGCTGGAACGCGCGGACAAGATCCTGATCGGGCCGGGCGACCTCTACACCAGCGTGATCCCCTGCCTGCTGGTGCACGGGGTGGCCGAGGCGATTCGCGCGTGCGATGGCGAAGTCTTCTACATCTGCAACGTGATGACCAAGCATGGTGAGACGGACGGGTTCCAGGCCTCGGATTTCGTGCGCGAGATTCACCGCTACCTGGGCCGCCGTGTGGATACCGTCGTCGTCAGCACCAGCGAGCACCGACCGGACCTCCTTGCGCGCTACCAGGAGGAGGGCGCCCAGCCGGTGCCCCCGGACCTGGATACCCTGCGCTCGCTCGTGCCCCGCGTCCTCACCGGCCCTTTCGCGCTCACCGAGCGCTTCATCCGTCACGACGCCGAGCGGGTGCTCGCCGCGATCTGGCCGGAGCTGGCCGACGCTAGCAGAGATCGCTACAGCGCCGGGCCGGTCAACGGACACGAGGACCGTGCGCTGTTGAGCTCCAACGGCGTCACGTTCGCGTTGAGACCATAGCGGCAGGACCAGAACATGGCGAACCGATTACGGGTTGTGAGCCTCTTTGGGACGCGGCCGGAAGCCATCAAATTGGCGCCGGTGGTGCGCTTGCTCAATGACGCGGGATGGGCCGACCAGATCGTGGTGGTCACGGGCCAGCACCGCGAGATGCTAGATCAGGTCCTCGGCATCTTTGACCTTCACCCCGACGTC
>Ga0070741_10008186_pt1 | contig 21147 bp, 17 predicted proteins | sample Coa_R1_4_FD_66440 | JGI IMG/M metagenome (GOLD analysis project Ga0070741, IMG submission 66440) | Surface soil microbial communities from Centralia Pennsylvania, which are recovering from an underground coalmine fire - Coalmine... | ecosystem: Environmental > Terrestrial > Soil > Unclassified ...
TCGGTGAGCGAAGGAATGGTGACTTCCAGATACGGCTGCCTGGAAAAGTTGCCGTACTTTGATTCGTCGAAGGCGCGCTCCAGGTAATCGATCTCGTTGCCGATGTGAATGCGGCCCTTGAGCGCGGAGGCGTCGCCATTCTTGACCGCCGCGAATTGCGGTAAGGCGGAGAGCGCCAGGTTCAGCTTGGCGACCGTGCCGTTGCCCCGGTAATGCTGCAGCTTTTGCACAAAGTCAGGCGAGAGGTGAACCGGGTCGGTCAGCTTCAGCAGCGTCCGCTTTGGATCCGCATTGGAGACCACTGCCTTGGCTGAGATCTCTTCTCCGGTGGAGAGCAATACGCCGAGAGCCTTGCCGTCTTGCACGCGAATTTCGATGACTTCCGCGCCATTGCGAATCTCCGCGCCGGCCGCCTGGGCAGCCTTGGCCATCGCCTGCGTAACCGAGCCGATTCCGCCTGCGGCGAAAGCGGCTGAACCCGCCGGGTGGGGATCTCCTGCGGCCCGAATCAGCAGCACCAGCGCGCTTCCCGCCGACCACGGGCCCAGGAAGGTCCCGAAGACCCCGCGGGCGGCGATGAGGGCGCGCAGAAGTTCGGTTTCGAAATACTCCGACGCCAGGTCTGCGACCGCCATCGGGCCCCAGCGCAGCAAGCGGAACATATCTTTCTTGCCCAGGCGGCGGATGGCGCGTCCCGTCTTCAGCATGCTCCACAGGTCCCCGCGGCTGGGGTCGTCAATGTTGGGAGGAATCGTCGCCAGCGCGTCCCCGATTACTTTGCTGATCTTCCCCAGGGACTGCTCAAATTCTGGATACCTGGAGGCATCTTTCTGGGAAAACGCCGCGATCTCCCGCGCAGACTTGGCGGCATCCTGATAGAGCGAGAGGGCGCGCCCGTCCGGCGTCAGCGCTGTCACGCAAATCTCGGGAGTGATCATCCGCAGCCCGTGCTTCTCCAATTGCATCTCGCGAATGATGTCAGGCCGAATGGGACCAGTGGTATGGGCCAACGTCGAGCAGCGGAATCCAGGATGAAATTCGTCCGTGATCGCGGCGCCCCCGACCTGCGCGCTGCGTTCCAGCACCAGCGGCTTGAAACCGGCTTTGGCCAGGTAGAAAGCGGTGACCAGGCCGTTGTGTCCCGCGCCGATGATGACCACGTCCCGCTGGTTATTTCCTGCCATATTAAGCGGCTCCCTTGATGTCTTTGAGAATTTCCAGCGCCGCTAACCGGCCGTTTGCACCCATGATCCCGCCCCCGGGGTGCGTCGCCGACCCACACATGTACAGATTCTTGATGGGCGTCCGATATTGCGCCCAGCCGGGCACCGGACGCAGGAAGAACAGTTGCTCCAGCGAAAGCTCGCCCTGGAAGATGTTGCCTTCGCTCAGGCCCCATTCCCGCTCCAGATCAAGCGGCGTGACGACCTGCTTCTGGATGATAATGTCCTTCAGATTCGGGGCGTACTCGGAGATTGTGTCCACTACCGTATTCCCGAAAGCTTCCTTACGATCATCCCAATTCAGTCCAGGCCGCAGCTTGTAAGGCGCATACTGCACAAAACATGACAGCACATGCTTTCCCGGAGGGGCGACCGAAGGATCGGTCAGCGACGGAATGACCATATCGATGTACGGACGCTTGGAGAAATCGCCATATTTGGCGTCATCGTAGGCCCGCTCCATGTATTCGACGGAAGGAGAGATTGAAATGGCGCCGCGCAGGTGCGCGCCGGGCCCGGGCATGCATTTGAAGTTCGGCAAAGCATCCAGCGCCATGTTCACCTTGCCCGAGGAGCCGCGAAACTTGTAGCGATTGACCTCTTCCAGGAAATCCCCCGGCAGATGCTGGGCTTCGATGAATCGAGTGAAGGTGAGCCGCGGATCGACGCTGGAAGAGATCACGTCCGCGTAGACTTCATCTCCATTGGCCAGCACTACCCCTTTAGCCTTTCCGTTTTTCACGAGGATCTGGGAAATGCCGGATTGGGTGCGGATCTCGACGCCGGCTTCGCGCGCCGCGTCAGCGATGGCATTTGAAATCGCCCCGGTGCCGCCGCGGGCGAATCCCCACGCCCGAAAGGCGCCATCGATCTCGCCCATGTAGTGGTGCAGCAGGACGTAGGCCGTCCCCGGAGAGCGCACGCCCAGGAACGTTCCAATGATCCCCGAAGCCGACATGGTGGCCTTCAGCACGTCGGTCTCGAACCATTGATCCAGAAAGTCGATGGCGCTCATGGTCATGAGCTGGACCTGGTTGTACTTGTCGTAGCTCGACATCCCCTGGAAGCGGCGTCCGATGAATAGCAACTTCATCAGCTCGCGCGGATTCAGGGTCGTGGGATCGGGAGGGACCATGCTCAAAATCGGCTTCACGAAGCGGCACATCGCCTGCATCGCCTTGCCGAACTCGTCGTAAGCCTCTGCGTCCACCCGCGAGTGGCGGGCGATCTCCCGGTGCGTCTTTCCGTGATCGTTGACCCGCCACAGGTAATCGCCGCTCGGCATGGGCGTGAAAGTGCCGTCCAGCGGAAGAATCTCCAGGCCATGGCGGGGAAGATCAAGATCCCGAATGATCTCCGGGCGCAGCAGCGACACTACATAGGAACAGACCGAAAACTTAAAGCCGGGAACGATTTCCTCGGTACAGGCTGCGCCGCCCAGCACGTGGCGGCGTTCGAGGACCAGGACTTTTTTGCCGGCGCGGGCCAGGTAGGCCGCATTCACCAGGCCGTTGTGGCCTCCGCCGATCACGATCACGTCGTAAGAATTGGAACCAGCCATTCGCGGTGAGCTCCTAGCGTGTAGCTTTAATTTTCGGACGGAAACGCAATGATACTCGCGCCGGGAACCGGGCGGCAGAAAACATCAGAGGCCGCTGGGAAGTACATTCCAGCTTCGGAGGATGCTGCACAACAGGGGCAGGATGGTGCGCATGAGCTTGAGTCGAACCGCTATTCTAGCGGGAAGAGCGCCTTTTGTCTGTAAAATTGCGCGCCCTGACTGCCAGTCACCGGACAAAACGGTTGCCGCTCAGCCGTCATGCTAAATATAATCCGGACTTCTGCGGATTCTCCCTTCGTATTCCTTCCTGCCCGTGCGGCTCATTTTTTGGGGCATGACGAGAAGGAAGGGGGATGAGGAAATTACCTTGCCGATTGGAACTGCATTCCACGAGAGAACGTTCCCCCTCTGTCACAGCCTGAACTATCGCGAGTGGTCGGGTTATTACACGGTGAGCGTGTATGAAGTGCATCACGAGCACGAGTACAACGCCATCCGCAACGCAGCCGCCCTCATCGATATTTCGCCGCTCTACAAGTACATGATCACCGGAAGGGATGCGACCCGCCTGGTAAACCGCGTGATTACCCGCGATATCAACAAGGTCAAAGTCGGCCAGGTCATTTACTGCTGCTGGTGCGATGAAGACGGCAAGGTCATCGACGACGGCACCATTTCGCGTCTGGAGGAGAACGTCTACCGCTGGACGGCGGCCGATCCCAGCCTGCGCTGGTTCCGCCAGAACGGCCTGAACATGGACGTGCAGGTCGAAGACATTTCCGAGAAAATCGCCGCGCTCGCATTGCAGGGCCCGACCTCCGCGAAGCTGCTCAAAGCCGTGGCGGAGGCCGACATCGCCAATCTCAAGTATTTCCGGGTCACGCGCGGCAAGATCGCCGGTGTGCCGGTCGACATTTCCCGTACCGGCTATACCGGCGACCTGGGATATGAAATCTGGATGCCCTGGAACGATGCCGTCAAAGTGTGGGATGCGCTTGCGGACAAAGGCAAGCAGTTCGATCTGCATGCGGCGGGCATGCTCGCATTGGACGTTGCCCGGGTGGAAGCGGGACTGCTGCTGATCGAGGTGGACTATACCAGTTCGAAGAAGGCGCTGATTTCTTCCCAAAAGTTTTCCCCCTACGAGTTAGGCTTCGCAAAGATGGTGCATCTGGACAAGGAAAACTTTATCGGCAAGCGCGCACTGGAGAAGGACGCCAGGAATGGAGTGTCACGCCAGCTTGCAGGCCTGGTAGTGGATTGGACCGACGTCGAGCAACTCTATGAACGCTACGGGCTCACGCCGGCGGCGCCCGCCCAGGCTTCGCGCGTGCCCGTGCCGGTGTATTCCGGAGACCGGCAGATCGGAAAAGCCACGACCACCACATGGTCTCCCACCCTGAAGAAGATGATCGCGTTGGCCAGTTTGGAGACGCAATACTCGAAGCCCGGGACTGATCTGCAAATGGAGGTCACGATCGAAGCCATCCGTTTGAAGACCAACGTGAAGGTCACGACCCTGCCCTTCTTCAATCCGGCAAGGAAAACAGCAACGCCAGTGTAGGGGCGGACGCCCTCGTCCGCCCCGCGCGCGCAAGCGCGCGTGTGAGGCGAAACCGGTCTCAGGCATAGTAATCGCGCGCGAAGCACCACTCCGAACGAATGCCGGGGCTACATAGCCCCTCGGGCTCTCCGCCTTCCTGAGCGGTAAATCCAGACGCCCACCAGCAGCAACGCCCCACATCCCCCTACGATTTTGAACACGGCTAAAGGCTTGTTGGGCTCGTCCGGCTGTGGAATCAGCGACAGCACAATGGTCAGGCTGGTAGTCAGAAATCCCAGAATTGCGACCAGTTTCGCCACCATGCTCCCCCCCGGCACGCGAATCACATCCGGCCCGGCGGGCTCGCGCTGCAATTTGATCATCGCCGCGAACAGGTAGAGGTAGGGGATGAAATACGTTATCACTCCCATGCTGACCAAAACGTCGTAAGCGCCTTTCACGCTGGTGCCGGCCTGTCCCAGGAAGATGAACACCACTCCTAGCAGGAACTGAGTGAGCAACGCCACCCATGGTGTTTTCCATCTTGGGTGCAGGGAGCCAAAGGCCTTGGGAAGAAAGCGGTCCAGTCCGGCAACGAAGGGCAGTCGCGCCACTGCTGCCAGATAAGCCCCGGCGGCCCCGATATTGCTCAGCGCGATCAGGAATGCGGCCAGCGGCAACACTCCGGGGAACCCCACGCGCGCGGCCGTTCTCGAGACTGCTTGCACCAGTCCCTGCAGACTGTTGACTTCGGCGGAGGGCAGAGCCAGCAGCACGCAAACCGTGCCCAGGATGTAGCAGACGGTGACCGTCACTCCGGCTGCCAGTAAGGCGAACGGAATGGTTCGCCGCGCGTTTTGGATCTCTTCTCCCATGAACGATGCGGCTTCGCATCCGCCGAAAGCAAAGGTCAACACCGACCAGAAGATGATGTCGTTCCAGTGTGTGCTGGGAGTCATCGAATGCAGCGTGAAGCGGGTTGCCGATCCAAAGCGGTGCCATGCCAGCAAGCCCATCAAAATCACGATTCCCACGGGAATCCACATGGCGAGGGCCCCGATGTTGTGCAACCACTTCCCCACGTCGAGACCGACGATATTGAGCAACGTCGCTGCGCTCAGGGTAAGCAGGGAAAAGACGATGTAGAAGGTTGCATTGCCGGACAGATGCTGCCAGTTGGATTCCCGCATGAACAGCACATTGCTGGCGGCGAAGTAGAGCACGGCAGGGAAGTAGGGAAGGTTGCTGGTCCAATACGTCCACGCCGACATGAAGCCGGAGAAATCGCCGAAGGCGCGCTTGCTCCACACATAAAGCCCGCCTTCACTGGGATAGCGCGACGAAAGCTCCAACACGGACAACGCCAGCGGGGTGTAAAAGCAGAACCATGCGCCCGCCCAGATGACGATCGAACTCGGCCCCGCGGCTGCGGCGCTTGCGATCCAGCGCAGGCTGATGCCCGTGATCACGTAAAACAGCAGCAGATCGCGGAATCCCATCACCTGCCGGGGCCGGTTAGGATTTTCCGCCTCGGCAATCGAAACGCCGCGGTATAGAAAGGCGGTGGTCTCGGTCTGCCGCTTCTGATTGGGTTCTGCCAATGTGTGTCCCAGGGTCAAGCCAGGCTAAGCAGGGAACAAGAGGAATAACACCGGGACACCAGAGCCGCAAGGTGAAACTGCGAGCATGCGCTGGAGTACCCGCGCCCGTCACGCGCCGGGCGCCGCCCTCCGGTGGCTGCGCTTCCAGTACAGATATCCCGGGACACCGATCAGCACGATGAACGTTCCCCAGAAGGCTTCCTTGGGCCGCGTGATGATCGTGTTGAGCGTCCACGCCGCGCCGATTACCACATAAATGGCCGGCAGCCACGGATATCCCGTGCAGCGATACGGCCGCGGAATATCGGGGCGCTTCCAGCGCAGCACGAACATGCCGATCACCGTCAGCGTGTACGACAGCACCATGCCGTAGATCACATAGGTGTAAAGCTGGTCGTAGCGTCCGCTCATGGTGAGCGCAGCAGCCCACAATCCCTGCCCGATCAGGCTGAACGCCGGGGTTCGCCACTTGGGATGAATCACGGCCATGCGCCTGAAGAAGACCCCATCTTGCGCCATGGCCAGATAGACGCGCGCTCCGGAAAGCGTGCACGTCGCGGCCGCGCTGAAGCAGGACACGGCAATCATCAAGGATAACCACACCGCCGCCTGCGGCGAGAACAGCACCCCTGCCGATGCGTGCGCGATGGTTTCATAATTCGCGATTTCCTTCAGCGGCAGCGCATACATGTACGTCAGATTCATCGCAATGTAAATCACGCCCACGGCGAGGACGCCCAGGACCATGGCCAGTGGCACATTGCGCCTGGGATCCTTCACTTCGCCCGCCACCCACGTCACGTACACCCACCCATCGTATGCCCAGAAAACGGCGATCAGACCCACGCCTAGGGCCGAAATCAATTGCATCGGCCCCAGCCCCATGCTCAGACTCACGCCCTGCGGGTGGAAGTTAGACCAATTGCCTTTACCGATGGCGAATCCCAGCACCACAAATGCCGCCATGGCGGTGAATTTTGTCCAGGTCGAAACGTTCTGCAGAAGGGCGCCCCATCGCAGTCCAACCACATTGACGTAGGTCAGAACTGCGATCAGGAGTAAGCCGAACAGATGCGCCCGGGTGAACACAATGCCCGCGAGCGTAAATACAACGTGCTCCTGCGAAACCAACGGCACGACCTGCCCTACATAGGACGCCGATGCAACAGAGAGCGCGGCAATAGTCCCCCCATTTGCGACCGCAAACAGCATCCAGCCATAAAGAAACGCAATCAGGTCCCCATAGGCCTCGCGCAAGTAGATGTACTGCCCGCCGGAATCGGGGAACATCGACCCTAATTCAGCGAAGGCGAAGCACGCGCAAAGCGAAATCAGCGCGCCCAGGACCCAGACCAGCAGAAACAGGAGAGGATGCGGCAGCGGCTTGGCGATGTCTTTCGCGGTGAGAAAGATGGATGAGCCAATAACGCCGCTGACCAGCAACAGCACCGAGTCCAGCAGGCCAAGTCCGCGAACCAGGGTAGGCTTATCGTCAGGAGATTTTAGTTTTGCCGAGGAGTCAACGGGTAAGACGGGGATGGGTTCCATTATCCGATTCCGAGTTCGTCCGCCGACTCCAGGGCCGTTCCACAGCGGCGGCAGATGACCGACGAGCAATCTCCGCAGGTCAGGGGATCATTGACTTCCTCTGCGCAATTCGGGCAATAGAGCGAGCTCGGACCCGGCTCCGGGGCGGCGTTCTCAGGTTGCGGCGTCATCAGGAGAAGAACTGTAGCACACAATCTACCAGCGGCTTCGGCTCGCTCTTCCCCGCTGGCGGCGGTGTGTAGAGATTCGAAAGAGGCACAGGCTCGCCCCCTGCGCGCTACGACGCGCATGGTTATAAAATTCAGGGAGACACTGAGAACGGAACAAAGCCATGTCTGAAAAGCCCCAAACTCCGGACGAGAAGCTGCAACAGGAATTCAACCGCTGGGCCAGCGAAGGCGAAGGTCCAAAGATGGAGCGGCATCATCTCGACATTACCGGGAAAACCATCCGTCTCATGGATCTGCGCCCGGGCGAACGCGTGCTCGATCTCGGCTGCGGTTCAGGATGGGCGACGCGCCTTCTCGCGCGCCTGGTCGGCGACGGGCCCGAAGGATTCGGCCAGGTCGTGGGCCTCGATGTTTCCGACGAGATGGTGCGCCAGGCTCGCGCCGCCTCGAAGGAATTCGACAACATCCTCTACGTTTGGGGATCGGCTATGCAGATTCCCTGGGAAGAAAATTTCTTCGACAAAGTGCTCTCGGTGGAATCGTTCTACTACTATCCGGATCAGGACCGGGCCTTGATGGAATTATTCCGGGTGATGGCTCCCCGACGCAGGCTGTTTATCCTGATCAATCTGTACCGCGACAACCAGTACTCACTGCAGTGGGTCGATAAACTGAAGGTGCCGGTTCACGTGCGCTCCGCGGATGAGTATGTCGAACTGCTCAAGAAGCACGCCTTCGAAAATGTCGAAGCCCGGCGCGTCCCCGACGACACCCCGACTCCGGACGATTACCAGACGAAGTCGTTCCACAGCCTGGAAGATCTGCGGGCATTCAAGCGCGAAGGAGCGTTGCTGCTGATGGCCTCAAAACCCGACCTGCGCACTCCCGCTCCCGGCTACACCATCTATTGATACTCACGAGCAAGGACGCAGATGGAACAATAATGTGAGGACAGCCGCCCTCGGCTGTCCTGGCGGGCGAGCTAGCTAGCCTGGGGTCTCATCGCCAGAACTAGATCTCATCGTCATCATCCTCCTTGTCCCGATGGCTGCGATCTTTCACCGGGCTCATCGCCCGCCCATCCTGTGCATGATGGATATCGATCCTTCCGTTCACGTTTCCCAGCCGGATCTGTGTTCCGCCCTTGCCCAAATCTCCCCGTAGATCGTGGCCGACAAAGCGGTGGTTGTTCACATGCAATCCGAAATCGTTGTGTATTCCACCCGACACCGTGCTGGCTTCGATCTCGGCGTTGGCATCGGAAGGGATCGTGAGATCGACCGAGCCGTTCACCGAATTCAATTCGACCGATTGCCCGGGGAGCTTTACGAACTTCGCGTCCAGGTGTCCATTGATCGTGGACAGCTTGGCTCTCCCGCCGAGATCGTGAGCGTCCACCCGGCCGTTGATGCAGGATGCGCGGACCTCTCCGCTGATTCCGCCCACCTCTAGCGCTCCGTTGATCAGCTTGATTTCGTCCAGCCGCACGCCGCGCGGGACCGTCAACGTGTACTCCACAGTCGCGGGATTGTTATGCGAACCCCAGTTCCAGCTTTGTTGGTGGTGGGGGTATTTGGTCTCGATCGTGAGGTAATCCTTCCCGGATTCGATCTCGATCCTGGCCTCTTCGAGCCGCTCCCTGCTGTCAGCGTACTTGACGGCATCGACCTTAACCTCGTTCCGATCCCAGCTGGAGATGTGCACATCGCCGTTGATGTTGGAGAGCTCGACCCGGCCGTCGGCAGTGATCGCGTAGGTCTGGTGAAACTCTTCGCTAAGGGCGCCGCGATGATCGGAGGCCTGCGCCACTAGCGCGAGCGAGAGCAGGGCACAGAGGGTCCCTATTATGTTCCCCAACCGGGGAGCGGATTGGCGGTAGTGGTTCATGGCGGAAGTTCCTTTCAACGCGTTAGACGTCGGTGCTCACAAATTGTGAGGCGAAGAGCCCAAATCTGTCTCCGTCCAGAAAAGGATACGAAAGTTACCTCGGTGACGTTCCCCGGCCCACGGGCGTGAAGGACAATCCCTTCAAGGTGTTACTGGGGTTTTGTTCTTGTCGCAGCTAACAGGAGAAACCGCGCCCGGACGCCGGCAAAGGATCCTTTTGCCTGCTTTCGCCCTGTGTTGCGCGTTTCTCACCGCCGTCCTTCGATGTTCTGCGCAAACTCCGGAGGACAAACCTGTTCCCATCCTCAGTGGCAGTATCGGCACATTCAGCTTCGTCACCGCAGGACAGAATGTGATCAATACCCAAATCAACCCGGTGCTGCTGGTGCCATTGGGAGATCGCTGGCTGATCGAGTCGCGAGCCGAGTTCGAAGGCGAATTCCAGCGACCTGCCGGGGGCGGCCCTTACGGCGGCCCGGTACAGAAGCACGTCGACTATGCCCAGGTTGATTACATAGCGAATCCCTATCTCACGGTTACCGCAGGCCGTTTTCTGACCCCATTTGGCATCTTCAACGAACGGCTTTATCCCGTCTGGATCCGCAGCTTGCAGCCGGATCCTCTGATTCTTCCGCTACGCACAGCTCCCAGTGACGGAGCCATGTTCCGCGGCGGATTTTCTGTAAACGGTCGGGCAAATATGAATTATGCCCTGTACGTCTCCGCCACCAGCATCGGAGTGGCGAGCGTGGACTCGGAGCGCCACGCCGGCGGGCGCATGGGGTTCTTCTTCCCCGGGCCGCGGCTTGAAATTGGCGGTTCCTGGCAACGTACCCTGCAGGAAGATCGCAAGAACGCGTTCGGATTTCATCTGGGCTGGCAACCGGCAAAAGTGCCGCTGAACCTGCGTTCCGAATTTGCCCGCTCGTTTGAAGGCAGCGGCTACTGGGTCGAGGGCGCCTGCCGCCTCAGCCAGGTTCACTTCTGGCAAAAAGCTATGCGGCGCACCGAAGTGGTCGCCGGCGCCCAGCAGTTCCTCGTTGGCGCGATCGGGGCTGCTGGGGAGTCGGAATACGACCTGCCCGCCGTGAACACCCGCGAGGCAGATTTCGGCGTCAATTACTTCCTGCGCGACGGCCTGAAGGGCATCTTCAGTTATGGCCGCCAGTTCAGTTCAGCGGGAAATTTCAATCAGTGGAGCTTCGGCCTCGCCTACCGCTTCCTTGTGCCGCTCGGGCGCGTAGCTACGCCGCAGGAGGCGCCATGAAGAATTGCCTGGCGAACTCGCTACTCGCTCTGCTCTTCGTCCTGGTCCTGGCCTGTTCGGTATTTGCCGGAGCGCCAGAAGGGAAGAAGGATCTGGCGGTTGCACCTGCCGTGCAGGCCAGCAGCGCTGGCCAGATGCGAATAGAAGGCGAGCAGCGTTTCCGCGCCAATTGCGGCCGCTGTCATGCCGCTCCCCAGAAGTTTCCTCCCCGAATGATGGCCACTGTCCTGCGCCACATGCGGGTGCGCGCCACCATTACCGCCGAAGATCGCCGTTTGATTCTGTTCTATATGAGCCAGTAACGCACCAGGCACCGCCCCCAAAGCATGATTAACCGCATGACAGTTCGGCGTACAGTGGTAAGAATGCTGGCTGGAGCACTCATGGTCGGCAAGCTGTGGGCGCAGGCTCCGCCACACGTGATCGAGATTACCGCGGACCGCGACAGCCGCTACCGCATGGCCGGGCTGCGCACGCCGCAGATTACCGTCAAGGCGGGCGAGCCGGTGCTCCTGCGCGTGACCGCCAATCGGGGCAAATCGTGGAATCGCGATGGCTCGATCCACGGCTTCACCCTGCTGCGGGCCAGGGACCGAACGAAAGTGGACGGGTGGGATCTGCTGTTCAAGCCCGGGAAGCAGGAATTTCTGCTTACGGCTCCCGCCGAACCCGGAGAATATGAAGTCGTCTGCACCGTGATCTGCAGCGAAGATCACGAAGGCATGCACATGAAATTCACTGTGCTGCCCTAGCAAACTCAGGGGGATGCAATGATCCGGATGATGACATTGTGCGCTGCGGGAATACTGGCCTTCGCCGCTATGGCTCAGGGTCAGGCTTCACAGCTGTTCCACGGAGAGATTTCCGACAGCCAGTGTGCCCTGAACGTGCATTCGCTGACCCGTTCCCACCAGGAAATGTTGAAGTCCAAATCCATGGGCGGAACCTCCAACACCTGCTCGGTCTATTGCATTGAGCACCTGGGCGGCTATCTGGTCTTATCCCGGGGAAACGACGTGTACCGCCTGGACCGCGCCGATCTTGTCCACGGGTTTGAGGGGCGGCGCGTGGTAATCGACGGAGTGCTGGATCCAAAGCTCAAGCAGATTCACGTGCTCAAGATTGACCTGGAGCGCCGTCCCTAGTCTTACCTGCTTCCGTAATCAGGAAAACGCAGAGTATCGTCATAGCCGGCTCGATCGGAACGCGGTAGCGTGGGCTGGGAAACACCAGGTAGTAGATCGTCGGATAGATGGCCAACAGCCAGAACAGCAGCCACGCGCCGGGCCGCCGCATCCTCAACGCGCGGGCGATTCCCCAGAAGGTCAATACCGAGGACGCCAGGAACAACGAGTTCTTGGCTTCGCTCAACCATGGCGGCTGCGTTGCCTTGGGTGGTCCCGCCCAGAAGTAAATGAACCGCTTCACGCATAGCCCGAAAAACCTGGCATAGTCCGCCTGAATGTACTGCAGAGCTTGTTGCCTGCGCATCGCAATGTACGGCAATTCGCCCATGGATTCGTACTGCCTCATGCCGTAGACGTCCTGCGTGGGATGGAGATATTCCATCCAGGTGCCGTCGGCGCCCGGACCATTACCCAGTCGCAATTCCGCTCCGAAGTTGTCCCGGACAAAGATGAACTTCCCGAAAGTCCGGTAGTCGCGAACCAGCCAGGGCGCAATGCAGGCCAGGAAAACAACAGAGGCGAGGACCACTCCGGCCATGGACCGTTTCCCACGCTTTGCGCGACGGTACCAGGCCCACAAGCCCGCCGCCGGCAAGAACGACAGCAGAGATGTATTGCTCAGAGCCGCGATCGCCCAGAGCAGTCCAAATTGAAGCCAGGGAACCACCCCTTCACGATCTTCCAGGGTCAGTGCGAGCCAGAAAATGGTGGTAAGCAGAAGAGCCGCTAAACTGGTTTCCCACACCGCGCGCGTGCACCAGAAGATCACGTTGGGCAGCAGCGCCCACGCCCATGCGGAAACAATGGCGACTTTCTCCGAGAAGATCCGCCGCGCGATTAGGAATATTGGGATGCAGGTCAGCGCGGAAAAGCCGCTGTTGATCGCCAGCAGCGCCAAAGCCGATGCCTGCGAATAAATGCCAAACGTGCGGAACACTCCCGCCACTAAATAGGGATACAGAGGAGGTTCCCATGCGGTCGGCCCGGTCTGCGGCCCGAACGGGTTGCTGAAGCCTTGACCCGACGCGATCGAGGCGGCAATGCGCCCCATTTCCCAGCCGAAACTGAAATTATTATCGGCGGCTTTGAACCGATAGGTATGGCCGATAAGGATCCACGAGAGGCGAAGCAGCAAGGCGACCAGCATGATCCAGTACGGCGAGCTTCCAACCCGCATCCAGCCTGCCATGACACTCGAAGCTTGCTTGTGTTCTGCTGCCGGGCTTGCTTCCATGCGTGGTTCTATTTGTAGCTGAGGAATTCCGCCGCGGCAACTTCACCCTCGCCGTAATGGTCGGCATTCTCGACGGCGGGCTCAAATCCGGTAAAATGATTGCTTTTAACTGGATTGTCGGTTTTGACTGCATACCTCATGTTCAGTGCTGCTCTGGCGCTTTCGGTCGGACCCAAGGGAATCGTTCCTTATATTCGTCAGCATTTCCTGGACACCACCTTCCGCGGCCTCTACCACGTCAATGCTTTCGATCTCGCCTTGCTGATCCCCTATTTCGTCGTTCTGATTCTGCTCGCGGGTTACGGAATGCACCGTTACATCCTGGTGTATCTCTATTACAAACACCGTCAAAACCGAACCACCGACCCCGCCGCATATTTCCAGGAGCTTCCCAGAATCACGGTGCAACTGCCCATCTTCAATGAGCAGTATGTGGTCGAGCGCCTGCTGGACTCGGTCTGCAAATTGAATTACCCGCGCGAGAAGCTGGACATCCAGGTGCTGGATGACTCCACCGACGAGACCGTCGAAGTCGCCCGCGGCCTCGTGGAGCGCTATGCGGCCCTGGGCAATCCCATTACGTACCACCATCGAACCAATCGGCACGGCTTCAAGGCGGGGGCGCTGGCCGAAGGGCTGCAATCGGCGCAGGGCGAATTCATCGCCATCTTCGACGCTGATTTCACGCCTTCCGAGGATTTCCTGATGCGCACCATCCATCACTTCACGGATCCGAAAATCGGCATGGTGCAGACGCGCTGGACCCACCTGAACCGCAACTATTCCTTCCTGACCGAAGTTGAGGCCATTCTGCTGGACGGGCACTTCGTCCTCGAGCACTCCGGCCGCGCCCGCACCGGGCTCTTTTTCAACTTCAACGGCACGGCCGGAATGTGGCGCCGGGCCGCGATCGAGGAAGCGGGCGGCTGGCAACACGACACCTTGACCGAAGATACCGACCTTTCCTACCGCGCTCAGCTGAAGGGATGGAAATTCATCTACCTGCAGGACGTGGAATGTCCCGCCGAGCTTCCCATCGAGATGACTGCCTTCAAGACCCAACAGGCGCGCTGGGCGAAGGGACTCATCCAGACCGGCAAGAAGATTTTGCCTCGCGTGCTCCGCAGCGACGCCCCACTGCATACCAAGATCGAGGCCTGGTATCATCTGACCGCCAACATCAGCTATCCCCTGATGATCATGCTCTCGGTGCTGCTGCTGCCGGCCATGATCATCCGCTTTTACCAGGGCTGGTTCCAAATGCTCTACATCGACCTGCCTTTGTTTCTGGCTTCGACGTTCTCGATCTCGAGCTTTTACCTGGTGTCCCAAAGGGAACTGTTTCCCAGGAAATGGCCTCGCGCCCTGCTCTATCTGCCATTCCTGATGGCGCTTGGAATTGGCCTTACCATCACCAACACCAAGGCCGTTATTGAGGCTCTGATCGGCAAACAAAGCGCCTTCGCCCGCACGCCTAAGTACCGTGTCATAACCCGGCAAGACCGGATCGGGGCGACCAAATATCGCAAGCGTCTCGGCTGGGTGCCCTGGGTCGAGTTGCTGATCGGCGCCTACTTTGCCTCCACCATCTACTACGCGGTTGAAAACGAAAACTACATCACAGTTCCATTTCTGCTGCTCTTTGTGATGGGATACTGGTGTACCGGGTTAATGTCGTTGTTGCAGGGACGCTTTGGGAGTTCGTCGCTGCGGAGAACGGCGCACACCAAGCCATTCCCGGTCGGGGTCTAGTTGGCTGTAACTTGGATCCTCTTGAACTCATCTCATCCGGAGTGCCAATTCCGTTCGGCGCAGGTGCCTTGATGAAGAGACTCGGGACTACAGCAATCCTCCTTCTCGCTGCGGCCACGCTCAGCTTTGCCGGCGAGAACCTGAAACTGAACCCCAACCTCGATTTCAACAGCGACAGCCAGGACGGCCCGCTCATTACGGGCGACAAGATGGACGCTGGCTTTGTCCCCGGCGCCCCGGCATACGTCATCATGTATGGCGAAGCCTGTTTCAACTCCAAGCGCCAGGCGCGGCGCACCGTCGATCTCTATGCTAAGTACAAGGGGCGAGTCCAGTTCATCGTCATCGATATCGACGGCTACATCTCCCGGGAGCAGGGAACTCTGAAAAGGCGCTATTTTCAGGGGCGCATTCCGCATGTCCTGGTCCTGGATCGAAGCGGCGCGGTGCTGTACAACCGCTCCGGGGAGGTGGACTCGGCAGCGATGTCCAGCCTGCTCGATCAAGCTTTGCGATGACTTCTGGCCTTCGCTTGACCGCTCAGTTACAATCCACTCGCCGAAAATTCCCGTCCCGGATGCATCGGGTATTTTCCAAGGAGGATGCGATGCTCCGCTCGCATAGAATTCTCCACCGTAGCGCTGTCGTGCTCATCTCGTGCTTCGTCCTCAGTTGTGGAAGTGCTCACGACGCCGATGAGTATTACGTCTTTCTGGCGGCGAATATCCAGCTTCCCTATTGGAAGACAGCGGCCAGCGGGTTTGCTCACGCCGCCGGTGAATTCAAAGGAGTGCGCTCGGACTTCGGCGGTCCGCAAGCCTACGACCCGAAAGCCGAACGCGACGCCTTGGATCAGGCCGTGCAAAAGAAGGCGACCGGGATTCTGCTCAGCGTGGCCGATGCGGCCGTGCTGAAAGATGGAATCGATAAGGCGATCGCTGCCGGCATTCCCGTCATCACCATCGATTCGGACGCGCCAACCAGCAAGCGCCTGTTCTTCATCGGAACCAACAATTACCAGGCAGGGCTTACGGGCGGGCAGCGGCTGGCGCGCGAACTGAAGGGAAAGGGCAATGTCGTGGTCTTCACCATGCCCGACCAGCCCAATCTGCAGGACCGGTTGCGCGGCTACAAGGACGCGCTGGCCAAGACTCCTGAGATCAAAATCACGCGCGTCGTCGATATTCAAGGCGATCCCCGCATCGCCTTCGATACCACCACCCAGATCGTGGGCAAGGAGCGCGACAAAATAGACGGCTTCGTTTGCCTGGAGGCGCAGTCCGGGAAAGAAGTCGCCGGCGTTCTCAGCAGCTACAAGGTCACCGGCAAGACCGTAATTGCCATGGACACGGATCAGGAGACGCTGGACTGGATCCAGAAAGGCGTGATCGCCGCCACCATCGCGCAAAAGCCATATACCATGGCCTTTGTCGGCATGCAGATGCTCGACAACCTCTACCATCACAAGCCGCCTTCGCTCACCACAGACTGGTCGACCGACAGCTACGCGCCGATTCCGGCCTTCATCGACACCGGTTCCGATCTCATCGACAAGAGTAATGTCCAGTCTTTCATCGAGGCGGGAAAGAACCTGGCGTCAGGAAACAGGTAGCGCCTTCCGGTTGCGGCTTTAGCTGCTACTCGCCCTCTGCGGCGGCAACTGCAGCTACGAGATGTACTCGCGGATGTATTCATCGCGAGTGTGAGCGAGTTCGTGGATGTCCCCGTCGAACGTGACTTTCCCGTCGCGCAGGATCAGGAAGCTCATGGGAATCTGGCAGTACTGCCCGCGCGGCAAGGCGCGCAACTGGCTGCTCGTCTGATCGAACTCATGGGTCGCCAGGGTGAACGCATCCTGCAATCGGTGCGTAACCAGCAGGGAACTGGTGCGGTACACATCCCGCTGCTTCATGATGAGTTCAATGATGGTGTTGGATGTGACCGGATCCAGGCCGCCGGTCGGCGAATCGTACAGCAATAATTCAGGATGCGTAATGATGGCGCGCGCAATGGCGACCCGCCGCCGCATTCCTCCGGACAGTTCCGAGGGAAACAGGTCAAGGGTATGTTCGAGTTCGACGAAGCGCAGGGCCTCGCGCACCCGCCGGTCAATCGCCTCGTCGTAGATGCCATGCTCTTCTGTGAGCCGGAAGGCCACATTCTCGCGGACAGTTAGAGAATCAAACAGGGCGCTTTCCTGAAACACCATGCCAATCTTGCCGCGCAGTGCGAAGAGTTCCCGCTCCCGCATTTGGGTCACATCTTCGCCGAGCACCATGATCCGCCCCGCGTCGGGCGTGAGCAACCCGAGCGCGAGCTTCAGAATGCTGCTCTTGCCCGCTCCCGCTACTCCGAACAGCGCCTTGGTTTCACCCACGGCCAGCTGGAAGGAGACACCGCACAGCACTTCCTTGTCCTCGAAGCTCAGCCAGACATCCTCAAAAACGACAGCTTTTTGAGATCCTTCCCGGACCTCAGGGCTGGCGGCGTCAATGGGCAGCGTGGGCGAGGACATGAGATCACTTGTAAGAAAGCACGTTCATCAGGAACTGGGTAGTAAAGAAATTCACCACAATGATCAAGACCGAAGCGGCGACCACCGCCTGGGTCGTAGCCCGGCCGACTCCCTGCGTGCCCCCGCGGGCCGTCATCCCATAAAAACATCCCACGGTGGCGATAATAAAGCCGAATAGAACTGGTTTCATCAACCCCATAAAAACGTCTTCGAACACCAGCGACTGCCAGGCATTATTCCAGTACTGGCGGGCATCGAGGTTCAGAAGCAGCTTGGCCACCATCAGCCCTCCCGCCAATCCCACCATGTCGGAAAGGATCGTCAGGAAGAACAGCATGAAGACGGTGGACACCACCCGAGGCGTGACCAGTTTCTTCATCGGATCGGTGCCCAGGGCGCGCATCGCGTCGATCTGCTCGGTCACGACCATGGAGCCCAGTTCGCTGGCCATTCCCGAGGCGTTCCGGCCTGCCACCAGAATTCCGGTGAGCACAGGCCCCAACTCGCGCACCATCGACAGGGCAACGAGTTGTCCGATCAGGGTAAGCGACCCGAAACGCTGCAGTGTGTTCGCCGTCTGGACCGCCAGCACCGCCCCGGTAAAGAAGCCGATCAGCACCACAATGGGCAGCGATCCCACCCCGATCAGGTCCGCCTGCTGCACCATATCTGCGATGTAAAGCGGTTTTCGGAAGAGATTCGCCAGCGATTGCAGGGACAGCAGAGTGTAATCCTGAACCGCCTGGACTTTTTGCTTGGCGAATTCCGTAGGCGAGATCAGTTCCATGCAATCGAAAGTCCCGCGGGGCTGTGTCTGGGATCGCAGGCCTTCAACGAAATATAACAGATCGGACCTCGGACTCGGCCTTCGGACCCTGAACGGCGCTCATAGCTTGAGCATTCACCGATTGCCGGCTTGAACATGGTAAGCAGCGCAACCGCTCTGCGAGCCCGAGGTCCGAAGCGCCGGTTATGGCCGGCCCTTCTTTTTGATCTCGATATTGAGCCGCCTGATCTTCTGATTGAGGGTGGACAAGGGTACGTGGAAGCGTTCCGCGGCCTCGGTCTGATTCCAGTTGCAGCGTTCGAGCATTTCGGTGATCACGCGGCGCTCCACGTCTTCGACGATTTCAAACAGCGAAGCATCGGAGGGCGTGTCATGCAGGCTCAGCGAAGAGCCGCGTCCCATGAGTTGTTCCGGCAACAGATCCATCGTGATATCCGGGCCCGACGACAGCACGACCGCGCGCTCGATCACATTCTCGAGTTCCCGCACGTTGCCCGGCCACGAATAGGCCATCAATGGCCGCAGGGCCTCGGGCATCACTCGCGGCGCCGGCCTGCCATTCTCTTCGGCATATTTCTTCAGGAAGAAATCCACCAGCAGCGGGATGTCCTCCTTCCGCTGGCGCAACGGCGGCAGTTCCACCGTGATCACGTTCAGCCGGTAATACAAGTCTTCGCGGAACCGGCCTTCGCGCACCATCTGCCGCAAATCGACATTGGTGGCCGCGATGATGCGCACGTCCACCTGAATTTCCTGTATTCCGCCCAGGTGCATGAAACGCCGGTCCTGCAGCACCCGCAGGATCTTGGCCTGGGTCTCCAGGCCCATGGTCGCGATTTCGTCCAGGAACAAGGTGCCCTTGTCGGCAACTTCGAACAGGCCCTTCTTGGAAGCAATCGCGCTGGTGAAGGCGCCTTTGACGTGCCCGAACAGGGTCGACTCCAGCAGATCATGAGGCATCGATCCGGTGTTGACCGGAACGAAAGGTTTGTCGCGTCGCGGCGAATTCAGGTGAATGGACTTGGCGATCACCTCTTTGCCGGTCCCGCTTTCGCCCTGCAGCAGCACGGTCGAACGGCTGTTTGCCACTTGCCCGACAAGATCAAAGATCTTGAGCATGGGCTCGCTCTTGCCCACGATGTTTTCGAAGTTATAGCGCTGCTTGAGGGCGCGCTTGAGCTGGACGTTTTCTTCCTCGGCCCTGCGCCGGGCCACCGCGGCCCGTACATCCGCCAGCAGCTTTTCATTGTCCCAGGGCTTCTGGACGAAGTTCGCTGCGCCCGACTGCATCGCGCGAACCGCATTCTCCACCGTGCCATACGCCGTAATCATGATTACGGGCAGGCGCGCATCGTGGGAACGGATTTCGGAGAGAATCTCCATCCCATCCCGGCCCGGCAGTGCCAGGTCAAGCAGCACCAGGTCGAAGGGACGGTCGGCCATCTGCGCCAGGCCCTCTTCTCCCGACTCCGCGGTCTCAACTTCAAAACCCTCGAGTTCAAGCAGGGTCTGAAGGGATTCCCGGATCTCGGCCTCATCGTCGATGATGAGCACCGCTCCGGCGGCCGAGGGATTCCCGTTGATCGCGCCGCGCGTGATGACTGCTGCTTCAGACATGGACTGCCTTCCTGCTCAATGGAAAATCCAGCGCAAAGGTTGTGCCCGATTCAGGATTGCTCTCCACGCGAATCTTGCCTGCATGCTCCTGAATAATTCCGTAAGTTACTGACAGGCCCAGTCCCGTGCCGCGGCTCTGGCCTTCTTTGGGCGAGGTCTTGGTGGTGAAGAAGGGATCGTAAATCCGCTGGATATGTTCGGGCGCGATTCCCGAGCCCGTGTCCGACACCCGCACACTCACGCAATCCCCGTTGCTGGTGGCGACGCTCAGCCTGCCCCCGCCCGGCATGGCATCTTTTGCATTCAGGAACAGATTTAGGAAAACCTGCTGCAGGCGTCCCGCATTGCCCTGGATCGGCGATATTGCCGTGTTAAGTTCCGCTCGCACCTGGATTTTCGCCGTCTTGAACTGGTGCTCCAGCAGCGCCAGCGTATCGCTGATGACCTTGTTGATGTCCACGTCGGCAAATTCCGTGCCGCTGGTCCGCGAGAAATTCAGCAGGTTGTTTACGATCTCGGAGGCTCGGAAGGTTTGCCGGGTGATCTTTTCCAGCAATCCCGACTTCTGCGGATCTCCCTGCAGTTGCTTGGCCAGCATCTGCGTGTAGGAGGAAATCACCGCCAGGGGAGTGTTGACCTCGTGAGCCACGCCGGCCGCCAACAATCCGATGGACGAAAGCTTGTCGGCCTGCGAAAGCTGGCTCTCCAGTTCCACCCGCTCGGTGATGTCGTCCATGATGACCAGGCGTCCAATGACCTGGAACTTGCGCGTGACCAGCGGTGCGATGGCCACGTTGACGGTCCGCGTTTCGCCCGCCGGAGTCAGCAGCCGGAACTTGTAAAGGTTATTAATGCCAGGGTTCTGCCGCACGCGGTAGAACTCCTCGACGAACTCCGCCGGAAAGATGCTGCGCACCGGTTGGGTCAGAGCCTGCCAGCGGGGCAGCGCGTACATCACTTCCATCTGCGCATTCCAGCTCTCGATGCGATCCTCCATGTCGAGAGCCATCACTCCAACGTTGATCGATTCGACGATGTTTTCGTTGAAATCTTTCAGGCGTTCGTATTCGGCAACCTTCTGCTGCAGCGAAGCATAGAGCCGCCCGTTCTGGATGGCGATGCCCAGGTAGCCCCCCAGAGTCTCCAGCAGTTCGATGTCTTCGCTCGAAAGGTAATCTCCCTTGCTGGTCTTTCCCAGGCCCAGTACGGCCACCGTTCTCTGCTGCGCCCGGCAGGGAATGTAGTAGTTGAGATC
>Ga0070741_10008187_pt1 | contig 21147 bp, 16 predicted proteins | sample Coa_R1_4_FD_66440 | JGI IMG/M metagenome (GOLD analysis project Ga0070741, IMG submission 66440) | Surface soil microbial communities from Centralia Pennsylvania, which are recovering from an underground coalmine fire - Coalmine... | ecosystem: Environmental > Terrestrial > Soil > Unclassified ...
GTCGACCACCGGGTCACGTTCGCCACCCCGCACGACATCTGCACGTGCCCCTGGTGGGGCAAGCACCGCGGCACCCGCGGCCCCTGCAAGCACGTCCTCGTGGCCAGGATGGCGGTGCGCTCCGATGAACGCTGACCCCGGTGAACTTGCGGCGGCGATCACGGACGACGATGTGGCCCGGGTCCGCGACCTCCTCCGCGATGCGACAGAAGCGGACCGCAAGGCGTACGCCAAGGCACTCAGGCCCCTCTTCGACGGCCCAGCTTCCGGGCGGTCCGCGACGCGCGGCGGTGCGGCGTTCCTCACCGCCCGGCTAGCGCTGGCCGCGGGGGTGGCGGCAGCACACCGGGCGGTCCGCGATTGCGAGTCGTGGGGGACGTTCGCTGCCCGCCACTTCGACGTGTTCGCCAGCGTGCTCGCCGATCGCCGGCCACCGTGGCTGGCCGAGTTCGCCGACCTTCTCCTCCGGGACGGGTACTGGTCCGACCCGGGGTGGTGGCCGCCCGCACCGGAATGTACCTGGCCCTCCTGGCCGCGAACTCCAAGCACGGGGTGATTGCCGGGCAGCAGGCATGCGTTCGCCTGCTGGCGGCGAACTCACTGCCGCTGGCTGACTTTCTCGCCGCCTCACCGCCGGCGCTGCTGTTCCCGCAGAAGAACATCGCGATCGCACAGCTGAAGCTGATCGGCACGATCGCCACTGCGGAGCCGTCGGTGCGCGCGGCGGCTCTGGCTATCGTGACCGAGGCATTCGGCCACGAGCGCCCGGACGTCCAGGCGTCGGCGCTCGATCTCATCCGCAAGCTCGGTGTACCCGATGGACCGGAGCGTGCGGTGATCGCGGACCGCGCGGGGCGCCTGACTGCTACGCTCGCCGGCCAGGCCGCGGATCTGGGCCTGCTCGCACCCGCCCCAGCCCCACGCCCCGTCGAGGCGAACCCCGCGGCCGGACCGCCAGCCGCTGCGGCCGGCCTGGTGGCGGTGACGGATCTTGCTGAGCTGGTCCAGCTGTTCGCGCGGCTGATGGAGGACGCGAGCGATCCGCTCGCGGTCGAGCGCACCCTGGCCGGGGCAGTCTTCCTCGCCGACCTCCCGGCGGCCGAGCGCGCGACCGCCGGCGCTCCCCTGGTGAGGCGCGCGGAGGCGCTGGTCGCGGACGCCGACGCGGACTGGCTGGACTGGTCCGGCGGCCGCCTCGTCAGCCTCGAGATCGCTCGACTGGCACTCGCCTGGGCGGGTTGCCGGGAGCACGCACAAAGCCCTGGAGCCGCCGGGCGTCCTGGGCCGCCCGAGAAGATGAACCGGATCTGCGGTGCGCGTTTCCTGGAGGCGTGCGACCTGATCAGCGGCGGACGGCCGGTCGGCCATCTGCTCGCCGAACCGACCGCGGCAGACGGTACGGTCAGCCCGGACGCACTGCTGACCCGGCTAGCGTCGTGGCATGATGGCCAGCCGCCCCGGCATGACCTGGAGATCGCGCTGCTGCGGCTGCCGCCGGTGGACGAGTCCTTCTGGGCGGCGTGGGCCAGCGTCCATCCGGCTACCGCGACGATGGCGCGTCGCGCACACTGTGAGGGCAGCACACCCGTTCGCCTGGAAGCGGTCATCGGCCCGAATCTGCAGGACTACCGGCCGAGCCACACTCTCGTCCTCGCCCGCGTTACGAGCCCGCCGCCATCGGCTGGCGAGTACGCATCACGCTGCTGGCGGCTGCTCACCGACCTGCGCGATCCGCTCGGCGGCACATACCTGCTGCGGGACGACCGGGGGTTGATGGATGACTCCCGTTACATCGCCGCTGTCGCCTCCTGGCCCCTCCTGTGCCCTTGCCAGCCGGAACTCGCCGCGGCGCATCTGCTCCGGCCGCTGTCCGACTGCCTGGTTCCCGGAGCGAGCCGGGCCGGCGCGGGGGCGGCGGCAGTCATGGGTCTGACCCGGTCAACTGCGCGGCTAGGCCCGATCGGGCATCTTGCTCTGCTGTCCGGGCTAGCCTCGCCGGAGGCGGACGTCCGCATCGCCGCCGCCGACACCTGGGCACAGGCGGCGCGGGCCAGGCGGCTGGACCAGAACCTGGCCGCGGAAGCGCTCGTAACCGGCCTCGCCGACGGTGCGTTCAAAGTGACTCGCGTAGCAGACGGGCTCCGGCGCGCCTCCCACGAACCGGCCTCGGCGCAGCTGATTGCCACGACGATATTCGCTTCGGCGGACCGCCTCATAGCCGTCAAGTGCGCAAACATGCATCTGCTCCTGGAGCTGGCCGGAGAGGCCGGCACGGTGATCTCGCTGCCTGAACCGCCGGAAAGCATCCGCAACCTGGCCGCCGGGAAGAGTCCCACCAAGCTCGCGATCGCGGCGCGACAGCTTGTGCGGCCGTGCGCGCCCGGCGTGCCTATCTGAGCGCCGGGATGGACTCGTCGGGCGTGCCCCACGACGGGGAGATTCCGGACTGAGGGACGACCTGCCTGGCTCCGGGATTCAGGTCGCGGTTGATCCGTTCCGCGATCCCCTCGATGGTGGCGATGCCGTATGCCATGGACGGATCGTCCTGCGTCAGCACGACGATGCTGTAACCGCCGCCGCGGCCGGTGAAGCACCCCATGCTGTGGACTCGCCATTGATGCGTGGCCAGCGGCAGCCAGCCATTCTTGACGTGGGCGGTAAGGCTGGTCGGCGCGCCCGCCGGAACGCCCCACCGCTGTGAGGGGATGACGCGGGCCATCAGTCCCAGCGCGAAGTTGCGTGCGGCGGTGTTGAGCACAGCGTTGCTGTTGAGCAGCAACCGCAGCAGGAGCATCTGGTCGGACGCGGTGATCTGGGTCAGGCCCCAGTACCCGCCCGGGCCCAGGCGGGTGCTCCTCATCCCGGCGAGGTTCAGGAAGTGCTGGAGGTAATTCCTGCCCAGCTCAGCCCAGAGCGCGGATGCCGCGCCGTTGTCAGATCTGGTGATCATCGCTGTGGCCCTGGCGGTCTCGGTTCTGCTCAGGTGGCGGTGCTGGTCGAGCGCCTTGCGGAGCAGCGCGCCGAGGATGGTCACCTTCACCACGCTGGCCGAGTCGAAGTGCTGCCAGCTGTCGAGCCAGCAGTTCAGCCCGAGACCGGGGTCATCGATCCGCACCGCGACGGTGGACACGCGGCCTCGCCGCGCCGCCTGAATGTCACGGGTGAGCCTGACCGCGAGGGCAGGATGCGAGGGTGAGCTGCAGACGACGGACGACATCGCGGTCGCGGCGCTGGCCGGCCGGGCCAGGAGCGAGACCGAGGCCGACCCGAGAAGGGCAGCCGCGACGATTCCGGCAAGTCCACGCCTGAGCACCATCCAGCATCCCCCGTCGAATTCCCCATACCGAGGCAGAAACTGATTAGTTGTGTGCCTTCATGATGGATGCGCGCCGCCGGACCCGCAAGGGCTACATGCGCTTACACCGCCCCATGAATGGCTCGAATAACGTGTCGGATTACCCCTTTGTGGGGGCACGACCCTCGTTTACGAGGGTCAACCTACCACGATGGGAAAATCCACCACGTTGATGCGGACAGGGCCGCAGTTCTCAGTCGCCCGCCGCCAAGCGCTCGTAGGCCGGCAGCAGCACGTCGAGCAGATCCTTACCGCGCACCTGGACCGGCGGCGGCTCGAACATGCGCAGTAGCAGGTCGGGCGCGGTTGCCGGGGCCACGGTGGCGGACAGCGCGCGCAGCCGGCCCGGGCTCAGCCCGGCCGCCCAGTAGCGGTCCAGGCATTCGGCCAGCGGCGGTGCGGTGACCTCCGGCGCCGCCAGCGCGCCTGGCGCCGGTTCGCGCCGCAGCGCGCCGAGCAGTTCCTCGCGTCCCTTGCCACGCCACGCCAGCATCTGGAACGGGTCCGCGTCGAACGCCTCGGCGAGCACGTAGCAGACGGCGGCCAGGTGCTTGCACGGCACCTCCCAGTCCGGGCAGCTGCACCGCATGTCCATGTCCTCGGCCCGGGACGGGAACAGCGACGTGCCGCACTCGTCGAAGACCTCCTCGATCTCCCGCGGCATCTCCCCGGCCAGCAGCTTGGCGCGGAACAGCGCCTGGCCGGCGAGTTGCTCCTCGACCCGGACCCACTGCGGCGTGGTCAGCGGCAGCACCCCGATGTGCACCTGGTACGGCCGCGGCCGGGAGCCTTGCACGGTCGCGGTCACCATCGCCTGGGTCAGGCTGAACTCCAGCACCTGCCCGGCCCTGGCGTAGGAGCGGCCCCGCGCCAGCCGGCCGCTCATCCCGTACGACTCGAGCACCTCGATGAACCGCCGCGACCACCACCGCTCGCCGATGGCCCCCCGCTTGCTCTTCGCGCGCACGCCCCCGTCGACCCGCACCGGCCGCGAGGGCCCCCAGTCCCGCCAGTCACTCACTGTGTTTCCTCGCTCGTTCGCTGAGGGGCGCCTCGAGGCAATGCCTTCCCTCGTCGCTCACGACTACGTCGCTCGCTCCTCGGTCCAGGCATCGCCGCGCCCCTCCGCTCACTCACTGACCGCCTCAGGCGACAATGTCAAGACCTCCCGCAGGTCGGCGACGGAGAGTTCGGTGAGCCAGCTCTCCCCGGTGCCGACGACGCGCTCGGCCAGGGCCTTCTTCCCCTCGATCATCGCGTCGATGCGCTCCTCGAGCGTGCCGACGCAGACGAACTTGCGCACCTGCACGTTGCGCCGCTGGCCGATCCGGAACGCGCGGTCGGTGGCCTGGTCCTCGACCGCCGGATTCCACCAGCGGTCCACGTGGATGACGTGGCTCGCCGCGGTCAGGTTCAGCCCGGTACCACCCGCCTTCAGCGACAGCAGGAACAGCGCGGGCTCGTCCAGCTCGCCGAACTCTTCGACCATGGCGTCCCGGCGCGCCTTCGTCGTTCCGCCGTGTAGGAACAGCACCGGGCAGCCGAGCCGCGCGGCCAGGTACGGCCGGAGCATATGACCGAACTCCGCGTACTGCGTGAAGCACAGCGCCTTGTCGCCCTCGGCCACGATCTCGTCGCAGATCTCCTCGAGCCGCGCCAGCTTGCCGGACCGCCCCGGCAGCCGCGACCCGTCGCCGAGCAGGTGCGCGGGATGGTTGCACACCTGCTTGAGCTTGGCCATCGTCGCCAGCACCAGCCCGCGCCGCTCGATGCCCTCCTCCGCCGCCTCGATCTGGCCGAGCATGTCATCGACGGTCGCCTGGTACAGGCTCGCCTGCTCCGCCGTCAGGTTGCACCAGACCTTCATTTCCTGCTTGTCCGGCAAGTCACTGATGATGCTCTTGTCTGTTTTAACCCTTCTTAGGCAGAACGGCATCGTGAGCCGTTTCAGGGACTCCGTTGCGTCAGCGTCGGCGTGCCGCTCGACGGGTATCGCGTACCGCTGCCGGAACTTCGCCGCGGAGCCGAGCAGGCCCGGGTTGGTGAAGTCCATGATCGACCACAGCTCGCCAAGCCGGTTCTCCACCGGCGTGCCGGTCAGCGCGATGCGCGCCTGGGCGGGCAGCGAGCGGACCGCCTGCGCCTGCCTGGTCGCGTGGTTCTTGATGTTCTGCGCCTCGTCGCACACCACCCGTGCCCAGCTCACCTCCGCCAGCGCGGCCCGGTCCCTGGTCGCCACGCCGTAGGTGGTGATCACCAGGTCCGCGCCGGCCAGCGCCGTGGCCAGGTCGGCCCCGTCCAGCCGGTCCGCGCCGTGGTGGACGTGTACCCGAAGGTCCGGTGTGAACCTGGCGGCCTCTCGCTGCCAGTTGCCCACCAGCGACATCGGGCACACCAGCAGCGTCGGGCCGTCCGCTCCGGCGCGCGCGCAGATGAGGGCGAGCAGCTGGATGGTCTTGCCCAGGCCCATGTCGTCGGCGAGGATCCCGCCAAGGCCGAGGTCGCCGAGGAACGACAGCCAGGCCAGGCCGCGCTCCTGGTACGGGCGCAGCGTCCCGGTAAAGCCTTGTGGCGTCGCGACCGGCGCGAGCCTGCGGTCCGCCTGGCCGGACATCAGGTCGCCCAGCCAGCCGTCCCCATCGAAAGCCAGCAGAGGCACGTCGTCGCCGGGCCCGCGCAGGCCCACGTCCAGCGCCTCGCCGGCGGTCATCGTGCCCGGCGGGTTCCGCTCGAGGTACCGCAGCGCGGCGGCGAGGTGCGCGTCGTCCAGCTCGACCCACTGGCCGCGCACCCGGACCAGCGGGATCTTCAGCCGGGCCAGCTCGGCGAGTTCGGCGGCGTCCAGCGTCTGGTCGCCGACCGCCAGGTCGTAGCGGAAGTCGACGAGGTCCGTCATGCCGAGCGCGGCCGGGGTGACCGCGGCGGTGCCGGAGCTGGGCTGCTTCGACCGGGTGGTCAGCTTGAGGCCGAGCCTGGCCTTGCGCACCCAGTCCGGCAGCAGCACGCCGAACCCGGCGCCGGCCAGCAGCGGGCCGTTGTGCTTGAGGAAGCGGAACGCGCCGGCCGTGTCCAGCGCCAGCTCGTACGGTGCCGCCTCGCGCAGCGCGTCGCCAAGCTCGGGGAACAGCCGGACCGCGCCGCCGAGGCCGGCCAGCAGTTGCTCGACCGGGTCGCCGGCGCCGAGGCCGGGCGCGCCCGCCCACACGTCCGCGGCCGGCAGCATCAGGCTCGGGTCCTGGGTCGACTGGAGCGCGAACTCGACCCGCCAGGCCGTGTCTTCCTCGTGCGGCTCGGTGAGCCGGAACGAGGTCCGCACCGGGCCGGACGGCATCCGGGCGCTGTCGAGCCACACGGCGAGTTCGTCGGCCAGCGCGGTGGCCTCGGTCTGGTCGCGCGATGTGGTGACCTCGACCCTGGCGTCGGTGCTGGTGAGCGCCGCCACGTACCGCTCGGCCACCGGGGTGCGCGCCGACCGCCCGCGCCGCGGCGGGAGTAGCGCGGGCAGTGACCGCAGCCGGGTGCGCGCGGCCGCGTCCGCCAGCGCGTTGAGCGCGGCGCTGAGCAGCGCCTCGGGCGCGACGTCCGGCTCCTCGGCACGGCAGGACGGCGGCATCGCCCCGGACAGGTCGGTGGCCAGCCGCGCGTCCGCCGCGGCGAGCACCGGGTGCCACCGGGCGGCGTAACCGCCGGGCTCCTCGACCAGGAGGGGAAGCACCCGTCCGCGCGCGGCAAGGCCGGAAGCGAACGTGGCGACCGCTGTCAAATACCCGATCGCGGCGTCCGGGATCACGTCCTCGTCCAGCAGATCCAGCACGCTGAGCAGCTCAAGGGCGGTCGCCGCGTCGAACGCGAGCACGGGGACGCGCCACGGCTTGAGCGTCAGCTTGGCTCGCCGGGCGCGCGGCTCCAGCTCGGGTGCGGGGTGCGGGGTGCCGGCCGCGGTGGGGAGGGCGAGGGTCAGCTCACGGTCGACGGCCTTGCGGGCTAGTTCGCCGGCCGGCGCCAGCAGCTCGCCGAGCTCCGGGGGCTGGCACGCGAACGGGTGCGCGCGAGGAACCTGCGCGGCCCCGGGCACGCCACCAGCGGACGGCAGAGCCTCTGCCCACAGGCAGAGGGCGCCACCAGCCCAGATCGCGTGAAGTACCCGCATCGCCGCCATCCCCATGCACGTCGATACCCAGCACGTTAACAGCGCGCGCCGGGCGACACGCGCAGAAACGCCGTCTGCCGCAGCTACTTGGGCGGCTCGATCTTCTTCAACTGCTTGTTCATCGAGCGCAGCAAGAACACCAGCGCGACACCTATCGCGGCAACGACGACGAACGCGAGCACGCCCGTCTGGACGTCCGACGAGGTCGACGACGCGGACGCGGCAAGCGCGATCACAGGGTCACCTTCTCCCTGAGGCCAGCGAACAGGTCATCTTCGGGAAGCTCGCTGTTTACCAGCGACCTAGCTAGATGATAGTCCTCCGTCGGCCAGGCGACTCGCTGCACCTCGAGCGGGCACGCGAACCAGAAGCCGTCCGGGTCCACCTGCGTGGCGTGCGCCTTCAGCGCCGCCGCCCGCACCTCGAAGAAGTCGCCGCACTCGACCCGCGTGGTGATCTCCGGCGGCGGCGTCCGCCGGTCCTCCTCGGCCCATTCCTCGAAGAGCTTCGTGTACGGCGATTCGAGGCCGCGGCGAAGCATCTCCTCGTGCAGCGCGCGGAACTTCTCCAGGTGGAAAGACGCGAAATAGTACAGCTTCTGCGCTTGCCAGGGGTCGCCGGAATCCGGGTACGCGTCGGGATCGGCGGCGGCGTCGAAGGCCAGCGCGGAGACCTTATGGGTCATCACGTGATCCGGGTGCGGATAGCCGCCGTTCTCGTCATAAGTCAGGATCACGTGCGGCCGGAATTCGCGGATCGCGCGCACCAGCGGCTCTGCCGCATCCTCGACCGGTGTCAGCGCGAAGCACCCGTCGGGCAGCGGCGGCAGCGGGTCGCCCTCCGGCAGACCGGAGTCGACGAACCCGAGAAACCGCTGCTCAACGCCCAGGATCTCGCGCGCCCTCGCCATTTCCTCGGCCCGCACCCTGGCCATGTTCGCGACAATCTCCGGACGGTCCATTGCCGGATTCAGGATGCTCCCCCGCTCCCCGCCGGTCATCGTGGCGACGAGGACCGGCACGCCTTCGGAGACGTACCTGGCCATGGTGGCGGCACCCTTGCTCGACTCGTCGTCGGGGTGGGCATGCACGGCCATCAACCGCAGCTGATCAGGCACCAGAAAACTCCCTCGTTACTACCCGTCAGTGCGGCAAACACCGCCGGACCGATCAGACATTCCCGGCGTTTTACCCCGGTCCATTTGACTAGGACGGTTTGGTCGCCGACGCTTATAGGCTCAGAAGGTTACCCCCGAGGACCGACCCACGGTCCCGCGGACAGCAAGTCCCGCGCAGTACCTAGGAGTGCCCGTGACCGAGACGCGTGATGACACCGTCACCTGGCTGACCCAGGAGGCGTACGACCGGCTCAAGGCCGAACTTGACCACCTCTCCGGACCGGGGCGCATCGATATCGCTAAGAAGATCGAGGCGGCCCGCGAAGAGGGTGACCTGCGCGAGAACGGGGGTTACCACGCCGCCAAGGACGAGCAGGGTCAGATAGAGGCCCGGATCATCACGCTGCAGCACATCCTGGAGAACGCCCGGGTTGGCGGGCCGCCGCGCACCGACGGCGTGGTTGGTCCCGGAATGACCGTGACGATCAGGTTCGTCCGCGATGGCGACGAGGTCACGTTCCTGCTTGCCTCGCGCGAGGAGAGCGACATCCCGATCGACGTGTACTCGCCGCGCTCCCCCCTCGGCGCCGCCATCATGGGCAAGAAGGTCGGCGAGAAGGCCAGCTACGCGATGCCCAACGGGAAGAGCATCACGGTCGAGATTCTGGAGGCCGTCCCCTACGGCGGCTGAGGTTCGCTGAGGGAGGGCCCTCGTGGGGCCTTCCCTCAAGCCACCATCTCGGGATGCGTGGTCTGCTGCTCGGGAGCCGGGGCCGGGGTCCGGGCGCGAAGCGGGACCTCCTTGATGAACCAGGCGAGCACGAAAATCAGCACGGCTGACGGCAGCGCCCAGTAGAACACCCCCTGGACCGCGTGCGCGATCGCGACGAAAAAGTCCTGGCGCACCGCGGGCTTGAGCGCGTTCACCGTCGCCGGGTTGATCTGCCCGCCGCTGATGCTGATGTGGGCGGAACTCGCCGACGCGGCCAGCGACTGGGTAAGCCGCCGCGCGAACACCGCGCCGAAGGCGGCAACGCCCAGCGACCCGCCGATCTGCTGGAAGAACATGCGGCCGCTGCTGGCGACGCCCATGTCCTTCTGCTCGACGCTGTTCTGCGCGATCAGCGAGACCATCTGCATCAGGAAGCCCATGCCGAGGCCGAGGACCACGTAGAACAGGCCAGAGGTGAGCCGGGTCGTGTGCACGTCCAGCTGAGTGAGCAGGTACATCCCGGCGCCCATGATCGCGCCGCCCAGGATCGGGAAGATCTTGTACTTCCCGGTCTTGGTCGTGACCTGCCCGGCGACGATCGAGGTGATCGTGACGCCGAGCATCATCGGGGTCAGCATCAAGCCGCTCACCGTCGGCGAGGCGCCCTGCACGGTCTGCTGGTACAGCGGCAGGAACGTCATCGCGCCGAACATGGCCAGGCCGGTGAGGAACGTCAGTGCCATCGCGACCGAGAAGTTCTTGTTCCGGAACACGTGCAGCGGGAGCATCGGCTCCGCCGCCCGCCGCTCGGTGACCAGAAACCCGGCGGCGGCCGCGACGGTGATAAGGGCCAGCGCGATGATCTGGATCGAGCCCCAGGCGTACTCGGTACCGCCCCAGGTGGCCAGCAGGATGATCGCCGTGGTGGCGAGCGCGAGCAGCGCGCCGCCGAGGTAGTCGACCTTGTGGCTGACCCGGTTCGCCGGGACGCGCAGCACGGCCATCAGGTAGACCAGCGCGGCACCGCCCACCGGCAGGTTGATGTAGAAGATCCAGCGCCACGAGAAGTCCGTGGTGATGATGCCGCCGACCAGCGGGCCGCCGATCGTGGCCAGCATCATCACGACCATCATGTAGCTCATGTACTTGCCGCGTTCGCGGGGCGCCACGATGTCGCCGAGCGTCGCCATCGCGCCGACCATCAGGCCGCCGGCGCCCAGGCCCTGGATGGCGCGGAACGTGATCAGCTCGGCCATCGAGGTAGACAGCCCGGACAGCGCCGAACCGCCGAGGAAGATGATGATGGCCGCGATAAAGAACTTCTTCCGGCCGTACATGTCGCCGAGCTTGCCGTAGAACGGCGTGGTGATCGTGGACGCGAGGATGTAGGCGGTGACCACCCAGGACAGGTGCGCCACGCCGCCGAGGTCGCCCACGATGCGCGGCAGCGCGGTGCCGACGATCAGGTTGTCCAGCATGGCGAGCAGGATCGCCAGCAGCAGGCCGGGCAGCACGATCATCACCGTGCGCCGGTCCGCGAACTGCGAGCCGTCGGTCTGGCCGGTGGCGGCCGCGCTCTGGCCGGCGCCAGCCGGCATCGGCTCCTGGCCGCCGGGCGATCGGCCGTTCGCTGAGTGCCCGTTCAGTTCAGGCCCCGTTGGTTCAGACACCCGCACACCCCTTACTGAGCAGTCCGCCGCGTGCCGCGCTACTTACCGGCCGGCAAGTTATTATGCTAGGGTGCTTACTTACCGGCCGTCAAGTTAATTTGAGGCCAGCTCGGCGGCGAAGGAGAACGACGCGGACATGCAGCACACCGGCGTAGCGCCGCGCACCGACACCCGGTCGCGCGTGCAGAAGGTCGCGCTCGAGCTGTTCGCCGAGCAGGGCTACGAGAAGACCTCGCTGCGCGAGATCGCCGAGCGTCTCGGCGTGACGAAGGCGGCCCTCTACTACCACTTCCGGTCCAAGGAAGACATCGTCCACAGCTTCACCGACGACCACTACGCCAGGCTCGACGGGCTGATCGACTGGGCCAAGACCCAGCCGCCCGGCGAGCAGACCCGGCACGAGATGCTGACCAGGTACGTCGGCATCGTGTTCGGCGGCGTCGAGGTGTTCCGCTTCATCGAGCAGAACCGCGCGGCGATGCAGACGCTGGAGAGCAAGGGCGACCGGATGGCCCGGTTCCGCAGCCGGCTCGACACGATGGTGGACCTGCTGACCGGGCCGGACGCGCCGCTGCGCACGCGGGTGCGCGCCGCCGCGGCGCTGATCTCGGTGAGCGCGACCTGCATGGTGGTCTGGGACTCCGTGCACGACCCGGCCGAGCTCCAGGCCATCGCCCTGGAGCTGGCCACCGACATCACCGACTGAGCCGCGTTCCGCGCATCGAAGGAGTATGCGGTCTGGCTCCGGCGTGCGTGCGGGCCAAACGCGCAGTTGAGCCCGCTAGACGGTGTCAGCGTGCGCACAGGCACGCTCTAGTGGGCTCATTTGCGCAATTGACACGCTGAGGGTGCGCCGATCGCGGCCGAGTGGTGCTGCCCCACGCGGGGATGGGCGGTTACCTGGTGACTGCGCGGACCAGGGGAAGCATCCGGTAGGGCACCTGGGTGGCCAGGGAGATCAGCGTGGCGGAGCGGACCACGCCTTCGGCGGAGACGATCGCGTCGATGACCCGCTGGAGGTCAGCGTTCGTGCGGGCCACCACGCGGCACAGCATGTCGCCGGGACCGGTGATCGTGTGCACCTCCAGCACTTCGGGGATCGTGGCGAGGCGCTCGGCCACCGGGTCGTGGCCGCCGGCCTGCCGGATCTCCAGCGTCACGAACGCGGTCACCTCGTAGCCGAGCGCGGCCGGATCCACGTCCGGACCGTAGCCGGTGATCACCCCGCGCTCCTGCAACCGGTCCAGCCTGGCCTGCACCGTGCCGCGCGCGACCCGCAGCCGGCGGGAGGCCTCCAGCACGCCGACCCGGGGTTCGGCCGTCAGCAACTCGATCAGCGCGGCGTCCAGGCTGTCGAGAGCACCTCCCGGTCCGACAGCATTCGGAACGATGGTCATACTGTACAGAGATACCACAGGACGTTTGGAATAAATAGGCACTTTGTTTATTGATTTTCCTGGTGGTTGCGCACTTTGAAGACGATTGTTCATGATCATTGTTATGGACACTTTCCCCATCAGCGGCATGGACGCCGTGGTCTTCGCGGTCGGCAACGCCAAGCAGGCGGCGCACTACTACTCCACCGCGTTCGGCATGCGGCGGGTCGCGTACCGCGGGCCGGAGACCGGGCACCCCGACGAGGTGGCGCACGTGCTGGAGTCCGGGCGGGCGCGGTTCGTGTTCCGCGGGCCGGTCAAGCCGGGCACCGCGCTGGGCGCGCATGTGGCCGAGCACGGCGACGGAGTCGTCGACCTGGCGCTCGAGGTGTCCTCGGCCGAGGAAGCGTACGAGTACGCGGTCGAGCACGGGGCGCGCGGGCTCGAGGAGCCGCACCTGGCCGAAGACGAGCACGGCAAGGTGGTGCTCGCCGCGATCGCGACGTACGGGGCAACCCGGCACACGCTGGTGGAACGGTCGGGATACGCGGGCGTGTACCTGCCCGGGTTCGTCGCCGCCGAGCCGGTTGTCCCGCCCGGCGCCGAGGTGTTCACCGATATCGACCACTGCGTGGGCAACGTCGAGCTTGGCCACATGGACGAGTGGGTGGACTTCTACCACCGGGTCATGGGCTTCACGAACATGAAGGAGTTCGTCGGCGACGACATCGCCACCGAGTACTCCGCGCTGATGTCCAAGGTCGTCGCGGACGGCTCGCGCAAGGTGAAGTTCCCGCTGAACGAGCCGGCCGTGGGCAAGCGCAAGTCGCAGATCGACGAGTACCTGGAGTTCTACGGCGGGCCAGGGGTGCAGCACATCGCGCTGGCCACCCCCGACATCGTCGCGTCGGTGCGTGCGATGCGGGCGGCTGGGGTGGAGTTCCTGGCCACGCCTTCGGCGTACTACGACGAGCTGGGGTCGTGGGTGGGCTCGACGCGAGTGCCCGTCGACGAACTGCGGTCACTCGGCATCCTCGCCGACCGCGACGAGGACGGCTACCTGCTGCAGATCTTCACTCAGCCGGTGCAGGACCGGCCGACGGTGTTCTTCGAGCTGATCGAGCGGCACGGGTCGCAGGGCTTCGGCAAGGGCAACTTCAAGGCGCTGTTCGAGGCGATCGAGCGGGAGCAGGCCCGCCGGGGCAACTTGTGATCCTCGCATAATGTCTTAAGGGTGCAGCAACCTACGATCAGTACTCGCGGTGAACTCCGCGCCAGCGGCCATGTGCACCGCGGCGTCAAGGAAGAGATCAGGCTGAACCTGCTGTCCCGGATGCGGGACGGACAGGACCCGTTCCCCGGGATCATCGGGTTCGGGGAGACGGTGCTGCCGCACCTGGAGCGCGCGCTCATCGCCGGGCACGACGTGATCCTGCTCGGCGAGCGCGGCCAGGGCAAGACGCGGCTGATCCGCACGCTCGGCGGCCTGCTCGACGAGTGGACGCCGGTCGTCCAGGGCTGTGAGATCAACGACCACCCGTACCACCCGGTGTGCGCGCGCTGCGTCCGGCTGGCCGCCTCGCTGGGCGACGAGCTGCCGGTGACGTGGCGGCACCGGTCCGAGCGTTACGGCGAAAAGCTCGCGACGCCGGACACGTCGATCGGTGACCTGATCGGCGACATCGACCCGGTGCGGGTCGCGGAGGGGCGCACGCTCGGCGACCCCGAGACCATTCACTACGGGCTGGTGCCGCGCACCAACCGCGGGATCTTTTCCCTCAACGAGCTGCCCGACCTGGCCGAGCGGATTCAGGTGTCGCTGCTCAACGTGCTCGAGGAGCGCGACATCGGCATCCGGGGCTACGCGCTGCGGCTGCCGCTGGACCTGCTGCTGGTGGCCAGCGCGAACCCGGAGGACTACACGAGCCGGGGCCGGATCATCACGCCGCTGAAGGACCGGTTCGGCGCGGAGATCCGCACGCACTACCCGCTGTCGCTGGAGTCCGAGCTGGCGCTCATCCGGCAGGAGGCCGAGCTTCCGTCGTCGGCGGAGATCCCGGAGCATCTGATCGAGGTCATCGCGCGGTTCACCCGGCAGGTGCGCGAGTCGCCCGCCGTGGACGCGAGGTCCGGCGTCTCGGCGCGGTTCGCGATCGCTTGCGCGGAGACGGTCGCCGCCTCGGCGGTGCGCCGGTCGGCGCTGGCGGGGGTTTCCCCCGATGCCGAGCTGCCGGTCGCGCGGGTGTGCGACCTGCCGCCGGTGGTCGGCACGCTGCGCGGCAAGGTCGAGTTCGAGGTCAGCGAGGAGGGCCGCGAGGAGGAAGTGCTCGCCGCGCTGCTCCGCCGCGCGACCGCGGACACGTTCCGGGCCCGGCTCGGCGGCGTCGACTTCGCCGGGCTGCTCGCGCGGTTCGAGGAGGGCGGCACGGTGGAGACCGGCGAGCTGCTGCCCGCCGCGGAACTGCTGCGCCGGATCGGCGACGTGCCCGGCCTCGCGCGGATCATGGAGCGGCTCGGCATGGACGGCGGTGAGTCGTTCGGCCACGCCGCGGCGGCGCTCGAGTTCGCGCTGGAGGGCCTCTACCTGATGCGGCGCCTGTCCAAGGACAGCGCGGGCGCCGGCAGCGTGTACCGGATGTGAACCGCTAGTTCAGCGAGTGGTATCACGATGGCACTGACAGGTGCCTGGAGGCAGCGGAGATCTCGAACAACGTGGTGAATTAGCCTTTTGTGGCGGCCCAACCGTCGGTTACGAGGGTCAACTCACCATGATGAGGCATTCCACCCAATGCCACTTGGCTTATTTTGCTGAGCTGGGAACGTCGGCGCCAGCCAGGCGTCCGCTCGTCCGGTACGCCCCCGGGGCGGATGGTGGCCGGGGTCCGGATGGCCTGGCACGACGGCCCGGCGATGGCGACAACGTGCCGGATTACCCCATCGTGGTGCATTGACCCCCGTTGGGGAGGGTCATGGTTCCACGAAGGGGCAGGATTCCACGTTGCCGCGGACGCCGCCGCCGCATCCGCGTACCGCCAGGCGCACCGCGCACACCAGCCCCGGCAGCCACAGGTAACCGGAGAAGCATAGCGGCCCGGGACAGGACATGGACGGGGGCCGCAACCCCGCACCGGCATCACCGTAACCGCAAACCACGTTAATGCAGGAGAGGTGGGCGCTGGCGCATCGTTCCCGCGACGCAGAGCTTCGGTGAGGTGAAGCGGGCGCCACCGTCGTTAGGAAATTCAGGACGTAGGCTCGGATACATGGCGAACTACCGGTACGGGCGCTACGTCTACGGCCCCGACCCGCTCGCGCTACCGTACGACGTACGCGGCGCGGTGGACGAGATGGGCGACTCGATCCTCGGCGGCGCCACGCCCGCGGACGCGCTGCGCGACCTGCTGCGGCGCGGGATGCGCGACCGGCGCGGGCTGGACGACATGCTGCGGCGGGTGCGCGAGCGGCAGCGCGAGATCCGCGACCGCGGACGGCTCGACGGCATCCTGGAGCAGGCACGCGCGCTGCTCGACACCGCCATCGGGCAGGAGCGGGCGGAGCTGTTCCCCGACCCGTCCGACGAGGCTCGTCTTCGGGAGGCCGACCTCGACGCGCTGCCGTCGGACACCGCGCAGGCCATCCGGCAGCTCGCCGACTACGACTGGCGGTCCGCGGCGGCCAGGGAGACCTTCGAGAAACTGCGGGACCTGCTGCGCGGCGAGGTGCTCGACAGCCAGTTCCGCGGCATGCGCGAGGCGCTTCAGTCGCCGGACCCGGCGGCGATGCAGCGGGTCAAGGACATGCTCGCGGACCTGAACGAGATGCTCGCAGCGGACGCGCGGGGCGAGCATACTCAGGACGACTTCGACAGCTTTATGTCGAAATATCAGGACTTGTTCCCGGACCGCCCGCAGAACCTCGAGGAGCTCGTCGACTCGCTGATCAGCCGGATGGCGGCGGCCGAGCGGCTGCTCCGTTCGCTCAGCGACGAGCAGCGTGAGGAGCTAGCCCAGCTGATGGCCCAAGCGCTCGACGACGCCGGGCTGGCCAGCGAGATGGCGCGGCTGGCGGATGCGCTGCGGGCGCGGCGGCCGGACCTGGACAGCGCCGCGATGACCGGGGCCCCTGACCCCACAATGACCGGTAGCACGCCACTCGGCCTTGGCGACGCGACGTCGGCGCTGGCCGAGCTGGCCGACCTGGCCTCGCTGGAGTCCGCGCTCGCCCAGGACTACCCGGGCGCGAGCCTGGACGACATCGACGAGGAGGCGGTCCGGCGCGCGTTCGGCCGGCAGGCGGTGGACGACGTCGAGGCGCTGCGCCAGATCGAGCGCGAACTCGAGGCGCAGGGCTACCTGACCCGGAACGGCGGCAAGCTCGAGCTGACGCCAAAGGCAGTACGGCGCCTCGGCGACACCGCGCTCCGCGAGATCTTCAGCGAGATCAGGAACGGGCGCGGCACCGGCGACCACGACCGGCCGGACGCCGGGCAGGCCGGCGAGCTGACCGGGACGACGCGGGCGTGGGAGTTCGGCGACGAGCAGCCGATCGACGCCCCAGCAACAGTGCGAAACGCCCTGCTGAGGAGTCATCCCCCGGGGGGTCGCCCCCCGAGGGTAAAACTGGACCCGCGGGACTTCGAGGTGGCGGAGACAGAGCGGCGGACCGCGGCGGTCGTCTCGCTGCTCGTCGACCTGTCGTATTCGATGCACCTGCGCGGCACCTGGGCCGCGGCCAAGCAGACCGCGCTCGCGCTGCACGCGCTGCTGCGCACCAAGTTCCCGCAGGACGCGATCCAGGTCGTCGGCTTCTCGAACTACGCGCGGGAGCTGCGCGAGACCGAGCTTGCCGGGCTCGGCTGGGACATGGTGCAGGGCACCAACCTGCATCACGCGCTGCTGCTGGCCGGGCGGCACATCGACCGGCACCCGGAACACGAGCCCGTGGTCATCGTGGTCACGGACGGCGAGCCGACCGCTCACCTGCAGCGTGACGGACGCTACTGGTTCGACTGGCCGCCGTCACCGGAGACACTCGAGCTGACCTTGGCCGAAGTGGACAAAATGACTCGCAGACATGCCACAATGAACATCTTCATGCTCGCGGACGACGCCGGACTGAGCGCGTTCGTCGAGAATGTGGCGAAGCGAAATGGCGGCCGGGTCCTTCAGGCGGCGCCGGAACATCTCGGTGAGTATGTCATCCGGGACTTCCTGCACTCCCGGGGCGCCATTCGACGGTAGATTTTCCTAGTCGGCTGGGGACCCTCGTGACTGCCCGCCGTAACACCGCTTGCCTTGTATCAAGGAGGAAACGTGACCACAACGTCTGACGCCGGCACGACGTCGTCAGCCCGGAAGATCGCCGCGATCATCCTCGGCGTCCTCGCCGTGCTGGCCATCATCGCCGGCGTCATTTACCTGGCCGAGCCGGCCAAGTCGCTGCCCAACTTCATGGGGCACAAGGCGGGCTCGTCCGGCCACCACGCGCTGCGGATGGCTGGGTCGTTCATCATCGGCATCGTGCTCGCCGCTGCCGCGTGGGTTGCGCTGGCCTACAAGCCGAAGCCGCAGGAGCTTCCGGCCAACAACCCGGAGAACACGCCCGCGGGGCATAACTAACGCGTGAGCGGGATTGGAACGGCCCGCACCAGGTGAGCAACCATCACCCGGGTGCGGGCCGCTGCGTTCCTATATCGCCTGACGCAGGTCGTCCATCAGGTCATCGCAGTCCTCGATGCCCACCGACAGCCGGATCAGGTCCGACGGCACCTCCAGCGGCGAGCCCGCGACGGACGCGTGCGTCATCCGGCCCGGGTGCTCGATCAGCGACTCCACCCCGCCGAGGGATTCGGCCAGCGTGAACAGCCGGGTCCGGCCGCACGCGGCCACCGCGGCCTCTTCGCCCGCGGCCAGCCGGAACGACACCATCCCGCCGAACGCGCGCATCTGCCCCAGCGCGGTCTTGTGGCTCGGATGCGTGGGCAGCCCGGGGTACAGCACCTCGGACACCCCCGGATGCGCGGCGAGCATCTCCGCGATCCGCAGTGCGTTCGCGCAGTGCCGGTCCATCCGCACCGCGAGCGTCTTGATCCCGCGCAGCGTCAGCCACGCGTCGAACGGCCCGGCCACCGCGCCGGTCGCGTTCTGCGTGTAGGCGATCTGCTCCGCGATGTCCGCGTCCGCGGCGACCACCGCGCCGCCGACCACGTCGGAGTGCCCGCCCAGGTACTTGGTGGTGGAGTGCACGACGAAGTCGGCGCCGAGGGTGAGCGGCTGCTGCAGGTACGGGGTCGCGAACGTGTTGTCCACGACGAGTTGCGCGCCCGCCTCGTGCGCGGCGTCGGCGAGCGCGGCGATGTCCGCGACGCTCAGCAGCGGATTGGTGGGCGTCTCGGCCCAGACGAGCTTCGTGCCGGGCGCGGCGGCCAGCGCCGAACGCACCGCGGCGATGTCGGCGATCGGGACGATCGTGTGGCTGAGCCCCCAGCCGCTCAGCACCTTCGCGAAGAGCCGGTACGTGCCACCGTACGCGTCGTCCGGGATCAGCACGTGGTCGCCCGGCTGGCACACGGTGCGCAGCAGGCAGTCCTCCGCGGCGAGCCCGGAGGCGAAGGCGTGGCCGCGCGGCCCGTGCTCGAGCGCCGCCAGGCACTCCTCGAGCGCGGTCCTGGTCGGGTTCGCCGAACGCGAGTACTCGTAGCCGCCGCGCAGCCCGCCGACGCCGTCCTGCTTGTACGTCGAGGTCTGGTAGATCGGCGGCACCACGGCCCCGGTCGCCGGGTCGGGGTCCTGGCCCGCGTGGATGGCGAGCGTCTCGAAACTGTCCATTATGCTCCCTGTGCTCCCTGTGCTCCCGCGAGAAAGGTCAGCACGTCCTGCCTGGTCAACAGCCCGGAGGGCTTGCCGTCGACGTGCACGACCGCGGCGCCCGCCTTCTCCAGCGCGAGCACCGCACGGGACACCGGCTCACCGGACCCGACCGTTGGCAGCGGTATCGACATGTGCCCGCCGACCGGATCTGACGGCCGTGCCCGGCCCGCCACCAAGGCATCGAGCAGATCCCGTTCTACCACGGAGCCGACGACTTCGGCCGCCATGAGCGGCGGTTCCTCCTTGACCACGGGAAGCTGGGAGACGTCGTACTCGCGCAGCAGCGCGATGGCCGCGCTGACGCTCTCCTCCGGATGGACGTGCACGAGCTGCGGCAGGCTACGATCCCGGCTGTCCAGCACGTCTGCGACCAGCGGCTCGGTGGTCTGCGCGTTGAGGAAGCCGTAGTCCGACATCCACTCGTCGTTGAAGATCTTGCCCAGGTAGCCGCGACCGCCGTCCGGGAGCAGCACGACGACGACCGCGTCGGGGCCCGCCCGCTCGGCGACCCGGAGCGCGGCCACCACGGCGAGGCCGCAGGAACCGCCGGTGAGCAGTGCCTCCTCGCGAGCCAGCCGCCGCGTCATCAGGAACGACTCGGCGTCGCTGACCGCGATCACCTCGTCGCACACCTCGGGGTCGTAGGTGGCCGGCCAGATGTCCTCACCCACGCCCTCGACCAGGTACGGCCGCCCGGTACCGCCGGAATACACGGAGCCTTCCGGGTCCGCACCGACGATCTTCACCCGGCCGTTCGACACGTCCTTCAGGTAGCGCCCGGTCCCGGTGATCGTGCCGCCGGTGCCGATGCCGGCCACGAAGTGCGTGACCGTGCCATCGGTCTGCTCCCAGATCTCCGGGCCGGTCGACGCGTAGTGCGAGGCCGGGTTCTCCGCGTTGGAGTACTGATCCGGCCGCCAGCCGCCGGGGGTCTGCTCGGCCAGCCGCCGCGCGACGCTGTAATAGGAGTCCGGGTGCTCCGGTGCGACGGTGGTCGGGCACACCACGACCTCGGCGCCGTACGCGCGCAGCACGCTGATCTTGTCCTGGCCCACCTTGTCCGGGCAGACGAAGACGCACCGGTAGCCGCGCTCCGCCGCGACGATCGCCAGTCCGACCCCGGTGTTGCCGGACGTCGGCTCGATGATCGTGCCGCCTGGTTTCAGCGCGCCCGACGCCTCCGCCGCCGTGACCATCCGCAGCGCGATGCGATCCTTGACCGAACCGCCCGGATTGAAGTATTCAACTTTTGCGAGCACCGTTGCGCCGGGGATTCCCCGGGTGACGGACCTTAGCCTGACCAGCGGGGTGTTGCCGACCAGCCCGCTCAATGTGTCGTGTACCTGCATGCGGTTATCCTAGAGAAACCCGGTAGTTACCCAGGAGTAGGAGGGCATGCCATGCCCGAGGCAGTCATCGTCGCCACGGCCCGCTCCCCGATCGGCCGTGCGTTCAAGGGCTCCCTGGTGAGCATCCGGCCGGACGACCTGACCGTGCAGCTGGTTCGTGCCGCGCTGGCGAAGGTCCCGCAGCTCGACCCGGCGGACATCGACGACCTTATTCTCGGCTGCGGTCTGCCCGGCGGCGAGCAGGGCTTCAACATGGCGCGCGTGGTGGCGGTGCTGCTCGGCTACGACAAGCTGCCCGGCACGACGATCACCCGCTACTGCTCGTCCTCGCTTCAGTCCACCCGGATGGCGTTCCACGCGATCAAGGCCGGCGAAGGCGACGTGTTCATCTCGGCCGGCGTGGAGTGCGTCAGCCGATTCGCCAACGGCAGCAGCGACTCCCTCCCGGATACCCGCAACCCCCTGTTCGCTGCTTCGGCTTCCAGGTCAGAACGAGCCTCGGCTGGTGAGTCCGGACCATGGCACGATCCGCGAGCAGACGGCGAGCTT
>Ga0070741_10008188_pt1 | contig 21146 bp, 32 predicted proteins | sample Coa_R1_4_FD_66440 | JGI IMG/M metagenome (GOLD analysis project Ga0070741, IMG submission 66440) | Surface soil microbial communities from Centralia Pennsylvania, which are recovering from an underground coalmine fire - Coalmine... | ecosystem: Environmental > Terrestrial > Soil > Unclassified ...
ACGACTTCCGACAGCTTGGTCGGGCGCAATTTGTCCGCCAAGGGCCGCGGCGCGTTCTGCTCAAGACCGGCGGCGGCGAACAAGCTCGGTCTTTTGGATGTGACGCGGGGGCTCATGGCTTATACCTAATGCTGGCGCTCAAGCCGCAAGGGCCGGGAGTGGCGCAGTCTATCACCCGCCGATCACGTATGAATGCTCGCGGCCGTCACGCACAAGCGTAAGCCGCCAGATGCGGCTCGATTGCTGGGCGGCATGCTCGAGATCGCGTGTCTTTACGATCTTTGCGCCGTTGACCGCCGCAATGATATCCCCTGGCTGCAGGCCCAGCCGCTGCGCCGGCGAACCGTCGATCACATCGACGATCACAACGCCCTGTGTCCAGGAATCGAGCCGTAGCTTTTCCGCCAGCGCCGGCGAGATGTTGCTCACCTTGGCCCCCTGGAACGGAGAGCGCGCCGAGATGACGATCTCATCGTGGGGAAAGTCGGGCGCCGTCTGCAGCGCGACCGCGAACGGCAATTCGCGGCCGCCGCGCAATACGTCGATCTTGGCCTGCCCGCCGAGAGCTTCGGTGGCAAAGCGGTAGTTGAACGTGTTGGGATCATCAACCGGCTGATCGCCGATGCGCAGGATGACGTCGCCCGGCTTCAGCCCGGCGCGTGCCGCCGGGCTTTCCGGAAGCACGCTGGCCACCATTGCCCCGGCGGGGCGCTTCAGGCCGAGGCTGTCGGCGATCTTCGGCGTGACCGGTTGCAGCTTGGCGCCGAACCACGGCCGCTGGACGCTGCCACCGCCGCCCTCCGCCGAAGCGACGACGACCCGCACCATATTCACCGGGATGGCGAAGCCGATACCCTGCGACCCACCCGACCGCGTATAGATGGAAGTGTTGATGCCTATCAGCCGGCCATTGAGATCGACTAGCGCGCCGCCGGAATTGCCCGGATTGATGGCAGCGTCGGTCTGGATGAAAAATTGATAATCGCTTTTGCCCACGTCCGTCCGCGCCACTGCGGAGACGATGCCGTGCGTCACGGTCTGGCCGACGCCGAAGGGGTTGCCGACAGCCAGCACGATATCGCCGACCTGCAGCCTGTCGGAATCGCCGAGTTCGACGACCGGAAAACGCTCATGCGAGTCCTTAATGCGCAGGACCGCGAGGTCGGCGCGACTATCCTTGAGCACGATTTCCGCTTCGAATTCTCGCTTGTCCGCCAGCGCCACCTTCACCTCGTCGGCGCCTTCGATGACATGGTTGTTGGTAACAACAAGGCCCCGCGGGTCGACGATGACGCCGGAGCCCAGCGAACTTTGCCGCTGCTCGCGCGGCAATCCGCCGCCGCCGAAGAAGTGCCGGAACACCGGATCATCGAAAAACGGGTTGCGGTTTTCGATGACCTTGTTGGCGTAGACATTGACCACGGCAGGCACAACCCGTTTGACCACGGGCGCATAGGACAGCATCAGTTCGCCGGGGCCGTTCGGCGGCCGCCGCTCCTGTGCAGCGGCCGGCGAAGCCAAAACGGCTGCGGCCAGAACAAACAGGCTGATGCGAAGCTGGCGCCGCATTGGAGAATCCCTTCGTCGGCATAAAGATATAGCGGGGGTTAAGGCAATTGAAGGGTGCGTGCCTCCGCCACGGCCTCCGAAAAAGCAAAAAGGCGGCGCTCCGGCCGCCCTTCGCAAATCTTCATCTGGGCCATGCTCTTACGCCGCGGCGGTCGCCTCTTGCTCGGTGGTCTTGCGATTCTGCATAGGGCCGGAATCCAGACCCTTGGCATTGACGTCGCGATCGACGAATTCGATCACCGCGACCGGGGCTGAATCGCCGTAGCGGAAGCCGGCCTTGAGCACGCGGGTATAGCCGCCGTTGCGCTCCTTGTAGCGCGGGCCGATGACCTCGAAGAGCTTCTTGACCATGGCAACGTCGCGGATCTCCGCCACGGCCTGACGGCGGGCGTGCATGTCGCCGCGCTTGCCGAGCGTCACCAGCTTTTCCACGATCGGCCGCAGATCCTTCGCCTTCGGCAAGGTGGTGACGATCTGCTCGTGCTTGATCAAGGCGGCGACCATGTTGCCGAACATGGCGCGGCGATGCTCCGGCTTGCGGTGAAGCTTACGATGGGTTTTTCCGTGACGCACCGCCCACTCCTCGTTCCTGGCCTCAGTAATGATCTTCGAAGCGCTTGGCCAGCTCTTCGATATTCTCAGGCGGCCACCCGGGCACTTCCATGCCGAGATGCAAGCCCATCTGAGCCAGCACTTCCTTGATCTCGTTCAGCGACTTGCGCCCGAAATTCGGCGTCCGCAGCATTTCCGCCTCGGTTTTCTGCACGAGGTCGCCGATATAGACGATGTTGTCGTTCTTCAGGCAATTCGCTGAGCGCACCGACAATTCGAGTTCGTCCACCTTCTTGAGGAACGCCGGATTGAAAGCGAGATCGGGGATCGTCTCGGCGGCCTGTTCCTTGCGAGGTTCCTCGAAATTGACGAAGACGCCAAGCTGATCCTGCAGGATGCGGGCGGCGAAGGCCAGCGCATCGTCGGGGGTAACCGCGCCGTTGGTCTCGATCTGCATGGTCAGCTTGTCGTAGTCGAGGATTTGGCCCTCGCGCGTATTCTCGACCTTGTAGGAAACTTTCTTGACCGGCGAATAGAGGCTGTCGACCGGAATGAGCCCGATCGGCGCGTCCTCGGGACGATTGCGCTCGGCGGGCACATAGCCCTTGCCGGTATTAACCGTGAATTCCATGCGGATCTCGGCGCCCTCGTCCAGGTGGCAAAGCACCAGATCCGGATTGAGGATCACGACGTCGCCGACTGTCTGAATGTCGCCCGCGGTCACCGTGCCCGGGCCTTGCTTCTTCACCACCATGCGCTTGGGGCCGTCGCCCTGCATCTTGATGGAGATATCCTTGATATTGAGCACGATGTCGGTGACATCCTCGCGCACACCCGGAATGGATGAAAACTCATGCAGCACGCCGTCGATGTGCACCGATTGCACCGCTGCGCCCTGCAAAGAGGACAACAGAATTCGCCGCAAGGCGTTGCCGAGGGTCACGCCGAAGCCGCGCTCAAGCGGCTCCGCCACGATCGTCGCTACGCGCTTGGGGTCGGTGCCCCCTGCGACTTGCAGCTTGTTGGGTCTGATCAATTCCTGCCAGTTCTTCTGGATCACGTCAGTCACCCGTCATCACCTATTTTTGGCATCGCGCCGTCCATGCGCGCATCCCGCTCCGCCCTGCGGGAAAAATTTGGCGGCGGCGGACATTTGAATCGCCCGCCGGATAAAAAACTACACGCGCCGGCGCTTGCGGGGCCGGCAGCCGTTATGCGGGATGGGTGTCACATCGCGGATGGACGTGATCGTGAAGCCAGCCGCTTGCAGCGCACGCAGCGCCGATTCGCGTCCGGAACCAGGCCCCGCCACCTCGACCTCGAGGGTGCGCATGCCGTGATCCATCGCTTTCTTCGCAGCGTCTTCCGCAGCCACCTGCGCCGCATAGGGCGTGGATTTACGCGAACCCTTGAAACCCATGGTTCCCGACGACGACCAAGCAATCGCATTGCCCTGCGCGTCGGTAATGGTGATCATCGTGTTGTTGAACGTCGCATTCACATGCGCGACGCCGGAGGCGATATTCTTACGTTCGCGCTTACGGACGCGGGCTTCCTTACCCATTCCAAAACCCTTTCACGGATCGGCACCGAACCGGAGCCGTCACTCTGTTCGACTTCAGGTCGCGCGAAGGCCGCGCGCCCTATTTCTTTTTGCCTGCGATCGCCTTCGCCGGCCCCTTGCGGGTGCGGGCGTTGGTGTGGGTACGCTGGCCACGAACCGGAAGACCGCGGCGGTGGCGCAACCCCCGGTAACACCCCAGGTCCATCAGGCGTTTGATATTCATCGACACTTCGCGTCGCAGATCGCCTTCGACGACGTAATCGCGGTCGATCACTTCGCGGACCTGCAGGACCTCCTGATCGGTCAACTGAGAAACCCGGCGATCATCCGGAATTCCCACTTTGACCAGAATGTCCTTGGCCGATTTCGGCCCGATGCCGTGAATGTACTGGAGCGCAATCAGCACCCGCTTGTTGGTCGGAATATTGACACCGGCAATACGAGCCACTGCACCGCTCCTGTTCGCTGGCCGACGGCCAACCCTTTGATTTCATTCAGCCCGTTGTGGGGAGAAATACAAGCGTAAGACGACGCCCTGCCCCTCATCGGGGGCCCGGCATCGTCTGCAACATCTCCAACTGATGCCTGTTATTAGGGGATTCTCGAGCAATCCGTCAACTCCGCGCCGCAAATTGTTTTCGGCCTAAATCCGGCGCGAAATGCTTCTGCGGCCGCCCCCCGGCCGCCTGCGGGCAGTGGCCTTGGTTGCCCGGCGAGGCCCTGATTTTGCTCGCTTTTTCGCGGTCCCAGCAGGGCTTTTGGCCCGCGTCGGCGGGTTCGCAGCCCGGGCGCGGCGCTTGGCGGCCGGCGCACCGGCTTTGGCCCGCGATGCTTTGGCCCGCTTTGGCCGCTTCCCCACCCGCGCCAGGATCCGGTCGATTGCTCGGGTCACGTCGGGAATAGGGGCCATACCGTCAACGGAGCTCAGCTTGCCGAGCCGCGCGTAATAGGCCGTGAGCGGCGCCGTCTGGGCGTAATAGGCGCTCAGCCGCCGCCGCAGGGCCTCGGGATTGTCGTCGGCCCGTATCGCTTCGCCGCGGGCCTGCATCTGCTGCACGCGCTTGCCAATGCGGTCCAGCAGCGCCCGGTCATCCACCTTCAGCTCGATGACGGCATCGAGGCTCAAGCCCTTCTCCCGCAACAGCGCGTCGAGCGCCTCCGCCTGCGGTACCGTTCGCGGAAAGCCGTCGAGAATGAAACCTTTCTTGGCATCGGGCTGGCCGATGCGGTCCGCAATGATCGCGACCACGATGTCGTCGGGGACAAGCTCCCCGCGCGCCATGATGTGCTGGGCCTTCAATCCAACCGGGGTCTGCGCCTTCACCGCCGCCCGCAGCATGTCACCGGTCGAGAGCTGCACGATCTTGTGCTTGTCCACGAGACGTTGCGCCTGCGTGCCCTTCCCCGCCCCCGGGGGTCCGAGCAGGATCAGCCTCATCTCCTTCGGCCTCGCAGCTTCGAGCGCTTGATCAGACCTTCATATTGATGCGCCAGCAGATAGCCCTGCACTTGCGCAACGGTATCCATGGTCACGCTGACCACGATCAGCAGCGATGTCCCGCCAAAGTAGAACGGCATGGCCGCGTAAGCGATCAGGATTTCGGGGATTAGGCAAACGATGGCGAGATAGAGTGCGCCAACCGCCGTAATGCGCGTGAGCACGTAATCGATGTATTCCGCGGTGCGCTCGCCGGGCCGGATGCCGGGAATGAAGCCGCCGTGTTTTTTCAAATTTTCGGCGGTTTCCGTCGGATTGAAAACAATCGCCGTGTAAAAGAAGGTAAAAAAGACGATCAAGCCGATATAAAAGACGAGAAACAAGGGCCGTCCGTGTCCCAGCAGCGTGGTGACGCTGACAAGCCAATCGGGGCCTTGGCCGGCATTGAAATTGGCGACCGTCGTCGGCAGCAGCAGCAACGATGAAGCAAAGATCGGCGGGATGACGCCCGAGGTGTTGAGCTTCAGCGGCAGATGCGATGACTGCCCTTCGAACATTCGGTTGCCCACCTGCCGTTTCGGATACTGAATCAACAGGCGACGCTGCGCGCGCTCCATGAAGACGATGAATGCGATGACCAAAACAGCCATCGCCAGCACGATCAGAATCAAGCCCGTCGACAACGCGCCTTGACGGCCGAGCTCAAGGGTGCCGGCGATCGCCGACGGCAATTGCGCCACAATGCCGGACATGATGATCAGCGAAATGCCGTTGCCAATGCCGCGCGCGGTGATCTGCTCGCCGAGCCACATCAGGAACATGGTGCCGCCGACCAGGGAAATGACCGTCGAGAGCCGGAAGAACAACCCCGGATCCGAGACCACGCTGCTGCCGGCGCCTTCGAGGCCGATGGCAATGCCATAAGCCTGAAACGCCGCGAGCACGACGGTCAGGTAGCGGGTATACTGGTTGATGACCTTGCGCCCTGTTTCGCCTTCCTTTTTCAACTGCTCGAGCGTCGGCGAAACCGACGTCATCAATTGAATGATGATGGAGGCGGAGATGTACGGCATGATGTTCAGGGCGAAGATTGCCATGCGGTGGATGCCGCCGCCCGAGAACATGTTGAACATGCCGAGAATGCCGCCGGCCTGGGTCTGGAAAATCTGCTCCCAAGCCGCCGGGTCGATGCCGGGCAGCGGGATATACGTGCCAAAACGATAGACCACGAGCGCACCAAGCGTGAACCAGATGCGCTTCTTCAGCTCGTCGGCTTTCGCCAGCGCTGAAAAATTGAGATTGGCCGCTAATTGCTCGGCAGCAGAGACCATTTCAGGCTCCCGGTGCGATCTGGATTCTCGTCAGGCCTGATTGTCGGCCATCCCCGCGCATTGTCCAAGTAAAAACCGCAACGACGAGGCGCAAGGACGGCGTGGCGGCGATTCGCCCCGCTTAGCTGCCTTCAGGTTCGGCCTGGTTTTCGGCGGTCTTCGCCGGTTTGGCCTTGGCGCCTTGACCGAGAGCGGCGCGCGCGTTTTTGCCCTTGGGCTCGGCGGGCGGCACTTTCTTTGCCGCCAAAACCTTGATCGAGCCGCCGGCCTTTTCCACCGCGGCTTGCGCCGATTTCGAGGCGCCGTGGACGACGATGTCGATCTTGCTCTTCAAGGCGCCTTTGCCGAGCAGCCGCACGCCGTCCTTGGCGCGGCGCAGCACGCCGCCTTTCACCAGAACTGCCGTGTCGATCGTCGCCTTCGCGTCGATCTTACCTTTGTCGATGGCGCTCTGCAGACGATCCAGATTGATCTCGTTGAGATCGAGAGCGAAAGGCGAATTACGGAAGCCGCGCTTCGGCAGCCGCCGATGCAGCGGCATCTGCCCGCCTTCAAAACCTTTGATGCGCACGCCGGAGCGCGCCGTCTGGCCTTTGCCGCCGCGACCGCCGGTCTTGCCCTTGCCCGATCCGATGCCGCGGCCGATGCGAAAATGGCCACGCCGCGCCCCCGGCCGGTCGGCAATTTGCGAAAGCTTCATCACACTATCCCTCGATCCCTATCGTCATGCCCGTCCAAGCCGGCGCGACGGTCAGCGAGCTTTTCCCTCGCCCACAACGCTTACCAGATGCCGCACCTTTGCGATCATGCCGCGCGTCTGCGGCGTGTCCGGCACTTCCGCGATCCGTCCCAGCCGATTCAACCCCAAGCCGATCAGCGTTGCGCGCTGATCGAATTTGCGGCGGATCGGGCTGCCGGTCTGCTTCACCTTGATGGTCTTCGATGACGTGCTCATGGCAAATCCGCGCTATTCCGTGGCCGGCTCGCCATCGCCTTCACGACGGCGCGATTGCAAGGTGGAGACTTTGATATTGCGGCGTGCCGCGACCGAGCGCGGCGAATCCTGATGCTTGAGCGCGTTAAAGGTGGCGCGCACCATGTTGTAGGGATTTGACGATCCAAGCGATTTGGCGACCACATCCTGCATGCCGAGCGTCTCGAAAACGGCGCGCATCGGGCCGCCGGCGATGATGCCGGTGCCGGGAGGCGCGGCACGCAGATGCACTTTGCCGGCGCCATGACGGCCTTGCACGTCGTGGTGCAGCGTGCGCCCTTCGCGCAGCGGCACGCGGATCAGGCTGCGCTTGGCCGAATCCGTCGCCTTGCGGATGGCTTCGGGAACCTCGCGTGCCTTGCCGTGGCCGAAACCGACGCGGCCTTTCTGATCGCCGACGATGACCAGCGCGGCGAAGCCGAAGCGGCGGCCGCCCTTCACCACCTTGGCGACGCGGTTGATATGCACGAGCTTGTCGATGAACTCGCTCTCGCGCTCTTCCCGTTCGCGATCTCGTCTCGGTTCACGTGCCATTTTTGCGTTCCATTCCTCGGGACGAGCCCGCAAGATCCTCAGAAATTCAATCCGCCTTCGCGGGCGGCGTCGGCGAGCGCCTTGACGCGCCCGTGATACAGATAGCTACCGCGGTCGAACACGACGTCTTTCAGGCCTTTCGCCAGCGCCCGCTCGGCAATCAGCTTGCCCACCGCCTTGGCGGCCTCGACATTGCCGCCGCTCTTCAGCGAGCTGCGCATCGGCTTCTCCAGCGACGACGCCGCAACCAGGGTCTCGCCTTTGATGTCGTCGATGATCTGCGCGTAGATGTGCTGCGACGAGCGGAACACGGACAGCCGCTTGCGCCCGCCGGCGGCCATTTTGATCGCGCGGCGCACACTGGCCCGACGCCGATCCGTCGCAGATCCGAACTTCGCCATTGTCTGCTCCGTTACTTCTTCTTGCCTTCCTTGCGGAAGATGTATTCGTCGACATATTTGATGCCCTTGCCCTTGTAGGGCTCCGGCGGACGGAAACCGCGGATTTCAGCGGCAACCTGCCCGACTTTCTGCCGGTCGATGCCGCTGATGTTGATTTCGGTCGGCTTCGGCGTCGTGATCTGAATTCCTTCCGGGATCGGATAAACGACGTCATGGCTGTAACCGAGGGCAAGCTGCAAATTCTTGCCCTGCACGGCCGCGCGATAGCCGACGCCGGTGATCTCAAGCTTGCGCTCGAAGCCCTTGGTGACGCCCGTCACCAAGTTGGCCACCAGGGTGCGCGAGGTGCCCCACAAGGAGCGCGCGCGCTTGGTTTCGTGCCGCGGGCTGACCTGCACCTTGCCGTTCTCAAACTTCACGGCGACGTCGTCGTGCAGCGCCAGTTGCAGCGCGCCCTTCGGGCCTTTCATTTTCACCGTCTGTCCTTCGACATTGGCGGTGACGCCGGAAGGAATGGTGACGGGTTTATTGCCGATGCGAGACATGACTGCTGTTCCGTTTGCTCCGGCCTAGAATACCTTGCACAGGATTTCGCCGCCGACGTTGGCGTCACGCGCGGCGTGATCGGCCATGACGCCCTTCGGCGTCGACAGGATCGAAACGCCGAGGCCGTTATTGATGCGCGGCAGCGCCTTGACCGACGCATAGACCCGTCGGCCGGGCTTGGACACCCGCGCGATTTCGCGGATCACGGGCTCGCCGTCGAAATATTTGAGCTCAATCTCCAGCTCGCTGCGGCCGCCGGCATGCTCCACTTCCGTATAGCCGCGGATATAGCCCTCAGTCTTCAGCACTTCGAGCACGCTCTGACGCAGCCGCGAGCCCGGCGTGGAAACCTTCGACTTGTTACGCATTTGCGCATTGCGGATGCGCGTGAACATGTCGCCGAGAGGATCATTCAAAGACATCGTTGACCCTCCTTACCAGCTCGACTTGACGAGACCGGGAATCAATCCCTGCGAACCAAGATCGCGCAAGGCGATGCGGCTCAATTTGTGCTTGCGGTAAAAACCGCGCGGCCGGCCGGTCATTTCGCAGCGGTTGCGGATGCGCGTGGCCGACGAATTACGCGGCAATTCGGCAAGCCTCAAAGCCGCGGCAAAGCGCTCCTCCATCGGCTTGTTCTTGTCGCGCGCCACCGCCTTCAACTTCTGACGCCGTGCCGAAAACTGCGCGCTCATCCGGCGCCGCCGATTGTTCTTCTCGATTGAACTTTTCTTAGCCATTCATCTCTCCTAGGTGTCCGCGTTTGAGGACGCGCCTCACTGCCGGAACGGGAAGTTAAAAGCCGCCAGCAACGCGCGCGCCTCGTCGTCGCTGCGCGCGCTGGTGCAGACGGTGATGTCCATACCCCAGATTTCAGCAGCCTTGTCGTAGTCGATTTCCGGGAAAACGATGTGCTCCTTGATGCCCATGCTGTAATTGCCGCGGCCGTCGAAGCTCTTCGGATTGAGGCCGCGAAAATCGCGCACGCGCGGCAGCGCGATATTGATCAGCCGGTCGAGAAACTCGTACATGCGCGCCCGCCGCAGCGTGACCTTGCAGCCGATTGCCTGGCCATCGCGCAATTTAAAGTTGGCCACTGACTTGCGCGCCTTCGTGATCACGGCCTTCTGGCCGGCGATGAGCGTGAGATCGTTGGCGGCAGCCTCGACCTTCTTGCGGTCGTTCACCGCTTCACCAATGCCCATATTGAGCACGACCTTCTCGATGACCGGGACCTCCATCTTGTTCTTGTAGCCGAACTGTTCGGTCAACTTGCCGCGCACGGCTTCGTCGAAATGCGTGCGCAGGCGCGGCGTTACCCGCGGCTCACGCGCCTTCTTCGCGCCCTTCTCGCCATGCGTCTTCGCCTTCTTGTCCTTGGCGGCCTTTTCGGCCTGCTGGGCTTTCTTGGCTTCGACTTTTGCGGCTTGCGATTTTTCCGTCTCAGCCATCGATCTCGACTCCCGAACGCTTGGCGATGCGCACTTTCTTGCCGTCGTTCATGATCTTGAATCCGACACGGGTCGGCTTGCCGTCCTTCGGATCGGCCACCGCGAGGTTGGACAAATGAATCGTGCCTTCCTTAGAGATGATGCCGCCCTGCTGCTGCGGCGTCTGCCGCTGATGACGCTTCACCATGTTGATTCCGCGTACGATGGCGCGCTGCTGATCGGGGCGCACTTCGACCACCTCCCCGGTGCGGCCCTTGTCGCGGCCGGTAAGCACGACGACCTTGTCGCCTTTGCGGATCTTTGCCGCCATTACAGCACCTCCGGCGCGAGCGAAATGATTTTCATATGGTTCTTGGCCCGCAGCTCGCGCGGCACAGGCCCGAAAATGCGGGTGCCGACCGGCTCCATCTGCGGCGTGATCAGCACCGCGGCATTGCGGTCGAAGCGGATGATCGATCCGTCCGGCCGCTTGATGTCTTTGGACACGCGCACCACGACCGCCTTCATCACGTCACCCTTCTTCACGCGCCCGCGTGGAATCGCCTCCTTGACGGAAACGACGATCACGTCGCCGATCGTGGCGTAACGACGCTTCGAGCCGCCGAGCACCTTGATGCACATGACGCGGCGCGCGCCGGAATTATCCGCCACGTCGAGATTTGTCTGCATCTGAATCATGCCGCGCCTCGTTACTTCCTGACCTCGCGCAATGCGCGATTACTTCGCTTCCGTCTTCTTTTCGCCCTGCACCACGGTCCAGCGTTTGAGCTTGGATATGGGGCGATGCTCTTCGATCCATACGATATCGCCGACGTGATACTCGCCGTTCTCGTCGTGAGCGTGATACTTCTTTGACCGCCGAACGGTCTTCTTTAGCTGCGGATGGGTGAAGCGCCGATCGACGCGGACCACTACCGTCTTCTTCTGTTTGTCGCTCACCACGACGCCCTGGAGCATGCGCTTCGGCATCCCGATCCCCTTACTTCGACTTTTTCGATTTGGCGGCCTTCTTCGGCCGCGCCGCCGTCTTGCGCTTGTTCTTGGCGGCCGCCGCCTGACTCGGTTCCGGCGCGGCGGCGCTCGCCGGCGCCGCGCGACCTTCCCGCTTCTCCCGCGCGATGGTCTTCATCCGCGCGATGTCGCGGCGGATGATCCGCACGCGCGAGGTGTTTTCGAGCTGCCCCGTCGCCCGCTGGAAGCGCAGATTGAACTGCTCCTTCTTCAGATTGAGTACCTCGTCGTCAAGTTGATCGAGGGTCATCGCTCTCACATCGGAGGTTTTCATGGCGTTGCTTTCCGTCCTCACTCGGCGATGCGCTCGATAAATCGGGTCTTTACCGGCAATTTAGCCGCCGCCAGCGCCAGCGCTTCCTTCGCGAGCTGCAGCGGCACGCCGTCGATCTCGAACATGATGCGGCCCGGCTTGACCCGGCACACCCAGTATTCCGGCGTGCCCTTGCCTTTGCCCATGCGAACCTCAATCGGCTTTTTCGACACCGGCACGTCCGGATAGACGCGGATCCAGACCCGCCCCGCCCGCTTCATATGCCGCGTCAGCGCGCGGCGCGCGGCTTCGATCTGCCGCGCCGTGACACGGTCCGGCTCCAATGCCTTCAGCCCGTATTGACCGAAATTCAGCTCGGTCGCGCCCTTGGCGACGCCGTGGATACGGCCCTTGTGCGCCTTGCGGAACTTTGTGCGCATCGGTTGCAGCATGGTTTAACTCTCGATTCCTTCGGTCACGCGTCTCACGCGGCGTCGCGGCGCGGGCGGCCGCCCTCGCCTTCAGCCAGTTTCTTGTCCTGCGCCATCGGGTCGTGCTCCATGATCTCGCCCTTGAAGATCCAGACCTTCACGCCGCAGGTTCCGTAAGTCGTGAACGCGGTGGCCACGCCGTAATCGACGTCGGCGCGCAGCGTATGCAAAGGCACGCGGCCCTCGCGATACCACTCCATCCGCGCGATCTCGGCGCCGCCGAGCCGCCCCGAGCAATTGATGCGGATGCCCTCGGCGCCAAGCCGCATGGCCGATTGCACGGCCCGCTTCATGGCGCGGCGGAAGGCGACGCGCCGTTCGAGCTGCTGGGCGATCGACTCGGCGACGAGTTGGGCGTCGAGCTCCGGCTTACGGATTTCAACGATATTGATGACGACGTCCGAGTCGGTCAGCGCCGCCACCATGCGGCGCAGCTTCTCGATATCGGCGCCCTTCTTGCCGATCACCACGCCGGGCCGCGCCGAGTGAATGGTAACGCGGCATTTCTTGTGCGGGCGCTCGATGACGATCTTGGATACCGCGGCCTGCTTGAGCAGCTTCTGCAGCTCCTTGCGAATCTTCATATCCTCGTGCAGCAGCCGGCCGTATTCGCCCTTGCCGGCGAACCAGCGCGAATCCCAGGTGCGGTTCACACCGAGCCGCAGTCCAACCGGATTGACCTTCTGACCCATGTGTCGTCCTTCCCGCCTTACGCCTCGACCTCACGCACCACGATGGTGAGATTGGAGAAAGGCTTCATAATTCCTGCGGCCCGGCCGCGGCCGCGCGCATGGAAGCGCTTCATCACCAGGGCCTTGCCGACATGCGCCTCGGCGACGACGAGATCGTCGACGTCGAGGTCGTGATTGTTCTCGGCGTTGGCAATCGCCGACTCCAGGCATTTGCGCACGTCGCGCGCGATGCGCTTGCGCGAAAACTCCAGATCGGCGAGCGCCGTCGCCACCTTCTTGCCGCGGATCAATCCGGCGACGAGATTGAGCTTCTGCGGGCTGACCCGCAGCAGACGGGCCACTGCCTTGGCTTCGGTATCCGAGAGCGTTCTTTCGCGTGCGCGCTTGCCCATGTCGTCCTCTTACGCGGCCGGCGCCGCCGTGCCGGCGGGAGCGGGTCCACTGGTCGTCGCGCGTTTCGCCTTCCGGTCCGACGAATGGCCGTGGAAGGTGCGCGTCGGAGCGAACTCGCCGAATTTGTGTCCGACCATTTCCTCGGTGACGCTCACCGGGATGTGCTTCTGCCCATTGTAGACGCCGAAGGTCAGCCCGACGAATTGCGGTAGGATCGTCGAGCGGCGGCTCCAGATCTTGATCACTTCGTGGCGTCCCGAGGCGCGCGCGGCATCCGCCTTTTTCAGCAGATAGCCGTCGACAAACGGGCCTTTCCAAACCGAACGGGGCATGATGCTCGTCCTATTTCTTCTTCTTCCGCGCGTGGCGGCTGGAGATGATGAATTTGCCGGTGACCTTGTTCTTGCGGGTCTTCTTGCCCTTGGTCGGGAAACCCCAGGGGGTGACCGGGTGGCGGCCGCCCGATGTGCGGCCTTCGCCGCCACCGTGCGGGTGGTCGATCGGGTTCATGGTGACGCCACGGTTATGCGGGCGGCGGCCCATCCAGCGCTTGCGGCCGGCTTTGCCGATCGAGGTGTTCATGGCGTCGGGATTGGACACCGCGCCGATCGTCGCCATGCAGCGGCCATGCACAAGGCGCTGTTCGCCGGAATTCAGCCGCAGAATAACGTAGTCCTGATCGCGGCCGACAATTTGTGCATAGGTGCCGGCGGAGCGCGCGATCTGCCCACCCTTGCCGATCTTGATCTCGATATTATGAATGATGGTGCCGATTGGAATATTGCCGATGGGCATGGCGTTGCCGGGCTTGACGTCGACGTATTCGCCGGCGACGACGCTGTCGCCTTGGCTCAGACGCTGCGGCGCCAAGATATAGGCAAGCTCGCCGTCCTCGTATTTCACCAGCGCGATGAATGCCGTGCGGTTGGGATCGTATTCGATGCGCTCGACGCGCGCCGGCGCGTCGAAACGGCGGCGCTTAAAATCGACCACGCGGTAAGCCTGCTTGTGACCGCCGCCGCGGAAGCGCACGGTCACCCGACCATTGCTGTTGCGGCCGCCGGTGGAAAGCTTGCCTTCGGTCAGTGTCTTGACCGGCCTGCCCTTGTAGAGAGCCGAGCGATCGACGATGACGAGCTGACGCTGGCTCGGCGTGACCGGATTGAATGTTTTTAGCGCCATGACGCTTCTTCCTTACAGACCCGTCGTCACGTCGATCCGTTGACCCTCTTCCAGGGTCACGACGGCTCGCTTGACATCCGATTGCACGCCCACGCTTCCGCGCGGCGCCTTTACTTTGCCCTTGCGCACCAGGGTGTTGACCTTTTTCACCTTCACGTCGAACAGCGCCTCGACCGCCTGCTTGATCTGCGGCTTCGTCGCCGCGCGCGCGACCTTGAAGACGACCTGATTATGTTCCGAAGCCATCGTCGATTTTTCGGTGATCACCGGCGCGATGACGACGTCGTAGTGGCGCGGATCCTTGGTGGTCATTTGAAGCGCGCCTCCAACGCATCGAGCGCGGCTTTAGTGAGCACGAGCTTGTGCCGCCGCAGAATGTCGTAGACGTTGATTCCCTGCACGGGCAGTACGTCGATATTCGGGATATTGCGCGCGGCGGCGCGGAAGCTTTCCTCGATCTGAGCGCCGTCGACGATCAGCGCATTGTCGAGACCGAGCTTGTCGAAGCGGCCGGCCAAAGCCTTGGTCTTGCCTTCCTTTACGGTCGCCGTATCGAGGATGACGATGCCACCGTCCTTGGCCTTGGCGGAAAGGGCGTGACGCAGCGCCAGCGCGCGCACTTTCTTCGGCAGATCGATAGCATGGCTACGCACCAGCGGGCCGAAGGAACGGCCGCCTCCGCGGAAAAGATTGACGCGTGCCGAACCGTGGCGGGCTCCGCCAGTGCCCTTCTGCCGGTAAATTTTCTTGCCGGTGCGGTTGATCTCGGCGCGGTTCTTCACTTTATGCGTGCCGGCGCGGCGCTTGGCGAGCTGCCACGTGACGCAGCGATGAATGAGATCGGCGCGCGGCTCCAATCCGAAGATCGCGTCCGGCAGGTTGACGGTTCCCGCCTGCTTGCCGTCGAGCGTGGTGACTTTCAGCTCCATCACGCACCCTCCGTCGCTTCGGCAGACACACCGCCCTGCTCCGCGGGTTTTGCGGCGGCGCTCTCCGCGCCTTCCGGTAGCCGGAATTTCCCGGGCTTCGGCGCCTCTTTGGGCAGCGACTTTTTGACGGCATCGCGCACCATGATCCAGCCGCCCTTGGCGCCCGGCACCGCGCCCTCAACGAGGATGAGGCCGCGATCGACATCGGTCTGCACCACCTTGAGATTGAGCGTGGTGATGCGGTCGACGCCCATATGGCCGGGCATCTTCTTGTTCTTGAACGTCTTGCCAGGATCCTGACGTCCGCCGGTCGAGCCGACGGACCGGTGGGAGATCGACACGCCGTGGCTCGCGCGCAAGCCGCCGAAATTCCAGCGCTTCATGCCGCCGGCAAAGCCCTTGCCGATAGAGGTGCCGGTGACGTCGACGAACTGCCCGACCACGAAATGATCGGCGGTGATCTCGGCGCCGACCGGAATGAGGCCGTCTTCGCTGACACGGAATTCCGCCATTTTGCGCTTGGGCTCGACCTTAGCCACCGCGAAATGTCCACGCTGCGCCTTGCTGACGGTCACCGGACGCCGCTTGCCGGCGCCCAGCTGCAGCGCCACGTAGCCGTTAGAATCCTTGGTGCGATGAGCCACCACCTGGCACTGCGCGAGCCGCAGCACCGTGACCGGCACGTGCTCGCCCGTCTCGGTGAAAACCCGAGTCATTCCGACCTTTTGTGCGATCACCCCGGAACGCATGGCCATTGTCCTGTCTTCTTCTTTCCTGCCCGCTCTCACAGCTTGATCTCGACGTCCACACCGGCAGCCAGATCGAGCTTCATCAGCGCGTCGACGGTCTGCGGCGTCGGATCGACGATATCGAGCAGGCGCTTATGCGTACGCATTTCGAATTGCTCGCGGCTCTTCTTGTCGATGTGCGGCGAGCGGTTCACCGTGAATTTCTCAATCTTGGTCGGCAGCGGAATCGGCCCCCGCACCTGCGCCCCGGTGCGCTTCGCGGTCGCCACGATCTCGCGCGTGGACGCATCGAGAATGCGGTGATCGAAAGCCTTGAGCCGGATCCGGATGTTCTGCCCGTTCATTTGCTTTTCTCTCGTCTCCCGCTCATTCCCGCGAAAACGGGAATCCAGCTCAAAACTTTGCGCTCTATCAAAGACTGGGTCCCCGCTTTCGCGGGGACGAGCGGTCTTTGATTACTCAATAATGCTCGCAACGACGCCCGCGCCGACGGTGCGGCCGCCTTCACGGATGGCGAAACGGAGCTTCTCCTCCATGGCGATCGGCACGATCAGATGTACTTCCATGGCAACGTTGTCGCCCGGCATGACCATTTCCGTGCCCTGCGGCAGGTGCACGACGCCGGTCACGTCGGTGGTGCGGAAGTAGAATTGCGGACGATAATTGGTGAAGAACGGCGTGTGACGGCCACCCTCCTCCTTGGTGAGGATGTAGGCTTCCGCCTTGAACTTGGTGTGCGGCTTCACCGAGCCCGGCTTGCACAGCACCTGACCGCGCTCGACTTCCTCGCGCTTGGTGCCGCGCAAGAGGCAGCCGACGTTGTCCCCCGCCTCCCCCTGATCGAGCAGCTTGCGGAACATTTCGACGCCGGTGACAACCGTCTTTTGCGTCGGCTTGATGCCGACGATCTCGACTTCATCGCCGACCTTGACGATGCCGCGCTCGATGCGCCCGGTGCAGACAGTGCCGCGCCCGGAGATCGAGAAAACGTCTTCCACCGGCATCAGGAACGGCTGATCCTTCGGGCGCTCCGGCTGCGGAATATACTCGTCCACGGCCTTCATCAGATCGAGGATCGACTGTTTGCCAAGCTTCTCGTCCTTGCCCTCGAGCGCCATCAGCGCCGAGCCCTTGATCACCGGAATCTTGTCACCGGGGAAGTTGTACTTAGAGAGAAGCTCGCGCACCTCGAGCTCGACGAGCTCGAGCAATTCCGGATCGTCGACCATGTCGACCTTGTTCATATAGACGACGAGGGCGGGAACGCCGACCTGGCGGGCCAGCAGGATATGCTCGCGCGTCTGCGGCATCGGCCCATCGGCGGCGGAGACTACGAGGATGGCGCCGTCCATCTGCGCGGCGCCGGTAATCATGTTCTTCACGTAGTCGGCGTGGCCGGGGCAATCGACGTGCGCATAATGGCGCTTCTCGGTCTGATACTCGACGTGCGCCGTCGAAATCGTGATGCCGCGCGCCTTCTCTTCCGGAGCCTTGTCGATCTGGTCATAGGCGGTGAACGTGGCGCCGCCTGTCTCCGACAAAACCTTGGTGATCGCCGCGGTCAACGTCGTCTTGCCGTGGTCGACGTGGCCGATCGTGCCGATGTTGCAATGGGGCTTTGTACGTTGGAATTTCTCTTTGGCCATAGCGCTCTCCCGTTCGGGTCTCCGTAACGAATCTCTCGTGCGTGTTGATCAATGCCGCGCCGGCGCTCAGGCGAACTTCGCCTGAACTTCCTGCGCGACGTTTTGCGGAACCTGTTCGTAGTGGTCGAATTGCATCGTGAAAGTGGCGCGCCCCTGACTCATGGAACGCAACGTGTTGACGTAGCCGAACATGTTGGCAAGCGGCACCATCGCATTGATGACGTTCGCATTGCCGCGCATGTCCTGACCCTGAATCTGGCCGCGACGCGAGTTCAAGTCGCCGATGACCGAACCGGTGTAATCTTCCGGGGTCACCACCTCGACCTTCATGATCGGCTCGAGCAGCACCGAGCCGCCCTTCTGCAGAGCCTCGCGCAACGCCTGCCGCCCGGCGATCTCGAAGGCGAGCGCCGAGGAATCGACGTCATGATATTTGCCGTCAATAAGCGAGACCTTGAGGTCGACCACCGGGAAGCCGGCGAGCACACCGGAGCCGAGCACCGATTCCAAGCCCTTCTCCACGCCCGGGATATATTCCTTCGGCACCGCGCCGCCCACGATCTTGTTCTCGAACTGAAAGCCGGTGCCCGGAGGCAGCGGCTCGGCGACGATCTTCACCTCGGCGAACTGGCCAGAACCGCCAGTCTGCTTCTTATGAGTGTACGTATGCGTCACCTGCCGCGTGATCTTCTCGCGGTAGGCCACCTGCGGCTGGCCGATATTGGCGTCGACCTTGTAAGTGCGGCGTAGGATGTCGACCTTGATGTCGAGGTGCAGCTCGCCCATTCCCTTGAGGATGGTCTGCCCGCTCTCCTGATCGGTGGACACGCGGAACGACGGATCCTCGGCCGCGAGCTTGGCCAGCGCGACGCCGAGCTTCTCCTGATCGGCCTTCGACTTCGGCTCGATGGCTATCTCGATGACCGGATCGGGAAATTCCATCTTCTCCAGGATCACCGGCTTTTGCGCGTCGCACAGCGTGTCGCCGGTGCGCACTTCCTTGAGGCCGGCCAGCGCCACGATATCGCCGGCGAAGGCTTCCTTGATGTCCTCGCGGTTGTTGGCGTGCATCAGCAGCATGCGCCCGATGCGCTCCTTGCGCTCCTTGGTGGAGTTCAGGACGCCGGTGCCGCTTGAGAGCGTGCCGGAATAGATGCGGCAGAAGGTGATGGTGCCGACAAAGGGATCGTCCATGATCTTGAACGCCAGCGCCGCGAAAGGCTCCTTGTCGTCGGCCTTGCGCACAATTTCGTTGCCTTTGTCGTCGACGCCCTTGATCGGCGGAACGTCCAGCGGCGACGGAAGGTAGTCGACAACCGCGTCGAGTAACGGCTGCACACCTTTGTTCTTGAAGGCTGAGCCGCACAGCACCGGATAGAATGCGCCGGAAAGCACCGCCTTGCGAATGAGCTTCTTTAGCGTCGCCTCGTCGGGCTCCTTGCCTTCGAGGTAAGCGGTCATCGCCTCGTCGTCGAGCTCGACGGCGGCCTCCACCATCTTCTCGCGATATTCCTTGGCCTGATCGAGCATATCGGCCGGAATTTCGATGTCGTGATACTTGGCGCCGAGCGCCTCGTCTTCCCAGGTCACGCCGACCATGCGCACGAGGTCGACGACGCCCTTAAACTGCTGCTCGGAGCCGATCGGGAGTTGAATGGCCACCGGCTTGGCGCCGAGGCGGGTCTTGATGTCGTCGAGACATTTGAAGAAGTCGGCGCCGACCTTGTCCATCTTGTTGGCAAAGACGATGCGCGGAACCTTGTATTTGTCGCCTTGGCGCCAGACCGTCTCGGTCTGCGGCTCGACGCCCTGGTTGGAATCGAGAACGCATACCGCGCCGTCAAGCACGCGCAAGGAACGCTCCACCTCGATGGTGAAGTCGACGTGGCCGGGCGTATCGATGATGTTGAGGCGCTTGTTCTTCCAGAAGGCCGTCGTCGCGGCGGACGTGATGGTGATGCCGCGCTCCTGCTCCTGCTCCATCCAGTCCATCGTCGCGGCGCCTTCATGCACCTCGCCGATCTTGTGGCTCTTGCCGGTGTAATAGAGGATCCGCTCGGTCGTCGTCGTCTTTCCCGCATCGATGTGGGCCATGATGCCGAAATTGCGGTAGTCCTCGATGGGATGGGAGCGGGGCATTGGGGTTCGGTCCTGTTCTTTCCGTTCGCCTTACCAGCGGTAATGCGAGAAGGCCCGGTTGGCTTCCGCCATCCGGTGCGTGTCTTCGCGCTTCTTGACGGCGTTCCCCCGATTATTCGATGCGTCGAGCAGCTCCGCCGAGAGCCGCTCGGTCATTGTCTTTTCATTGCGCTCGCGCGCGGCGGAAATGATCCAGCGGATGCCAAGCGCCTGACGGCGCGACGAGCGAACCTCCACCGGCACCTGATAAGTGGCGCCACCGACACGACGCGACCGCACCTCGATCGCCGGCATGACATTGTCGAGGGCCTGCTGAAAGACGTTGAGCGGCGCCTGCTTGGTCTTCTTCTCGATCATGTCGAGCGCGCCATAGACGATCGATTCGGCGACCGATTTCTTGCCGGCGTGCATGACCGAATTCATGAACTTGGTGATCACCGCGCTCCCGAATTTCGGGTCCGGCATGATCTCGCGTTTTTCCGCGCTATGGCGACGTGACATCAATCAGCTCCGAATTACTTAGGTCGCTTCGCGCCGTATTTGGAACGGCGCTGCTTGCGGTTCTTGACGCCCTGGGTGTCGAGTACGCCGCGCAGGATATGATAGCGCACGCCGGGCAGGTCCTTCACGCGCCCACCGCGGATCATCACCACCGAGTGCTCCTGAAGATTGTGACCCTCGCCGGGAATGTAGCCGATCACCTCGAAACCATTGGTGAGCCGCACCTTCGCCACCTTGCGCAGCGCCGAATTCGGCTTCTTCGGCGTGGTGGTATAAACGCGCGTGCACACGCCGCGCTTCTGCGGGCTCGATTGCAGCGCCGGCACCTTGTTGCGGGCCTTTACCGGCCGCCGCGGCTTGGCAATCAACTGATTAATCGTCGGCATTCTTGCCTTCACCTTGCGTTCGGGGATGTCCCCCAGGCCATCGCTCTTTCCGACTGGCACGCGCGCAAAACGAAATCGCGCCATCCGCCTTGCGCGCGGAAGGGCGCCTCTTCGTTCCAGAGGACCGCGTTGCGGAAGACGCGCCGCGGTCGTGCACCGGTCAGACCTGACAAAAGGCTGTCAGAGGCAGCGTTTGAGCTCCATTCCTCGAGGCTCAGGGGCCGCCCCGCACCCGGCCGATTGCCGAGCAGGGATTGGCACGCCGTTCCGATCAAGCGAAGCTCACCGCCTGCCGAAAAGTGGGCCGTATGTATCGGCGGGGTACCACTAAGTCAAGGCAAAAAGGCCCAAAAAGTCGCGATTGCTGACGTTTGGCGGTCTTTTCGCGGCGCTC
>Ga0070741_10008189_pt1 | contig 21145 bp, 25 predicted proteins | sample Coa_R1_4_FD_66440 | JGI IMG/M metagenome (GOLD analysis project Ga0070741, IMG submission 66440) | Surface soil microbial communities from Centralia Pennsylvania, which are recovering from an underground coalmine fire - Coalmine... | ecosystem: Environmental > Terrestrial > Soil > Unclassified ...
CTACGTCGGGTGGTGAAACGATGGCGCCCAACACAAAGCCGATAGGCCAAGGCAAGCCAAGCAGCCCATGACTGACGCCGGCGACGGCCACCGTGGTAAACACAACGCAGCCGACGGCCAAAAGCGTGATCGGCCGGAGGTTGAAACGGAACTCCCTCCAGCTCATCGCGACGCCGGCAGAATAGATCAGCGGCGGCAGCACCAGCAGCAGTACGAGCTCGGGAACCAGCTCGACGTGCGGGAGCCACGGCACCATCGCCAAACCGACGCCGACAATAACCAACAGGATGGCTGGCGGCACCCCGAGGCGACGCGCGGCCAACGCGACAGCCGCCACCACGACGAGCAGCAGCACCGCAGTCTGGATGGTTACGATCATGGGTGTGCGGTCCCGCCCTGTGCAACAGAAGCGATCACCGGTGCGCGGAGAATCGCAGGTCGCTGGACTGCCAGCCAGGTCAGGACGCACCGCCGGCGGGCGCGGATAGAGTCGACGTTCCGGGTCGCAATCTGCACACCAGACTTCACCCTGCCTCCTCCTCTCGAGAGTGCCGTCCCTTGAACGCGCGGGACTAGACTTGATACCAAGTAATCACAGTTCTTGGAATACTCGTGCGGGAGAGAAGCGTATACAACCTTACGCCACCGCGAGCTCAGCAAGGGCGTACAGGAGGACACACGTGCCCGGCAAAAATCAAGACTTACATGGGAACGCCCCACAGGCGGCGGCAGTCGCGTTGCTCCTCATCGACGTGATCAACGACCTGGAATTTGCGGGGGGCGAGGCCTTGCTGCCCTTTGCCCTCCCGATGGCGAGGCGGATCGCCGCGCTCAAACGGCGGGCGCAGCGGGCGAGGATTCCGGTGATCTATGTCAACGACAATTTCGGCAAATGGCAATCGGATTTCCGCAAGCTCGTCCGCCACTGTCTGGAGGATGGCGTGCGGGGCGAGCCAGTTGTACAGCTCTTACGGCCTGAGGAAGGGGACTATTTTGTGCTCAAGCCCAAGGCCTCGGGATTTTTCGCCACGCCGTTAGATCTCCTGCTGGAGTATTTGCAGGTCAGGACCCTCGTCCTGACGGGCGTCGCCGGGAATATGTGTGTACACTTTACCGCCAACGACGCCTATCTGCGCGATTTTCGTCTCGTCATACCGGCGGATTGTGTCGCCTCGCAGAGCCGGGAGGAGAATACGGCGGTATTACGGCAGATGCGGCGGCTCTTAGGGGCGGATATCAGACAGTCCGCAGCCGTCGATCTTCGGCGGCTCACGCGCCGTCCACACCATGGAGGGGCGACACAATCGGCCGGGACCGCGAGGGCAAAATCCCGTAGATAACCTCATCCGCCCCCAAAGGCTACGGGGACGGGGAGCGAAATTATCATTTTTTGTTATTTATACAATCAGTGAGAGCACTGCTCTGTAGGGGTGCGGGGCACAGCCCCGGCGGTTGACTCCGGTGGAAAATGTCCAGGCCGGTTTAAGCTGCTTCACGTTCTCCGTGGTAATGTCGGTAAGGCCGCTGTAACGCGTGTTAGCGTAATCTTTCGCGGGCATGGGCCACTGCCCGTCGTCTTCGGGGGCATTACCGGAAGCCGCAAGTGCGCTGCCGGAGGATGCGAGCGCCCTCATCCCGGCTATGTGCGTCACGGCGGTGACGACGGCGATACAAAGGAAAAGAAATATTCTCCGGAGGGCGGATAATCGAGAGAAGTCAGGCATGGTTAATGTACGGCGATTCATAGCCTCTCCGGGAAGGACAAAAGAGAATGGCTCTCTCCCCGCATCTCCATTCTTCTTTATTCTTGTTGCTCAATCCGGGTCTATACAAGCCCTCACCGAGGGTTATTCATAAGACGTGTCACTCTTTCCCCGCGAGGCGTACCGACGAGTGCACCTCTGTGCCAATCTTGTACGGCCTGACTTCGTGTGGGAGGATAAAACTGCGCGAAGGAGCCGGGAATGCTGACAATGACTGGGACGCAGACACGGGTGAGGGAGAAAAGATGATTGATCGTTTATCGATCCGCTCGCGCCCGGCCGGGTGGCCCATTATGCACCAGACCTGGGCCAAGCTACTCTTCCTGCACTGGCCGCTGCCGCCGGAGTCGTTACGTGCACTCATCCCCGCCCGCCTAGCACTCGACACCTTCGAAGGCGGCGCGTGGGTCGGAATGACGCCCTTCACCATGTGGGGCATCCGACCGACTCTCTTACCCGCGGTCCCGTGGCTGAGCGCGTCACACGAACTGAATGTGCGCACCTATGTCCACTTAGACGGGGTTCCCGGCGTGTGGTTCTTCTCGCTCGATGCCTCCAATGCGCTCGCGGTCCTGGGAGCGCGTTTAGGGTTTCACCTGCCGTACTTCCACGCGCGTATGACGCTGAAGGAGGAAGGATCAACAATCCGCTTCACCTCTCACCGTACTCACTGGGATGCCCACCCGGCTAACTGTGAGGTAGTTTGGACCCGGGGCGAGTCTTTGCCTGAGGCCGAGCCGGGGAGGCTGGATTTTTTTCTGCTTGAACGCTACTGCCTCTACGCGGCGCGCGGGGAGCGTCTCTACCGTGCTCGCATCGCTCACCGTCCCTGGCCCTTGTGTAAGGCAAGGCTAGGGGGGTTCTCCTCGACTATGCTCGCCTCGCACGGCCTGTCCGCCCCCGAGCAGGAACCGCTGCTCCACGGCCAAGCCGAGCCGCTGCGTGTGGAGGTCTGGCCGCCACAGCGAGTGTAGGAATTTTCTCCGTCCTTACAGAAAGTTATGTGGCGTTTACGACGCCAAAGCACGTTACGTTTGCTCCCTAAAAGCGCCGCAACGTTTCTCAATTATAGTTTTTGTAATATCTGTTTAGTGCATCGCAAGCGGGGCCGTTCGGGGTCAGTCAGGTCTAACTGATCCCAAGGAACACGATACCCTCCACTGCCGTGATCGTACACCCAACGCATGGGGGGCAGTCGCGTGAGCCAAACCGATAGACGTGCCAGCAAGGCATACGGCCCCAGCAGATATTCCTGTACGTACACTGCGTCGCCTTGTTTTTCAGCCCGCACCTCCTCAATGCGTCCGACCGATTGCCCGTTCGTATCGACTACGCGCGTGCTCAGCAAACGCTCAAGATAAATTTCTCGGGCGGCTGTCATCCTGACCCCGGAATCCGACGAATGATCTTTTCTCGCAGCCACTGTTCCCACGCAAAGACGGGCGTATGTTCGGCATCGAGATCGACTTCAATGTCTACACCAATGCCCCGTACGTGTGCCCAGGGGATCCGGAACGCTTCTGTTTGAATCGAGTTCGTCTTTTCTCTCCGGGCCGCAACCCATTTCCCTAATCGTGGATGAAGTCGTCGAGCCAAAGTGAGGCCACCGACTTCGAGATACGCCAGTCGCGGCGGTTGGTGATCGTCAACTTCGAGGACAATCCCATCAACCTTGTTCATCTTTTTTCGATTGCGATCAAGTAACTGCTTGTCAAGCACATCGCGGACAAGATCCACGTCAGCCTCCCAAAATTTCTAGCGGGATGGTCACAACCGCAAGGAGAAAAGAGAGCGTAATGATGGCTACGACAATGCTGTTGCTGAGCCGGCCGTTGCGGTGTTCTTTCACGTAATGCCCATCGTTCATAAGGATGAGAAAAGGGACGGTGGCCAGCGGCAACGTTGCCGCAGTAAGCGCCATCGAGAAATTAGTGAGCTTTAACGGATCGATACCTATCACCATCAGCAGCGCGGCCGCAAAGATGACGGCGGTGTAGACCAGGCTGAAACGTGCGGCTTTCTGGGGCCGCTCGTTTTCCCCCCAATTCCAGCCGAAGCCCTGGGCAATGAGGTACGCAGTCGCCAAACTAATCTCCAACACCGCACCAAAGCACGCGATGCCGAGTGAGGCGGTAAACAGTATGAAGCCCCAGAAGCCGAAGAGCCGGGTCAGCATAAGCGGCAGTTGCCCGTAATGGGCTACCTGAATCCCTTGCGGCTGAAAAATTAACGCGGCGATCACTAAGACTGCTAGTGCGATCGTACTTCCAAAACCCATTCCCAGGCCGGCGACCGCGCGGTTGACGGTGAGATCACTCTCGTCCCATTGGTCTTCGATCGCCCCGGAGGAATAAAAATAAAATAAGTAAGGGGTGATGGATGCGCCCAGAATGTTGACGGCAAGAAACCAGTAGCGCGAGGCGTCATGACCCGGGAATGTGGGTAAGAGATTGGCCCCAAGTTCGGTCAACGAGGGCCGTAATTTGAGGGCCCCGACAATGAACACGACGGTGACCAGTCCCAAGAGAGACACGCCCTTTTCAATCACGCCGAAGGTCCCTTTCCACAGCAACAGCCAGGCGGCAAAGGCGACGGGCATGGCCCACCAAGGGTAGCTAATGCCGGTGGTAAATTCGAGGGCCACACACACGCCGCCAATTTCTGCCGCCAGAACAAGAAAATTGACGAGCGTGATCGTCACTAATGGGATAACGAAGAAATTAAACCCGAAACGTTCCCGGGTGGCGTCGACGAGAGTATGCTTACTGACCGCGGCAAAGCGCCCGGCCATCTCGACCAGGAAGATGATACACAGTCCGCCGAGGACCACTGCCCACGTTAAACGAAAGCCGAATTCGGCCCCGGCTTGCGCCGCCGTCGTAATCGAACCCACTTCGAGAAAGCCGCCAACGCTCGTGACGATGCCCAAGGCAATCTCGAATATCTTACTCATGGGTTCCTGTCAGTTGTGTCAGGAGAATGACCAGCCTCCCCCGGTCCTCCGCGAGCTGGTGGAGCGGTTGTACCAGCGCACTCGACTCCGCCTGTTGCACCGCTTCGATCATCCGACGGACGGTGGACTCTAGGCGCCGCGGCGAGTCCGAGCGTCCCCTCTGGGCCTCCGGAGGAAAAGAATATGACTGAAGGATCTTCAGGTTTTCGTGCAACTGCTGCCGCGCTTCTCGCAGTGTTCGCAGGGTGTACTCTTGCGGCACGGCGTTGGCCATCCAGGCGTCCCCGACGAGGGCCGCCGTCGCCGCCCAAGAGGCCATCATTTTAAGCCGCCGCGCGATTTTCTCCGTCGGGGACTGAAAGTGACACCCTGTGACCAAGGTGAAGGCCGCAATAAATACCAACCGACTGCTCTGCCCGTAGTGTTTTGCCCTTAAACGAGTGGACTGAAGAGTTTTTACCGCAATCACGGCGGTTTCCTCTCTCGGCTGAGGCGTCGGGCCTTTTCGTCCGGCCTGCCCGCCCTACAAGCACTGTTGCATAGTTCTTCTGCTATGCAACGGTACGGGAGGAACAAGCTTGGTTTTTGTAGTCTCGACTCCGGCGGCGGACGAGAGCTAGCACTTTTGTTTTTATGGATAGAATAATTGAGTATAGTCAATTATATTTTTCCGCAACTACCATTCCGGGCATCCAACGATGAAAAAAGTGAGACGTACGGCACTATGTTTTTCTGGAATCCTAGAAATTGACTATAGCCAAAAAATGACAAAAAACATCTCCAACACTATCATCGCCGATCCTGGGAGTCGCAGGACATCGGTCGGACGGACACGCCGCCCCGTCCAGAGGAAAAGTAGCTCACAATGTGTACTGTTTACGAATAGGGCGGAGTCCGGCAAACTGCAGAGCCGTCGGGGAAACGACTGGTGACGCGCGGCCCGGTCATGGGATCACTCTGTTTGTAGGAGTTGGACACTCCGGCGGCGGGACGGAGCGACACTTAGGTCCCACAAAATGTTTGATACACACGCTCACTGGGGGCTGGCGGGTTGCCGTACTCCGCATCTTCGGGTTTCAGATCAAATGGCGTAGACAGGACCGCGAGTAACGCTTCCATCGGCGCGAAGTCTCCCTGTACCACCGCAGCACTAATGGCCGCCTCGACGCGATGATTGCGCGGAATGACCGCGGGATTGTTTGCACGCATCAGGGTGACGGCTTCGTTCAACGAATATGATTCTTGCCCAAGCCGGGTCTGCCAGCGAGTCACCCACGCCTCGTAGCCCGTCGGAACTGCGCCACCTTCAGCCACGGCACCCAGGAGGCGGAAAGTGTTGGTGTAATCGGCGGCATGTTCCTGCATCAGATGAAGCAGCGCCTCAATGAGGCCGGCATCATCGGGCTGCTCTTTCGTCAGCCCCAGCTTGCGTCGCATGCCTTCCCGCCAATAGCGCGCAAACTTCTCGGGAAACTGATTGATCGTTTCTTCGGCCCCGGCGATGGCCCGCTGTTGGTTACTATCAAGGATGGGAAGCAGAGTATCGGCCAAGCGCGCCAGATTCCAGTGCGCGATGCGGGGCTGGTTGCCGAACGCATACCGGCCATGATGGTCGATCGAACTGAACACGGTCGCCGGATCGTACGTATCCATAAACGCGCACGGGCCGTAGTCGATAGTTTCGCCGGAGATGGTCATGTTGTCGGTATTCATGACGCCGTGAATGAACCCCACCTGCATCCAGCGCGCGATCAGCGCGGCTTGTGACTCGCACACCGCGTCAAGCAGCGCCAGGTAAGGATTGGGGTCGGCTTGCAGTGCCGGGTAATGCCGAGCGATGGCGTACTCCGCCAGGACGGTGACAGCCTCGACATCACCCTGGGCCGCGAAATACTCAAACGTGCCGATGCGAAGGTGGCTTGCCGCCACGCGTGTCAGCACGGCCCCCGGCAGAGCCGTCTCACGGAAAACAGGCTCACCAGTGGTGACTGCCGCCAACGTACGCGTCGTGGGGATACCAAGGGCATGCATCGCCTCGCTGATGATATATTCGCGAAGCACAGGGCCTAAAGCCGCCCGCCCGTCGCCCCGGCGGGAGAACGGGGTCCGGCCGGCGCCTTTCAATTGGAGGTCGCGGCGCGTGCCATCGCGGCCAAGGATTTCGCCCAGCAGGATCGCCCGCCCGTCGCCGAGTTGCGGCACGAAATGACCGAACTGATGCCCGGCATAGGCCATCGCCAGCGGGTCCGCCCACTCGGGCACGTGATTACCGGAAAAGACCGCTACTCCCATTTCACTATCCAACTGCCGGACCTCCAGCCCCAACTCTTCCGCCAGGGCGCGGTTCAACTTCACCAGGTGCGGGCCGCGCACGGGAGTCGGTGAGAGCCGCGCGTAAAACCGCTGCGGCAGGCGGGCGTAGCTGTTATCGAACTGCCCTCCGCCAAAAACAGAGGCGCGAGGGGGCGTGTTGGTGACTGGTGTCAGTGACATAAGACTTCCGTTTGCTCAAACAATCTCTTCACGGGAATCGTAACTGGCGTATCACCAAAAAGGAAGTCGATACACAGGACGTATAGCATGGTAATAGCATGCCCACGGTCCCACACGAGGCGTGCGCTGCCCACTTTCATCAGTAAATTGCGATTGACTCTTCGCCCGCACAGCATAGATTACCCGGCTGCAAAAAGTGTGCTAAAAAAACCTATTCACAAACGTCACAACGGAGGCGTCATGACTCAGGACGAAATCGTTGCGCGTAATGTCTTCAAAGTGCGCTTGTTCATCGACGCGTGGGAGGCGATCGACCCTGACGTTGCGATGGCATGTCTGTCGGACGACATTGTCTACATCAATCAGCCGCTCGCGCCGGTCGTCGGCCGGCGCGATGTGCGCAAGATCGTCGCGGGCATCATGAAGCTCTCACACAAAGTGCACTGGGAACTACGTAACTGCTTCGGTCGTGGCAATACCGTCGTCACCGAGCGCCTCGACTGTTGGGACTTTGACGGCAAAGGTTGGGGACTCAAACTTCCCTGCATCGGCATGTTCGATGTTAATGACGCCGGCAAGATCTGCGGCTGGCGTGATTATTTCGACAACCGTATGTGGTTCGCCAACGGCGGGCCGACCCTGCACCTCGATTAACGACCGTAGCGAGTTACTTGCCGCCGCACGGGGCAGAACAGTACGAACACGTACCATATGCACACGGCAACGGGGGAAATTCTCATGAGCACGGACACGAATTGGAAGATTGCGCGCAACGAGGGTGTGGTGCGCGCGTTTCTCAAGGGCTGGGACAATCGTGACATCGAGGCCTGCATGGCGTTGGTCACAGACGACATGTGCTATCTCAACCAGCCGCTAGAAGCGATACGCGGCAAGGCCAATGTACGCAAGATGCTCGCGTCGATCTTTGCTCCAGCTAAGCGTGTCGAGTTTAAGCTCCTCAACGTCTTCGGCCACGGCAACAAGGTCATCACTGAACGCCTCGATCAGTGGGACTGGGACGGCAGCGGCACCTGGCAGACATTACTTCCTGTGTGCGGCATGTTCGAGCTGACCGAGGACGGCAAGATTTACGAATGGCGCGAGTACTACGACAACGAGCAATGGAGCAAGAACGGCGGCCCGAGCCTGGTCTTAGAGTGAGCGACCAAAGTCTATCAGAAGGAGGCAGCCATGCACGTCGGACATACGGCGATCTTCCAGAACCCCAATCATGCCGTGTCAGATTACCAGATCTACCAAGAAGACATGGCTATCGCCAAAGAATGCGCAGATTTGGGGTATCAGTCGGTGTGGGGCATTGAGCACCACTTCACCGACTACGTCATGAACCCCAACGTCACGCAGTTCCTGTCGTACATGGCGGGGTACAACTCGAAGATCAAAGTTGGCTCCATGGTGGTGGTGATGCCCTGATATCCTGCCATCCGCATCGCCGAGAACATGGCCGTGCTGGACGCCATGTCTGACGGCCGCGCACTGTTCGGCTTTGGACGCGGCTTGTCGCGTATCGAGTTCGCGGGCTTGCAACTCAGTATGGGCGAATCGACCGAGCGCATGATCGAGACCGCACAAGCTGTGCTGACTGGCCTCGAACGGGGGTATGTCGAATACGACGGCAAGTTAATCAAGCAACCCAAGGCGCGCATCCGTCCCGAGCCCTTTAAGAGCTTCCGCAATCGTGTGTATGCGCCGTCGATCTCGCCGAGTTCAGCCGCGATCATGGCCGAGCTTGGCGTCGGCGTACTGATCATTCCGTAGAAGCCCTGGCGTGTGCACATCCAGGATCTGAAGAACTACGAAAAGATTTTCCGTGACACTCACGGTTACAATCCACCCAAGCCGATCATCACCTCCTATACTGTGTGCCACCCGAATGCGGGCAAAGCCAAAGATATGGCGGCGTGAATTACTGTCTACCGTCGAAGCTAAGGATGTCCCGACGGGGTTTTCCCGGGTGTTTGTCCTACGTAGAAGTACACAGGCAAAGAGTCTAGGAGAGGGAGGGAAAGAGATTCTGCGCCTTGTGCTCGCTTGAGAATGCGCAACCCTCTACTTTTTTGTCTGTACTTGGTCGAGTCCGAATTTTATAGACATCCCCTTCGAGTCGCGTCCGGTCCCCCATAAAGGCTTATTCTTCGGGTCGCCGTAAGAGGGTGCTGTGAAGAAAAGCACGCGGTAGGCGTAGCGTAACTACCGACACCGGTAGTGAAAGGGCAAGAGAGGCTGCCACCGGCACATTTTTTCTTGCCCGTCTCCCTGGCATATAGGTTGCTGTAAAAAACACATTCTGTGTGCCCAGAAAGAAGACAAACGCTATGAAGCCCAAATTAATTACTATCCTGTTCGCAGTCCTCCCGCTCGCAGGTTCCCTGTGTCTAGTCCAGGTTGCGTCCGCAGATCGAGATTACTCACGTAGGAGTTATTCCGAGGACGAAGTCAGCGCACGAGATTTGCGCAGTTTCGAGCGCTATTTAGACACCCATGACGAAACCGCACGTACCCTTTACCAAAATCCGGACCTTATCAATGACCGGCAGTTTGTCCGTGATCACGATGCCTTACAAGGTTGGCTAGAGAATCACCGGGAAGCAGCGCAGGCCTTACGTGCCGACCCCAACCAATACCTGTGGCGACAGCGGAGTACGAGTGCCGCCGATTTCTTAAACCAACTGCTCGGGTCGTCTCGCTAATTTAACTCGAAGGGCGCTGACCTCAGCGTCCTTTGAAGACGGGTTTGCGTTTTTCCACGAAGGCGCGCGCGGCTTCCTTGGCGTCTTCACTACCGGTGAGTTCATGGGTCATGTTCTGTTCAAAGCGGTAGCCGTCCCGCAGGTCCATGAACTCGATGGTATTCATCGCGTGTTTGGCCAAACGGATGGCGAGCGGACTTTTCGCGGCAATGTTCTCTGCTAGCGCGCGCGCTTCGGCCATAAGCTTCTCCGGCGGAACAACTTTTTCGACGATCCCGAGCCGATACAACTCCGCCGCGCCGACGCGTTCGCCGGTGTACATCAGCTTGCGGGCCTTGTAGACGCCGAACAGACGTTGACAGTGACGCCCACCGCCGAGTAAACCAACGTCAATTTCTGGCAGCCCAATCACGGCATTTTCCGAAGCGATAAGAATATCGCAGGACGCCACCAGCGCGAGCCCGCCGCCCAGCGCGGGGCCATTGATCGCGCCGATGACGGGTACCGAGCATTCCAGAATGGCGTTGAACGCCTCGCGTGCGGCGCGCGAGTGCGCCCACATCGCACCGGGGCGGGGCGTTTGCTGCGCCCCTTCAAGTGAAGCCGAGCGCGCTTTCATGTCCGCACCGGCACAGAAACATTTGCCCGCCCCAGTGAAGACGGCGGCGCGTACATCCTCGCGATTATTCAAGGCGTCGAACGCCGCCTGAATCTCCTCGAACATTTGCTTGTTCATCGCGTTGACCGGCGGGCGGTCGATAGTGACCGTGGCAATGTAGTCTGCGATCTCCGTTTTTATGATTTCGGCGGCCATGGGGTTCCTCCTTACGTGTCTTGAGTTATGCTGTCAGTGTGTCATCACCCTATTCGTAGCAACATCACTCAGCTCACACCCGCAATTCTTTAATTGCCCCGGACTTTATCACGTATAGGCGTACTATTGCCATGATTTCGTTCCTCCGTGAAAGCTGATAGCTGCAGGGCCATGCATCTCATACGGTCTGTCGTCCTCATGAGTTGTGCCGTTGCTCTGTGCGTTCACGCGACGGAAACTTCAGCCCCGGCACATGACTATTACGTAAGCGCGGCAGGCAATGACACAACTGGTGACGGGTCTCAAGCGCACCCCTGGCAAACCATCGCCAAGCTCAACACGTTAGACCTCGAGCCGGGAGATCAGGTCTTCTTTCGCCGCGGAGACACGTTCACGGGACCGATTTTGTTGGACGTTAACGACTCGGCGACCGACGCCACGGGCGTACTCCGCGGACAACCAATCAGCTTCCGCGCCTTTGGTGAAGGCCCTCTTCCTGTTGTCTCATCCCCCCGCACCCACGGACTCCACGCCGTGGACGCCGGCGGAATTGAAATCCGAGACCTCGAATTCGCCGGCACTGCAACGCCCGGCGAGATCGTGGCTCCCGCCAATGCCACCAACGGCCTGTTATTCGAGAACACTCATAGTGACATTCGTCTGGAACATCTTTCCCTCTATCATTTGGTCGTTCATGGTTTCGGAGGGGCGGGGGTCAATATCAGCGCGGTGAACCCGGCCACTACCTCCGGAGGGTTCATCGATGTACGTGTCAGCCGTTCGTCGTTACACCACAACGGACGAGGCGGGATCATGACCGGCATTCGCTCCGATTCTGGCCGTGTCGTGGACGGGTCACTCTTCGCTTTTCAAGCACGTGCGCATGCTGATGTGTATGTGGGGAATAACGTCGTACATCACACAACCGGCAAGAACGAGCAGAGCGGCTCCAGCGGAAACGGCATCGTCTTGTCGCAGGTCGACGGAGCACTCGTCGAGTACAACGTAGCGTATGATAATGGCGGGGTCGCCGGAGGCGGTGGAGTTGCAGTCTGGACCTGGGAGTCGGATCACGTCACGATCCAACATAACGAAGCGTACGCCACGGCGTCCTTTGACGGACGAGACGGCGGTGGGTTTGGTGTTGATGGCGGCACACGTCATAGCCGCCTGCAATACAATTACTCATACAGGAACCAGGGGGCGGCGTATGGCGTGTTTCAATTCGCCTATGCCTCACCGATGTACGGAAACGTCATCCGCTACAACATCTCCGAAGCCGACGGCAGTGGCCTTTCCGTCTGGGGCAACGGTCCGCGGGATGGCACTGTGACTGACGTGGCTGGCGCCTCGCTCGCCTACAACAACACCATTGTCTATCCGTGGGGGCCGGGGGCTGATTTCTTCGGGTCCGTCACGCAGTTCGGCGTCTACAACACGATCTTTCTGTCAGCCAATAATCAACCTCTAGTCAAGCGTACCGACTTCGACGGGGCTGGCTCCGGCTTTACACTTGACTGCCAACTGCTCAACAATTTGTATTGGCCGGGTACGGAGCCAGTTCATATTTCCTGGGACGGGACGAGCTACACCAGTCTCGCGGCGTGGGCAAAGACTACCGGTCAAGAAACGATGAACGGAACCTTGATCGCTCTGCTCGACGACCCCGGATTGCAAGGTCCCTTCACTGGAGGTGAGACCGTTGAAGATCCGAGGCGACTGCGGAAACTCACACCGTACCGCTTACTGCCAGAATCGCGCGCCCGTGACGCGGGCATAACCGTGGCGACGCTACCGTTGCCGCTGGCTTTGGGATTGGGGGACAGTGGCCGGCGAGATTTTTACGGAATGCTGCTCCCGCAGGGGCCGCGCTTTGATCTCGGTGCCCACGAGCGGCGGTAACGCCTCCGTAACGCTGACGTAGAGTAGTACGCGGCGCGGCAACGATTGCAACCCTTTATCCACTCCACTATCTTCCCGGGAGCAACGAAAGGAGAAGGCAATGGCAGAACATTGGCGAGACGTGGCAAAGCGGGTGCGCAATTGGGGGAAGTGGGGCCCCCAGGATCAATTGGGCACGCTCAACTACATTACTCCGGAGAAAGTGTTGCGGGCGGCGGGATTAGTACGCAAAGGCCGTACGATTCCACTCAGTATCCCGATCGACGCCTACGGACCACAAGGCGCGCACGGTTTCCGTCGCAACCCGATTCACATTATGTCAGTTGACGGTGGCGATCAGGATGCGGCACGCCACCTCGAAGGCTGGGGTGGGAGCACCGAAGCGCAAATTCGCGAGTTGTGGAAAGGGCCGATGCGCTTTAACGACGACTACATCATTATGCCGCTACAGGGCAGTACCCAGTGGGATGCGCTCTCCCACGTGTACTACGACGGGCAGTTATACAACGGCTACCCCGCCTCGGCAGTGAACAGCTTCGGGGCCACCAAAGACAGTATCGATCAGGTGGCCGGACAAGGATTGATCACCACTCGCGGCGTGTTGTTGGACGTCGCCCACTATAGGCGCGTGAAATACCTGCCTCCCAAGACCGTCATCTCGCCAGAAGACCTGGAAGAAGTGGCAAAAGCGCAAAGCGTCAGCGTCGAAGCTGGCGATGTTGTCATCGTGCGGACCGGATGGCGGGTGAATTTTTTGGAAACCCGCGACGGCGAAGCCTGGACGATCAATTCCCCTGGTCTGAGCTGGCGCTGCGCGGAATGGCTACATAACAAACAAGCGGCGGCGGTCGCGAGCGACAATATCGCCGTGGAAGCCTTCACGTCGGAGCACGAAGACGCCGCGTTAGTGTTCCACCTCCTCACCATCCGTGACATGGGTATGATGCTCGGGGAGATTTGGGATTTGGAGGTGCTAAGTCAAGACTGCGCCCAGGACGGGGCGTATACGTTCCTGCTGGCCGCCCAACCGTTGCGGTTCTCCGGGGCTGTCGGCTCACCGGTGAATCCGGTCGCCATTAAGTAAGCGGCAAACGTGCGGAAGTCACTACAACCCAAACGCAGCCAGGGTTAGAAAAGAATCAACGATCCCATGAGGGAAGGGTCCTATGACGGATGTCGTTACCGAAGGCGGGTGTCTCTGCGGGGCAGTACGGTACCAGGTGCGGGGGCAACCCACCAACAGCATGATTTGCCATTGCCGAACCTGCAGTAAGGCCGCAGGTGCTCCAGTTGTGGCATGGCTGACGTTTGTCCTCGACAGGTTCGCATTCGTGCGCGGGACGCCGACAGAGTTTCGTTCCTCACCTCCTGTTATTCGCACGTTCTGCCGTACGTGTGGGACGCCGCTCACCTACGTCCATGCCGAGCGTCCCGCGGAAGTGGATGTGACGACTTGTACGCTGGATAACCCCGATGTCTTTCCTCCGTCGCATCATTCGTGGATGAGTCACGATCCACATTGGCTCCATTTTAGCGACGGTTCACCGGCGTATAGCACGACAAGTGATGTCTCATAACATGCGAGTGGAGCGGAATAATCTGCTCGATTGAGGGACAACTATGGACGCGCAGTCAGAATGGTGGAAGCCGTTTTTCTCGGGCTTGTGGGGCAACGTCTTGCGACAATTCTGGACGCCGGAACAAACCCAGTCAGACGCCGAATTTATCGAACAACTGCTACAAGTGCCGCCACCGGCAAACATCTTAGATGTGCCGTGCGGTGAAGGCCGCATCTCACGCATCTTCGCCGCGCGTGGATATCAAGTCACCGGCGTGGACGGAACTGCGTCGTTCCTTGCCAACGCACGTCAGTATGCCGACGCACAGCAACTCTCCATCCACTGGGAACATCGCGATATGCGCGAGCTGACGTGGCAAGACACGTTTGATGCTGCCTTCTGTTTTTGGGGAAGTTTTGGCTACTTTGATGACGAAGGGAACGAACAGTTCTTGCGGGCGGTGTTTCGTGCACTCAAGCCCGGTGGGCGATTTGTCCTTGAAACGCTCATTGCGGAGACATTGCTGCCGATGTTTCAAGAGCGTGGCTGGCAGCAGATCGGCGACACGTTGATGCTCGAACGACGGTGGTATGATTATGTCCAGAGTCGGGTCGGAACCGAGTGGACGCTCATGCATGAAGGCAAGACGGAAACGCAGACGACCTCGATTCGCATGTACACCTACCGCGAACTGTGTGAGCTGTTTAGCGAAGCGGGCTTCGTGCCCGGTGCTGCCTATGACACGAGAAGTCGCCAACCGTTCGCCTTTGGCGCGCGACGCCTCACGATCGTGGTGCAGAAGCCAGCGTCGGCGAACAAGAATTGAACTTGTAGAGAAAAAGCATGATCGGCTTACAAAAAGGAACGGTGCAGGTGGTCGCGTACACATCGGAGTGGCCTGGCCTGTTCGAGCACGAACGGTACGTGCTGTACCAATGCCTTGGAAACCTCTTGTTGGATATCCAACATGTTGGCAGTACGGCAGTTCCAGGTCTCGCTGCAAAACCGATTATTGATATCGCTGCGACGGTTGCGTCGCTCGCGGTAATTCCACAGTGTCGGCAGCCGCTCTGCTCCCTCGGCTATATTGATCGCGGCGATGCTGGCAAAGATGGCGGTTACCTTTTTGTGAAAGAATTGACCCCTAACGTCCGGACACATCATCTGCACGTGGTGACGAAAGATGACCCACAATGGAGCAATTATCTAGAGTTTCGAGATCTGCTTCGGTCGGATACCGCGCTCCGCACCACGTATGCTGCGCTCAAGCAATCCTTACAAACGCTATTTGCTCATGACCGCAAAGCGTATACCGCCGCAAAGGAGGATTTCGTTCGCGGCGTTCTCGGCAAGGTGAATGGCATGAAATCGACGACGAGGTGAGTTTGTGTATCCATCTCTCACTGATGGATCTTTAGCTGTAGTCACAGTATCTGACTTCTAATGCGTTCTCGCCGAGCGACTGACTTTACTTACTTGAAAAGGAGTCGAGCATGACCGACGCTCCTGAAATTCTTACGACCGAACGATTGGTGTTACGCCGTCCGGCGCTGACAGATGCGACTGACATCTACGCGTATGCGCATGATCCAGAGGTGACCCGGTACATGGTGTGGCTAACACACAGAGAGATTACCGAGTCGATTGCGTTTCTCGAAACATGCGGGCCACGGTGGGAGGCGGGAGAGGAATACTGCTGGGCCATTACGATCACGCCTGAGGATCATGCCATTGGCATGATCGGCTGTCGTGTCCGGGAATATGATGCGGACTTCGGCTATGTGCTGAATCGGGAGTGTTGGGGACGTGGCTATGCCACCGAAGCCGCACAGGCGGTGGTAACGTGGCTCAAGAGTCTTTCCGGAATCTGTCGTATCTGGGCAACGTGCGACACGGAGAATCTGGCATCTGTACGAGTGCTTGAAAAGGTGGGACTCTCGTATGAAGGACGACTACGCCGTTCCACCATTCGTCCCAATGTGTCATCGACGCCGCGCGACACCTTCGTGTTTGCCTGGGTGCGAGACGACCCCGCAACGCTTACGTGATTCGATGGAAGCTCGTATTCGTTACAGAGGACATCATAAGTGAATAGAGCTAGTCGTTCCTGTTGCTACGGCGCAGGGGGGTAATGACAGGCCGCTCAAAGCCCATCGTAAGGAAGCGGGATCTCAAATTTTGTCATTGATGGCTACATTCTCGTATGTCACAGGTCGTTTTGGCGATGCTTGCGCAAGTGCGCTGCTCCTTCAGCAGACACCGAGACGAAGGTCCCCTGTCCTGGCTCGTGGTGATGATCAAGGAAGCCTCGTTCGTTGGCCTCTTCCCACACCGGTAGCCGTGGACACGACGTACGCCAGGATTCGATCACTTCCGCGTACGGTCGCGGATTGGGACCAACCCATTCCAGCGTGTTAAGGATCAATAGGTCTACGGCGTTCGACATGGTAGCCTCTTTCACAATCGCTGAGCAGTCCAATCGGACTGTCTGCACGTGTTAGACGACCGACATTTGCCAGATACCAACATCGATATACCTGCCAAATTTGTAGCCGACGTTCTTGAGCACGCCAACCTCGGTAAACCCTACTTTTCTGTGTAGGGCAATACTTTGTGGGTTGGGCAACGCGATGACTCCTACGACCTCACGGAAGCCTCGCTTCTGTACGGACTCTAGCAACTGGGTATACAGAGCCTTGCCGAATCCGTGTCCGATGCTCTCTTGTGACAGATAGATCGCCGATTCTACCGTATGCTGATACGCAGCCCTGGCGCGAAAAGGTCCATAGTAAGCATAGCCACAGAGCGCTTGATTCACTTCGCCGACGAGCCAGTCATGGGTACTGAGTTTTTCCTCTATGCGGTGCGCCATGTCCTGTGGGCTGACCTCGTCGGTTTCAAAGGTGATAATCGTATGACGAATGTACCAATTGTAGATCTCGGCAATACATACTGCATCATCTTCTGTCGCCCGGCGAATCTGCATAGCTGCCGCTTGTACACGGCTGAAGAACATAAGGATACACGCCACACAACACAAAAAACCGCTTGACATACTACCGCAGGATCTCTAGCGTGACCTGACCGGCTGACTCTCAGCCGTCATTGCAACGTATTTTCCAAGAGGACCAGAGGCATGTGGCGACAGATCGGATAACACGGTAGACCCCGCAAACAAGAACAGTGCACGGTGACGAAGTTCGTGCACACCTGTTCCGCGTTTGCGGGGTTGGTTTATCCGTACGATCTGGGTTGCGCGTCGTGCCCGACGGTCTAGTTCACTCCCTGTATAGATAGTTGTTATATCCCATCCTTCTCGGATGTTGTTTCCTTTCTTCTGTACGACTTCGGCTCGATGAGCAGCCCGTCGCCTTTCTCCCTGTGGGAAGAAAGCGAGGGGGTATGAGTCATTTACAAGTCATCTTTCATAACGTGTCCTTTACCTACGATACCGCCACCGTGCCTCTGCTTTCCGCTATGTCAGTCCATTTCCCAAGTGGCTGGACTGGCATCGTGGGAGCCAATGGTGCGGGGAAAACGACGTTGCTCCGCCTGGCAACCGGAGAACTCTCTCCGCAGCGTGGGACGATCGACGCGGTTGCCGAGGCGATTTATTGCCCGCAACGTACTGATACATCTCCACCATTGTTCGCAGAGTTTCTCGCGGCGACGGACGGCGCGGCGTGTACACTTAAGGGTCGGCTTGGGATAGCGGACGAGTGGTTGGCTCGTTGGCCGACACTCAGTCATGGCGAGCGTAAGCGCGCACAGATTGGAGTTGCCGTGTGGCGGCAACCTGATGTTTTAGCGATCGATGAACCGACCAACCACCTGGACACTGAGGCGCGTCGGTTGCTCCGTGACACGTTGCAGTCGTTCTCTGGAGTTGGACTACTTGTGAGTCACGATCGTGAGCTGCTCGATGACTTGTGTCACCAGTGTCTGTTCATCGAGCCGCCCAACGTTACGCTGCGTCCGGGCGGCATCACGCAAGGGCTCCAACACGCGGCACAGGACGAAGCGTATCAGCGTTCGCAGGCTGACTTGGCTAAACGTGAACGCCGTCGATTAGAACGAGAAGTAGCAGCACGGAAAGCGGAGGTCGCCGGATCACAAGCTCGACTGTCCAAGCGTGGGCTCGACCCCAAAGATCATGACGCCCGTGGGAAAATCAATCACGCGCGCGTCACCGGCAAAGACGGCGGAGCCGGCCGACGCTTGCGCCAGGTACAGAGCCGTGTGGAGCGACTGCGGCGGCGCGGGCAACAACTTGTAGTCACGAAGAGGTATGAATTGGGCATTTGGCTGCCCGGCTCCTGTTCTCGACGCAATACCCTGCTGACTCTGGCGGCGGGGTCGTTACCGCTGGGTCGTGATCGTCAGCTTCATTTCCCACAGTTAGTGATACGGCCACGTGATCGCATTGCACTTACCGGCCTCAACGGTGGCGGTAAGAGTACGCTCGTCCGCCATATAGTCAGTCGGCTTGATCTGTCAGCCGAGCAGCTCATCTACGTCCCACAAGAGGTTGACGGCCAAACCGCTCGCACGCTGCTGCTGCAGGTGCGAACTCTTCGCGACGAGCAACTCGGGCACTTGATGACTATCGTGAGCAGGCTGGGATCACGCCCGCAGCGGTTGCTGGAAACTACGGACCCGAGCCCCGGGGAAGTCCGCAAGCTCCTGTTAGCCCTCGGCATTACACGGGCTCCGTACCTAATCATCATGGACGAACCCACCAATCATCTCGATCTGCCATCGATTCAGTGTCTCGAAGCCGCGCTCCACGAGTGCCCCTGTGGCTTGGTATTGGTCAGTCACGATCAGTACTTTCTCGACCGGCTCACCACGGTGCGTTGGCATATCGCTCAGCAGGGCGGAGCACCCACCGGTGATACCCGTCTGCACCTGTTCGAACCTTACGATAGGTTGGTTTTCACACCCTGATGTTTATCATCATTGGGGCCTCTGGTTCGCGGCGGCAAAAAGTCAGCGGACAGAAAACTTGCTCATCGATCCTCATTTCGGCTAAGTTAATAAACGACCTCTTAGCACGAGAAGCGGCACCCACGCCGGAGAGGAACTGATGTACTGGCGTTTCTATGGCCTCGTTAGCTTCATGTTTTTTCTTTCTCATCACCTTGTCCTGGCTGACGAGTTTGTTCCCAATCTTCTCGCGCCCGACACGCGAACCGAGCCGGAGGCAACTGGCGCTGGTCTGCGCTTATCTGCACCCGATCTCTTGGGGGTAACTGAGCAGGTGCGCCATTGTTCGGGAAGTGAAGAAGACAAAAAAGAGTCGCCAGCTACGGTGACCGTGAACGCCCCCACTTCCCACTCGAATCCTCCCAGGCTGGTATTACCGGCGCTCGTCCAAGCGCTCGTTGGGCCGTGGCTTTCGAAAATCGCAAGCCACGAACCTCCGGCCGGCTCTACCTCCAACGCGCCAGGACCCCGTGAGTACGTTCCCTGGCTGGTGGAGAAAAAAATCCCTCCTCCACGGGTAGATCAAACCTGGCGAGTCGCACCCGCAGGAGCGCTAGCACAAACGTATGGCGGGATGGCAATCGACGGCAGCACTGATCTCGGCCTGGAAATGCACGCGGGGAGTACGAAGAAAGACCGAGCCACTAACGCGGTCAAGGGCACCGCAGGTACGCAAGTGACCTTGGTGCCTGCAAGCGACCTGCTGCCGCGGTTCGGACGATATCTCGGCACGAGGGGAACAGACGAGGAGAGAGGTACCCCCAGCCAGGGGCCGTTGCGCATGGTATTGGCGACGAATGGAGCATACACTCTCAATCCCAGCACTAAAGAGATCAAACCAACAGGAGAGGCCGTAGGCACGCTGAGTTGGATGCCACCCATGAAAGAGCACTTTACCCACGACCCGTGGCATGTAGTAGCCTTTCGTTGGCACCCCGCAGTGAGCTGTGAGGGGCGAAGCCTTTTGGGCATGGAGCAGAAAACGGCGGAAGCGATGAGGGCTCCGCTAGCTACGCTAACCGGGAATCTCAGCGGGGACCTGCGGTTAGATTTTCTCAGTCCCAAGCTCGTTGCCAGCGGGAATTACCAATACGGCCACAGATTGACGGACGCGCAGACGACGTGGGAGCAGGCGACGGTCTCCTGGAAGTACCAACTGAACACCCACCTCTCCCTCGGCGGGTCGTTCACGCACGGCAAAAGTGCGCCGACCCAGTCAACAGACCGCGAGCTCAAACTAGAAGTGACGTTCTGAGAGGCGCGAGTCTCAGTCTGTTCTCTTTTTATTTACATAATTACAGTTATCAGATATAATACACACAGTTGGTTATTCACTTCGTAGCCTCTCTCCCATTCACTACCGAGGCGTCTCCGCGAGACTTCTCTGGTCTAGTGCGTCCGAAAAATCGTCAATTTGTAGAATCTGGAAATCCTTAATTTTCCGGATTCTTGCAACACATCCCCAGTCCCCTCTTTCTGGTTAGTTTGCGATTCGGTTTCAAGCTGACATACCTATGGAATGAGGAGTAGGCAGGCCGGGCTATCGTGTACTAAGGACAGCGCCTCCTCCTTCGCCACTCCGGTCGCCGCCGCTTATGGCATCATCCGCGCCTCATCAATGTAGACGCGCTCTTCACTCAACTTCCCGGCCTCATCAAAGCAATAGACAATGCACAGGGGCACTTCCACCGGCTGTCCCTTTTTATTGGTAAAGTGCAGCACATGCTCCGCAATCACGCTGTCGGGGCTTATGTGGCGTCGCTTCACCACGAACCGGAAATCCGGCAGCGCGTTGAGTCTAATCTCATATGAACGACGAATCTTGGCGTGGCCTGTGGTGGGAATGCCATTATACACGACGCTGACGTGGTCGCCGTTGCTGAACGTGCCCATCACGGCATCCAGGTCCCGGGCATTTTCGCCGCGCACGTGTTCCTCTACGGTCGCCAGTCGTGTTTGTTCTG
>Ga0070741_10008190_pt1 | contig 21144 bp, 17 predicted proteins | sample Coa_R1_4_FD_66440 | JGI IMG/M metagenome (GOLD analysis project Ga0070741, IMG submission 66440) | Surface soil microbial communities from Centralia Pennsylvania, which are recovering from an underground coalmine fire - Coalmine... | ecosystem: Environmental > Terrestrial > Soil > Unclassified ...
TGGCACACGAGTTGTTACGCCGTCGGGCATGGCGCAGCAACTCGATCAGCTCACCGCACAGCTCGACCGGCTCGCGGCGTTCGACGCAGGGCCGTTCCCGGTCGTCTCCCTTTACCTGAATCTCCAGGCCGACGACCGCGGACGCGACCGTTTCGACGTGTTCCTGCGGAAGGAGCTGCCGGAGCGGACGCGCGGGTACGGCGCGGAAGGGCCCGAACGCGACAGCCTGAACCGCGACGCCGAGAAGATCGCCGCGTACGTCGCCGACCTCCCCGGTTCGCTGAACGGCCTGGCCGTGTTCGCCTGCTCGGGCGCCGACCTGTTCGAGGCGATCCCGATGGCTGCGCCGGTGGACGACCATCAGTTGATCGTCTCCGACGCTCCGCACCTCTACCCCCTCGCGCGGCTCCTGGATCAGTATCCGCCGTACGCCGTCGTCCTCGCCGACACGCACCAGGCGCGGATCGTCGTGCTCGCGCTGAACAGCGTGATGCGCGCCGACGAAGTGCAGGGCGTGAAGACGCGTCGGCACAAGATGGGCGGCTGGTCGCAGGCGCGCTACCAGCGGCACATCGAAAACTATCATCTGCAGCACGCGAAAGAGGTCGCGGAGCACGTGGCGAGGATCGTCCGCGACGAGCGGATCGACAAGGTGATGCTCTCGGGCGACGAGACGATCGTGCCGCTGCTTCGCGAGCAGATGCCGAAAGAGGTGCTCGACCGGATCGTGGACGTCGTCCGGCTGGACGTGAATGCCCCGGAACGGGCGATTCTCGACGCGACGATCGCGGCGCTGCGCGAGAAGGACGCCGAGACCGACCGCGAGCGCGTCGACGCGCTGATTGCCGGCTATCGCGGCAGCGGCCTCGGCTGCGTGGGCGTCGACGCGGTGCGCAGGGCGTTCGAGCTCGGTCAGGTCGACGAGCTGCTCGTCACCGCCAACGAAGCGGAGCTCGGCGACGCCGCGGACGAACTCGTCGCGCAGGCGCGCAACACGTCGGCGAAGGTACGGTTCATCGAGGACGCGTCGCTCCTGTCGCCGTTCGGCGGCGTCGGCGCGATTCTGAGGTTCAAGCTGTGAGCAAAGGGATCGAGCGCCTGACGACGAAATGCGACGTCTGAAGTGAAGTTCGGCAGTCGGCGTCGACTCCGAACTTCAGCCTTCAGACGCTCCGAGCTACCGCGTTACTTGCCCGACGTCTTCGATTTCGACGTCTTCGAACCCGACGTCCCCACCGCTTTGTTGGCGTCCTGCGCCAGCTTGAGGTGGTCTTCGAGCGTCGGCAGCGTCTTCGCGGCAAACGACTTCACATCCGGATCGCTGCCCGACGTCGATTCGTGCCGGAACTCGTTCACGTCCTTCTTGTGGTCGTTCAGCATCGCCTGCATGTACGCGCGGTCGAACGCCGCGCCCGACAGCTTCGACAGGCGATCCCGAAGCGCCTTGTCCTTGGCGTCGAGATCGGCCGGCAGCGTGATGCTCTTGCTCTGCGCCAGGGTCTTCAGCTCGTCGTTCGCCTTGCTGTGGTCGTCGACCATGCGCTTGCCGAACGACTTCACTTCCTCGCTGCTCGCCTTCTCCTGCGCGAGCTTGCCGAGCTCGACCTCCGCCATTCCGCCCGCTGCCGCCTCGTGGACGAACTTCTGATCGCCCATGCTGCCCGACTTCATCGTCTTGGTCGACGACCTGGTCGGCGTGGTGTTGCCGGCCGTGCCGGCCGTCGTCTGGGCGAACGCCGGCGCCGCAGACATCGCCAGCACAACCGCTCCCGTGAACACATACTGTTTCATCGATGGCCTCCTCAACAAACGTGGAGGTCGGTCGCAAGGCGGGTACCAGTTACAAAATGCCGAGGCCGCGGACGACCGAGAACAGCACAGCGAACAGCGTCGCGACGACGCAGACGATCGCCCAGATGAGGTGATCGCCGCGCTCGCGCGACATCGGGTTGAAGAACGCCGAGGTCGCGTAGCCGCCCAGGAAGCCGCCGAGGTGGGCCGTGTTGTCGACGCCCGGCATGATCAGGCCGAAGACGAACAGGATCACCGCATAGCGAAGCGCCGTGCTGTAGGTGAGGCTGCTGCCGCTGATGCGGCCGTAGTGCACCAGGGCCCCCAGGAGGCCGAAGATCGCCGCCGACGCGCCGAGCGTGAATCCCGCGCCGTGCAGAAACGGAATGCCGAGGGGCAGCATCGGCATCAAGGAGCTGAACAGAAATCCGGTCACGCCCGAGATGGTGTACAGGATCACCGTCCGCGACGGCCCGATCACGTCCGCGGTCGCCGGCCCGAGGTCGCGCACCCACAGCATGTTGAACAGGATGTGCAGCAGGTTGGCGTGCAGCCACGACGCGCTCAGGAGCGTCCACCAGGCTCCGTACCCGAACAAGGGGACGGCGCCGCTCATCCCGAACAGCCGCAGCGCGCGCGTGCTCGGCGCCAGGATCTCCATCAGCCCCTGCGTCCGGAAGATGTCGGTGCCCGACGCCGCGAGCGTCAGGACGTACAGCGTCGACGAGGCGCCGACGACCAGCGGGACGAACCCGAGGTCGGCTCCGAGCTGGCGCAGCATCGGCCCGAACCCCCACAGCCCCGGATTCGCGCGCCCGCAGGTGTAGCACTTGTCGTCGCGGACGCCGACCAGCGAGCCGCACGACGGGCAGACGACGGATCCGGAGGTTCGGCGACCGAGCATCACACGATGATAGATGAATTCGAGCGGGAGGATGCGAAGAACGCCGTCGCGCGACTCCTCACACCCGCACGGCCCACCCGACGATCGCGCCGTAGGCGACGTGCGCGAGCAGCGTTATCAGGAAAGTATTGCGGCCGTAGTTCAGCATCAAGAATCCCGGCGGCTCGATCAGCGCGATCTCGTTGGCGGCCGTCTCGGGCGTCCCCATCCGCGGATGCACCACCGGCAGCAGCACGTTGACCAGCACCGTCGCCGTGAAGAACGTCTGCGCGACGGCGATGAGCGCGCCGAGCCACCACGAGCTGCGGCCGATCGACGCGAAGAACGCGCCGTAGGCCAGCGCGAACGCGATGCCGATCAGAAAATGGAAGACGTAGCCCACCGCCTTCGCCTTCCGCCGGTTGTCGGTCACCGCGGTGCCGAGCAGGAAGGGCAGATCCATGCGGGTCAGCCCGAACTCCGCCGCGCCGCGCAGCATCGTCGTCATCACGATTGTCCCGACGAAGCCGCCGCCGAACGAGGACCAGAAGACGCTCACGACCGGGCCTTCACCGCGACCGCCGCCTCGATGAGCGCCAGGTGGACGAGCGCCTGCGGAAAGTTGCCGAGAAAGGCGCCGGCGGCCGGATCGATTTCTTCGGAGTACAGGCCGACGCTGTTCGCGCGCGCGACGAGGCGATCCATCAACGACGTCGCGTCGGCCACGCGGCCGGTCCGCGCCAGAGCCGACACGAGCCAGAACGAACAGTTCACGAAGCACCCCTCGCCGCCTGGCACGCCGTCGTCGGCGTGGTAGCGGTACACGAAGTCGCCGGCGCGCAGCAGTCGATTGACGGCGTCCACGGTGTCGGCGAGCCGCTGCGGGTTCGGGAAGCGGATCGTCGGCAGCATCAGCAGGCTGGCGTCCACGTCGTGGCTGCCGGCCACGCGCGTGTAGCTGCGCAGCGCATCGGACCAGCAGCGCGTCTCGATGAAGTCGACGATCGCGGCCGCCTCGCGGCGCCAGCGATCGATGTGGCGGTCGGGCAGCTCGCCGCGTTCGGCCAGGCGCACGGCGCGGTCCAGCGCCGCCCAGCACATCGCCTTGGAGTGCGTGAAGTGGAACGGCCCGTTGCGGACTTCCCAGATGCCGGAGTCGGGACACCGCCAGATCCCGCACACGCGATCGGCCACGCGCGCGAGCACCGCGCCGGTGTCGCGATCCAGCGAGTGGTGCCCTTCGCTGTACAACCACGCCGTTTCGAAGAGCCCGCCGTAGATATCCAGCTGCAGCTGATCGACGGCGCTGTTCCCCACGCGCACCGGCCGCGAACCGCGGTAGCCCTCCAGCGGGAGCTCGCACTCGGCGATGCCGGGCCCGCCGTCGAGCCGGTAGAGGACGTGGAGCGTCGGCTCCGTCAACGCCGTCGCGTGCATGAACCACCAGAACAGCGAGTGCGCCTCGTCGTAGCATCCGAGCTGCAGCAGCGCGTCGATGAGGAAGTTGGAATCGCGGATCCAGCAGAACCGGTAGTCCCAGTTGCGCGCGCCGCCGATCCACTCCGGCAGCGACGTGGTCGGCGCCGCGACCGACGCGCCCGACGGCGAGAAAATCAGCTGCTTCAGGACCAGCGCGCTGCGCAGCACCGCGTCGCGCCACGGACCGTCGTACCCGCGCTCCGCCGTCCAGCGGCGCCAGAAGCGGACGGTATACGCGAGTCGCCGCTCGACGTCGCGCCGCGGCGAGTCGACGAGCGGCTCGGCGTACGCCGCGCTCATCGCCAGCAGCGCCCGTTCGCCGGCATGCAGTTCGACCTCGCCGGCCGCGTCGCCGCCCGAGAGGACCGCCTCCCCGGCGTTCCAGGCCGACAGCGCCACCGCTTCGCCGCCCCACGACGCGACGAGCATCCGCTGCCGCCGTTCCCACCGCGCCGACGCCCGGCCGTAGTCGAATCGCGGCGCGACGCGCCACCGGACGCGGACGAATCCGGACGGCACGTCGATCCGCCGGACCAGCTCGCGCATCGGCGGCAGCGCCGGCGTCGGCAGCGTCAGCGCGTCGACGACGCGCATCGTGCCCGTCGGCGTCGTGAACGTGGTTTCGAGGACGTTGGTCGCCCGCAGGTACCGCTGGCGCGACTCGAAGGGTCCGATCGGCCGCAGCTCGAACGCGCCGCCACGCTCCGCGTCGAGCATCGCCGCGAAGACGCTCGGCGAATCGAAATTCGGGAGGCAGAGCCAGTCGACGGATCCGTCCCTGGCCACGAGCGCCGCCGTCCGTCCGTCGCCGACGAGCGCGTAGTCCTCGATGCGCGCGTATCGATCGATACGCATGAGTCGTCTCCGGTCGATGCAGTGCCCGTGCCATAATCCGGCGTGGTGGTCCTCGCCGCGTGCCTGACGGTCGCGATGCTCGCCCCATCGCCGGGAATCCTCATCTCGCGGCAGCTCGCGGCCCGCGCACACCTCCAGGTCGGCGACGAAGTGACCCTCGCGACCGAGCCGCAGGGCGGCCGCACCGCGACCTTTCGCGTCACGGGCGTGTATGAACCGACGCCCGACCCGATGCGCTTCACGGCCGAGCGGATCGAGGCGCGGCTGCACCTTCCCGACCTCGTCGCGCTGGCCGCCGACGGGTCGGATCCGGGTGACGCCGAGTCGATCGGCAGAATCAACGTCGCGCTGACCGACCCGGCCGACACCCACGCCTTCGCCGCGGACCTCGCGTCGAGCGTGCCCACCGTCGTGGTCCGTCCGGCATCGGACTTCCGGGAAAGCGACGTCTTCGCCGTCATCGATCGCTTCCACGTCGCCATCTCGATCGTGACCGTCGTCGGCGCGACGGCGTTTCTGCTCGCGTTGATGCTGATCCGCGCCGAGGAGCGGCGCGAGACGGTCGGCGTGATGCGGTTGATCGGCATCTCGCAGCGATCGCTGCTGTCGTCGGTCGCCATCGAAGGGTGCGCGATCGCCATCGTCGGCGCGGCGTTCGGCATCGCGCTCGCGCTCGCCAGCGAGCGCGCGATCAATCACTACTTCCAGACGCGCTACGACACCGCCCTCGTGTTCATCCGCGTGACGGCGGCGATCGCCGTCCGCGCGGTCGTCGTCGCCGCCCCGCTCGGCGTCGGCGCCGGCATCGCGGCGTCGTGGACGCTGCTGCGGCGCAACGTGCTGTCGCTGTTCCGTCGATGACGCCGCTCGCGCTCGCGTGGCGCGCGACGCGCCAGTATCGCGCGCGCGCCGTCCTCGCCGTGGTCGGCGTGGCGGTCATCGGCGCGCTGCTGTTCGACATGCTGCTGCTGTCGCGCGGGCTGCTCGTCTCGTTCGGCCGGCTGCTCAGCGCCGAGGGGTTCGACATCCGGATCGTCGCGACGCAGGGGTTCGCGCGGATTGGCATACCCGAATCCGCCGCGCTCGTGGAGGCCGTGCGGCGGATGCCCGGCGTCGCCGACACCGCGGCAATTGCGGTGGAGGCGGGTGACGCCGGCGTCGGCGCCGCGCACGGCCATGTCACGCTCATCGGCCGTTCGCGCGCGAGCGCGAGTCCCTGGCGCATCGTCCGCGGCGCCGACCTCGTCGACTCGGCCCCGGGCGCCGGGTGCGAGGCGGTGGTCGATGGCAGGTTCCCGTCGCAGTTCCACGCCGATGTCGGCGGCAGCGTCCGCGTGCTCGGACTGCCGGGCGGCGCGAGCGCCCTTCCGCCCATCGACTGCCGCATCGTGGGCGTGGCGGACTTCGGGTTCAGCGCGTCGGGCGAGCGCACGGTCGCGATGACCATGGACGCGCTGCAGCGGGCGCTCGGGACCACCCACGGAGCGGACGCGCAGGTGATCTTGATTGCGAGCGCCGCCGGCGCCGATCCGAACGCCATCGTGCGCGCCGTCGGCCGGCTGCGCCCCGATGTCCGCGCCTACTCGAACGCCGAGGTCGTCGAGCAGTTCAACCGGAACGGGTTCGCCTACTTCCGCCAGATCTCCACCGTGCTCTCGACGTTGACGACGGTGTTCGCGTTTCTGCTCGTGGCGACGCTGCTCACGGTGTCGGTCAACCAGCGGCTTGGCGAGATTGCGGCGCTGCGCGCGGTCGGGATCGCGCGTCACCGCATCGCCGCGATGCTCTTCTGGGAGTCGGCGCTGCTCGTCGGCGGCGGCGCGCTGGCCGCCGTCCCGCTCGGAGCGGCGCTCGCCGTCGGCCTCGATCGTCTGCTGCGCCAGATGCCCGGACTGCCCGACGGGCTCCACTTCTTCGTCTTCGAGCGGCGCGCGCTGGTCGTTCACCTGCTCGTGTTCGGCGTCACGGCGGCGGCGTCGGCGGCGTATCCGGCGTGGCTCGCGGCGCGGCTGCCGATCGCCGAGACGCTGCGGCGGGAGGTCGTCGGGTGATCGTCGCCGTGCGCAACGCGTCGCGCGTCTTTCCGATGGCCGCGGCGCCCGTCGTCGCGCTCCGCGACGTGACGTTGTCGGTCGACGCCGGAGAGTACGTGGCGATCACCGGCCCGTCGGGCTGTGGAAAGTCGACGCTCCTCCATCTGATCGGCTGCGTCGACACGCCGACCAGCGGCACGGTGCTGTTCGAGGGACGCGACGTGGCGGCGCTCGGCGAATCGGCGCGCAGCCGCATCCGCCTGACGCGGATCGGGTTCGTCTTCCAGCGCTTCTTCCTGCTGCCGATGCTGACGGCCGCCGAAAACATCGAGCTGCCGCAGGCCGAAGCGGGCGTCGCCGCAGCCGATCGGCGCGCGCGGACGCGGACGCTGCTCGACTACGTCGGCCTCGCCGATCGGGCCGACCACCTGCCGTCGCAGCTCTCAGGCGGCGAGATGCAGCGCGTGGCCGTCGCGCGCGCACTCGCGAACCGGCCCGCGCTGCTCGTCGCCGACGAGCCGACCGGCGAGCTCGACGAGGCGACGGGCGAGCACATCGCCGACGTCTTCGACCGCGTGCACGCGGACGGCACGGCCATCCTGCTCGTCACCCACAACCCGACGCTGGCCGCGCGCGCGTCGCGGCGGCTGACCATGAAGAGCGGCGCGATCGTCTGATGCTGCTCCGGCTGGCGCTTCGATCGCTGACCACGCGGCCGCTCCGCAGCGCCGTGCTCGCCGCCGGATTCGGCCTCGGCATCGCCGTGATGGTGCAACTGCTCGGCGTGGGCGACGTCATCCTCGAACAGGCCGCCTCGCCCGCGCTCGTCGGCGGCGGCGACGTCGTGGTCGGCGGCGCCGCCGGGCCCATCGAGAGCGCGCGGTTCGTGCTGCGGACGCTGATGGACTCGCCCCGCTTCGCGCTGCGCGTGCGCACGGCCTCGCCGTCGCGGCGCGCCACGTTGTACTTGGTCGGCCGCGGAGCGCCGGTGCCCGTCGCCGTCCGCGGCGGCATTCCGAGCCGCGAGCAGGCGATCGGCGATCCGGAAGTGCAGACCGCGGCGTGGCGCGACACGGACGCCGATCGCGCGTGGATCGCCGCGCCGCCCGGCGCCATCCTGCGCGCGATGGACCGGTTCCATCCCGTGCCGGACCGCCCGGCGTCGGCGCCGGCCGACGTCTCGGGGTGGGCCGAGTGGCTGTATTTCAACGGCCGCTCGCGCGACGGCCGCCTGCGATTCTATCTCTCGTTCATCGCCGGCGACGCCGAGTCGGGCTCGCGAACCGTGTTCGTACGGCTGCAACTCGATCGCGGCGGACGCATCGCGAGCTACACGGCGGCCGGCCGCGCCGGCGACCGCGAGTTGACCGAGCGCGCGCCGGATCTGGACGTCGGCGGCAACCGCGTGCGGCTCGTCGGCGCGCAGTATCGCATCTCGCTCGATCTGTCGCCCGGCCTGACGGGCGAGCTGACGCTGGACGCGGCGTCCGGCCGCTCGCTGCCGCCAGCCGAGATCCACGGCGCCGGCGGCTGGCTCTCCGGCTACGTCGTCCCCGTGCTGGCCGGAACGTTCCACGGCACGCTCACGGTCGGCGGCGAGCGGATCCCGATTGAGAACGTCGCGGGTTATCACGACCACAACTGGGGCTACTGGAAGAACGTCCGCTGGCAGTGGGGGCAGGTGGCGTACGACGGCGATCCGCCGGGATCCGCAGGGCGCGGAGTGTGCGCGGCCGGTTGCTCCATCGTCTACGGACGCGTGTTTCCGCCGGCCGACGTCGCGGACGCGAGCCGCATTCCGGGCTTTCTCGGCGTCCTCGGGCCCGACGGTCCGATCGCCGTGTCGACCCGCGTCACCATCACCGAGCGCGGCGGCGGCGCGGTGCCGACCGGGATGGACGTGCGGGCCGAGGGCGAAGGGCTGTCGCTCGGCTTGTCGTTCACCGTTAACGAATCCGAGCGGACCGCGACCTTCCTCCAGCTCGGCGGCACCTATCACGTCAGCGGACGAGCGGGCGATCGCCCGCTGCAGTTCATCGCCCGCGGATCGGCCGAAACCTTCCGCGCGGACGGCGAGTTCTGAACGCGGGTTACTTCAGCTGCACGCCGACCGACACCGCGAGCACACGGTTGCGGAGCGAGTCGGTGTGGGCGTACAGATCGGTCGCGACGTCGTTGAGGCCCTGCGTGTACCGGAACTCGACGAACACGCGCTGCAGCACCACGCCGCCCGCGAACGCCAGGCCGCCGTCGAACGATCGGATCGCCGGATCGATCTCGATGTCGCTCTTCAACGTGGCGCCGCTGCCCTGCGCCGACGTGCTCGCCTTGACGCCGAACGTGGGCCCGAGCGCCACGTAGACCCCGCGATTGTCGAACGTCGTCTGGTACCGCGCCAGCAATGGAAATTCCAGGTAGTTGAGATGCGCGGTGACGGTGCCGCCGGCGCCGGTCTCGGTCAGCTTGACGCCCTTCGTCACGAACTGCAGTTCGGGCTGCAGCGACCACCCGTCGGCGATCGGCCACGTCACGAACCCGCCGAAGAGGATGCCGACGTTCGACGAGGTCTCGGCGCTGGGCTGGCCGACGATCTGGTCGAGGACTTGTCCGGCGTTTGGCAGCGACGCGAAGTCGATGCCCGCCTTCACGCCGGCGCCCACGGTCTGGGCGCGGGCCGCGGACGCGAAGAAGGTCAACAGGACGGCGAGCGCCGCGGATCGCCAACGATTGAGAATGCGTCGAGTCATCGTGGTTGAGATGGTACCAACACCGCTGGTTCCGTACAAGCTCTGCTATGTTCGATCGGGTCACCCCGCGTCGCGAAGCGACCTCACCGCCATGATAAACGACGCGGCGGTGAAGACGGTGAACGCCGCCGCTTCGATCGCGAGCGTGGCCGGTTCGCCGACGCCGATCGTCGCGTAGCGCAGCACGTCGATCTGCCACGTGATCGGATTGGCGTAGGCGGCGGTGCGGAACGCGCGCGGCAGCGGGTCGAGCGGGTAGAACATCGAGCTGGCGAAGAGGAACACGAAGTAGAACACGGAGGTGACGGTGTTGTACGCGTCGTTGCGGCGGATGCGCAGCGCGAAGATCGCATAGAAGAAGAACCAGCCCGCCGTGCCGACGAGCGTCGCCGCGGCGAGCAGCGGCAGCCGATCGAACCGCACGCGCACGTGCAGCAGCGTCGTGGCGAACACGACCGTCAGCAGCGCCTGCACGACGCCGACGAACATGTTGAAGAGCACCTTGCCCAGCAGGTGCTCCCACCGGTGCATCGGGTACGTCAGCATCTCGTAGAAGATGCCGTTGTCGCGGTCCAGGAAGAACGACCACGACGTGTTCGACGCGATGCCGAAGCTGGCCATGCCGAGCACGCCGGCGAGAAAGAACGCGTTGTATTCGACGCCGGCGAGGCCGCTGGTGAACCCGAGCGACGCGTTGACGCCGATGCCGAACACGAGCAGATAGCCGAGCGGGTACACGAGATCCCAGAAGATGAACAGCGAGTTCGTCGCGCGGATCTTCGCCTCGCGCACCAGCACCGCCGCGAGCGCGTACATGGTCACGGCGCCGTCGGCGGCTGCTGCGTCAACCGCACGAAGACGTCTTCGAGGCTCGCGCCGGTGATCTCCAGGTGCTGGATGCGCCCGTAGCGCGCGAGCTCGGAGACGAGCTCCAGCACCCGCGGCTCGTCGGCGCCGAGCTGCAGCTGCACGGTCGTATCGTGGACGGACACGCGCTCGGGTGCGAAGCGCTCGACCACGGCCGACAGTTCCGGCGGCAGCCGATCGAAGGTGAGCGTGACCTCCTGCAGCCGGCCCATCAGCTGCTTCAGCATCTGCACCGTGCCGCGCGCGACCAGCCGTCCCTTGTCGATGATCAGGATGTCGTCGCACAGCTCCTCCGCCTCGGTGAGGATCTGCGTCGTCAACACGATGGTCCGCCCCGCGGCGGCTTCCGCGCGCAGCATGCGGATGACCGAGCGTTTCAGGATCGGATCCATCCCGCTCGAAAATTCGTCGAGGAAGACGATCGGCGCATCGATCATGAACATCTTGGCGACCTGCACGCGCCGGCGGATGCCGCCGCTCAGATCCTGCACCTTGCGATTCGCGACCGTGTCGATCGCGAACTGCGCCATCACCCGCTCCGCCCGGTCGCGGACCGCGCGCCCGAACCGGCCGTGGAACCGCGCGAACGTCAGGAGGTTGTCCCGCACGTCGAGCAGCAGGTCGGCCGCCTGCTCCTGGATGACCACGCCGATGTGGCGCCGGACGTCCAGGGGCGCCTTCACGACATCGTGTCCGAGCACCTCCACCGTTCCGCTGGTCGGACGTGCCAGCGTCGTCATGATGCGCAGGGTGGTCGTCTTGCCGGCGCCGTTCGGGCCGAGCAGCCCGAAGATCGATCCGCGCTCGACCGAGAAGGTCAGATCGTCGACGGCTCGAATCGGGTGCGCCCGCGGCCCGAACGTCTTGACCAGGTGGTCGACCGCGATCGCCGGCGCGCCCGCGGCCATCAGCTGTCGGCTTTCTCTTTCCTGGGCCGCATGTTCCCCGCGAGGATCTTCTTCCGCAGGCGGATGCTCGTCGGCGTGATCTCGACCAGCTCGTCGTCGTTGATGAACTCGATTGCCTGCTCGAGCCCCAGCTTGCGCGGCGGGATGAGGCGGATCGCCTCGTCGGCGGTGGAGGCGCGCATGTTCGTCTGCTTCTTTTCCTTCGTGACGTTGACGTCCATGTCGTTCGGACGCGAGTTCTCGCCGATGATCATCCCTTCGTAGACCACGGTGCCCGGCTCGAGGAAGATCTCGCCGCGCTCCTGCAGGTTGAAGATCGCGTACGACGTCGCCACGCCGGCGCGATCGGCCACCAGCGCCCCGTTGGACCGCGCCGGAATCGCGCCATGCCACCCCTCCCAGCTCGCGAAGAGATGGTTCATGATGCCGGTGCCCTTCGTGTCGGTCATGAACTGCGAGCGGAAGCCGATCAGGCCGCGCGCCGGGATGCGGAACTCGAGGCGGACGCGGCCGCTCCCGTTGTTCACCATCTTCGTCATCACCCCTTTGCGCTCGCCGACCTGCGCGATGACCACGCCCTGGTGGTCCTCCGGGACGTCGATGACGAGGTCCTCCACCGGCTCGACGATCTGCCCGCCGATCTCCTTCGTGACGATGTCCGGCCGCGACACCTGGAGCTCGTACCCCTCGCGCCGCATCATCTCGATGAGGATCGACAACTGCAGCTCCCCGCGGCCGATCACCTTCACCTGCTCCGGCGAATCGGTCGGCTCGAGGCGGATCGACACGTTGCCCAGCAGCTCGCGGTCGAGGCGGTCCCGCAGCTGGCGCGAGGTGACGTACTGTCCGTCCCTCCCCGCCATCGGCGACGTGTTGACGCCGAAGATCATGGACACCGTCGGCTCGTCGATGGCGATCGGCGGAATCGGAATCCGCTGCTCGGCGTCGGCGATCGTCTCGCCGATCGTGATGTCCTCGATGCCGGCGACGCAGACGATGTCGCCGGCGGCGGCGTCGTTCACCTCGATGCGTTTCAGCCCGTCGAACGCGTACAGCTTGGTGACGCGCGTCTCCTGGACGGCCCGATCGAGCTTGCAGACCGCGACCGAATCGCCGATCTTGATCCGCCCGTTGAAAATCCGGCCGATCGCGATCCGGCCCAAATAGTCGCTGGAATCGAGGTTCGCCACGAGCAGCTGCAGCGGCGCGTCCGGATTCCCTTTCGGCGGCGGGACGTGATCGACGATCGCATCGAACAGCGGGCGGAGATCCTCGCCGCCGACGTCCGCGTCGCGGCTGGCGGTGCCGATCTTCGCGTTCGTGTACAGGACCGGGAACTCGACCTGCTCTTCGGTGGCGTCGAGGTCGATGAACAGGTCGTAGATCTCGTTCAGCACCTCCTGCGGCCGCGCGTCCGGTCGATCGATCTTGTTGATCACGACGATCGGCGGCAGCCGCCGCTCCAGCGCCTTCCGCAGCACGAACCGCGTCTGGGGCAGCGGCCCCTCCGACGCGTCGACGAGCAGCATCACGCCGTCCACCATCGACAGCGTCCGCTCCACTTCGCCGCCGAAATCGGCGTGTCCCGGCGTGTCGACGATGTTGATGAGGAGATCGTGGTAGTGGACGGCCGTGTTCTTCGCCAGAATCGTGATGCCGCGCTCGCGCTCGAGATCGGTGTTGTCGAGCGCGCGCTCCATCACGCGCTCGTTCGCGCGAAACGTCCCGCTCTGCTTCAGCAGCGCATCGACGAGCGTCGTCTTGCCGTGATCGACGTGAGCAATGATGGCGACGTTGCGCCGGAGCGGATTTGCGACGGAGGGCATCCCCCGAGTGTAGCGCAGGCGTCGCGACGCCCCTAACGCAGGCGGGCGAGCAGCTCCTTCGCCCGCGCGCCGAACTGCTCGTCGTCGACGACCTTCTCGGCGCAGGCGCGCGCTTCGTCGTGGTTCGAGAGGCTGAAGTACGCGACCGCGCTGTCGAACCAGGACGTCGCGCGCATGCGGCGGCCGTCCGCGATCTGCTGCTGCCGCCGCGCGATCTGCCGCGCCTGGCGATCGGCCGGAAGCGTCGACGCGGCGATCCGCGCGATCTCCTGCTGCAGTCCCTCCTCCGCGGCCTCGAGACACGCGGCCGCCGAGGTCAGCGTCGCCGCCGTGTCGGGCCAGTGACGGAGCTCGGCGTGGACGACGCCCAGGTAGAACCGCGTTTCGCAATCGAAGGGGTTGCGTGCCTGCGACGTCGCGAAGCGCGCGATCGACGTGTCGAGCTGCTGGCGGCGATACGCGATGATGCCGGCCAGCTTCGGCACCTCGGCGTTGACCAGCGTCTTCTCGGCCTGCTCGACGTCGCTCCACGCCTCGTCGAGCCGCGCGAGCTGCAGCTCGTTGTACGCCCGCCAGTAGCGCGCGTCGCCGACCGACCACCTCTCGGCGATCAGCCGATCGGCCGTCGCGATCGCCTCGTCGCGGGCGCCGAGATAGGTCAGCGCGCGCACGTCGCCCAGCAGGGCGTCGGCCGAATGCGGCTCGAGCGCGAGCGTCTCGCCGTAGAGGCGGTGCGCGCGGTCGAACTCCTCGCCGGTCATCGCGACGCCGGCCATCGCGAGCGTCAGCGCGGGCCACTTCGGCCGCCAGTCGTACGCCTGCCGCAGCCAGCGATCGGCGGCGTCGAGCTGGGGCGGGCGCGCGGCCAGGGCCTGGAGACCGAGCGCGAACGTCACCTCCACGAACCGGCCGTCGGCGGCCAGCAACGACTCGAGCGTCTTCGCCTCCACCGTCCGGCACAGGGCTTCGCGGTACACGACGAGCGGCGCGCCGGCAAAGGTCGACGCCGCCTCGAAGATCTCGGTCGTGCTCGTCGACCGCGTGTCCGTCGAGTCGCAGGCGAGCGCCAGCCACGTGTAGGCCGCGCCGACATCCGACCGTGCGGCGCCGCGCAGCAGGTCCCCCCACGCGTCGCGGTTCTGGCGGACGATCCGCATTCGCTCGAGATCGACGTCGCTCGCCGGCGGCCGCGCGATCCCGCCGCGCGACGCCGGCAGCGCGTCGGCGATGTCGATCAGCGTCGGCAGCCACGGCGGGAGTGCGGCTGCGCCGGCGGCGAGCGTGCGCGCGGTCGCCAGATACCCCTCGTCCATCATGCCGAGCTCGCGGTGCCGGATCGCGATGAGCGTCGCCGCGCGGACCGCGCCGGCGGTCGCCACCTCGCGCGTGTCCGCCGACTGCCGCATCGCGTCATACTGCCGGTACGCCGACTCGAGGCAGTCGAGGCAGCCGGCACGAAGCTCCGTCTCGGCGACGGCCAGCCGCGTGGACGCAGCGGGCTGCGGCGCGACGGGCCGTCGCGACGGAGAGCACGCCGCCAGCGCGACGAGGATGGGAGTCGCACGCCGCAGGCGCACGGTCAGCTTAGACACCGGTTTTCGATCGGCGGCCCATCAGAAGATCGGGCGAAGCGTGACGAACATCGCCAGCGCGACCGGATAGAGCACGAGGGACACCGTCACGCAGAGGCCAAACACGAGCCGCGACCGCGTCGACCCGACCCAGATGAAGAACGGAAACAGCACCGAACAGTAGCGGCCGAGCCCCTCGAACGCGCCGGACGACAGCGGCAGCCACAGGTTGGCCAGCATGAACCAGCCGTAGGCGGCGCCGAGCCGCGCCCACACGAACGGAATCGAGGCGATGAACACGATGGCCGTGATGCCGTGGAAGGTGTCGTACGGCGCCATCGCGTCGCGTCGGAAATAGCCGGCCGGGTCCGTCGCGAGCTTCCCGATCAGCTGCAGCGGCGCGGCCCAGGGGGCGCGCCCCGGATGATAGTTCCAGCGGCTGATCGACGCGGCCCACTCGAACGGGTTGCCGCTCAGGTGGTACACGTACGCGGAGTACACGGCGACGCCGCCGCCGACCAGCAGCACCGCCAACGCCGCCCGCACGCGATCGCGCGGCGCGGCGGATCGCAGCGCCATCCACGCGAGCGACGGCGCCATCAGGATCCCGTTCACGCGGGTCGCCGTCGTCAGCGCGCCGGCGGCGCCGCCGGCGATCCAGCGCTGCGTGCGGAACAGGTAGAACGCGGTCACGGTCAGCAGCAGGAACAGCGACTCGGTGTAGACCATCCCGTAGAAGAACGAGAAGGGAAACACCGCCGCGAGCACCACCGCGCGCCGCGCGCCCGCATCGTCGAGATCGAGCCGCGCCAGGCGGTACAGGACGACCATCGCGGCGGCGAACGATGCCCAGGCGACGGCGATCAGGCCGAGGTAGACCGCGGGCGCGCCGGATCCGAACAGGCGGCCGGCGTAGCCGCCCAGAAAGGGATACAGCGGAAAATAGGCGATTTTGCCCGGCTTGCCGATGCCGGCGGACGGTCCGCCCGGAACGAACCAGTACCCGTAGCGCGCGATCTGGTAGTACCAACCGGCGTCGTACCGCGTGAACTGATCCCAGAACGGGTCGGGCCGGCCGAACATCGTCGTCTGCGGCGCGGACGCGAGCGGCACCTTCAGGATCGCCAGCCAGGCGATCGCCGCCGACACCACGCGCCACGCGAGCACGGCCGCGACGATCGCGGCGCCGCCCGGCGCCGCGCGGCGGGCTGGCTCAGTTCGGTTGGACAAGCGCTTTCGGAAGCCGCATCGCCTCCGCGTCGGCGAGCGCCTCGTTGACCGCCGACAGCGGATAGGTCCGCGCGCCGATGCGCCGCCAGGGGATCGCGTCGTGGTGCCGTTCGAGGACGCGGATCGCGCGGACGAAGTGGGCGACCTCGCTGCCCCAGCAGCCGCGGATGTCCAGGTGCTTGCGGTTGATGTGCTGGTGCACGTTGATCGTGCTCTCGCCGGCGTCGGTGTAGTGGCCGGCGATCACGTAGCGGCCGCCGTCGCGCACGAGCGGCAGCGCCTCCTCGACGGCACGCGCCGACCCGGCGGCTTCGATCGCGACGTCGACGCCGAGTCCGGCCGTTGCGTCGGCGACGGCCGCGGCTCGATCGGCGGCGGTCGTGCGCTGGATGTCGACCGCGACGTCGGCGCCCATGGCGGACGCGAGCGCAAGGCGATCGGCGGGCGCGCCGAACGCGATCACCTGCGAGGCGCCCGCGAGCTTCGCCAGCGCGATCGCGCTCAGGCCGACGGCGCCCGTCCCCTGGACGAGCACGGTGTCGCCCAGGTCGATGCCCGCGCGCTCGATCGCGTGGACCGCCGTAATCAGCCCGCAGCCGCCGCTGATGTACGTTTCCGGCGGCACGCTGCGCGGCAGCCTGGCGATCGTCACGCCCGGCTCGAGGTAGATCGCCTGCGACCAGCCGCCGAAGAGCCCTTCGGACGCCGAATCGGTGATGCCGTACACGCGGCGCGCGTCGCAGCGCGTCGGCGTCCGCGTGACGGTGCAGGCGCGGCACCGGCCGCACGTGCGGTGCACGTCGAAGAAGGCGAGCGTGTCCCCCTCGGCGACGCGCGTGCCGTCCACCGCGCGGACGTCGCCGTGCACCTTCGCCGCGGCGCCCACCGACACGTGTCCCGGAATGATCGGATACGGCACACCGGCCAGGCGTCCGTGCCAGACGTGGACGTCGGTGCCGCAGACCTCCGAGAACTGCGTGCGCAGCAGGACGGACCCGGGCTCGAGCGCGGGTTCGGCGAACTCGCGGAGCTCCACCGGCATCCGCGGCGCAGGCATGACGGCGGCAACAATCGACATCGCGGTTCGAGGAATGCGGATTGATTGTAAATGGAATCCGCCGTCCTCAATCCGCAATCGCGGGCGTTAGAATAGGGCATGCCTCTCTTCGAATACGAGTGCCGCGGCTGCGGCAACCACTTCGAGTTCCTGACGCGCGAGGGTCAGGCGCCGGCGTGCCCGTCGTGCCACGGCGTGGACTTGCAGAAGCTGCTGTCGGTGTTCGCGGCGCAGTCGAGCGGTCCCGGCAAGTCGTTCGTCCACCCGCCGTCGGGACCGTGCGGCACGTGCGGCGATCCCCGCGGGCCGGGCTCCTGCTCGGTGCATTGACGCGAGAGGCCGGGCCCGAGGCGCGGCCTACTTGTGCGGTATCTTGCGATCGAGGTTCGCGGCGTTGTACGCGAAGGTCGCGAACACGATCGCCGCCTGCTGGATGTCCCGCTCGTCGACGCGATCCACCATGTCCATGTTCGTGTGGTGCGTCCGCACGTCGTAGTTCGCGTAATCCTGAATCGGATTGAACCCCGCCACGCCGGCGTCGATGAAGCTCAGGTGATCGGTCGAGCCGACCGGCTCGATCGTGTTCCGTTTCGCGCCCAGCGGCTCGAGCGGCTCGAGCCAGTTGTCGAAGATCCCGCGCACTTCCTCGTTGTTCTGCAGGTACCAGCCGTAGATCCCGCCGGTGCCGTTGTCGATGTTGAAGTAGACGTCGAACCTGTCGCGCGCCGCCTTGTTGGCGTCGCCGTCGAGGTGCTGCTTCACCCAGGCGCGGGATCCGAGCAGCCCCTGCTCTTCGCCGCCCCACAGCGCCACGCGAATCGTGCGCCGCGGCCGCGCGCCCACCGCCTTCAGGATGCGCATCGCCTCCATCACCGTGGTCGCGCCGTCGGCGTTGTCGGTCGCGCCGACGCCGGTATGCCACGAGTCGAGGTGGCCGCCGATCATCACGACCTCGTCCTTCAGGACCGGATCGGTGCCGGGCAGCTCGGCGATCACGTTGAACGCGTTGCCCTGATCCTCGTCGTAGAACTTCGTCTGGACGTTGACGCGCAGCTTCACCGGCATGCCCTGATCCAGCATGCGCACGATCATGTTGTAGTGCTCGGCGCTCATCGTCACCGACGGCACGGCGCCCGGGCCGCCGTCGCGGCCGGTCACGAAGACGGTGCCGTGCTCGCCGATGCTCGGCTTGATCAACACGCCCGCGCCCGCGTCGCGGTAGGCCTGCGCGACGCGCTGCGCCCGCTGCTGTGGCGTCTCGGCGCCGGGCTGCGGCGGCCGGTTGCCGACGCTCGTCGCATACGCCGCGGAGTTCGGCTGGTAGTGCTCGTCGCTCGGGTTCGGCCGATCCTTGCGGACGAAGTTCGTCATCAGCGGCTGCGTCAGGACGATGGCGCCTTTGATCCGATCGCGCATCGCCGCGATCTCCTCCGGCGTCTTGTTGGCCGCGAGGACCGGCGCGGCGACGATCTCGCCGGCCGTCGGCGCCGACCACCCGTCGGCGTACGCGATCAGCGGCGTGTAGCGTGGCTCGACGAGATCGACGGTCAGCCGCTGCAGCTCCCAGCCCCGGCCGAACGGCCACGGCTCGAGATGCGCGTTCGCCAGTCCGTACGACTCGAGCCGCTGCCGCGCCCATTCGGCGGCGCGCTTGTGCGCGGGCGACGCGGTCAGGCGCGGGCCGATCGTGACGGTCAGCATCTCGAAGACGGGCTTCACCTGCGAACGGTGGAGCCCTTCGTCCTGAATCTTCGCCAGGATGCTGGTGTCGGTCGACTGCGCCGCGAGCGTCGCGGCGGCGAGCAGGAAACAGAGCAGGCGCGGCATCGCCGTCAGCTGACGTCCGGGCGCAGCCGGCCGAAGGTCGAGGCGTGGACCCGGCCGGCCAGCTCCTTCCACCGCTGGTTGACGAACGCCGATTCGAGCGCGTCGAACTTCACGTAGGCGACCGGCACGAGCAGCAGCGTCAGGAAGAGGCAGAGGCCCTGGCCGCCGATGACCGTGATCGCGATCGCCGCGCGGCCGGTGCCGCCGATGCCGAGACCGAGCGACGTCGGGATCAGGCCCGCGATGATCGCCGACGTGGTCATCAGAATCGGCCGCAGGCGCGTGCGGCAGGCCTCGACGATCGCCTGGCGCAGCGGTACGCCCCGCGCGCGCAGCGTGTTCGCGTAGTCGACCTGCAGGATCGAGTTCTTCTTCACGATGCCGAGCAGGAGCAGCATGCCGAGCGCGCTCCACAGGTTCAGCGTGCGGCCGGTGATCCACAGCGTGAAGAGCGCGAAGGGGACCGAGATCGGCAGCACGAGCATGATGACGATCGGCTGGATGAAGCTCTCGAACTGCGCCGCGAGCACCATGTAGACGAAGATCATCGCCAGCGAGATCGCGAGGATCAGGTTCGTCGTCGTCTCGTCGAGAATCTTCGACTGGCCCTGCAGCCGGTAGGTCATCGTCGGCGGCATCCCGACGTTGTTCATGATGCGGCGGATGTCGTTCGAGGCCTCGTCGAGCGCGTGGCCCGGCGCCACCGACGCGTTGAGCATGACGGTGAACTGCCGCTGCGACCGCTGCAGCGCGCTCGGCCCGAGCCCCGATTCGATGCGCGCGATGTTGTCGATCCGCACCGGGCCGGTCGGCGACGGCACCGTGAGCCGTCCGATCTCCTGCGCGTCGCGGCGCTGGTTTTCGAGGACGCGCACCTTGACGGGGTACTGCTCCTGCCCTTCCTTGTAGAAGGAGATCTGGTCGTCGCCGGCGACCGCGAGCCGCAGGACGTTCCCGATGGTCGACATGCGCACGCCCAGGTCGGCCGCGCGCTTGCGGTCCACCTGCACGTGCAGCTCGGGGTTCGAGACGCTCAGGCTCAACTTCGGATCCGCGAGGCTCGGCGTCTTCTGCGCTTCGGCCAGCGTCTTGAGCGAGTACACCGTGAGGTCGTTGAGGTCCGGGCTGAGGATGTTCAGCGAAATCGCGTAGCCGCCCACCCCTTCGCCGCTGCCCAGCGCGTTGCGCGCCGTCATCGCCGGGCGATAGGTCGGGAACTGCGCGAGCCGGCGGCGCATCTCCGCCATCATCTGCGCCTGCGTCGCCTTGCGATCCTCGAGCGGCAGCGCCTGCACGTTCAGGTGGACGTGCGTGACGTTGCTGCCGCCGCCGCCGCCCGACACGCCGCTGCCGCCGGGATTGACGAGCGGCTCGATGTTGGCGACGCCCGGGATGTCCTGCAGCGTCTTCAGCACCTTGAACGCCATCTCCTGGCTGCCCTCGAGCGAGGTGCCCTCGGGCGCGTCCATGTGCACCGTCCACTCGCCCAGATCCTCGTCGGGCGCGAACTCGCGTCCGACCATGCGGTTCAACGGGATCGCCAGCAGCAGCACGACGACGGACACGGCGATGATCGCGCCCGAATGGTCGAGCGCCCAGTTGACCTGCCGCTCGTACCACGTGTCGAGCCAGTGGAAGAAGCCCCGCTCCTTCGTCTTGTGATCCGCGACGGCGTCGGCGAGCTTCAGGAAGCGCGAGCTCAGCATCGGCGTCAGCGTGAAGCTGACGAGCATCGACACCATGATCGAGAACGCCATCGTCCAGCCGAACGGGTTGATGAACCGCTTCGCGTAGCCGTTCATGAACGCGATCGGCAGGAAGATGACGACGAGCGACAGCGTGGTCGCCATCACGGCGAGCGCGACCTCGCGCGTGCCCTGGATGGCCGCGTCGAACGGCGTACAGTTCTTCTCCTCGATGTACCGGAAGATGTTCTCGAGGACGACGATCGCGTCGTCGATGACGATGCCGACGGCGAGCGTGATGCCGAGGAGCGTCATGTTGTTCAGCGTGAACCCCATGATCGCCATCAGCGTGAACGTCGAGACGATCGACGCCGGAATCGCGAGC